>OBLT010002992.1_pt1 | contig 10366 bp, 11 predicted proteins | sample 1518721 | NCBI WGS metagenome assembly OBLT01 (sample SAMEA3539307, study PRJEB22396) | soil metagenome | biome: tundra; feature: field; material: soil | place: USA | collected 2010-05 | depth 0.15 m | reverse complement strand
CAAGTTCGAGATCGAGCCGCTCGAGCCCGGATTCGGCGTCACGCTCGGCAACTCGCTGCGCCGCGTGCTGCTCTCCTCGCTCCCTGGCGCCGCGATCACCTCGGTCTCCATCGAGGGCATCGCTCACGAATTCAGCTCGATCGAGAACGTCAAAGAAGACGTGACCGAGATCCTGCTGAATATCAAGGAGATCAACGTCCTCTCCCACAGCGCCGACCCGGTGCGCATCAGCATCGATCAGCATGGCCCTCGCGACGTCACCGCCGGCGACATCGAGTGCCCGAGCGACATCGAGATCCGCAACCCCGGTCAGCACATCGCAACCCTGGATTCGCCCAAGGCACAGTTGCGCATGGACCTGATGGTCGAGCGCGGCAAGGGATACGTCACTGCGGAGCGCAACAAGAAGGAAGGCCAGGCGATCGGCGTGATCCCGATCGACGCCATCTTCACGCCAGTCCGCAAGGCCAACTTCTTCGTGGAGAAGACCCGCGTCGGCCAGGAGACCGAGTGGGACAAGCTGGTCGTCGAGGTGTGGACCGACGGAACCCTGGCCCCGGTGGAAGCGGTCAGCCGCGCCGCCGGCCTCTTCACGGATCACCTCGGGCTCTTCGTCCGGTTCGGCGACAACCTCGCCGCCCCTCAGCAGCGCCAGGCACGCGGCAACGACCTCCCGAGCCGCCTCGCCGACGTGCCGATCGAGGACCTCGAGCTCAGTGTTCGCGCGCTCAACTGCCTCAAGGCGAACGACATCACCAAGGTCGGCCAGCTGGTGGCGATGAAGCAGGAAGAGCTGCTCACCTTGCGCAACTTCGGTCAGAAGTCGCTCGATGAGATTCGCGAGAAGCTCGTGCAGCGCGAACTGGTCACCCCCGAAGAGCTGGACACCCTGTTCCAGCCGATGGCGAGGTAACCGGAACCAGTCATGCGACATCGCATCGCCGGTCGGAAGTTCGGGCGCAGCGCGGCGCATCGCCAGTCGATGACGCGCAACCAGGTGACCTCATTGCTGCGCTACGGCCGGATCACGACCACTGAGGCGAAGGCCAAGGAATTGCGTCGATGGGTCGAGCGCGTCATCACCGACGCCAAGCCCGACGACCTCAACGCGCGCCGCAAGGTTGCGCTTTACGTCAACGACCGCGAGGTTTCGAACAAGCTCTTCTCGACCTATCTCGAGCGCTACAAGGAGCGTCCCGGCGGCTACACGCGGGTGGTCAAGCTGCCGCCGCGGCGCAGTGACGCAGCCCCTATGGCCATCATCGAGCTGGTCGAGTAGGAACGGTTCACGCGTGCCCACATACAGCCTCACCCTCGAGTACGACGGCACCGATTTTGCCGGCTGGCAGATCCAGCCGACAGTGCGGACCGCGATGGGCGTCTTCAGCGACGCGCTGCGTGCGGTCACGTCCGAGACGCCGGCGCTCACCGCGGCGGGGCGCACCGACTCGGGGGCGCACGCGCACGGCCAGGTGGTCGGCTGCACGCTCGAGCACGCGTGGGCGCCCGACACCCTGCGCAACGCACTCAACGCAACGCTCCCCGCCGACCTTGCGGTCCGCACTGTCGCGATCCGGCCCGACGGCTTCCATGCGCGTCGTGATGCGGTCGAGCGGACGTATCGCTATCTCGTCGTGTGCAGGGAGGGCAGGTCGCCGGTGATGCGCCGCAATGCGTGGACCGTGCGCGGACCACTGGACACCGATGCGATGCGCTCGGCCGCGGCTCACCTCGCTGGCAAGCACGATTTTGCGGCGTTCGGAACCGCACCACGCGCCGGCGGGAGCACCGTTCGCCACGTGACGTCGGTCAGCATCGACCACGACGCACTCCCTGACACCCAGGCAACGCACCCCGGCGAGCCGGTGCTCGAAACCGTCGCGATCACCGTCCACGCCGACGCATTCCTGCGCGGCATGATGCGGTCGTTCACCGGTGCGCTCGTGAAGATCGGCCAGGGTCGTGCGACACCCGAGTGGCTGGCATCACTCGTCGACGGCGCAATCGCCCGCGATCCATCCGTGTCGGTCGCGCCGGCACGCGGGCTGCATCAGTGGTCGGTGCGCTACGAGCCAAAACCGACACACCAGGAGGTCGCGGCATGACCAGCACGCTGACCTACCAGGCCAAGCCCGCTGAGGTGGAACAGCGCTGGTTCCTCGTGGACGCCCGCGGGCAGACGCTCGGGCGCCTCGCCGCCAACATCGCGCGCGTCCTGCGCGGCAAGCATCGCCCGCAGTTCACGCAGCACATCAACACCGGCGAGCACGTGATCGTCATCAATGCGCGCGACATCGTGGTCACCGGCCGCAAGCGGACTCTCAAGCAGTACGACCGGTACTCGGGCTATCCGAGCGGGCGGCGCGTGCGCACCTTCGATGAGGCCATGGCAGTCGATGCCACCTTCCCCATCATGCACGCGGTCCGCGGCATGCTCCAGCACAACACCCTCGGTGCGGAGCAGCTGACCCACCTTCGTGTCTACGCGGGCTCGGAGCACAAACATGAGGCCCAGCGACCGCAGCCGATCACGTTCGGCGAGCTAGGGGAGATCATCCTTGCCCGCACCAGTTGAGGCATACAAGCAGGCCACCGGCCGCCGCAAGACGGCGGTCGCACGCGTGCGCATCGTCCCTGGCGACGGCGTCATCGTCGTCAACAACCGTCCACCCAGTGAGTATTTCGGACGCCGTGACCTCGAGACCGTGGTCACGCAGCCGCTCCGGGTCACCGATACGACCGGCCGCTTCGAGGTGTCCGTCAAAGTCTTTGGTGGCGGCATCGCGGGGCAGGCCGGTGCGGTGTGCCACGGGATCGCTCGTGCGCTGATCGCCGCTGACCCCGAGCTGCGCCCGGTGCTCAAGGCGGCTGGGCTGCTCACTCGCGACTCGCGAGAGAAAGAGCGGAAGAAATACGGTCTGAAGCGAGCACGGAAGGCGCCGCAGTACACCAAGCGTTAGTGGAGGCACCGCCCGTCACGCGAACGACCGTGCGGGCTCGTGTGCTCGGGTGCCCCGTCGACATCGTCGACATGGCGACGGCCGTGTACACGCTCGTGGAGATCGTGGAACGGCGCCGTACAGATCCGACGGCGCATCCGGCGGTCGTCATCACCCTCAACCCCGAGATGGTGATGATGGCGCGGCGCAGCCCGGCATTCAGCTCGGTCCTCGAGTCGGCGGCATTGGTGGTACCGGACGGTATCGGCCTGGTGCGCGCGCTGCGGCGTCGCGGGCACCCCGAGGTGGAGCGCGTCGGCGGCGCGGACCTGATCGGCGCGTACCTGCCGCAGGCCGAACGGCACGCTCACCGCATCGCGCTGGTCGGGGGAGCCCCCGGTGTCGCGGGCGCGGCGCGTGACCGCATGGTCGAGGCTCACCCGCGTCTCCAGGTCGTGGCAGTGAGTGACGGCCCGCCGGAGCGGGCAACTGCACTGGACGTCGAGCAGTCGCATCCGGAGATGGTCCTGGCCGCGTTCGGCGCCGGCCGGCAGGAGCTGTTCCTGGATCGCTATCTCGGCCCGATCGGAGCCGCAACCGGGATCGGCGTTGGCGGTGCGCTCGACTTCCTCGCAGGCCGGGTGCGCCGCGCCCCGGCGGCCGTCCGCCGCCTCGGCCTCGAGTGGGCGTGGCGGCTGGCGGTCCAGCCGTGGCGGCTCAGGCGACAGTCGGTGCTCCCCGTCTACTGGTGGCTCGAGCGCCGCGAGGCCGCCGCCGTCCGCGCTGGACGCTGACGCCGATGCTGAGCATCATCGTCCCGGCATACAACGAAGAGCAGCGGCTGCCCGCGACGCTGGTGAGGATGCGCGCCTACCTCGATGGCCGCGACGAGCCGTATGAGGTCCAGGTCGTCGACGATGGCAGCACCGACAGCACCCTGGCGATCGCACGCGGCATCGCGGAGGACTGGCCGCAACTGCAGGTCCTGGCACTGGAGCGCAACACCGGCAAGGGCGCCGCGGTGCGCCTCGGCATGCTGAGCGCTGTCGGCGAGCATCGCGTCTTCAGCGATGCCGACCTGAGCACGCCGATCGAGGAGGTCGAGCACCTGCGCGCGCGGTTGCACGGGAACTGTGCCGTGGCGATTGCCTCGCGAGCACTCCCTGAATCCCAGATCGACGTCCACCAGCCGGGGAGGCGCGAGGTGATGGGGCGCACCTACAACCGTCTGCTGCGTGTTGCTGCGCTTCGCGGGCTGCACGACACGCAATGCGGGTTCAAAGCATTCACCGCCGACGCGGCAATCGCCTGCTTCACGCCGCTGCGGACGCTCCGCTTTGGTTTCGACGCTGAGGTGCTGCTCCGCGCCCGCCGGCTTGGCTGGACGGTCGCGGAGGTGCCGGTGCGCTGGGAGCACAAGGAGGACTCCCGGGTGAGCGCGATGCGCGACTCGGTTGGGGTTCTTTACGATTTGGTGCGTCTACGGTTCATCGTCCGGCGATAATCGAGGAGTGAGAACCGCCCAGCGAACCACGACTTCGGGCCACATCGATGTCAGGGTCGCAAGCGCTCCCCTGGTAGGACTTCGATTTCACCTCGATTCCCGTGCAGCCGATCTCGACGAGCTGGCCGCGGACCTGGAGCGCCAGCTGATCGACGTCGGCACCAAGCGGATCAACCTCATGATCAAGCTCCGGCGGGCCGAGGACTCGCGTCAGAAGGCGCTGGAAGTCCTCCCCGGGGTTGCCTCGCCCGCGATCGTGGCGGACATCGCCGCCATGCTGACCGAGGGTCTCGAGATGAGCACCGAGCTCACGCGCCTCGAGACGCGGGCCGATGGGATCCGGACCCGCCTTGGGGACATGATGACCGAGCAGCACCTGCTGCGCACCATGAGCCGCCAGCTCGCCCAGGTGCCCGGACAGTCGGTCGCCGATCCGAACCAGCGGGCCAGCCGGTACAGCCAGGCCGCCCGCCAGATCTACGAGATCGCCGACGTGGAGCATGCCGAGACCGCCCGGCTGATCCTCGAGGGCCCCATGCAACGCCTCGCCGATGCGGCGCTGGAGGCGGAGCTGATCGGCAGAAGCCTGGCGCGCGAACCGGCGACGGCGATCGGCGCCAGCACCCGGTGCCGCACCGCAGCGGCCGACGCGTCAGAGCAACTCGGCGAGGTCATCGCCGGGCTCCTGCCCCTGAGCGAAGGCCGGGGCCTGGCCGGAGCGATCCGCGAGCTGCTGGAGGCATGGACCGAGCGAGGAAGCGTGCTGCTCCATATCCTCGGCAGCGAGCGCCGCATGCCGCAACTCGCGGAGATCACGATGTATCGGATCCTCGAGCAGGCAATCGACAACGCGCTCGCGCACGGCAACCCCCAGCGGGTTGACGCGATCATCTCCTTCCTGCCTCGCCTGGTTGTGGGAGTGGTCAAGGACGACGGCGACGGCTTCGACGTCAGCGCCACCGACGCGCGCCTGGGGCGCACCGCCGGGCTCGGCCTCATCCAGATGCGCGAACGGGCAGCCCTGGTCGGTGGACGCGTGCAGGTGCGCAGTGGCCTCGGGCTCGGGACCGAGGTGCGCGTCACCATCCCTGACAGCCGAGCGACGACCTAGCGACGGCGGCGACGCGCTGCAAATCCGCGGTTAGCATCCGGTCATGTCCTCGACTCAGCGAAGCTTTCGCCTGACCACATCCGCGGGCACAACAGTCGCCGGTGCGGTGGCGATGGCGGATACGCCCTGGCAGCGATTCATGGGCCTGATGGGCCGCCGCGAGCTGGGGGCCGATGCCGGCCTCTGTCTGCGTCCGTGCAGCTCGATCCACATGTTCTTCATGCGATTTCCGGTCGATGTCGCATTCATCGACGGCGACGGCCACGTCGTACGGCTGTACCACGGGCTCCGGCCGTGGCGGATATCGCGTGTCGTCCGCCGGGCCAAGGCGGCGATCGAACTGCCAAGCGGCGCGCTCGCGCGTGCCGGCGTCGGCGTGGGAGACCTCCTGACAATGTCCTGATTCGGTACGGTCGCGCCTCACCACCTTTCGTGATTGGAGGAACGACGTGTACCAGGGACTGCTCGCCGAGACGGTGACGATCGTCGGCAACGGCGACGAAGAGATCGGCGCCTACCTCGCCCGACCCCTCGGTCCGGGCCCGTTTCCAGGGGTGCTGGTGATTCACCACGCACCGGGATGGGATGAGCCCACCAAAGAGATCGCCCGGCGGTTCGCGGCCGAGGGGTACATCGCGATCTCGCCGAACCTGTATCACCGCTTCGGCCCCGACCTCGCTGCCGATGACGCAGCCGCGGCGGCACGTGCCGCCGGGTGGATTACCACCGAGCAATTCCTCGGCGATGCGGCGGGCGCGATCCGCTTTCTGCGGGGATTGCCAGTGAGCAGTGGGAATGTCGGCTGCATCGGGTACTGCTCGGGCGGGCGGCAGTCATTCCTGGCCGCGTGCGAGCTCCCGGTCGACGCCGCCGTCGACTGCTATGGGGCATTCGTGGTCTCGAGCTCGCCGCCGGAGTTGCCGTACAGGATGGAGCCGATCATCGATCGGGCCCCGAAGATCTCGTGTCCCATCCTCGGGCTCTTCGGGGCGGAGGACAAGAACCCGTCGCCCGACGAGGTCGCCCAGATCGAGGCGGAGCTCACGCGTCTCGGCAAGGAGCACGAGTTCCACACCTTCGAGAATGCGGGTCACGGCTTCTTCGCGGTCGATCGGCCGATGTACCGGGTCGAGGCCGCCGTCCAGGGCTGGCGTCTCATCCTCGATTTCTTCGGCCGCCATCTGCGCTAGGAGACAGACATGTGCTCGTACATCGTTGAGAGGGCGGCGCTGACCGGGAGCGCCAAGGCTGCCGGTACGTGGACGCCGATCACCACGGCGGTGGTGTCGGTCGACCACCCATTCCACGCGACTCTCGACCACGCGCTGATCGTCGACTTCGTCGATGCGGGGCGCCCCGTGAGTGAGCGGGTCGCGCTCGAGCTGAGCGTCGCGTCGGCGCGCGAGTTGATCTCCTGCATGCAGACGGCGCTGGACGCGTTCGGCGAGGGTTAGACCTAGAGCGACCAGGCGCGCTCACCGTCGGCGGCTCGGGCCCGGGCTGCCTGGCGACGCCGGCGTGCCCGGCGACAAATTTGTCCGGAGCGCGTCTGCCGCGCCCACGCATACCTGCACGCATGCTCGCCGCACTCGCCAGGTTGCTCCTCGACGCCGTCGCCCCGCGGCGCTGCGCAGGCTGTGAGGCGGTTTCGGACCCATCGATCTGCTCGAACTGCGCCGCAGCCATGAGCTCCCTGCCGATCCCGGGGGTGCGCCGGATGCGCCAGGGGAGCGCGTTCGCCGGTTTCGAGTTCGTCGAGCCGGTGCGCGCCGCGCTGCATCGCGGCAAGTACGGCGGCGATCGTCGGGCGCTGCAGGAGCTTGCCGCCATGACCGCGAACCGCCTCTCCGGCCCCCGGCTCTTCACCCCCGAAGCCGTGGTGGCCATCCCGCTCGGCCCGCGCCGGCGGTGTCAGCGCGGGTACAACCAGGCCGAGGTCATCGCAACCGTGATCGCCGAGGCCCGTGACGTGCCCGTGCTCGAGGACCTCGCGAGGATTCGGAACACACGGCCCCAGACCGCTCGCGATGAGCCGACCCGACGGGACAACGTCGCCGGTGCGTTCGCCTGGACCGGCAGCGCCTTGGGGGGCGCCTATCTGTGGCTCGTCGACGACGTCCTCACCACGGGCGCCACCGCCGGGGCAGCGGCCGCGGTTCTGGCCCACGCAGGCGCCTCGCTGGTCGACGTCGTGGTGGTGGCCGCGGTTTCGTGAAGGGCGAGGGCTGCCACAATGGAAGGGACTATGTCCCTCCTTCGAAAGCCGATCAACAAGGTCCTGGGTGACCCCGTCAAGCGCGAGATCAAGCGCTACCAGTCGGTGGTGGACCTCATCAACGACCTCGAAGCGGAGATGTCCGCGCTCACCGACGACCAACTCCGCGACAAGACTCGGGAATTCCGGGAGCGCCTCGGGGTTGAGGGCGTCGACATCACCCACGGCCAGTCCTTCGCCGCCGGCCTCGGCGAGGAGACCGAGGAGATGGCCTTGCAGCGCGCCGAGGAGCAGGAGCGCGATGCGGAACGTCGCCAGGCACTCGATGACCTGCTGCCCGAAGCGTTCGCTGTCGTGCGCGAGGCGTCGACGCGCACCCTCGGCATGCGCCATTTCGACGTCCAGCTGATCGGCGGCATCGTCCTGCACCAGGGGCGCATCTCAGAGATGAAGACCGGTGAAGGCAAGACGCTGGTCGCGACACTGGCGCTGTACCTCAACGCACTCGAGGGACGGGGCGCGCATCTCGTGACCGTCAATGACTACCTGGCTCGACGCGACGCCGGCTGGAACGCATCGCTCTATCACTTCCTCGGGCTGTCGGTCGGCGTCATCGCCGGACAGGATCTGTCCTACGTGTACGACCCGGAATTCGTCGACGACACGCACCCTGACCCGCGTCTGCAACACCTCCGTCCGGTCACGCGTCGCGAGGCGTACGCGGCGGACATCACCTACTCAACGAACAACGAGCTCGGCTTCGACTACCTGCGCGACAACATGGCGCAGCGGCTCGAAGGGTGCGTGCAAAGGCGGTTGCGCTACGCGATCGTCGACGAGGTGGACTCGATCCTCATCGATGAGGCGCGCACGCCGCTGATCATCAGCGGGCAGGCCAGCGAGGCGACCGACAAGTTCTACACCTACGCTCGATTGATCCCGCGGCTCGTGGCCGACGACGACTACACGATCGACGAGAAGACCAAGTCGGCGACGCTCACCGAGGAGGGCGTCGACAAGATTGAGAAGTGGACGGGGATTTCCAACGTCTACGAGATGGAGCACGCCGCCGAGGCGCATCAGATCAACCAGGCGCTTCGTGCGCACGCGCTGTGGCTGCGCGATCGCGACTACATCGTGCGCGATGGCGAGGTGATCATCGTTGACGAGTTCACTGGGCGGACGATGCCGGGCCGCCGATGGTCGGACGGTCTCCACCAGGCGATCGAGGCAAAGGAAGGCGTCGCGGTTCAGCAGGAGACGGTGACCCTCGCGACCATCACCTTCCAGAACTTCTTCCGGCTGTACGACAAGCTCGCCGGCATGACCGGCACGGCGCTCACCGAGGCCGAGGAGTTCCACAAGATCTACACCCTCGAGGTGGTGCCGATCCCGACGCACCGCCCGATGGTGCGTCTGGATGAGCCCGACCTCATCTACAAGGGCGAGGACGGCAAGTACCGCGCTGTTGTCGACGAGATCGCCGATCGGTACAAGAAGGGCCAGCCCATCCTGGTCGGGACGACCAGCATCGAGAAGAGTGAGCGTTTGAGCCGCATGCTCGACAAGCTCGGGGTCGGACACTCCGTGCTCAACGCCAAGCTGCACGAGAAAGAGGCCGACGTCATCGCCAACGCGGGCCAGCGCGGCAGCGTCACCATCGCCACGAACATGGCCGGGCGCGGCACCGACATCGTGCTCGGTGAGGGTGTGTCCGATGTCGGCGGCCTCTACATCATCGGGACCGAACGTCACGAATCGCGGCGTATCGACAACCAGCTGCGCGGCCGCGCGGGCCGACAAGGCGATCCCGGCGAGTCGCGATTCTTCCTGTCGTTCGAGGACGATCTGATGCGCGTCTTCGGTGGCGAGCGCATGCAGGGCTTCATGGAAAAGCTCGGCGTCGACGAGGACACGCCGCTCGAGTCGAAGATGGTGTCGCGACAGATCGAAGGCGCGCAGGCGCGGGTCGAGGGACACAACTTCGACAGCCGGCGTCACGTGGTCGAGTACGACGACGTCATGAACAAGCAGCGCGAGATCATCTACGGCGAGCGTCGCAAGATCCTCGAGGGAACCGACACCCGTTCGAATTTCATCGCGATGGTGGAGCACGTCGTGACCACCGAGGTGCCGACCTACTGCGAGGGGCGGCATCGCGAGGCGTGGGACTTCGAGGGGCTCTGGACGCAGATGCGCATGTTCGCGGCGGGGCTGCCGCCCTTTTCGGAGGTCAGCGTTGACAGCCTCGGTGCCAGCGTCGATGAGGTGTCGGAGACACTCACCGGCGAACTGATCGCGCTCTACGAGGAGAAGGAGCAGGAATACGGCGCCGAGTTGCTCCGCGAGGTCGAGCAGAGCGTGATGCTCCAGGTGATCGACTCACGGTGGCTGTCGTATCTGACTCAGATGGACCACCTCCGTGAGGGGATGGGCTTCCAGGCATACGGCCAGATGGATCCGCTGGTCGAGTACAAGGCCGCGGCGTTTACCGCATTTCAGGATCTGACCGAGGACATCCAGCGTGAGATCGTCCGTGCGCTGCTCAATGTTCAAATCCGGCGGGTGGATCCCAACGAGGCCGCACCGGAGGCAGA
>OBLT010002989.1_pt1 | contig 10368 bp, 8 predicted proteins | sample 1518721 | NCBI WGS metagenome assembly OBLT01 (sample SAMEA3539307, study PRJEB22396) | soil metagenome | biome: tundra; feature: field; material: soil | place: USA | collected 2010-05 | depth 0.15 m | reverse complement strand
CCCGCTGCCAGCAGGCTTCCGACCACCGCGCTGCCGAGCGCGCCGGTGCCGCCGGTGATCACCACAGGCTTGCCGGAAAAATCCAAGATTATCCTCTCCCGCGCTTGACCCGCGTCGGCAGCACCTGGAATTCGATCCAGTTCGCCACCTCGCCGACCCGCAGCTTCTTGTCGAGCACATTCTTGCTGATGCCATGCCGCCACGACAGCCGCTTGCATTCCGGATCGCGGTCGAGCGTATCGAGGTCGTGCGCGAAGGTCGTGATGTCGTTTGCGTCCCTGAAGAAGCCTTCCTCGATCAGCCGCGTGCCGATGCGGCGCACGATCGCCGCGATCTCGCGCAGCGGATATTCGGGGTGATACTGCACCGCCCAGGCCACCGAACCGTTGGTGCGGATTTCCACGCTCTGCACGTCCGACATCGCATTGGTGGCGAGCACGGTGGCGCCCGCTGGCAGCGCTTCGACTTCGTCGAGATGCACGGTCGGCGCGTTGAACACGTCGAGCTTGCCGACATACATCGGATGCTTGCGGCCGGCTTCGGTGAGCCGGATGCCGCGGCCGAAGCCGATCTCGCGGCCTTTCGGATTTTTGCGCACGCTGCCGCCGGCCGCCGCGGTGATCACCTGCAGCCCCCAGCAGGAGCCGAACAACGGCGTTCCGGTCGTGAGCGCCGCACGCACCAACTCGATCTGGCGCATCACCGATGGCCCGCCGTCATAGACGTGCAGCGAGGAGCCGGTGATGGCGATGCCGTCATAGCCCGCGAGCGACTCGCCCTCGGGCAGGGTGGCGCCCGGATCGCCCGGATGGCAGGTGTCCACGATCGCGCCCGGTATCAGTTCGCGCAATAGATTCGAATAGCCCTGATGCGCGGCGGTTCCGCCGACCGCGATGTGTTCGGCCAGGGTCTGCGGCGAGTTGCCTTCGATGACGAGCAGGCGGGGGGAGGGCATTGGGCGTTAAATAAACGGGCCTCGTCCCGTGTTTATCGCGTGAAACAGCGCATATGACATAGGCTTGATATGGCTAAGCCAAGGCGATTTTGCAATCGCGGCCGAATTTAGTGACTTGGCGCGGCTTTCGTGCGCTTACGTTCTTGAGGTCGCCGCGTAAGCCGCCCATTCTGCGCGAAAGCACGCGAATCAGCAGGCAAATCTGCAAGTCCATGGCCGAATATGACCTCGCCATCATCGGCGGCGGCATCAACGGAACCGGATTGGCCCGGGATGCCGCCGGCCGCCGCCTGCGCGTGCTGCTGGTCGAGCAGAACGATCTCGCCTCCGGCACCTCCTCGGCCTCCACCAAGCTGATCCACGGCGGCTTGCGCTATCTCGAGCACGGCGCCTTCCGGCTGGTGCGCGAGGCGCTGCACGAGCGCGAGGTGCTGCTGCGCATGGCGCCGCACGTGATCCGGCCGCTGCGCTTCATGCTGCCACCGTTGCCCGGCTTACGCTCGGCGCTGCGGCTGCGCATCGGGCTGTTCATTTACGACATGCTGGGCGGACGCAAGCTGCTGCCCGCCACGCGCACCGTCGATCTCACCCATCATCCGGTCGGTCAGCCGCTCAAGCGCTCGTTCCGTTACGGCTTCGAATTTTCCGACTGCCTTGTCGACGATTCCCGTCTGGTCGTGCTCAACGCGCTCGACGCCGCCGAGCGTGGCGCCGTCATCCGCACCCGCACCCGCTGTATCCGGGCCGCGCGGCGCGACGAATGGGAACTGGTGCTCAACTCGCGCGGCCGCCGCGAGGTGGCGACCGCGCGCGTGCTGGTCAATGCCGCCGGGCCCTGGATCGGCGAGGTGGCCGACACCGTGATCCGGCGGCCGCTAGCCGCGCCGGTGCGCCTGGTGAAAGGCAGTCATATCGTGGTGCGGCGTCGCTTCGAGCACGATTGCGGCTATCTGTTGCAGGCCGCCGACGGGCGCGTGGTGTTCGCGCTGCCGTTCGCGCAGGAGTTTACCCTGATCGGCACGACGGACGAGAATTTCGTCGGCGATCTCAATTCGCCGGCGCCCGACCACGACGAGGTCGTCTATCTGTGTCAGACGGTGAATGAATATTTCCGTGACCAGGTCACGCCCGACGAGCTGGTGTGGTCGTTCGCCGGCGTGCGATCGCTCTATGATGACGGCGCCAACAAGCCGGAGGACGTCACCCGCGACTATGTGCTGGCGCTCGACGAAATCCATGGCGAGGCGCCGCTGCTGACGATCTATGGCGGCAAGATCACCACGCACCGCCGGCTGGCGGAGGCGGCGATGGCGCGGATCGGAATTTTCTTCGGCGCGCTGCCGCCGTGGACCGCCGGCTCGACGCTGCCCGGGGGCGACTTTCCGGTCGACGGCTTTGATGCGCTGGTGGCGGAATCAATCGGCCGCTGGCCGTTCCTCGACCAGCCACATGCGCGACGCCTGGTGCGCGCCTATGGCCGGCGCATCGAGCGCATTCTCAAGGACGCGCAAAACATGAACGAACTCGGGCCGCGCTTTGCCGGCGATCTCACCGGCGCGGAAGTGCGCTACCTGGTCGAGAACGAATGGGCGCAGAGCGCGGACGACGTGCTGTGGCGGCGCAGCAAGCTCGGCCTCAAAGCCACGCCCGAGCAGCGCAGCGCGCTCGAGCAATTCATCGCGTCGTTGCAGTCAGCGGCTTAACGGCGCGCATGGTTTACGAAATCTTGCCGAGATCGGCGTAATCGGACGCGTTCGTCTTAACGCGGCCGCCACATTTTTGTGCTGTATTGGCCGTGTTCAATGTTCGTTTTGCCGCATGCGGACCACCGATGTCGACCGACTCGAAACAACTCGCCGAACGCTTTGCCGCCGCCAAAGTCGTGGTAGTGGACGACGAGCATTACATGCGCAAGGTCGTGCGTACGATGCTCTTGAGCATCGGCGTGCGCCATGTCCATGAGGCGCCGGACGGGCCGGCCGGTCTCGACCTGATCCGCCGCGTGGCGCCGGATGTCGTCATCCTCGACTGGCAAATGCCCGGGCTCGACGGCCCCGGTTTCGTGCGCATGGTGCGCTCGCCGGCGACCTTCCCGTACCCGAATGTGCCGATCATCATGCTCACCGGCCATGGCGAGCGCTCGCGCGTGATCGAGGCCGTGAAGATCGGCGTCAACGAATTCCTGCTCAAGCCGGTGTCGGTGAAAGCGCTGCAGGACCGTATGACCTCCGTCCTGACCAAGCCGCGCGATGTCGTCAAAAGCGGCGACTATTACGGCCCGGTGCCGCGCAAATTGGCCACCGCCATTCATGCCGACAACGATCAGGCAATCGCCAATCTGTCCGTGGTGAACTAGTCTGCGCAGACTTTCTAGGCTGCGCGGAGACCCTCGTTGCCGACCGCTCTCATCGCCATCGACCAGGGCACGACCTCGACGCGCGCCATCGCGTTCGATGCCGGCCTCCAGCCGCTCGCCAGCGCGCAGCAGGAGCTGCGCCAGATCTATCCCGCGCCGGGCGAGGTCGAGCACGACCCGGAGGAGATCTGGGCGGCGACGGTTGCCACGGTGCGCGCCGCCATGGCGAAGGCCGGCTTAGCGGCCAAGGACATCGCCGGCATCGGCATCACCAATCAGCGCGAAACCACCGTGATCTGGGACCGCGCCACCGGCAAGGCGATCCACAACGCCATCGTCTGGCAAGATCGGCGCACCGCCGATTTTTGCGATGCGCTGCGCCGCGCCGGCCATGAGCCGGAGATCACCGCCAAGACCGGCCTGCTGCTCGACCCTTATTTTTCCGCCAGCAAGATCGCCTGGCTGCTCGAACACGTGAGCGGCGCGCGTGGCTTGGCGGAGGCCGGCCGGCTCGCCTTCGGCACCATCGATTGCTTCTTGTTGTGGCGCCTCACCGGCGGCCAGGCGCACTTGACCGACGCCAGCAACGCGGCACGCACGCTGCTGTTCGATATTTCAAGCGGACAATGGGACGCCGACTTATGCCGGATGTTCGGCGTGCCGCCATCTTTGTTGCCGCAGGTAGCGGACTGTGCGGGCGAGTTCGGCACCACCGTGTCCGAATTGTTCGGCGCACCGATCCGCGTTCTCGGCATGGCCGGCGACCAGCAGGCGGCGACGGTCGGGCAGGGTTGCTTCAAACCCGGCATGATGAAATCGACCTACGGCACCGGTTGCTTCGCGCTGCTCAACACCGGGCCGGAGCGCGTCACCTCGCGCAACCGGCTGCTCACCACCATCGCCTATCAGCTCGAGGGAAAACGCACCTACGCGCTGGAAGGCGCGATTTTCATCGCCGGCGCCGCGGTGCAATGGCTGCGCGACGGCCTCAAGATCATCGCCAAGGCGTCGGAGGTCGACAGCCTGGCCGAGCGCGCCGATCCGGCCGAGCAGGTCTACCTGGTGCCGGCCTTTGTCGGCCTGGGCGCGCCCTATTGGGACGCGCAGGCGCGGGCCGCGATCTTCGGGCTCACCCGCAATTCCGGACCTTCGGAACTTGCGCGTGCGGCGCTGGAAGCGGTCGGCTACCAGACCCGCGACCTGCTCGCGGCCATGCATGCCGACTGGCCGATGGCGGGCGGCGCCGCCACCGTCCTGCGCGTCGATGGCGGCATGACCGCCAGCGCCGTCACCATGCAGTTCCTCGCCGATATCCTGGCCAGCCCGGTCGACCGCCCGGTGGTGATGGAAACCACGGCCTTGGGCGCGGCCTATCTGGCCGGGCGGGCGGCCGGCCTCTGCCCCGATCTCGACGGTTTCGCCGCGCAATGGCGGCTCGACCGCAGGTTCCAGCCGCACATGGATGCATCCCAGCGCGAGCGGAAATATTCCGGCTGGCAGGACGCGGTGCGCCGCACGTTAACGCACGCTTGAGTTTTCGCGGCGACTATTATGGCCCCGCGCCGCGGGTTCCCGCGCTCGATCCGGAAGCGGATGCTCCCGACACGGCGCCGCCGGCGGCCTGACGCCCGAGCGTGCGCTAATCGCTGCTGCTGCGCCGGCGCGGCGGGCGGAACAGATAGACCAGGAACCAGATCGGCACGATCACCAGCGAGCCGAGCAGCACGTTCGGCCAGGCCCAGGCAAAGCCCCGCCGGGCGTAATCCTCTATGCGCTCGGCCGAGAGGCCGGTTTTTTGCATCAATTGCTCAACGGTGATGCCGAAATGGGCCATGATCGCCCCCAGCACCAGTGAGGCGACCGCGACCTTGACCAGCGTCCGGACAATGGGGTGCAGCATTCGCGCCCTGTCGCGCCGGCGCTAGGCCGGCGGGTGATTCGTTCCAGGCGCAATGATAGTCAAATGGCCGAGCGGCGGCACGGGTAACTAATAAGCTTATTCCCGCTTTTGTGCGCCCGCCGGGGCGGCGGACTGCTCGGCCGCCGGGACGGCGGGCATAGGGGCGCCGGTCAGTCGCTCGATCACCGAGCGCGCCGCGTCGCGCGCGCGCTGATCGCGCACCGCATTGAGCAGCGGGGCTGCCGCGCCGGAACGGCGGATCAGGGCTTCGGGGTCGGGCAGCATGATCGGGTCGTCCCACGGCCCCTGCACGATGAAGGGCAGTTCGAATACGGGTGCCTCGGGCTTGTCGGCGGCCACCAGAGCGGCCGTGCCCTTGAGATCGAGCTCGCGCGTCGGAATCGAGGCTGAGCCGGCGAGCGCCAGCCGCACCGCCGAACCGTCGATTTTCACGTCCTCGACCGTGACCGTGCCCTGGCTGATCTTCAGCCCCACCGCGATCTTGTCGAACGGAGTGCGCCCGGTGCGGAATTCACCGCCGCCGGACAACGGGCGGCGCTCCAGCCGGCGCAGCAACTGCTCCACGTTGAGACCGAGGAGCGCGCCATTTTGCCCGACAAGGCTGGCGGTGCCGTTTAAGGTGCGCGTGACCGCGAGCACGCTTTCGCCGCTGCCTTCGACCGCAAAGGATAGGTTGCCCTTGCCCTCGAGCCGGTGCAGCGCGAACAACTGGCCAAGGCAGCTTTCCAGATCAACGTCGGTGAATTGCAGCTGGGATTTGACGTCCACGCCGGCGTCGAAATTGGCGAGCGTCAGCGAACCCTTGATCACGCCGCCATAGGCCTGCGCCTCGCCGACGGTCACCACCAGATGACCGCCGCGCAAATTTGCGCCGATAGCGGTGCGGCCGAGCTTGGCGTTGGACATCACGACGTTCGCCGCCGACAGCCGCAGGTCGAGGTCCATGCCGGATAGGCCGTCGAGCGTGATGCGCGCGTTATTCCATTCATGCTGATTGGCGGTGAGCAGGCGGACGGTGGAAACGTAGGGTGTCAGATCGAGCGTGTCGGAGGCGAGCGTGCCTTGCAGCGTCTTGCGCCCGTCGGTGGCGAAGGTGAGTACGCCCTCGGCGGTGTTGCCGTCGAGCTCGACGTTGACGTTGGAAAGCCCGATCGTGCCGCCCATCACATTGGCCTGCGCCTTGATCGCGAAGTGGCCGAATCCGCCGCCGGGCAGCGGCTGCTGTCCGGACCAGATCAAGGCATTGCGCATCGATGCGGCATCGGCGGCGAGCGTGCCTTCGATCTTGAGGGTGGGCTTGGCGCTGATGGCGCCTTCGAACGCTGCCTTGATCGGGCTGCCGGCGATGCGCAGCTTCAAGCCAGTGCGGTTGCCGGCGAGCGCGGCGGGGAAATCGCCGAGCGTCAACGTCATGTCGAGCGGCTCGTCATGCCAGACGAAGCGGCCGGTGGCGCCAAAGCTCTTGGAGATCGACGGCCACGCCAGCGAAAAGGCGACATCGGTGAGCGTCTCGTCGACCTTGTTTTCCTTGCTGCGCACGAGCACGGTGCCGTTCTCGATGCGCATCTCGGAGAATGCCGCGACGCGGGGGCCGTCCTTGGTCTGGCTGCGCGTCAGCGCCTCGATCAGGCCGGACCAGTTGGATTGGCCGTTCGGCTCCTGGTCGATCGCGATGATCGGCCGCTCCAGCGCCACGTCGGAAATCTCGACCCGGCCGACCAGCAGCGGGAAAAAGCGCAGGCGCGCGGTCAGCCGCTCGGCGGTGAGCGCCGGCCGCTTGGCATCGCCAAGCACCACATCGGCGAAGCTCACGCTGCCGGTGGGAAAAAGCGAAACACTGGTCTCGCCGCGCAGGATCGGGTTCAAGCCGGTGACGGAGCGGATTTCGCTCAGCACCTGGCCGCGCACCGCGTCGGCCGAGATCAGGTAGCCGGCCGTCACGAGCACGCCGGCGCCGACCGCGATCGCGGCCAGCAGGGCTAGACCCAGGCGTTTAAAGCCAATGGCGGCCGTCAAAGGGAGGATTTCCGGTTGTTTCGGCGTCGATTGCCGGCGGACTATACCATCGGTCGCGCCGTCACCAACCGTGCTCGGCCTCTGTGACCCTTTCATGGCCACACGCGAATGGTCCCAAAAAGTGGGCACCGGTTTTCGGAAAAGACCATGCGCATGCAAAAATGCCCTTATGAATAAGCTTACCGCGGCGGCGTCGCATCGGCGATTTCGGCGATCAGCTTCTTGATGATCGCCTGGCCGAACGAATTGAAGTCCTTCGCCTCCAGCACGAAGGCGCCGGGTCCGCCCACCACGTTTACGCGATAATAATTCGCCAGGCCGCCGGGCGGATTGGTGTGCTCGGGGTTCCACGGCAACGGGGTCTCGCTCAGGATCACCAGCCCGTTGATGGTAATGCCGAGCGCCAGCGCCTCGTCGCGCGCAACGCCGACATCGCGGCCGGCATTGTTGGTGCCGTCGCCGGAGACGTCGATGGTGCGGCGTTCGGACGAAAACGGCGTGCGCGCAAACTGCGCGACCGCGAAGTCGATGCCGCCGCTGATCGAGGTACGATCGGCGAACGAGCGCGGCGATTCCAACAGCCGGTCGCCGAAGGCTTGCGCGGCCTTCGGCCCGTCGATCGGCGTCCAGTCGATCACCACTTTCTGGTTGCCGAGGCCCGACCATTCCACGAACAAAACCGCGATGCGGCCCTGGCGGCCGGAGCGGATGGCGTCGAGCACGCGGGGATTGGCGACCGCGGCGGCATAGCCTTCGCGTTGCAATTGGAATTTCTGGGCATCGACGCTGCGCGAGACGTCGACCGCCAGCACCAGCAGCAGGTCGACCGGCTCGGCCGCGCGCGCAGCCGGCAGGCTCGATCCGAGCAGCAGGCAAAGTAGCGCCAACACGGGCCGCAACCGACGCGACATGACAAACCTCATCCCCCAGGCCCGAGGATGCTAGCCGATTTCAAACGTTTTGCGTATTGGCTTGAAAACCCAGGCGGCTATTGCGCCAGCACGCGCGTGGCCGGGAAGGCCACCTCCACCAGGGTGCCGTCGCTGACCTGGCTGGTGATGCGGAAACGCGCATGGTTGGCCTCGGCGAGCGCCTTGCTGATCGGCAGGCCGAGCCCGGTGCCGCCGGCGCGGCTGGAGGTGGCGAGCTGGCGAAACGGCTCGAGCGCGGTCTGCAATTCCTTCTCGCTCATGCCGGGGCCGGTATCGCGCACCCGCAAGACGATCTCGTGGTCGTCGTTCAAGGCGGCGGAAACGATCACCTGCCCGCCGGCGCCGGTGAACTTGATCGAGTTCGACAACAGATTGAGCGCGATCTGCCGCACCGAGCGCGCGTCGGCCACGATCTGCGGCAGGTTCGGCGGCAGCGAGGTGCGGATGATGACGCGCTCGCTATTGGCCTGCTGCTGCATGATGGCGACGCATTGCTGCACCAGGTCGTTCAAATTGACGCTCACGAAAGTGAGATCGAGCTTGCCGGCCTCGATCTTGGACAGGTCGAGCAGATCGTTGAGCAGCGAGATCAGGTGGCCGCCGGACGTGTGGATATCCTTGAGATATTGCCGGTAGCGCTCGTTGCCGACCGGCCCGAAGCGCTCGTCCATCATCACCTCGGAGAAGCCGATGATGGCGTTGAGCGGCGTGCGAATCTCGTGGCTGATCTTGGCGAGGAATTCGGATTTGGCGGTGGAGGCCTTCTCGGCCTGCTGCTTGGCGTTGATCAGCTCTTCCTCGGTGCGCTTCCAGGCCGTGATGTCGCGCATCACCGCGCAGAATTTCTCGCCGTCGGCGATCCGCCCCATGGTGAAGTAAAGCGGCACCAGGCCGCCCTGCCGCACCAGGCCGATCGCTTCGCGGCCGGTGTCGAGCACGCCAGCGCCGTTCGCCAGCCGGTCGAGATAGTCGAGCACGGAGCGCCGGCTTTCCGGCGCGAACAGGTCGCCGAAACTGAGCTCGGCGATCTCAGTGGCCTCGTAGCCGAACAGCGCCTCGGCGCTGCGGTTGGCCGAGAGCACGCGGCCGGCGCGATCGAGCACCAGCACGCCGTCGGTGGCGGTGTCGAGGACCGACTTGAGCTCGTCGTTTTCGCTCTCCAGCCGGCGCAGCGACATGGCCTTGCCGCGGTCCTCGGCCACCGCTTGCGTGCTGATCATCAGTACCAGTGCGTTCTCGTTGTTCCAGGCCGCGCTGAACAGGCGGCCTTCCACCGGCTTCTGCTTGCCGTTGACGGTGGTGATGATGAGCGTCTTGCCGTCGTTCCTGGTTTCGCCGGCGGCGGGCTCGGTCTTGGTGTCGATGAACAGGCTGTCGAGACCGCCGGCCTCGGTCAGCGCTTCCAGCGAGAGATAGCCGGTCCAGTCGAGGAAGGCGCGGTTGGCGTAGATCAGGGTGTTGAGGCGATAGACCAGGATGCCCACCGGCAGGCGGTCGAAGATCGGCCGCCCCTCATGGATATCGCGGGCGGCATCGCCGTTGCGCGCGGCCCGCGGCGGTACACCAGGCTCGCGCCCGAAATCGTCCGGCGCTGGCGCGGCGGCGCTCTTGCCGGAGGTTTTCTTGAGCCGGCTGCTGAGCTCGCGCGCGAGTTCTTCAAAGGCGCTGCGCTCGCCGGGGCTGAGCGCCGGCGGCTCTTCGGCCGGCGGCGGGGCGAACGGCAATACATTGTTCGCCGGCGCTTCCGGTTTAACTTCGGCCGGCGCGGGCGCCGCTTGCGCTCCGCGTTGCTCCAGCGCGGCCAGGCGATCGACGTCGCGGCAGATGCCGAAGCCGCGATAGCCGGCAAACTGGCGGTCGCGGTCGAACACCGGCAGGCCCGACATCTCGATCGGCAAGGGCTCGTCCGCATCGTCGACCGGCCAGGGCACGACGATGCCGCTCCAGGTGGTGCGCGCGGTGAGCGCGTTCGTCACGGCGTCTTGCGGATCGAGCTTGAGCGTTGCGGCGATGTCCGCCCACGGGCGGTCGAGCACGGCGGCGGTCTTCGGGCCGAGCATCTTGGCGAAATCTTCCGTGCCGAGGGTGAAGCGGTTCGCCGCATCCATCTGCCAGACGAAGCGGAACGGAAAACGGCGCGGACGCGCTTAGATCGGAAGAGCGTCGTGTAGGGAAAGAGTGTAGATCT
>OBLT010002986.1_pt1 | contig 10371 bp, 10 predicted proteins | sample 1518721 | NCBI WGS metagenome assembly OBLT01 (sample SAMEA3539307, study PRJEB22396) | soil metagenome | biome: tundra; feature: field; material: soil | place: USA | collected 2010-05 | depth 0.15 m | reverse complement strand
TGCTTGCCCTTCGAGGAGGAGAGTTTCGATCGCGTAATTTCCACCGTTGCTCTCCCCTACATGAACATTCAGAAAACGCTCGCGGAAATTCACCGCGTCCTCGTTCCTGGCGGCGGCCTGTCCCTAAGCCTGCATCTCCCAAGTTTCACGATAGCTGAACTTCTCCACCATGCCTTCCCCAAACCAGTCCCTACGCTCTTTCGGCTATACGTCATGGCAAACGGGTTATTGTTCCACTGCACCGGCAGGACTGTCGGGTTCCTCAAGGGGAGGACGGAATCGTTTCAGACTGAGCGAGGAATGAGGGCCGCACTGAATCGGGCTGGATTCGTCGATCTTTCATTCAGCCGGGCAACTGGGCCGGTTGGCGAAACCTTCATTGTGGAAGCACGGGCGAGTTCCTCGAGCGAACGTCCGCGCACGCCCCGGAGCGCTTCCTGCTAGACTCTTTTTGCACTCGGCCCTTTGCTGGAGCATCTAAACTAACGTGTTCCCCAGACTTTTTCACATTGGCAGTTTCTACCTGCCCACCTATGGTGTCCTGGTCGCCTCGGGCGTGCTGATCGGGCTCTGGATCTCCGTGCGCAACGCAGAGAAGCAGGGCATGAACGGCGACGATGCCTGGAATTTTGGCATTCTCGTTGTCCTTGCCGGAATTATCGGGGCGAAGATTCTTTACATCATCAACGACTGGAGCACCTACGCGAACAACTGGCGGGAGATTTTCAGCCTCAACACGCTGCAGGCGGGAGGCGTATTTTCCGGCGGACTGATTGGCGCGTTCCTCATGGCGGCGTGGTACATGCGACGCCATCGCATGCCGGTGCTGCGCACCACCGACGCCTTCGCTCCCGGACTGGCCTTTGGCCACGTCCTCGGGCGCTTTGGTTGCTTCTCGGCGGGCTGCTGTTACGGCAAACCGACCAATCACTTTTGGGGCGTCATCTTCACGAATCCTTTGGCGAATGCCGTTAGTGGAACTCCGCTCGGCGTCAGGATCGAACCGACGCAGCTGATCGAAGCCGCAGCCGAGTTTTTCAATTTCCTGCTGCTGATGTGGCTGCTCAAGCGCAAGCGGTTCGATGGGCAGGTGTTTGGCAGCTTCATGATCTTGTACGGAGTCGAGCGGTACTTCATAGAGTTCCTGCGCGACGATCCCGGACGCGGTGAAGTTTTCGGTGGGCTGATGACGGGAACGCAGTTGATTTCGATTCTGCTGGTCATCGGCGGTGGATTGATCTGGTGGCTGAAAAGCAGCACTCAGCATTCAGCACTCAGCCCTCAGAAATCGGGCTCTCGGCTTTAGGCTTTAAACTCCGTACAAATTCCCCTTGCACTTGCTGGCTGAATGCTGAATGCTGAGCGCTGAATGCTCGACTTTCCCCTCACTCTGACCGCATCTCCTGAAGCCGCGGGACAGCGTCTGGACCAATATCTCGCGACACAACTTTCAGAGTTCAGTCGGGCAGAGGTCAGCCGGGCGCGGGTGCAGCAACTGATCGCGAAGGGTGAGGTGCTGGTAAACAATGTTGCCGCGAAGGCGTCGTTGCGGCTGAAGGGCACAGGCGACGAGCAGATCACGGTCACCGGGCCGCCGCACGCTCCGCCGCTGCGCGCCATTGCAGAGGAGATCGCGCTCGACATCGTCTATGAGGACGACGACCTGGCGATCGTCAACAAGCCCGCAGGCATGATGGTCCATGCCGGAGCGGGAGCGACCGAAGATGCGCGCAACCGCGGAACCCTGGTCAACGCGCTCCTGCATCACTTTAAGACGCTTTCCGCAGTCGGCGGCGAACTGCGTCCGGGAATCGTGCATCGCCTGGATCGGGCCACCAGCGGGCTGATGGTGGTGGCGAAGAACGATGAATCGCACCGCCGGCTGGCCAAGCAGTTCAGCGGGCGCGAGGTGCACAAGACTTACATTGCGCTGGTACACGGCTGGCCAAAGCAGGACCGCGGCACGATTCAAAGCGCCATCAGCCGCCACTCGCAGCGGCGCACCCGAATGACGACGCGGGGTTTCGGCGGCCGAGAGGCGGTGACGCATTACTTAGTGGAGCGAAAAATTGACTCGCCATACGGCAAGTTTGCGCTGGTCCAGCTCAAGATCGAAACGGGACGCACGCACCAGATTCGCGTGCATATGTCGTCGCTCGGACATCCGGTGGTGGGCGACGCGCTCTATGGCGCGCCCGGCGAATTGCGGTCGCAGTCGAACAAACGACGGTCGGCCGGAATGCCCGCGACGCTCAGGCTGGATCGAAATTTTCTGCATTCGGCGGTGCTCGAGTTGGCGCATCCGCGGACGAAGGAGTCGCTCAAGTTCTCTCGGCCGTTACCGCAGGAACTACAGAACTTGCTGGATAGCCTGGAAAATGCCAGGCAAGAAGGTCCTAGGCGAGAACCTGGTCAGTACGAATCTGGTCGGTAAGAACGAGGCGCCTTTCCAGCGCTGGGGCGCGGGCTATAATGAATGAAGGAAATAACTCCGATCAAATCGTCCTGATGAAATCGCGCATTTTTCTGCTTTGGGTTGCTTTTCTTATGCTGGCTGGCTCGCTCATTGGCCAGACGGCGCCGGCTGCATCCACGCCGAGCGCGGCGCAGAATGCGCCCGCGAAAACGAACTCTCCACCCGACAGCAAGACGCAGGCTCCGGCGCCGCCGGAGAATCCAGCTAAGTCCGATTCCGATGAGTCCGTCACGACGATCGTCCATGTCGTCAACGAAGTTCGCGTGGTATTCACCGTGACCGACCGGCATGGCCGCTACATCAAGGATCTGAAGAGCAATGACTTCAGAGTGATCGACGATAACAAGCCCGCGGAGCTGCGCAGCTTCCGCAGCGAGACCGATCTGCCCCTGCAGGTGGGGTTGCTCGTGGACGCGAGTAACTCGGTACGCGACCGCTTCAAGTTCGAGCAGGAAGCGGCCATCGAGTTTCTGAACGCCATCATTCGCCCGCGCTATGACAAGGCGTTCGTGGTCGGCTTCGACGCCACGCCAGAAGTTACACAGGATTTTACCGATGACGCGGGGAATCTTTCGGCCGGGGTGCGAATGTTACGGCCGGGCGGCGGCACCGCGCTGTACGACGCGCTCTACTTTGCATGCCGCGACAAGCTAATGAAGCAGGAGCAGACGGGACCGGTGCGCCGCGCCATTATTCTGCTGACCGACGGCGAAGACAACCTGAGCCACGTCACGCGTGAGGAAGCCATCGAAATGGCGCAGCGCGCGGAAGCGATCGTCTACACCATCAGCACCAACATCAGCGGCATGAAAGGCAAGGGCGACAAGGTGCTGGAGCGGATCGCGGAGGCGACGGGCGGCCGCGCGTTTTTTCCCTTCCAGATGCGCGACGTGGCGGATGCGTTTCTCTCCATTCAGGAGGAGTTGCGCAGCCAGTACGCGGTGGCTTACAAGCCGGCGGATTTTGCCGCGAATGGACGCTACCGCACGATCGAAATCCTGGCGCAGGATAGGAATCTGAAGGTGCGCACCCGCAAGGGGTATTACGCTCCGAAGCAGTAACCGAGAAAGAACAAAGAACAAGGTCGCCTTAATTCGCAGGCGATAACAACGTGTCCGCATCTACGAACGCGGTGAACGACGCACCCCGCTTGATTTCCGCGTCCTTGCCGTGCACGAACAAGCCCGCAGGAACAACCGGGACAAACATGAGGCCGACCGCTTTCCCCACTTTGTCCTGTCCCTCCTTGGCAGCGCCACCGCGCAGTCTGATGAGAACGCTGCCCGCTTGGAGCGAGTCTATCTGAAAGAACACTTCGCCCGGCGCGCCTCCCATTCCCGTGTTGTCAACTTCGGTAACGGTTGCGACCGCAGGTGTTCCCTTCTTGACCACAACCACGTCCCCGGCCGTGAGGTCCTCGGTAAGGGTTAGAGAAATTTTGTCCCCCACTTCCGCTGTCTTTGAACTCACGTCGGAAGCGATCACGAAGGGCACGGCCGTGCCCCGAGGTAGCAAGAGTTTCACCGACGCAGAGGGCACTGAGGCAGAGTTCGGAACTTCGTTCGGAGGTGCGTTCGGAGCTGCGACCACCGACTGCGCCACCGGCGCCGTTGGGGGCACTCCATTCAGCGTGTAGACGGCTGTGGCGACCCGGCTGCGCCCTCCGTACGGCGAGATGGCAATAGCTTGCAGCGTGGTCGTCGAATCAATCGTAATCGGACCCATGTATCGGGTTGACGCCGCAGTCGGCGTCCAACCGTCCGTCGTGTAGTATATTACCGCTCCGCGGGTGGAGTCTTTTATTTTTAACGTGACGGCCGCGGAATACGCACCGGGTTTCACGGAGAACTTGGGTGCGGCGGCACCACAGCGGTAGCACGACGACGTGTTCTGCGCTGCCTGCTGAGCGTTCTGCATCGCCTGCTGATTCGCTTGCTGGGCAGCCTGCATCATCTGGTCGTTCGCCTGTTGGGCAGCCTGCGTCGCCATCTGTGTCGCCTGCTGGGCCGCCTGCATACCAGGGTCCTGAGCCAACGCGAAGGCGGCCACCAGTGCCAGCGTCAATAACGTGAGATAAGTCCGCATAACTGTTTCCCCCTACTAGTGAGATGTGCGCTCCCAAACCCGAGATGCCACAATCTTGACGAGTCGCGAGGATCCACAGTAACAACAGGATCCATAGTAACAACTAGGAACGGTGGCCCGAATAGAGAATTGTATCGCGGTGGCACCGCGCAACTTGCGCCCGGGACCAGGGTTTGCATGCGGTAAGCGCAGGTCCCGAGCAGCAAGACCCGGGGATCGAGCGCAGCGGTGATCGAAAGGAGAACGGAATATGAAACGCATGATAGCTGGGGTTCTGTTGCTGATCGGAATGGGAGCGGGAACGATGTTTGCCGAGGATGGCTTCTGGCGGGACCGGCGCGACATTCGGCACGATGAGGCGAGGATTGCGCGTGAGCGCAGGGAACTGCGTCGCGATCTCTACTACGGGAACTACGCGGCGGCACGCCATGAACGGAGAGAGTTGCGGCACGATTATCGCGACTTCAACCGGGATCGCCGATATTGGGATCGGCGATAAGAAGCGTAAGTGACTTCAAGACCTCAGCGGCACGTTAGCAACTCGGCGACGTTAGTAACTTGCCGGGACGCTGCGGGCCGGGTTCTATTCATTGTGGAGACCTGACGCGGAGAAATGACTGTGCGAATCGGAACCCGGCTGGCGGCAATGGCGATGGTGGGAATCTTGCTATGTTGGCCGGCATACAGCCAGACACCGACGTTGCGAGCGGAGCGGGATCTGTTCGCCGCGGTCAACCAAGCGCGGCGGGCGCAGGGGTTGACTCCGCTGCGGTGGGATGAGTCGCTGGCGACAGCGGCGCGGCGTCACGCGAAGGTGATGGCGGAACGTGGATCGGCGCAGCATGGGTTCGAGGGCGAGCCGAGCCTGTCGGCGCGGGTCAAACAGGCGGGTGCGCATTTCAGTTGGCTGTCGGAAAACGTAATTCAGGGGCCGTCAACGGAGTTCATCCACGTGCAGTTCATGAAATCACCTCCACATCGAGCCAACATTCTCGACCGGGATATGGATTCGATTGGTATCGGCGTGGTGGAGCAGCGCGGGCAGTTGTTCGCAGTCGAAGATCTTTCGCAGGCGCGATGAGCCAACGCACTCGCTAGATGAGCCAACGCACTCGCTAAAGGAAAAACGCCGGGAATCTGGAATCCGATTCCCGGTTTTGTCTCTATGCGGACGTTTTATCCTGCTGGGTCCTTATCTGGCTGGGCTGAATTTGCGCGTAGCCTTAGGCTTGGCGAGCATGGCCGTTCCTGCTGAAAGGTTGCATTTGCTGGTGGAGTTGGTAAGTGTGAATGGCACCGTGAAGTAGGTGTCGCTAGTGATAGTGTTGCCGCCCTCACCATTAGTGTCATCGAGAATGCCGGCACATGCACTTTCCCGGATAACGTTTCCGGTTACAATGTTGTTGAGGCCCGTGGAACCGCAGGAAGCGTCCAGGTGCACGCCGGATTCTGCGCTATTGACGATGGTGTTTCCCGTGACCGTATTCCCGTTGGTGCAGACATCGATGCCATCATAGGTCGATGCGCCAAAGACTCTGTTGCCGGTAACGGAAACGCCGTCACCGACGCCAACGGCATCCGTGTAAAGGGCAATGGGGAGCTGGCTATTGCCGACTATGTTGCGAGAGATGGTGATATTGCTGTTTTCTGCCGCGCGGTAAAGCAATATATCGGCGGAGGCCGCCACCGTTGGATCCCCATAGATATTGTCGATCACGATGTTGTCCATGATCGTTCCCGTGGCTCCAAATCCAAGCTGGATGCCGTTCTGAGCCGCACCTGGTTTCGGAACCACGCCGGCCCCCTGAATATAATTCCCAGCGAGGGTCAGGTTCGTGCCCGCATCATTGCCTGTGATTCCGTTCTTGTTGTAATTGTGAACTGAACTATGTTCGATGGTCACGGTGGAAGAGTGACCTGCGGCGGTCTCCACCCATATAGACTCCCCAACCTGACAACCATTTGGGATGCCGTTTGGCACCTGGTTGCGCACGGCGACGTGTTTCACCGTGCCCGAGGAGTTCTGAAACAGGATGCCCCGCACGTCGGGACCGCAGGAAAGGCCGTTCCCGGTTCCGTCAACAGTAAGATTGCTGATCGAGACCGAGCCGGTATTCTGCACCACGAGCTGAGCTGCGACCGGATCGCCCGAATCCACATCAGTCGTGTTCGCGACCAAGCCGCCTGCGGGAGGCAAAATCACAACGGCATCCTCAGTCCCGTATTTGATCCCTTCGAGAGTAAGGTTCTTGGCGATTATTGCCACCTGTTCGGGGTAATTGCCGGGGCAAACTTTGATTACGGTTCCCGCGGGAGAAGCATTTACCGCCTGTTGAATGGTTGCGTAGTTGACGAGACTCGTGCAGGAGCCGACGGCAACGGTTGCGGAAAAGGCGTGTCCGCTGAGTGCAACAAACGCGACCACAGCCAGACATGAGAAAATTGAATTGCGCACTGTTCTTTCCTCCTGGGAGTCATTGGACGGCATGGTTGGGACTGCTGAACGAGATGGAACTAGATTTGACGCTAACTATAGCCCTAAGGTTGGTTTTCGTGCAACCCGAGGGTGTTCCGGAAGACGCTATGGGGTGCTACTCTGACGGGGCGCGACCCTGACCTGAGGCGCTGCCCGAACTACGCTCGGCTTGGACGGCCGAGGGCGGCCGTCCCTGCGCAATCTTTAGATGCCATCTCATAAATGGGCAGAAGGAGTAAGCCGCCGGCTCCTTCAGGGGCTAAAGCCCTCGTCTTTATTGGCCCTTTGCGGCACGGCTGAAGCCGTGCCCTACCCAAGAACGATTTATGAGATAGCTTCTAGGCTCTAGTCTTCGTGGCGGGGTGTGGCGTAGTAGCCGCTGCGGGCCTGGATTTTGTAGTCCGACTGCTTGGGCTTGATCTCGACTTTACGGAAAGAGCCGTCGCGGGCGGCGTTGGTCGGCACGTAACCGGCGTTGTACTGGCTGCGGAGTTCCTGGGAAATCTGGTCGAAGGCCTGGCGGAGTTTTTCGATCTTGTTGCCGACTTCGATCACGCGCCCGCCGGTTTCCTGGGTGAGCTTCTTCATCTCGGCATCGCCATGATAGCCGCCGAAACCGTAGAAACCCCGGTCGGCGATGAGCAGCACGTAGCAGATGGCATCGGCTTTCTGGGCGGCTTCGATGGCGTCTTTGATTTTGAGGCGGCTGCCTTCGTCTTCTCCGTCGGTGAGCAGGATCATCGCCTTGCGCCCGACTTCATGGGCGAATTCGTCGTGCGAAGCGAGATAGACGGCGTCATAGAGCGCCGTGCCGCGGGGGCCGGTTGAAGAGCATGGAATCGGGCCCTGCGGGCCAATGGGACCGCCGGAACAGCCAACTCCGCCGGTGTTGATCCTGGCCTGGTTGAGCGCATGTTTGAGCCGGCTGACGGAACTGGTGAAATCCTGCAGCAGGGTAATGTCGACGTCGAAGCTGATGACGAAGGCCTCGTCTTTGGCGCGCAGCGTGCTCTCGAAGAAAGAACCTCCAACTTCCTTTTCCATATCGAGGACACGCGTCTGGCTGCCGCTGGAATCGATGAGCATGCCTAAGGTTAGCGGGAGATCGGATTCGGCCTTAAAATACTTGATGGTCTGGGGCTTGCCGTCCTCGAACAGGTCGAAGTTGTCCTTGGTGAGGTTGGGAATCAGCGCGCCATGCTTGTCTTTGACGTTGAAGAACAACTGCACGACTTCGACGTTTACCTTCAGCGTCTCGACGGACTGGTCTTGCGACTGGGCGTTGGAGGAGCCTGCCGCGGGAGCCGGCGGATTCTGTGCGGCGGCGGGAAGCGACAGGGGCGTCAATAGAACGAACGTGGCCAGAACGAACATGGCCAGAACGGACATGGCCAGAGCGAACGAGCCCGCAGCCAGGCACGGTTTGCAATGTGGTGTAGGCATTAGCGTTTTTGTCCCGAGACTTTGCTAGTCTATCCTGTAAGGGTCTGTAAAGGGCCTGTAAGGGCCCGTAACGGTTAGATGCACCAAACAGGCGCGGTTGGGCATCTGAATCAGTGAAAAGCGCAGGGACCAGGGGTGCGCGGGTCAACAAGCGCGGCTAAACAAGAAAGATAATAGAGGATTCCGGTGATGGCCACGAAGATTAACACGGCACTGATTCTGGGGCTGACATTGTTGCTGGCGGCCGCCCTGGCGGCGCAAGAGAAGCCGGAGGACATCCCGGACGCTCCGTCGGCGACGCGTCCGATACCGCCGCCGGCGCCACCCAGCCCGCGGCAAGAAGCGGCTGAGGAGTCCAAGCCCGATGTGCCCCCCGCGGATGGATCCGGCGTGACCACTGGGTCGAAGGAGCTTCCCCGAAGCGCTCCGGATTCGACGGATCAGAAACCGGCCCCGCCGCCGATGCCACCGGTTAGGACGGTGCCCGCAGGCAGCGTGCCGAAAGATCTGGAGACCGGGCAGGATCTCTACACGATTACGGTGACTACAAACCTGGTAACGGTTCCGGTTACGGTGACAGACCGCGAAGGCCGGATGATCGGCGGCTTGCTTCCCAAGGATTTTTTAGTCCTGGAAAATGGGCAGAAGCAGACGTTGAAGTTTTTCACCAGCGATCCGTTTGCGCTGTCGGCGGCAGTGATTTTCGATACCGGCATGGCGGACGTAGGTTTGAAGAAGGTACAGGAGACGCTGTCAGCGTTGCAGGGAGCGTTCAGCCAGTTCGATGAAGTTGGAATTTATACCTACAGCAGCACCGTCGGGCGGGTGTCAGACTTCACCACCGTGGGCAAGCAGTTGACGGCGACTCTGAACCGGGTCAAAGGGTTCAGCGGAGCAAATAATGGACCTCCGGTGACGAGCGGGCCGCTGGGGCCGCAGGGACCGGTCATCAATGGGATCCCGATGGACTCTCCGGTAAACCCGGTGAGCACCCCGCCGAAGTTCGCACGCGTAATGAATGACGCGATCCTGCTGGCGGCGCGCGATCTTTCGAAGCGCGACCGGGCGCGGCGGAAGATCATCTTCATCATCAGCGACGGATTTGAGCAGGGCTCGGTCGCCAGTTACAAAGACACGCTGAAAGTGCTGCTGACCCAGAACATCACGGTGTACGCAGTGGGGGTGGAAGGCGCGGCGATCCCGGTGTACGACAGGCTGCAGCGCATCCACATTCCGAAGACGCGGGGGGCGATCGGTTACAGCGACATTCTGCCGAAATACGTCAACGCGACTGGAGGAGGCACGGTGTACGGCGAACTGGCCCAAGCCGAGATCGAGCGGGCTTACGCTCGCGCGATCGGAGACGCACGCAACCAGTACACTCTGGGTTATTCGCCCAGGTCGAACATCGGAGGCTACCGAGAGATCGAGGTGCAGGTGAAGCGTCAGGGCGTGAAGGTGTACGCAAGGCGCGGATATTATCCTCTGCCAACGGCGCGATAATCAGTGGCCAGTGGCCAGTGGTCAGTGGCCAGTTGCCAGTACCCAACACCCAGACCATCTTACGGTGTGAGCACTGTCCCTCCAGGCGGCAAACGTCCACTGGCAACTGGCTGCTGGCAACCGGCAACTGCCTTGGTAACATGGGTAACCTGCGCCATAGCCTCCCATTGTGGTATAAAAACCAGCAGGCACCGATACTGTAGTCAGGTGGATTTGTAGCGAGAGGCTCGCGCATTGACGGAGTGGTTCGCGAGAGTCTTTTTTCGCAGGAGTTTCTGAGGAAACCTTTTGAGTTTCATCAACTTCGCAGCGCGCGAGATCAACTGCAAGATTGTCTACTACGGCGCCGGGTTGGGCGGCAAGACGACGAATCTGCAGTTCATCTTCC
>OBLT010002985.1_pt1 | contig 10372 bp, 12 predicted proteins | sample 1518721 | NCBI WGS metagenome assembly OBLT01 (sample SAMEA3539307, study PRJEB22396) | soil metagenome | biome: tundra; feature: field; material: soil | place: USA | collected 2010-05 | depth 0.15 m | reverse complement strand
AGCGCTTCAGCAGGATGTGTCCGCCGCCCGGAATCAGCCAGCCCACAATCGGCGCAACCACCGCCATGGTCGTGAGCGGATACTCCGGCTCAGTTACTGCATTTTTTGATTTGTCCGTTGGCTTGGCCATTCAGATGGTCACGATCTCTCGTTGAATTTTACCAGTCACTTCGGCGCTTCCCGGCCGCACCAGCACATCGACTTCCAGGCGCACGCCGAACTCGGGCAGGTAGATGCCGGGCTCGACCGAGAACAAGGAATTCGGCAGAATGCGCCGCTCGTCGTGAATCTCCAAATCATCCATGTTCGCGCCATTCGCGTGCACCTCGGTGGCAATCGAATGCCCGGTGCGGTGGATGAAGTAATCTCCATATTTCATCTTCTTGATGTGGCCGCGCACGGCGTGATCCACTTGCCAGCCCGCAATCGGCTTGCCGGCAGCGACCGCGTCCTGCGCGGTCTTCACGCCGATATCGCGCGCCTCGCTCACAATCTTGAAAATCTCGCGCTGCCGGGCCGACGGAGCCGTGCCCACAACTCCCACCCACGTGATGTCGTAGTAAACCGCGCCCGGCGTATTCTTCTTCGCCCACACGTCCAGCAGAACAAAATCGTCTTCACGAATCGGCACCGGACGGCTCGCACTCGGCTCGTAGTGCGGATTGCCGCTGTTGGCGTTCACCGCCACGATCGGCGGATCGTCGGTCACCATGTTCTCGCGCTGGAATGCTTCCATGAAAAATTGCTGAATTTCATGTTCGTGCGTGCCGCCGTTGCGCACGCGCCGTCCGATTTCTTTGAAAGCCTCGGCGGTGACCGCGTCAATCACATCGCGCGCCGCGAAGTGCGACTTGATCTGTTCGTCCGTCAAGGTCGCTTCAAACTGCGCGATCAGGTCCGCCGCGCTGACAATGTTCTTGCCCAGCCCGCGGATCATGTCCACCGTTCCCGCGTCCACCATGGAAATCGTAAAGACAAGGTTGTTGGGCGAGTACTGCATCGCCACATCGCGATACGGGCCCAGCATCTGCTTCAAGCCGTCGAACAGTTCCTGCCATCCGGCGTACTGTTTCTTCACGCCGGGCAAGCTATCCAGGTGTCCCGACTCGATCTTGTGAACCAGTTTGACGGGCTCGCCTTTGGCGGGGATCAGGTAGTACCAGCGCCGCGTCACCATGAGTCCATCCGGCAGCCCGAGCACGCGGTAAGAGATCGGGTCGCGATGGTGATGATCGTAGAAAAGCCAGGCGTCGATGTTGCGCTCGCGCAGCGCTAGCTGGATGGCGGAGAGGTCCATATACAAACGGTTATTCTACACGACCGGTGGCGTCGCTGGATTTTGCTCCCGTAGAGACGGCCCTTCCTTTCGCCCCTACAATCAACCAACTCCAACGGCTAAGAGTTTGTCCGCCGGGTTTGCCACGGTACTTGATGTAGTCGTCAGCCGGAAGCTGCATTCCAAGCCTGATGCCAACGTGTTCCGTTTGCAGCGGTGCGATTGGGACCCGCTGGCGGTAATAGTGCTGCTGGTCGTCTCCGGTGCGTATGATCTGAAATGTAACTTCGGTGACGTTCCAACCCAGCAAGCCATTGTGAATATCGCAGTTCACGGTGTTTCGCGTCACGTCTGTTCCGCATACTCCGTCCAATAGTTGATCCTGTGGGCCGTTCTGGATAAAACCACCGTAAGTTATTCTTAGGTCTTGCTCCGGCTCTTCTTTGGAAGTTGCAACACGCGGAGTAGCGCTTTCATCGCAAGCTACGGATATAAGGGACACAACGAGCAAAGCGAAAAGACATCGCACTGGCACGACGCGACAGAAGGTTACGCCGCTGATTTTTCACCCGCCTCTAATTCCAGATCGCCAAGCCCAAATATGCTTGTTCCTAGATTGCTCTCCAACGTCTGCCGGATCGCTTCAGCTAATTTTTCACTCGATGCTCGATAGTCGTATGTGTGCTCCCCTTCAAACTCGCACAAAGGTTACCAAGCAGTCTACTTGTTTAGGTGAAACCATCTTTAGTTTTGCTTGTTGGCTCGACGCGGGCAGGTTGGGGTTCGTTCCTCCGGGATCGGGCGGCCAGTTTGGAAGCTCTCGAATTTTGATTATCGCCATTTTTCACTCCATCACTCGATTATAGGGGTCCCTTATTTCAGAATCTCCAACTCTAACCTGCGTTAATCCTTGAATGGATTGAAAGTCCTTACCTCAAGTTGCTTGAAGTCTCGTTCATTTCTAGTCGCAACAATCAGCCGGTGCATCCGAGCGGTCGCGGCAATCATCGCGTCCTCTAGCAAGTCACGAGGCTTGTCATCCATAATGCGGGCCCATTCCCGAAAGCACTGAGTGTCCATGGGGAGCACTTCATAGACCGCGGCCAACTGGTCCACCCAGCGCTCGATCTCTTCCGCCTTAAGCGGGTCTTGGTGCCTGGTCTTCTCAACCCCGACCTGTAACTCTCCCAGTGTTACAGCGGACAAGAAAATCCGCCCCACCTCTACGCCGCTGAGCCATTCCATCACTGCTCCGTGTGGCCGCGGTTTTCGCGTTTCGGACACCATGTTGGTGTCGAGCAGGTATTTGTTCACTCGAACTCCACCACGGGACGGCGTCGCCAGACGCGGCGTTTGCCGATAATGTCGTCGAAGCGAGGTTCCGGCGCCAGCAACAGTTCCTTGAGGCTAGGCCGGGCAGCCTTCTGCAGCCTCTCCCATTCTTCGATCGGCACCAGAACGGCGGTCTTAATTCCGCGCCTGGTAACCACCTGCGGACCCTTCTTGATCGTTGCATTCAGGAACTCGCTGAAACGCGCCTTCGCATCCTGTACTTGCCACGAAGCCAAACTCCACCTCCTTGACCCTCCTATTATACTGACTAGTCATATGACTAGTCAACAGCAAAGGCACCCGCGGAAAACATAGTGTGTCGCGTAGAAGAGACGAACTGCCGGTAGCGTCCTGCTTCATATTTGGAGTTTGGAGGAGTTGGTGAGACTATTGAACCAGAAAACAGTAGGAGCACCAGCATGAAATACCGAGTTGCTATGTGGGCGAGTGTGGGCTTACTCGTTGTGGGCTGCTGGCAACTTTATATCTTTGCAACGGCCCCAATTCCGATTTCAGTCGAACCGATTGTGTGGACTCTCGCCCGTTTAACTTGCCCAGTTGTGTTTGCCAGTTTTTATTTCCATTTCAGCGTTGGTTTCTATTGGGTTCTTCTTGCGAATGCTGCTACGTATGCGTTGGTCGGTCTGATCCTGGAAACCCTGCGGAAACAACTGAATCACGCAAAATAATTCAAAACAGCCCACTACCGAAATACCGGCGCACTGCACCCGCCCTCCTCTTTGTGGTAAAAAATACTGTAATGCCAATGCACGCCTCTGGCAGTCCTAACTCGCTCCCATCCAACTCGCGAAAATCCAACCCGCCAAAATCAGGTGCACCATGCTAAGGGCAACGTTCATTGCGCTGTCAGAGAGTCGCGCCTTGCGCGCAATTGCCGAGCGCTCTCGCCTCGGCCAGCACATCTCCACTCGCTTCGTCGCCGGCAAAGAAGTTGCCGACGCGGTTCGCGCCGCCGCCGCCGTCAATCAATTTGGCGCCGGCGTCTCCATCGACAATCTGGGCGAGAACGTCACCAACGCTGACGAAGCTCGCGCCAGCGCCCAGCTTTATCACAACCTGCTCGACGAAATTGCGGCCGACAAACTGAACGCCAACGTCAGCCTGAAGCTGACCCACATGGGCCTGGACGTAGACGAGAAAATGGCTTACGACATCGTCCGCGGCCTGGTTGCCAAGGCGGCCAGCATGTCCCCCAGGAATTTTGTCCGCGTCGACATGGAAGGATCACCCTACACCCAGCGCACGCTCGACTTCGTGCACGAGCTCCACCGGATTCCCGGGAACGAGGACTGCGTGGGCGGTGTGATCCAGTCGTATATGCGGCGCGCCGAGGCCGACATCGAGAAGCTGCTCTCCGAGCGCATCCGCATACGGCTCTGCAAAGGCGCCTACAAAGAGCCTGAAGACATCGCCTTCCAGAAGAAGTCTGAGGTTGACGCCAGCTACGTGAAGCTGATGAAGGTCCTGATGAAGAGCGGCGTCTATCACGGTCTAGCAACTCATGACGAAGCCATTATCAAAGAAGCCAAGGCCTTTGCCACCCAAGAGAATATTCCGCGCAAGGCTTTTGAATTCCAGATGTTACACGGCATCCGGCGCGACCTGCAGCAGGGCCTGGTAAAAGATGGTTGGGGCGTGCGCGTCTACATCCCCTTCGGCACCGAATGGTATCCCTACTTTATGCGTAGGCTGGCAGAACGTCCGGCGAATGTGCTGTTCATCGCGAAGAACCTCCTGCGGCGGTAAATCCTGTCGTGTCAATCGCGTACCTGTGAACCAGGCGGGTGGTTAGAGCCTCGCAAAGGAAAGAAACTACATTTTTTCTCTCCGGCGCGAAGGGAATTGCCTGGCATTTTCGTTTTATGAGGTGGAAGCCAACTTGGATTGGATTCACAGCCTGCCCCCTCGGGCGATGTGCTTGCGTCCAACTGAGATCAAAGGGTCCGTGGCTCGCGACGGTTTTGCATCGAGACTCCGGTTTCCAAATCAAATCCTCCGCGTCGTCACGGGGAAGGGCGACGCGGAGGTTTTTTGTTTTGCGCGCTCACGTAGGGACAGCCGCCCTCGGCTGTCCAAGCCGAGCGCAGTTCGGCAATTGCCTGCGGTCACAACCACTCTGGATTCGCTATAAGTACCAACCACCCCGCTTCTCCTAACCTTCCCAGACAAACGCGTCAAACACTCTCGTCGATTCAAACCCGATCCGCTTGTAGAGCGCAATGGCCCGGTCGTTGGCTTCGGTGACGGTCAACGATATAAACCGGAATCCCCGCTCGCGAAGATTCCGCGTTGACGCCGCCAGCATGGCCTCGCCGAGTCCCGCCGAGCGGTATTCCGGAAGCACGCACACCTGGGTGATGTGTCCAACATCGGGACGCACCAGCGAGCACAGAATCAGTCCGACCAGCGTGCGCGTGCGGCGCTGGAAGACGACAAAAGATGCCGCGGGGTCGAACGTGCCGCATCCGGGAAAGCGCACGATGTTGTTCAAAAAACGCAGCGACCCGGTGAGAGTCCGGTACTGATCGTTGATCTCGGAATCGACGTGGCCGCGGTAGGCGGCGGTGATCAGAGCGGCGGCCGACTGGTATTCCTGCTCGGACCAGGGACAAATTTCAAACTGCGACGGAAGCGGCGGCGCGCTTTGCGCATGCTTGCCAATTTCGAAATTCATGAAGACGCGAGGATGGCGGCTGAAGCCTTGTTGCAGAAAGGGGCGCGAGACTTCTCCGGTGTGGTGCGCGAGCAGCTGCGCCTCCACGCGATGGATGCCCGGCGACTGCTGTAGCGTTTCGATGACGTGGGTGAGCAGGCGTTCTTCGACCTCGTGACGGTCGGGACCGCGGCCTCCGTCTCGAACAAAGAGGTCTCCGATGACGCCCTTGCTCTGCTCGTAAACAAAGAAGGAGTACCCGAAAATGCTGCCGCGCTCAATCGCCGCATAGCCGGGCAGAATTTTCGCATCCATGTAACGCAGGATCATCTCGGCGGAGGTGGCGTAGTCCCAGGAGAGCGCGCGCCCCCACATGGCGATCTCATCTTCCAGTAGCGGACGAAGGTCGGCGGAAGAGAAGTGTCGGAGATCGAGGATTTCCATGAAAGAACTCGAATTTCAAAATTTCAAGGCCTAAAGAGCAAAGCCGCCGCAAACCCTAAAAGCTATTTCACAACTCGTTGCGGGAAGGGCACGGCTTCAGCCGTGCCGCCCAGAGCCAATAAATACGCGGGCTTTAGCCCCTGAGGGTCCGAGCGCTGCACCGCCATATTCCCGTGGTTCATTATTGTGAAATCGCCTCTGGCGTCACGTCCTTGAAACTCTGCCACCTTGCTACTTCCCCACCCAGTACAGCTCCAATTTCTGCGCGGGGATGCTGGTTAAGTATGACACTCGGCGTCCCGGAACAAGCTGGGCGACTTGCGACCGCGTACCTTGTGCGGCAACCAGGACATGCGCTCCGGCCGGAACATTTCCATCTTCGTATTTTTCCGCCGCACGATTGAGATAAAACTCCAGGCCGTATTCCTGCACGCGATTGAGGTGATAGAGGCCGACGGGAACCGGTTCGTGCGAAAAAGCCTGGATGCTATCGGCAATGGGACGCGCGGATTGGGTAGCGTCGATCACGGGCGCGGCAAACCGAATGATGGCGGCTACGCTCACGACGACGGCGAACATGGTTACGGGACGCAACAAGCGGAGACCGGCACGGGAGAGCAGGGTGGCAGCGATGACGAGCGCAAAGACGGCAGCAACGGCAGCGGCAACGTAGGTTCCCCTTGCCCAGAGCAGGTGATGCCTCATCGCAATAGAGGCCGCGGAGACAGCACCAAACATGAGCAGTCCGCAGAGAATTCCCTGAGCAGCGGCGAACAGAGGAGACCACTTTCTTTCGTCCCGCGACCTCCGCGCGACCTCAGCGGCTTCTGCGTTGAAGAATTTAACACCCCTGCGGGTAGCCAGATATTCGGCGACCAGGAGCGCTCCGGCGGGAACGGCGGGCAAAATATATCCCGGCAACTTCGACTGCGACGCGCTGAAAAATAAGACTGGCACCAGCATCCAGATCGCAAGAAACAGCGGCCACGAATCTTCCGCGCTGGAAAACGATTCCTTGCCTTCAGCCCAGATCAAACGGGCGCGTTCGACGACCGCCGCGATCAGCACGACCGTCCAGGGCATCATCGCCAGCAAAAACACGGGCACGTAGAACCAAAACGGCTGGCGATGGTGATAGACATCCTGCGAGAAGCGCGCGAGATTGTGTTCGAGAATAAAGACCCGGAAGAATTCTGGATTGCGCAACTGAACCGCGATGGTCCAGGGCAACATGACGGCGAGATAGAGCGCGATGCCGGGAACCCAGAGAGTGCGAGGGATGGCACGCCAATCGCGCTTTACGGCCACAAAGAGAAAGAGGATGACGGCGGCGAGGGCGGGCGCGACCGGGCCCTTGGCTAACGTTCCAAGCGCCAGAGCAATGTAAAAAGCGGCGAGATAAACGCGCTGGCCGCTCTTATACCACGCATACCAGGCAAGCAAGGCGATGGCGAAAGCAGCAGCGAGCGGCATGTCGGTTGCGGCAGCGCGGGCAAATCCAATCATGCCAGCGCAACTGGCGGTGATCAGGGCGCCGTCGAGTTCACTGCCGGGTCGGAAGCGCCGGAGAAAAAAGTAGATGGCCGCGATGAGCAGGGCGGCGTCAAAGGCGGCGGGCAGGCGCGCAGCCTGGTCGCTGACGCCGCGGGCTAAACGGAACGACAGCATCGCCTGCCAGTAATACAGCACCGGCTTTTCCAGCCAGGCTTTGCCTTGCAGCGTCGGCGTGACCCAATCGGAGCGGTCGAGCATTTCGCGTGCGACTTGCGCATAGCGCGGTTCGTCCGCGCCGAGCAGGCCAAAGGCCCCGAGGCCATAGAAGAAAAGGAATCCGCAGAACGCTACCAGCAGCAGCACGTCGGTGCGGGTTCGCGGATTCGTTCCTGGCGTATTCATTGCATCTCAGGGAGCACGGTTCCTTCAGGACGCGGCCGGACCAGTGCCCAGAGGCTGATGATCGTCCATACGCCTTCGAGCACAATGAAGCCGACTTGAAAGGGATGGAGCGCGATCCAAAACAGGATCAGGGATCCGGCGGCGTTAAGAATGTTGTAAGTCGGGCGCCGGGCGTTGATCCATCCCATCTGGTGACCGGCGTACGCGATCAGGATGAGAAGCGCTCCGACGAAAGAAATGAGTTGGCGTGTCAAGTCCATAGTTGCCTTAAATAGTTGGCCTAAATAGTTGGCAAAAGTTGAACGCTCTCGATTGCTTCGCTGGCGTTCGTTCGCTCGTTGATCTAGCTGGTTGATGAGTTCGCGTTCAAGACTACAGGTTCCGCGTGCAGGCGCGCGACAATTTTGGACACGGCGACCGCCAGAGGTCCATCAATCGAACAGCCGCTGGCGCATCTGTGACCGCCGCCTCCGAAATGCTCCGCCACGGTCGAAACATTCACTTCTCCCTTGCTGCGGAGGCTGATGCGATAGCGGTGATCGGGGAGTTCGCGAAAAAAAATGGCGACCTGCACGTCGCCCATGGAGAGCGCGTAGTTGACCAAACCCTCGCAATCTTCTTCGCGGGCGCCGAAGCGCTGCATCTGTTCCTGCGTCACCCAGATCCAGGCCAGCGCACCTTCGCGATGCAGGTTGGAGAGCGCGGCGCCCAGCAGCCGAAGCTTGGCGGTGGAATGTCCAAAATAAATAGGGCGCGCACAAAGCGCGGGGTCCGCCCCCGCCAGCACCAGTTCGCGCGCCACCGTGAAAGTGTGCTCGTTGGTGCCTTCAAACATAAAAGAGCCCGTGTCCGTCATGAGCGCCGTGTAGAGGCAGGTGGCAATGTCGTGATCGACCGGGACACAGGCGAGGCGGGCAAAACGGAAAACCAGTTCGGCGGTGGCCATCACCTTCGAGTCGATCCAGTTGATGTGGGCGAAATTGCGGCCGCTGGCGTGATGATCGATGTTGATGAGGAAACATTCCTCGAGACCATCGAGCAGCGTGCGCCGGATGCTGTCGCATTCCAGCAGGATGACGGCATCGTTCTGCGGCACCGCATCGGCCTGAATGACGCGGTCGGCGAAGGGAAGGTTCTGATAAATACGGGGAACGCCATCGTGCATGACGACTTCCGCATCTTTGCCCATGACGCGCAGGATCTGGCCACAGGCGAGGGCAGAACCGATGCCGTCTCCGTCGGGCCGTGCGTGCGAGGTCACCACGAAACGGCGGCGCGCCCGAATTTCTTGTAGAACCCGGTCTAGCATGAGGTGCTCTTCGCTCTTGGCTTGCGAGTCAGGGGCTGGGCTCAACACCCTTCCGCCGACGTTTCTTGGCGCGCCCCAGAAGCTCGTCCACCCGACTCTCCAATTCATCGGCACGATCGATCTGGAAATAAAGCTCCGGAGGCTTCCGCAACCGCAACCGTTCTGCCAGTTCGTGCCGGACGTAATTCCTGGCAGCGGTAAGTCCTTCAAGTGTGCGCTCGGCCTCGGCCTCATCGCCGGCAACGGTGACCATCACGCGAGCCGATCGCGCATCCTGAGCCATGAGCACGGCGCTCACGCTGGCCAGGCCGATCCGCGGATCGCTAAGTTCGCCTTCGAGGATGGTTTCGATTTCTTCCCGGATCGCTTGACTCAGCCGTCCGCGATGATATTTCTGACCACGATGCTCCAAGGCACACCTCAAGTGGAGGAAAACCTGTAAGAATATCAGAAAGCAAGGCACCGGGCGGCACTATGCCACGCGGAAACCGAGCGCGCTGCTGGTACCCCCAAACCCATCAACCGCCAAGCGCACGAAGCCGCACCAGGAATTAACGACAAAGGTTTCCTTAGTGGTCCTTAGTGTCCTTGGTGGTAAAAGGTCTGGATCTCCCCTCAAAGAAACTCCACGAAAGAATCTGTCACTTCGGCCCCAGCGTTGTTGGCGATGCGAGTAGCCGCGCGCTCCACATTCTTCATCAGCCCATCAAGATAATCGCGCGAGTGCGAGACACTGACCACGCCAATCGTAGCCTGATTCCAGAGCAAACTAGGATCCAGTTCGGCGACGCCCACATTGAACGAAGCGCGCAACCGGTCTTTAAGACTCCGCGTAACCTGGCGCTTATCCTTGAGCGAGTGCGCGCCTTCGATCCGAAGTTCGAGCGTGAGGAAAGCAATCATGAGCCCTCTACACGGTAACTCAAAACACTCCAGCCGATCAGCACCCAACACGTAGGGACGGACGCATTCGTCCGTCCAGCCGAAGCGAAGCGAGGCAGCCGGACTAAATGTCGAGCCACAAGAGCGACTCCATGTCATTGAATACAAACGACTTATGTGAATTGACCCGGCCGGCCGATCCGCCCGTCCAATTTTTCGAGCATTTCCCTGCTCAGTGTGCTATTCTGACCTTGCTAAGTTTGACTCACAAGCCAGTTGCAGGCCGGTACCGCCAACCAGCGTCACCCCCTCTACAGCAGCGAATCTTCTCAGCACATTTCAAGAAACAAGAAAAAGGAACATCAATGGCAGAACAAGGAACAGTGAAGTGGTTTAACGACGCCAAAGGCTATGGTTTCATCAGCCGTCAAAATGGCGAAGACGTTTTCGTGCATTTCTCCGCTATTCAAGCTGGCGGCTTCAAGAGCCTGCAAGAAGGCCAAACCGTGCAGTTCGACGTGACCAAAGGCCCCAAAGGCTGGCAAGCGGAGAACGTTAC
>OBLT010002979.1_pt1 | contig 10386 bp, 11 predicted proteins | sample 1518721 | NCBI WGS metagenome assembly OBLT01 (sample SAMEA3539307, study PRJEB22396) | soil metagenome | biome: tundra; feature: field; material: soil | place: USA | collected 2010-05 | depth 0.15 m | reverse complement strand
GGGCGTGTTTGTAGATTTGAAATTCGGGAGTGAAGGGAGAATCGGATCATGGAAGAACGGAAAAGGAAATTCAAGGTGACGCATCCGCTGATGGCCTGGCGGAAAAAAGGCGAGTCGCGTGAATTCGCGCGGCATGACGTCGGGGAGCACGTTCACTTGACGGAAGAAGAAGCCCAGGCCATGCCTGCGAACCACATCGAGCCGGTGGAAGAAGTTGAATGGGCTGACGAAAACTAGATGGCTTATGCAACCGATTCCGATTTGGGCGCTCGCCTGACGCAGCAGAAGCTGATCGACCTCACGGATTTTGAGAATACCGGGAGCGTGGATTCAGACCGTGCGCAGGCGGCGCTCGATTTCGCGAGCGGGCTGATCGACTCGTATTGCGGCGGACGCTACTCGCTGCCGTTGAATCCGAGCGACCAGATCGTGGATGCCTGCGTGAGTATCGCCGTCTACAAGCTTTACGAAGGACGTCAGCGGGTGATTCCGGAAACGGTGAAAGATTCGCGGACCGACGCCATGAAATTCCTGATGGATGTGAGCGGTGGAAAAGCGTCGCTGGCGCAGGCGACCGTGCCGCAGGTTTCCGAGAGCAACACGGTCACGCGAAATCACTGCGAGCAGCCGGAAGTGTTCGATATAAATAAGCTGAAGGGTTTCTGAAGTGAGCATTCAAACCAAAATCACGCTGCAACCATTCGACATCGGAAAGCGCCTGGGCGAGCGCGCCGCGGCGATACAGGCCGGCGTGGTTCTGCATGTGGCGGAATGGTTGCGATTCACGATTCGGAAATCGTTTCAGGAACAGGCGACGGCGGAAGGGACCCCCTGGGCTCCGCTTTCGCCGAAATATGCGGCTCGGAAAACAGGACCTGGAATTCTGCGTGAATCGGGCGCGATGTTTGAGCAGGCCGCCCGCGCACCGGAGATCGAAGGCAACACGATTACCGCGGGATCCACGCTGCCGTATGCCTCCGTGCATCAGCTTGGATTTGAGGGCGATGTGAGCATGCGCGCCATGATTCGCCGCGTGCGATCGCGCGACGTCTTCGGAAAGATGCTCGGAAAGAACAACAAAATTGTGCGCGGAAAAATCGCGCTGGGAATCGGGAACGTGGCGAAGCATTCGCGGCACATGCGGATTCCCGCGCGCCCTTATTTGCCTGGTGAAGAATTCACGCAACGCGAAGGCGGAGCGGTGGCGACGGATTTCGTGAAGAGCGAAATCGAAGCCGGGCTGGAAGGTAAAACGTAGTGGCGACGCGCACCGATGAAGTCGAAGCCGCACTCGTGACCGCGCTGAAGGCCGCCCTGATATCGGTGACGAAGGACGTGGCGGCGCTCACGTACGAAGACGTCGATGCGGACACGGACAACATTGTTGTGACTGCGCCGGCGGTGCGGATTCAGTTTCAAAAAGAGGCGCTGCAGAACATGGGCGATCGCAATTTTCTGGATTACGAGTCCGATCAGAAATGGATCGCGCTGGTGGGAGCGTCGCGTCCTTCGACGGTGGAGATCGAGCGTGGCGCAGCGCAAAACATTCTGGAGCTGGCGAAGGATGCGCTGGCCGGGTTGCGTCTGACGCTTGCGTCAAATCCGCAGGGCAACGCGGTGGTGATGCTGGGCGATCCGGAACTTTTCAATCAACAGCAGGACGGGACCTGGTATGCGCTGCCTTTCACGGTAAAGAGTTTTTCAAGTTTCACGGCAAACATCGGTTCGATTCGTTGAGCTGGCCGATGAACTTAACAGGAGGAATCAATGGTTAGCATTCAAGGTGGAATCGGAGATGTTTTCATTTTGCCGGTGGCCGGTGTGGGCAATCCTCCGTCGCCGAATTTTCCGCAGCGTTTGCTTTCGCTGGCCAGTTTGAAAATCGACGTGAAGGCCAAGAACGTAAACCTGATGGGACAGAATCAATATCCCGATGACGTGATGACGTCGGACAAGGAAGCTTCGATCGAGATCGAAGTCGGGCGCGTGGGCATCGACCTGATCAACATGGCGGCGGGTGAAACGATCGCCACGGGGCGCACGGATATGGTGATTGACGAAGGCGGCCCGGGCGGAACGGCGGTTCCCGTGACGCCATTTCAGATCACGGTAACCGGCTCCGCGAACTTTGTTGACGATCTCGCGGTGATGAATGCCGCCACCGGTCAGCAACTTCAGAAGGTGACGTCAGGTCCGACCGCCGGACAATATTCCTTCGCGGCCGGCATTTATACATTCTCAACCGCGGACAACGTCTCCGGCGTGAAGGTGAAGATCAGCTACACAAAAGCCGTCACGGCAACCGGGCGAACGCTGAGCCTGGGAAATCATCTGCAGGGCTTCGGCCCGGTGGTTCGCGTTCTGGCGAATTGCCCGTACACGTCGCCGATCGCCACGAGTCCTTTCGGCGCGATCAATGCGCGTTCGGTGAAGTTCAACGAAATCGGAATGCCTTTCAAGCGTGACGGATATTTGATGGTGCCGATGAAGGGCACGATGTATCCGGACGGAAGCGGCACGGTCGTTGATCTGTGGTCGCCGAGCGCCGCGAGCTAATCGCAGTCTTAGCTCATGCAGAGGATGTGAATCGGGCGGCGTTTGCGGAATCGCAGCCGCCCGGTTTTTTCGGAAGAGAAGACCCGGGAGGGGAAAATGCCAGCGGGACGGGTTGCAAAGAAAACGTTCGAGCATGACGGCGTGAGCTACACGCTGGGCCGGCTTTCTTACAAGCAGGTTGAGGACTTTTTCGGCGGCGGGAAGAAAGCGAAATTCCTGGAAGTGGCCGCGGCTTCGCTGACGAACGGCGAAGGCGGCGAGCCGTGGACCGACGAACGCGTGCAGGACGAATTCGATCCGCAGATTTTCGATTTGATGATGAGTGACATCGATGATTTCAACAAGCTTGGCTGGAAAGTGAAAAAAGACGCGGGGGAAACCCCGGCGGCGGATTCAACTTCCAGCAAATCCGTTGCCGAATCGTAGCAAGACTGCGCGGCTGGAAATTTCAGGACGTGGACGATGCGGATTGGTTCGACATCATGGGCCTGCTGGATGAGTGGAACGAAAATCCTCCGCTCGAATTTTTTGTTCGCGGTTATTTCGGATATGAGCCGCCGGGAGAAAATATTTCTGCGGACGACAAGTGGTTCGGGGATGACCGGCTTCCTCCGAAAATGATTGCCGAGCGCAGCGCGCCGCCGCTTTCCGGAGCGCCGAGCGACGTGCAGGAAATGTTCAAGCTTTCGATGGAGCGCAGACAGAAGTTGATTCACTAAAAGGCTAAACAGGGATGGCCGAACAGCTCATTCGCGTAACCGTTACCGCTGACGTGGCGCCGCTGCTGCAGGTGGCGCAGGCGTCGGCGACCGCCTCCACGGCTGCGGAAAAAATGGGCGTGGCGTTTGCCACGGCCGAAGGCCAGTCCGCACAACTCGACAAAATCATCGAGCTTCTTAGCGCGAATACGAAAAAAGCCGCGGCTGGCATGCAGCAGATGGGATCCGCGACGGCCGCGGCGCGCGTGGAAATGGGCGCGCTGGATGGAAGCACAGGGATGATGCTGGGCGGCCTGGCGCGCATGGCGGGGCAATCGTCGGCATTGGCGCCGTTGATCTCCGCTGCGTTTCCGATTTTCGGCGCGCTGGCCTTTGGCGAAGTGATTGCGGGCGTAGCCGACAAGATCGAGGAGATGCTCGACAAGCCGGCGAAAATTCGTCAGGACTGGCAGGACCTTTCCAACACGCTGGTTTCCGCGGACGAATCCATCGAGAAGTCCATTGAAGGCGTTACCGCCAAAACCATCGAACTCTCGCAAGGGCCGATTCCCGCGCTGCGCTACCAGATCGATCTGCTAAGAGATTCCGCCGGGCGGCTGGATGAAACAGTCGGGAAATCTTTCACCGATATCGAGAAGATTCTGAAGGAAGCGAACCTCTCGATTTTCGACCCGTTCCGGATGCTGGGCGAAGGAACTTCCTCGATCCAGAAAGAATTGAAGGCGGCGCTGCCGGATATTCAGCAAACGCTGAATACAGAAGGCGCGCGGGCGGGGCTGGAAAAAATCGATGCGCTGCTGTTCAAGTTGATGGATGAGCGCAACGCGATCGAGAAGCAATCGCAGACGCAGGAATTCGATAAAGCAAAATTGGATGCGCTGAATCAAACCATCGCCGCGATGCAAAAGATTCGCGTGCTGACCGACGAGCAAGGGCAGTTGAACGATGCCGACAAGGCCGAAAAGCAGAAGGCGATCGGTAAAGCGATAGAGGATGTGGACCGCGAGAACGCGAAATCGCGGATCGAATCGGAAAAGAAAGTGCAGCTCGCGGCCGTCGATTCGGCGGAGGCAATCCTAAAAGCCAAACGCGAGATGGGAATTGTTTCGGCGACGGACGCAATTGCCCAGGAGCGCGCTCTCGAAAGCCAGAAACTAAAGATTCAAACGGACGCGCTGAACTCCGAAATTGCGCTGACGAAGCGCCTGCCCACGAACGAGCCAAGCAAGGATGTCACGAAGATCGCCGATCTGAATGACGAAATTGCGTCTTTGAAATCCGCGCACCTGGGGAAAATGGCCGGGCTGGATGCCGAAGCCAACAAGGAATCAGACAAGACCGCTCTGGCGCGAATCGAAGCGACGGAGATTGTCGCGAAGGCCGCGGCTTCTTCTGAAGAGCAGCTTGGCCTGGCGCGCATTTCGCAAATCAAGAATCAAGTCGCGGCGATTCAGGAAAGCACGAAACTTCGCAGCGCGAAAGAGACTGCGGATTCGTCGGCGACACTCACGAAGCTGGGCGGCGAGCGAGACGTCCATGCTGATGATCCAAACCTCACCGTAAAAATTGACGCGCAAATTGAAGCGGAGAAAAAACGTCACGAAGCGGCGATGGCGACGATCGCGGCCGAAGGCGCGGCGAAAGAAAGCGACGCGCGGATGCAGTCCATCGACCGCGAGGTTTCGGCGAACGCAGAGGCCGCAAACATGCAGCTCGAATCGTCCATGCGCATGGACGAGCAGCGGCTTAGCCATCATCAGTCAACTTTGGGCGCGACTATTCAGGCTGAAACGGGCGCTCTGAACCGCTGGCTGGCTGTGAATCTTCAGGCGCTGAACATCGCCCTTGATTTCGCGGAATCGGCTTACGGGAAAGAGTCGCAGCAATATCAGAAGCTGCAGCAGGATAAGAGTCGGCTCGACCAGGAATATTCCGAAAAGCTCGCTGCGATCCAGCAAAAAGCGTCTGAAGGCTGGCAGCGAACCTTCCAAGTGATCAATGGCCCGCTGCAAACGGCCGTAGGCGCGATGCTGAACGGTTCGGAGCGCGCATCGATCGCGTTTGCGCGCATGGGTTCTTCAATTCTGACCAGCGGCGTGAATGCTGTAGTTCAGTGGGCGGTGAAAACAGCCGAGCAAATTATTGTTGTGGAAGTTTTGGAACACTCCTCGCTGGCGCGGCGCATCGTCGCGCACACGACGGCGCTGACGGCGAAACTGGGCGCGGAGCAAGCGGCGCTGACGGCGGAGATCGGTCAGATGACCGCCGGCGCGGCAGCGAAGCAGGCTGTAACCTCGACGGTGAATTCTTCAACGGTCGTGTCGGCTGCGGGCGCTGCGGCCGCAGCGGCGGTGGCCAGCGCGTTTGAGACGGTTCCTTTCCCTGCAAGCCTCGCGGTGGCTCCAGCGGCTGGCATAGCGGCCTTGGCGGAAGTGATGGCGTACCTTCCCATGGCATCGGCCGAGCGCGGCGGAATCATGGGCGATTCGCCGACGATGACGCTGCTGCATCCGCGCGAAATGGTTCTGCCGGAACGCATCAGCCAGAGCGTGCAGCGCATGGCGGCCGGCGGCGGAAGCGATTCTTCTTCCGGAGACGTGCACCACCATTACAGTTATTCGCCGCAGGTGAGCGCGATCGACGCACGCGGCGTGAGTGAAGTGCTGCAGGCACATTCGGAGGATTTTTACCGGATGATCCGCCGCGGAGTGCGCAACGGCCAGTTGGGATTTAACCGATGACCATTCCGGTTTTTTCGCTGAAGGATTTTGTGCGCGGATACGCGCGGCGGCCGGGACAGCCGGTGGTCCGTGAAGACGAGTGGGATTACGTGCAGGAACGAATGGCCAGCGGAAAAGTTGTGACCTATTCGAGCTGGACCTGGCCGATCCATCACTGGACGATAGACTTCAATTTTCTGTACGACAATCCGGACAACATTTTCAATTTGAATTCGGATACGGACCTGCGCATGCTGCGCGGGCTGTTCAACCAGATGGGCGCGGGGCTTTCGCCTTTCTATTTCGAGGATCCGGTCGACCGCACCACGGAAAACGAAACGCTGGGCGTGAGCGACGGCACAAAGGCCGCATTCCAGTTGATTCGCACCATCGGAGGGTTCGTCGAGCCGATGCAGTCGCCGGCGGCGCTGGTGGCCGGAAATCCCAAGCCGCGCATCTGGCACAACGGGGCACTGGTCGCTCCTTCCGCGTATGCCGTCAGCGGCAATGGTTTTGCGGTGTTCACACCGATTTTATCGGGAGGCTTTCCGATCACCGCGGCGTTCGATTATTTTTTTCTGGCGCAATTTGAAGATAAGAAGCTGGGCTTCGAGGAATTCCTGCACCAGATCCACCAGACCAAACAGTTGAAGATTCAGTCGATCAAACAATGAGCGCGCTGCGCACAATTTCATCGCCGATGCTTTCGATGCTGCTGAACAGCTCGTCACTGCTGCGCGCGCGGCTGGTGCTGATCACGCTGGCCGGCGGATTGACCATCGCGCGTACGACTTTCGACCGCGACATTTCGTTTCAGCCGGCGAATTATTCTTCGCCGTTTCTATATTCGTCGGGACCGCCTTACGTGCGCGTGAGCGGAATGCGTTCTTCGATTGGCGTGCAGGTGGATACCTGCAGCGTGGAACTTTTCGTGCAGAACGGCCAGCAACTGATGATCGGTTCGCGTCCGGTGCTGCAGGCGTACGGCGAGGGAGTGTTCGATAACGCGGCGGTGCAGATCGAGCGCGTTTACATGCCGCCGCCTTTTCCACGTTCGTGGATTTTCGACGTGAGCGCGGGAAGCGTGCCGCAGTTCCTGGGCAACATGGGCGAGGTCGAGGAAATCGATGCGATGCATGTGAAGTTCACGGCGGACGATCCGCGCAAGCGATTGAATCAGCCCTTCCCCGCGCACGTTTATCAGCCGGATTGCAACTGGACGATGTACGGCACGGGATGCACGCTCGACAAAGCCACATTCGGAGTGAGTGGCGCGATCTCTGCCGGCAGTGGACCGCTGCTACTGAAAACAAATCTGACGCAGCCGGACAATTATTTCAATCAGGGCAATTTAATTTTCACCAGCGGCGCGCACAGCGGCGAGGAATTGGACATTCGTTTTTCGCTGAACGCCAGCGGCGAGTTGCTGCTTTTTCTCCCGTTGCCGAGCGCGCCGGCGCCGGGCGACACGTTCACCGCGTTTCCGAGTTGCGGATACACGAAAGCCGGATGCCAGGCGGTTCCTTTGCCGGGCGGCGGAACGGTTGACAACTCGGCGCACTTTTTCGCCACGCGAAATACTCCGCCTCCGGAGACGGCCGTATGACCATCTTTCGAGGATTGAAATGCGGAGTGATCAGAAGTGCGTGCGCGGACGCGGACGAAGCGAAGCAGCGATTCGCGACCGTGGCGGAAGCCGATTCCTGGCTGAATACTCCGTTCAAAGATTTGCAGCGCGCGAAGGGCAGTGGAGTGGATTGCGCGCAGTTCATCGTGGCGTGCCATCAGGCCGCGGGAGTGAAAGGTCCGCTGGACGACGAAGAAAAAAAACTTCTGGTGGCGCATTCGCAGCAGTGGCACATGCAGGGCGAACGCGAACTTTATGTCGAAGGGCTTTCGCGCTACTGCCATCAAGTCGAAGTTCCAGACACGGGCGACATTGTTTTGTGGCGGCCGCCGCGGTGGCTTTCGCAGCGGCACTCGAACGCCGCGCTAGTGATCGAATGGCCGCGCCTGGCGATCGGCGCTGATTTTCAGGCGGGCGTGGTTTACATGGATCCCGCGCACGACGTGCAATTCGTGATGGCGGCGAAATTCCATCCGCATATTTTCTTCAGCCCGTGGCCGACGGGCGGAGCTTTGCCTATCGGCAAAGAATATGTTGTCGGCGAAAGGGCGTGCGGCTGATGGCTCGCCTGCTCATGCGCACGGTTCCCCCACCGATTCAATCGGCGCTGGGCGGAATCCAAATCCAGTCGTCGATTCAGGGCCAGCCGTTCACGATTGTGTACGGCACTGACCGCGTGTGGCCGAACCTGATTGATTATGTGGACTTCATCGCGAAGCCGCTGAACGGAAAAGCAAAGGCGTCGAAAAAAGGAAACGTCAGCCACGATTACGGCGCCGCGGTGGACCTGGCATTTTGCCGCGGGCCAATCGACGGCTTCGGGCAGTTGTGGAACAACTCCGGCACGCTGCCAGTCAACAACACCAATGAAAATTATATTGTCGGCGGCGGTTCGCCTTCTTACACCGTCACGCAACAGCCCACATTCATTCAGGATTTGGGCGTAACGAAAGCGGTTCCGTTTTCGGTTACGTCGGCGGACTTCGGCGCTCCCGGACCGTTCACCATCACCGGAACAAACCAGGTTCCTTTTGAGAAGGTAAGCGGCTCGCCGGGACCGGGGCAATATTCTCTGGGCAGCGGAACGTATCACTACAATCCTGCCGATGTGGGAAGCGAGCTGACCATCAATTATTCGTACGGGCCGCCAAACACGCTGGGCGCGAGCGATCCGATTTCCTCGCTTAGCTTCACGCAGTTTCTGGGCGGGATCGATGGAAACGTTTGGGCGTACATGCTTTCGAAGCATCCATCGCGCGCGGATTCCTATCCCACCATCGCGCGGCTGGTGAATCAGCTTCTGGATATGGGCCAGAGCGGAATGATCCCCAGTTTGAGCGCGGAAGTTTACGGCTTCAAACGATTTGGCGGCGGCCAGGACTGCAATCCCGCGGACGTGCTTCTGGACGCGACGACGAATCCGCTTTTGGGCATGGATTTTCCAGCGGCCGGCTGGGGAGACATGACGTCGTATTCCAATTTTTGTTTGGCGATGGGTTTGCTGGTCACCGTGAAGATTGATTCGCAGCGGCAGGCTTCCGACTACATCAAGGAATTGCTGGACGGGACGAACAGCACGATCATCCGCAACGGATTTGTGTTGCAGCCGGTGACATACGGCGACACCACAGCGGTTGGAAACGGTGCGACCTTCACTCCCGAGACGGATCCGGTTGTGGATTTGGGATTCGATGATTTGCTGACCAAGCCCGGCGAGCTTCCGGTGAAAATTTCGCGCGTGGATCCCAAGGACGCGAACAATTCCGTGCGCGTGGAATATCTGAATCGCGGCAACAATTACAACGCCGTTCCGGTGGAAGTGAAAAGCGAACTCTATGTCAAAAAGTTCGGCTACCGCCCGGAATCTCCGCGGCAATATCATTTCTTGAAATCACTTTCCAGCGCTTCGCTTTCCGCGCAGATGGCGCTGGCGAGGCTGCTGGGCGTGCGCAACAAATATAAGTTCGCCGTGCCGGACCGTTTCGAGTTCCTCAACCCGATGAGCCTCGTGACACTGCCGAAGGCCGCGATCTACGGCACGGCGGATACGGCAACGCTTCCAGTGCGAATTACATCGCTGGCCGAGCGCGACAATGAAAGCGGCTGGGATGTGGAAGCGGAAGATTTTCCGTGGGGCACGGCGGGCCCGACGATTTACGCGCGGCAAGCGCCGGGGAGCCCGACGACGAATCCTTCGGAAGATCCCGGCCTGCTCGGCGATGTGGCCATCATTGAACTGCTTCCGGCGATGCGCGGCACCGATCCGAGTTTGCGTTTGGCGATTGGCGCGACCGGACAATTCCCCAAGACATGGGGCGGCTGCCACATTTTTATGAGCGTGGATGGCGGATTGACTTACGCGCCGCAGCCGGTCGCGACGATCAACGGCAATTCGACCATCGGGCAGGTTGAGTTTATTTCCGGCGGCGTGCCGGTTCCGTTTCCCGTGGGATCGGATCCGGATACGGTGAACACGCTGGGCGTGATTCTGATTCCAGGAGTTTCGGTGGCCTCCGCGCAGCAGGCGCAACAAAATAATTTCGCTTCGCTGATGGCGGTGTTCAGCGCCGCGGGAATCTTCGGCGATTACAAGTACGAGCTGATGGGGTACGGCGCCGCGGAAGACGCCGGCCCGGCGCCCATCGGCGCGGGGATCTACACGGAACTGTGGAAGTTCGGGGCGGGCGTGGCCAGCGGACAATATTTGCGCCGCGGGATTTACGGCTCGGGAATTTCCGCGCATCCGTTCGGATCGAAAGTGTTT
>OBLT010002976.1_pt1 | contig 10388 bp, 8 predicted proteins | sample 1518721 | NCBI WGS metagenome assembly OBLT01 (sample SAMEA3539307, study PRJEB22396) | soil metagenome | biome: tundra; feature: field; material: soil | place: USA | collected 2010-05 | depth 0.15 m | reverse complement strand
GCATTCGCGGTCGCATCCATCCGGGGGTGGTGGCGTAGCGAAGGCAGAGCCTTGTATTCGCTGGCGCGGGCGTTGCTTGTCACGGCCGATGGCGGGGGCAGCAATGGCTCACGGTTGCGGCTCTGGAAATTGGAGTTGCAGAAGTTAGCGGATGAAACGGGCCTTTCGATTTCCGTCTGTCACTTTCCGCCTGGCACCAGCAAATGGAACAAGGTGGAACACCGGTTATTCTCTTTCATCTCCTCGAATTGGCGCGGCGAGCCGCTTCGCGATTATGAGACGATCGTGAATCTGATCTCTCGCACGACGACAGCCAAAGGGCTCCAAGTGACCTGCCGTCTGGATCGTCGGAAATACCCGACTGGTAGGAAGGTGACGGATGAGGAAATTAGGGGAGTGAACCTGAAACAGAACAAGTTTCATGGCGAATGGAACTACACCATTCACCCCTCTACACACTAGTCTTGTTGCTACCTTTATTTATTGACGCAGCCTTACCATCGCCCGGATCTATAAGTCGCGATGGCAGGTGGAATTGTTCTTCAAGTGGATCAAGCAGCACCTCCGGATCAAGGCTTTCTACGGTACTAGCCAGAACGCGGCGAAGACCCAAATCTGGATCGTCTCGCGCGCTTTCGGACTCTCGCACGTTTCGCGGTAGCCTAGCTGATAGCTGACAGCTTCTTATGCCCCTTCACGACACCATCGTCGCCATCTCGACGCCGCCCGGCCGCGGTGGGCTCGGTGTCGTCCGCCTTTCCGGCCCGCGCGCCCGGGCCATCGCGGAAGGCATGGTGCGCATCCCCGGCGATTCCGCGTGGCACGCGTGGCGCGCCAACATGGGCGAACTGCTGGACCGCGGCGGCCACGTAGTAGACCAGGTGGTCGCCACGTTTTTCGAGAAGCCGCGTTCCTACACGGCCGAGGATGTCGTCGAGATTTCCTGCCACGGCTCTCCCGTAGTGTTGCGGCATGCCGTCGAGCGGGCGGTCGAGGCTGGGGCGCGCATCGCCGAGCCTGGAGAGTTCACGCTACGCGCGTTCCTCAACGGCCGTCTCGACCTGCCGCGCGCCGAAGCCGTCCGCGACCTGATCGAAGCCACCACGCTCTACCAGGCGCGCATCGCCGCGCAACAGGCGGGCGGCTCGGTTTCGCGCCGCATCGCTCCGCTCAAGGAGCAATTGCTCGAACTGATTGCGCTGCTCGAAGCCGGCATCGATTTCGCCGAAGACGACGTGAGCGTCGCTCCCTCCCCAGAAATATTGCGCCGGATCGATCCCATTCTGGATGGCGTGCTTCGGCTGGCGGACAGCTTTCAATACGGCGCGCTGGTCCGCTCCGGCCTGACCCTGGCCATCGTCGGCCGCCCCAACGTAGGCAAGAGCAGTCTCTTCAACGCCCTGCTGGAACAGGACCGCGCCATTGTGACGGACATCCCCGGCGCCACCCGCGACCTGATTTCCGAGACGGTCTCCATCGGCGGCATTCCGGTGAAGCTGTACGACACCGCCGGCATTCGCGAAGACGCCGGGCTGGTGGAATCGCTGGGCATCGAACGCAGCTTTCAGGCCATGGCGGATGCCGATTTGACGCTGGTGGTGATGGACCTCTCCGAGGCGCCCGGCGAGCCGGAACGTGCGCTGGCGGCGCGCGCTCAGGCCCAAGGCCGATTCCTGTTGATCGGCAACAAGAGCGACTTGGGAAGCGCAGGACTACAGGCATTTCCGAAGGCGGCGCCGGTTTCCGCCCTCACGGGCGAGGGAATCCCGGAACTCCGCTCCGCCATCCTGGAAGCCGTGGCGCCACGGGGCGCGTTCGAACAAGAAACCGGTTTCATCACCAGCCTGCGCCACGAACGCTTGCTGCGCGAATCGGCCGCGGCCCTGGAGCAGGCTCGCGCCGCAACCGAAGCCGGCATCCCACACGAGATGCTGCTGCTGGACCTCTACTCCGCGCTTCGTCCCATCGACGCCATCACCGGCGCCACCACCGCCGACGACATCCTCAATCGCATCTTCTCCACGTTCTGCATCGGCAAGTGAGGCGCGCGGTCCGATCCCCGTGCCCGCATCTTATACTGAAGGTAACGGTGATCGCCAGACCGCTGCTTGCGTTTGGGTTGTGCTGCTTCTTCGCCTCCGGCGCGCTCGCGCTCGATCCGCGCAAGAGCCTCACGCAATACTCGCGCACCGTCTGGACACAGGAACTCGGCCTTCCCCAGGACACCGTCCACGCCATCGCGCAGACCGCCGACGGCTACCTTTGGCTCGGTACGGACGAGGGCTTGGCGCGCTACGACGGCTACGAATTCGTGGTCTTCAACAATGTCAACGGCGACCTCCCCGCCAATTCCGTCACGTCGCTGGCCGCCGTGCCCGACGGTTCGCTCTGGATCGGAACCGCCAACGGCCTGACGAGGTTCAACGGCGGCCGATTTCGCACCTACACGGCGCAGGACGGGCTGCCGGATAGCGAGATTCTCAAACTCAGCGTCGATAGCTCCGGAGCCCTCTGGATTGTGGCGGGTGTTTCACTGAGCCGCTTTCAGAACGGCAAGTTCACCAATTTCGCGCCCGGCCCGCAGATGCCGGTGGGTCCCGTGCGCGCCGTCTGCGAAGACCGCCATCACAACCTGTGGATCGCCGGCTACGCCGGGGTGGTGAAGCTCTCCGGCGGGAAGCTCACGCAGGTGCTGGCCGCCCAGGTTCTGGACGGCAATATCATTACCAGCATGCTGGCCGACCGCCGCGACCACCTTTGGATCGGCGGCAGCCTGGGGCTGCTGGAAGTTTCACCGGCGGGGGCCGTGCGCCGCTACGGTCCGGGCGACGGCTTGCCCAATCCGTTCGTGCGCGCCCTTCGCGAGGATCGCGACGGTAACATCTGGCTGGGAGGGAACGGCGGGCTGGCGCGCCTGGAGGGCGGCCGTTTCGTCGCGTCCGGCGGCGCCGGGCACGACCGCGACGTCGTCAATTGTCTCCTGGAAGATCGCGAAGGCGATCTTTGGGTTGGCGCCAGCAGCGGCCTCACCCGGCTGCGCGACGACCTCTTTACCGTGTTTGGCAAGAGCGAGGGTCTTCCCAGCGACGAACCGGACGCCGTTTTCCAGGACCGCGCCGGGCGCGTCTGGGTGGGATTCCACGACAGCGGGCTGATGCTGTTCAGCCATGAGCGCCGGCTCTTCGCGGAGCACGACCGGCTCGGCGCCACCGAGGTATTCTCGATTCGCGAAACGCGGACCGGCGACCTCCTGGTGTCCACTCGCCTCGGCATGGCGCGCGAGAGCGGCGGCCAGTTCCGCATCCATCCGTCGGCCGACCCGCTGGGGCGCCGGAGCGTCTTCGACGCGCTGGAGGACTCGGGCGGGCGCATCTGGCTCGCTTCCACCACGGGATTGAGTGAACTGCGAGACGGACGGGAGCGGAACGTCATCCCCGGCGGGCCTCTTTTCGCCAGCGCCGTAGTGGCGTTGCTGGAGGGAACCGATGGCGCGCTGTGGGCCGGGACCTATGAAAAGGGCCTTTGGCGCGTGAAGGGCGGCGATAAGCGGCTCTTCACCACGGCTGACGGGCTCTCCAACGACCAGATCCGCGCTCTCTACCAGGATCCCGATGGCACGGTCTGGATTGGCACGTTTGGCGGCGGCTTAAGTGCGTTCCGCGACGGCCGCTTCCTCAGGTTCACCGCCAGGGACGGCCTATTGAGCGACAACATCGCCAGCGTGGTGGGCGATGGCGAATCGTTGTGGCTCAGCACCACGCGGGGGATCTGCCGCATTTCGAAACGCCAACTTTGGGATTTCGCCGCCCGCCGGCGGGCCTCGCTGGTCCCGGAGAACTACGGCGTGAACGACGGCTTACGCAGCGCGCAATGCGCGGCCTACCCCATCGCGGCCGGCGGAGAGCGCACCTCCGATGGGCGCCTGTGGTTCACCACCAGCCGCGGACTGGCGATCCTCGACCCGTCGGCGCCGAGACGCTCCGCGCCCACGCCGTTGGTACACCTGGTAAGCATGACCGCGGACGGCCGCGCCGTGGACCTCTCCGCGCCGGCCCGCCTGGAGCCGGGAGGCGGGCGCTTGCAGATCCGCTACAGCGGCATCCATCTCAGCGCGCCGGAACGGGTGCAGTACTCCTACAAACTTGAGGGTCTGGATAGAGACTGGGTGCGCTCCGGCAATCGGAGAACCGCCGGATACAACAGCCTGGGGCACGGCCGGTACCGCTTCGTCGTTCGCGCGGAAACCCCTGACGCTCCGCCCGCCGAAACCTCCTTCTCCTTCGAGTTGCTCCCGCATTTCTACGAGACCTTGTGGTTTCGCCTGGCGTGCGCGGCGCCGCTGCTGGGGGCCTTCTGGGCAGCCTACCGCTTGCGCCTGCGGAGGATCGGCGATCGTTTCGCGCTGGTGCTCGAAGAGCGCGCGCGCCTGGCGCGGGAAATCCACGACACTCTGGCGCAGGGCTTCGTGGGCATCTCTTCCCAGCTCGACGTCGTCGCCATGTGCATGCCGGAGGAAGCATCCCCGGCGCGCAAGTATTTGGACATTGCCCGGCGCATGGCCCGCCACAGCCTGACGGAGGCGCGCCGTTCGGTGATGGACTTGCGCGCCTCGATCCTCGACGAGCAGGACCTCGGCGCGGCCCTACAGTCCGGCGCGCGCATGTGGACGGCGGGATCGGGCGTGGAGGTGGAGGTCGGCGTGACGGGTCAGCCGGGCGTTTTACCGCAAGAACTGGAGCAGCATCTGCTGCGCATCGCTCAGGAGGCGGTCACCAACGCCCTGAAGCACGCCGCGGCCGGGAAGATTTGGATTAAACTGACTACGGAAGGCCGCATGATATCCCTACGCATCGTGGATAACGGGCGAGGGTTCGATGAGAAGGACGTGTTTACTTCCCTGGGGCATTTCGGATTGCTCGGGATACGCGAGCGGGCCGAGCGCCTGGGTGGTGAGATGCGCCTGGCGAGTCGCCCGGGTGAAGGAACGGAAGTGGAGGTAACGGCTCCCCTGCCATGAGCAATCCTATTCGGATACTGGTCGCCGAAGACCACCTGGTGGCGCGCGTGGGCGTCAGCGCCATCGTCAACATGCAACCCGACATGACCGTCGTGGCGGAAGCCGCCAACGGCCAGCAGGCCGTGGAGTTGTATCGACGCCATCTGCCCGATGTGGCGCTGCTCGATCTACGCATGCCCGTGATGGGCGGCACGGAAGCGGCCGTCGCCATCCGCGCCGAGTTTCCCCAAGCGAAGATGATTGCCTTGACCACGTACGGCGGCGACGAAGATATCCGCCGCGCGTTGGCAGCCGGCATGCAGGCATACCTCACCAAAGACGTTCTGCACGACGAGTTGCTGAACGCCATCCGCGCCGTGAACGACGGCCGGCGATACCTGCCGCCCACCGTCGCCGCCGCCCTGGCCGCCCAGATGCCCCGCCCCGACCTGAGCGCGCGAGAAGTGCAAGTCCTGGAGCTGATCGTCCAAGGCCTCGCCAACAAACAGATCGGCTACACGCTGACCATCGCCGAGCACACCGTCAAGAACCACGTGAAGAACATCCTGAGCAAGCTAGGCGTGCAAGACCGCACGCAAGCCGCGACTGCCGCGATTCAGCGCGGGATTATCCATTTGTAAGGCAGGTTGCCAACCGGCGCTGGGTCAATCCTTGGTTTCGGTCCCGTCCGGCTTCATCAGCACCGAGTGTTTCTTCCCGTCTTTGCCGGTGTAGCCGGCTTCGTAGAACTTGGCGCTTCCCCTGGTCATGGTTTCCACCATGCCGATCTTCCCGCCGGCCGCCTTCTTCTCGATCGCAGCCTTCGCGGCGGCGGGGATGCTGTTGAGCTGCGTTTCTTCCTCCACCTCCGTAACGGCGCCCTTGGCGTCCACAATGAAATCCCGGTGCTTGCCGCTCACCATGGTTTCCACCTCATATGCGGTCTTGCCGTTCTCCGTCTCCTTGGAAAGGCCCTCGATTTCGGCGCCCTTGGTCTGGTCCTGGACGGTTTTCTGGACCGCCGGCGGCAGATCCTTCATCTGCAACGCCTTCTCGGCGGCCGCGGCAGTCCCGGCCAACGCAGCGATGGTAATCAACGCGATCCACAGTCTCATTCGTATAAGTCTCCCTGCAGAAGAATAGCCGATTGAATATGAACACTCCGTGAAGAGCCCGATTCAGACCTTGATGAATGAGGCAACACTGGAGCGCCAGGTTCCGGGTCGTCACGCTGTCGCGCCGCGGGCGCCTGAAATGCCGCCACGGCCTCGCGCGCCTTCTCGAGCAGCAGTGCGTGCCCCGCGGCGGAGAGGGCAAGCAAAGCCCAGGCATTTTCACCGCCCGCCCCGCGGGCTCCAGGCTTTTGTCGTGTGCGTTTGTTTGTGAGCTGGCAGGCCACAAAAGCAAGTTGCCCGATCGGGGCATCCGAGTCTGTCTGACCAGCGCACGTCACATGAAGAACGTGCCGGGACGGCGCACCGATTGGCACGAGTGCCAGTGGTTGCAATACCTGCATACGAGGGGACTGTTGCGGGCAGCATTTCGGCCAGAGGCAAGGTGCTCTGGAAGGGAGTCCGCAAGATCAAAAATCGAGCAGGCCAGATGTTCCGCATGGCGCTGGCGATATCGAAATCACGCGCGCCCAGAACCGCAACTACCTGCTGGGCGAAGGTTTCCATCGCATGGCCGGCAAGTCCAACAGTTGGTCCCTGTTCCTGCGCTATCAGGCCCAGGCGGAACGCCATGGGGCGCCCTCTGGGCCACGCGCGGTCGGGGAGTTCGAAAGGCTCAAGACCCTGCGCGAGGAATTACCAAACGAAGCCAATTTCGAGGCCCAACCCGAACAAGATGAAACTACTTGTACCCCTTCCGAAACGAACCCATCTGCCCCCGAAAACCCCGCTCCAGCGCCTGGCCCTCCCGCGTCGGCCTCCGCACCGGACCCGGAACCCGCCGGCGCCTCGGGTGTTCTGGCCACCCCACGGCCCGCGGGCCCCGATATCGCAGGCGAAGACTGGAGCCTGCCGGAACACCGCGGAGGCGCCTTGAGCTGATCGCTGACGGCTGATACCTGACCGCTGTTCTCCCAGCCAATCCGCCTCGCGTTACGATACTTTAGGTCCCGCTTATGAAAGCCATTCGATTCGCCGCGTCGTTTCTGATTGTGGCGGCGATCCTCGCGCTGTATCATTTGTGGCTCGGGGTAAACAATACCACCGTCGCGTTGACGCTGCTGCTGGCGATCCTGGGGATCTCCGCGCGCTGGGGACTGGCTGAGGCTACGGCGGCCTCCCTGGCGGCCGTGCTGGGTTTCAATTTTTTCTTCCTGCCGCCCTTCGGCACGCTGACGATTCAGGACCCGCAGAACTGGGTGGCGCTGGCGGCGTTCCTGGTCACGGCCGTGACTGCCAGCCAGCTTTCCGCGCGTGTCCGGCGCCGGGCCGCGGATGCGGAAGCGCGCCGGCTCGAAATCGAGCGGCTTTACGTCCTCGTGCAGGCCATGATCCTCAGTGGCAACCCGCGCAAGACCATCCGCGAGTTCGTCAACCGGGTAGTGCAGGTCTTCGGGTGCGGCGCGGCGGCCTTCTACTATGGCCCGGCGGACGAAGTCTTCCGGACGGGACCGGAAAGCGATCTGGTGTCCGATCACGGCCTGCGCGCGGCGGCGGAAATCGACGATCTGTCGATCGACGCCACGCGCGCGGTGGCCATAGCGCCCGTCCGGCTGGGCCTGCGGCCGTTAGGAAGCGTGGGGCTCGTCGGGCAACTGCCTTCCGAACAGACCATTCGCGCAATCGTAAACCTGGCGGCGATCACGATCGAAAAGGCGCGGGCGCTCGAAGACGCCAGCCACGCCGAAGCCGCCCGCCAGAGCGAGGTCTTGAAATCGGCGCTGCTCGATTCGTTGGCGCACGATATCAAGACGCCGCTCACCTCCATCAAAGCCGCCGTTACGGCCCTGCTGGGCGCTTCGGCGCCGGCCGACCTCGAATTGCTCACCATCATCGACGAGGAGGCCGACCGCCTGAACCATCTGGCGGCGGAGGTCATCGCGATGGCCCGCATTGAAGCCGGCAAGCTGCACCTGGAGAAACGGCCCGTCTCGGCGGCGGAGTTGATTTCCGCCGCGCTCTTGGAGCTTGCCGCGGCGCTGAAGGGGCGGCCCATTGCGCTCGGTGTGCCGGAAGGCCTCCCGCCCGCCGAAGCCGACCCCGAGTTCATCGCGCAAGTGCTGAAACAGATCGTCGAGAATGCGTTGAAGTATTCGCCGGAGGGATCGCCCATCACCCTCTCGGCCGGCGTCGAAGGTGAGAGAATTGTGATCGGAGTCGGGGATCGCGGTCCCGGAATCGAAGAGAACGAGCGCACCCGCGTGTTCGACAAATTCTTCCGCGGCAGGCGGCACCGCTTCGAAACCAAAGGGACTGGCATGGGCCTGGCGATCGCGAAAGGCATTGTGGAGGCGCACGGCGAGCGCATTTGGGTGGAAAGCGAGCCCGGACAAGGCTCGGTCTTCTATTTCTCGCTTCCGGCGAGTAAAGGCGGCGGCAGTTGAGCTTGGGCAGAATCCTGGTGGTGGACGACGATCCGCAGATCCGCCGCGTGATGAAGGCCACGCTGGTCGGCCATAACTACGAGGTCATCGTAGCGCGCACCGGGGAGGAAGCCCTGGAGAAGGTCTCTCACGAGATCCCCAGCCTGGTGCTGCTCGATATGAACATGCCAGGCATGGGGGGACTGGAAACCTGCCGCGCCTTGCGGTCCGGGTCGGACATCCCGGTAATCATCATTTCGGTGCGGAACACCGAGAAGGATAAGGTCGCCGCGCTCGACGCCGGCGCCGACGACTACGTCACCAAGCCCTTCGGCATCGAAGAACTGCTGGCGCGGATACGCGCGGCCCTGCGGCGCTCCCCCACGGGACCGGAAGGCGGCCCGCGCGCCTTCACGGCGCCCGGCCTGGAAATCGATTTCGAGGCCCGCCACGTTCGCGCCCAGGGCAAGGACGTGCGGCTGACCCCCAAGGAGTTCGAGTTGCTGCGCTACCTGGTGGCGCACGCCGGCAAGCCGGTGCCCCACCGTGAGCTGTTGCAGTCCGTCTGGGGCCCCGACTACGGCGACGAGCCGGAATATCTACGAGTATTCGTCAATCAGGTCCGCAAGAAGATCGAAGCCGATCCCGCCAAGCCGAGGTATATCCTCACCGAGCCCTGGATCGGCTACCGCTTCGCCGCGCCCTCATAGCCCTCATAGCCACCGGTTTACGCGCACGACGTCTCAATCGAACGCACCTCGGAGTGTATCGGAGTGTACCTCGGAGGGCACATAGGCAGGCGGCTGGGGCTATACTGAACCGAACCTGGGATTCTAAAATGAAGATTCCGGTGTACTTCCCGGTACTGGAGGCCCAATGTCCCTTCGTCCCGTCAAGCGGCTTGTCAAGGCTAGGCCGGCCATCGAAGGCGCGGGCGTGCATCTGCGCCGCGCGTTCGGTTTCGGCAACACCGCCGACTTCGACCCGTTCCTCCTTCTTGACGACTTCCGCAATGACGTTCCAGAGGATTACCTGGCGGGCTTCCCGTGGCACCCCCATCGCGGGATCGAAACCATCACGTATGTCCTGGCGGGAACCGTCGAGCACGGCGACAGCATGGGGAACTGCGGGGCGATCGGCGCCGGCGACATCCAATGGATGACAGCGGGAAGCGGGATTATCCACCAGGAGATGCCCAAAGGCGACGAAGCCGGCAGGATGCACGGATTCCAGTTGTGGGCCAACCTTCCGGCGTCGCTCAAAATGACGGCGCCCCGCTATCAGGAGGTGAAAGCGGGCGATATCCCGGAGATCAAGGATGACGACGGCACTCACGTTCGCGTCGTCTGCGGAAAGTTTTGGGGCAAGACCGGTCCCGCGGATGGCATCGCCGCCGATCCGATTTACCTCGATGTGTCGGTGCCCCCAGGCCGGAATAAGACGCTTCCGGTCGAGACCACTCACCACTCCTTCGCGTACGTTTTCTCGGGGGGTGGGAAGTTCTGCAACGCTTCAGGCCCGCTTGCCGTGCCGACCGAATCGGTCGGATGGGCGGACACGAAGCCTCCTTCCGAGGCGGACAACCGCTCGCTGATCCTCTTCGACCGCGGCGACGAGGTCATGGTACGCGCCGGGGAGGACGGGATCCGGTTTCTGCTGGTCTCGGGGAAGCCGCTGGAGGAGCCGGTAGCCTGGTACGGTCCGATCGTGATGAACACGCAGGAACAACTCCGGCAGGCGTTCGAGGAGCTTGAGAAGGGGACGTTCCTGAAGCCGAACACGCGGGGCTAGAAGCGCGCCGGGGGTGCGCGACACAGAAGTGGAGGAGCCGCGATGCGCCAGGCAGAGCCGCGAACG
>OBLT010002975.1_pt1 | contig 10390 bp, 17 predicted proteins | sample 1518721 | NCBI WGS metagenome assembly OBLT01 (sample SAMEA3539307, study PRJEB22396) | soil metagenome | biome: tundra; feature: field; material: soil | place: USA | collected 2010-05 | depth 0.15 m | reverse complement strand
GCCGCAGGCCGGATACTTCAGCTTACCGGTATCTGCTTATGTGTCATGAACGGGGAGAGCCTTGTTGATTGTGAATGTCTTCACGATCTGGTTATCTTTGAAACCAAGGAGGCGATCAATCGTCTCTTGACGACCGCAGGCCACGATTGGAGACTACTGGCTAAGTGGCCCCGTGACGGGATGGCTATTGCGGGGGAAGATCATACCCGGGGGTGACGCTTGCGCCATCGCGACGAAGAAAACCCCGTCCATGCCGTGGTCACTATGTTCAAGGTGGGGCCACTGCTGCCTGGAGCCGATTACTTCGAGCCGCGCTTGATCGCCCGGGGCGTGCGCTTGCTGGCCGACTTCCGGTGCTCCTTGGGCTTCGCCTTCATCGGCCGCGCCTTGTCGTCTTGGCCCCGCTGGAGCTGGGGGAAGTGCCTTTGCCAACCTGAGTGGTCTTCGGGTTGCCGGCTGGTGTCCCTGGCCCTTCACCCTTGCCCGGCGTTGTGGTGGCCAGTGCGGGATACGGAGACATGCCCGGCTTCCTGGTCGTGGCCTTGCGCTGATTCGCGATGGGCGCGTCTCGGGGCGGGGGTATTGGATTAGTGGTCTGCATTGTCATATCAGCGCCTCCGCTGCTTCTGCTAGTTCGCTGCCTGCCCCGGCTGCCTCGCCAGTCGCGCCTTCGGGACCTTCCGCGGGCTCACCACGGCCGGCGGCCTGCTTCTGCTCCCCGAGACCGCGCTCGAATTCCTGAGTGCGCCCACCGCTTGGGCTGGGGATGTCAGGGAGGGAGCCGACATGCGGCTGAGGCCCGGCCGGTTCCGGGGCTGCACCGTGCGGGAGGGACTTGGGGGCGTCGGCTCCCTCAACGTGATAGGACGCCTCAGCCGGGATTTGCGGGCCTTCGCTCATATCCTAATTTTACCAGCGGGAATGGTACAGGTTCACAGTGCCTAATCGCAAGTCTTGCACGTTCTGTCACACAATGCAGTGCCTTTTGCAATCTCACGCCCGTTGCCCGGGAGTTGATTTCGGCACAAGACCAACTCGGCGGTACCATGCCTGGCATGACAACTGATCCCGACCTCGGGAACGAGCCACGCCTGTTCGTCACCCAGGTACAGCTAGCCAACGGTGAGCGAGCCTCGCTCGTTGTGGCAGCATTCGACACCGCGCATGCGATTGGCATTGTTGAGGACTACCTGTACCGGGCCGGGCATGGCCGGGTGACCACTCGCACGGTGTACCCCGAAGGCCCCGGTCTCTGGCTTGGCAACACAGACGGGCCGGGGATTGAGGGTACTCACGGCACGACGGGAAGTCTCACCGTGGCGCGTATATGGGGGCCTGATGGTCAGCCTTACGTGGCTGTGCCGGTTGATTCTGACGAGAGTAGCTGAGCCACCCACTCATCATAGATTCGGCACGCTTCCTGCATTGTTGGCCGTTCGGCAATGGTGATACGCTTGACGGCCATAACATACCTGTATGCCTCATAGCCCGTGTCGGTCGGCCTAACACCACCCGGGGGGGACATTAGCTGTGTATCATTCATGGCTACAATTCTACGGGTCTATCCACTCCCGGTGAGCACCATGTTGTAATCCGACCATTGCCCGCCCGGCGTGGTGATCTGGATTTCCCCGAGATGGCTCCCGCCTTCAGGCGAGACGACTTTGACCGTGCATGTGGTGTCATCTGGCAGGCCCGCGACGAGTATCCCGGGCTGTACCTGGCCGGTCGCCGCGCTGCCCTGGCATGTGATCGACGGAGCGCCGCTCACCGTCTTGACGATCGTCCGGGGCGTGGCCGTAACTGTGATCGTGACCCTCGGCCCCGGCTCCTTGATGATCGTCCGGGTATTGGTCCCGCATCCTGCGAGCGCGACCAGAACGGCAGCGGCCAGACATGCGATTGCGAAAGGGCCGACCCTCACGGGCCTGCGAATCAGTGTTGGCATGCCTAGCCTTTCCCGAGTGTATGTCACCCACACGATAGGCCCCGCAGGGCTCACAGCCGGCGCAGCTCGGCCTGGCACCTCGGGGTGGCCTCCACGGTCCTCGCCGCCGCGCCCAATACCTGAGTAATCACCTGCACGCCCGGCCGGTCGTAGTTGTCCGGGTACTCCAGCTCGACGCGCTCGATAACCTCGCCCTCGGGGATGCGGAGCGCCGCCGCGAACTCTTCCAGGCTGAACGGGTAGGCCTTCGTGATGGTGGTCCGTGCCTCGACAGCGGGGTTACGTCGCCGCTGCTCCTGCTCCCGCCCGTCACTGGCGATGGTCACTCGTGCTCCTGGTCCTGGTCCTGATGGCCGGCGGGCAGCCTGAGCGCTGGGGCTCACAGATCGGACGAGACGGACTGCCCGCCAGCCCGGACCTGCACGCTAACCACGTCCAGCCAGAGCCGCCAATGACATTTTGGGCATCTGCCCGCGTGATCTTGTGGTAGGGGCCTCAGGACGGCCGGGGGCCAGCCGAAACATTTGACCCCAGAATGCCCCGCTCGCTACGCTTCTCAGTAGTTCCAGTTCACAAGGGAAAGGCTCGCCGGTCACCAGCACCCGCTAATACTTGCGCCCTCGGATATCACCGGCTTGGCGCACTCCCCGCAATAGGCCCCAGAACGCGCTGTGCTGCATTCTCTTGGCCTTTCAGTCCAGATCCGCACATCACCATACCCCCATGCCTTCAATGGCTCAGATTCCGGGGCTCAACCGATACAGCAGACAGGAACGAACATGACCGAAGAAACCAAGCTCACATTCGATGACGCGGCCTGTCTCCTGGGGGAGACTGCCAGGATCGTCGGCGTACGTTACCCGCTCGACGGTAGGGAGAGTCTTGACGAACTGATCGGCAACGCCCAAGCCGAGGCGAAGCACTTCCAGGCCATCAAGGATGCGGGCTGGGAGTACACCGGGCTGACAGATGACTCCGATGACGAGCGCCAGCAATACTCCTTCAGTCACCCGGATGCGCTATTCCCGGGCGTGGGGCCGTGCGGCTGGGGCGAATGCTGCAAGCCCGCAACGCATATCTACGCCCGGGATATCTCCGAGCCTTACGCCGGTGCGCTGGGATTCTGTGACTGGCACAACGGGTCACCAGCGGGTGGGGGCTGGGAAGGCTTTAAGGACGTGACAGACGCGGTAATGGCATCCGTAAAGAAGGCCCTGCAATCGTGAGCTGACCGAACGCAGCGAGGAACGGGCAACCGTGAAAGGAAGCAATGACCAGCATGTCAGCACAGCCGTTATCAACCGAGGATGCAGCGGCTACCATCACGCTCGCCTATGTCGAGAAGTCCGAGACCGTGCATTACGTGACCCTCGACCGTGCGAAGTGGGACGCGATGGACGACGACGAAAAAGCGGAGGCCGTCACCTATGCGTCGCTGGGGACAACCGGCCAGATCAACGAATGGGAAGCCACATGGGATGAGGTAAAAAGCCGACCATGAGCAATAGGCGGAAGTTACAGCGCAAGGCCGGCAGGCTCATCAAGGAGCTTGAGGACCCCAGAAACCCCAACGGCAAGCGGTGGAAGGGTGATGAGGTAGACGAGCGGGACGGAATCCGGGGCATGCTGGATCACTTCGGGCACAACGATGTGTCAATGATTCCCTACACACACTGGGCCTACTTCGAGGATGAGGCATCGGGCCAGGCGTGCGGGATTGAGCTATCCCGGGCAGGCTTCCACATCATCAGCTTCGGTCTCGTCGGGCAGATCGACGGGCAGGAGTACGACTGGTGCATGGAGCTACGCGGCAAGGGGCCTTACGATGACTTTCTCTGGCTTCTCCGCGCTCAGGGCATGGTCAGTATCGACTCTGACTATTACGCGCCCGTGGTGGCCATCGTGGAGCGTCACGGCGGGGAGCATCGCGGCGGGGAAGCGACATGGGGCCTTGACGGTATGCCCATGTGGGAGGACGCCATAGAAGAGTTGTCGTTCGGCCAGCCGTGGAAAGTGGCGGACGCATAGCCCCGGATAGCCACTGACGCCCCCGGCTGTGACCTGAGCGCAAGTACGGGCGGCTCCTGGAATCCAGGAGCCGCCCTTTATCGCTGGGCGTTATCTACACGGGAGCCTATTGCGAGCACCATTTCTTCCGAGCTGCGAACATTTGGTGTTGAAGATCATGGTATGAGACAATTGTGACAGGACGTTTTGAGCGGACGGAGGTATCAGTGAGCAGCAACGCTTATATGACCGCGAAGGGCACGCCGGGCAGGGCAACCGTGACGGCATCTATGCAGCCCCAGGATATTGCCAGGATGCGTGCATTTGCTGATGAGCGCGGGATGAGCATATCCAAGGTCGTGCAGCGTGCCGTTTCCCTGTACCTGACCTATCAAGGTGCGCCCGAGGCTGCACCAACCGAATAAAAAGCAGGCTCTCTGGCTGCAACCAGAGGGCCGGAACAGGATGAACGATGGAAGCACCACAGTATCAGGAGACTGAGCGCCCAGGCAACTTATCCTCATGGGCGGAATACAAGACGCCCCGGGGCTTCATGGTCCGCGATGAAACCTGCAAGCTGAACCGCTACAAGAGCTTAGAGGCAGCCGAGGCCGCATTTGATCTGCACGAGAAGGCTAAGGGCGTGCCGTGCGGGATTGTCGAATGCACCTGCGGGTGGTGGCACATAAAGCCGATCCCCAAGTAACACCAATGGCCTCTCCCGAAGGAGAGGCCATCAGCGGAGCCGAGAAGCAAGACAACCGAGAACCAGCAGAAGGACCAACCGGGTCCTGCAAGTAAGCGCCCAACCAAAACGCTCACTCACCTAGGAGCAATTCTATCATGAATGCACCCCCGTTATCACCCGCCGTTCCTGCCGTGGAGGACTTAGACGTGCTGTCGGCGGCACTGGAATACGCCGCGCATGGCCTGTACGTCGGCCCGCTGACCAACGGCACTAAGCACCCCGGCTCGATACTGGGAAAGGGCTGGGAGCACCAGACCTCCCGCGACCCGCAGGTGATCGCTGCATGGTTCGCTGAGACAGATCGCGGGGTGTTCATCCACGCGGGACGCTCTGGACTGGTCATAGCCGACATTGACCACATGGACCAGGTGCCCGAACTGCTTGCCGCCGTTCTCGACTACGCGCCCTACCAGTCCACCAGGCCAGACACCGACCCCGGACGCGGGCATTACCTCTTCCTCCAGCCACCAGGCCGGATGCTCGGTAACGGCAAAGGCAGGCTGTCCGGGGGCTGGGGTGAGATCCGGGGTCGTAATGGCGTCATCGTGGCTGAGCCGAGCGAGCATCCCGATGGAGGGCTCTACCGCTGGGAGCGCCGCGGGGAGATTCCCGTGCTGCCGCCCGATGTCAGCGAGGCCCTGACCGCAGGACGGCCCGCCGGCGCGGACAACGACTCTGCCGGGGTGGCGACAGACGCCGAGGTTGAGGCATTCATCACCGCGCACACCGCCAGCACCGAGGCGGGAAAACTGAACCTCACGCTGACCGACATGCGCAAGCGCATCAAGGCCGGGGAGTCCAGGCACGACACCGCGCTGATCAAGACCGCGCAGGCATTCCGCGAGGCCCGTCTCGGCTACTTCCGCGCTGACCTGGCCATTGAAAAGATCGGCGCGGCGTTCGTCGCCGCTGCCACGAAGGACATGCCGGGTAAGCAGGCGCGCAGCGCGGCTGAGGCCGCCTCGGAATACTGCGGCATCGTGGCGTGGGCGGTTGCGCAGATAAACGCTGACCCGGCACCGGAGACCCCGCCAGGGGCACCAGGGGAGGCACTGGAAGGCGTCACCGTGGATGGCCAGGCCGAAGATCCTGCGGAGGTTGCCCGGCAGGCCGGGCTGTCCGATGCCCTGCTCGCGGAGGACGTGGACGCCGAAGTGCTCGACGGGAAGTATTGCTGGTCATCTGGGCTTGGCTGGATGAGATGGGATGGCCGCAGGTGGGCACGGACACCTGACCAGGATGTGATTGAGCAGGTTCGCCGCTGGGTGCTCCGCAGGTATGCCGACGCGATGCGGGCCAGCGCGAAGTGCGCCACGAAGGGTGATATCGCCGGGGCCGACAGGATGGCCGCGCTCGCCAAGGAGTGGCGGAAATACCAGGCCAGGGAGCGCATCATGGCTGTCACGGTGCTCGCGGAGGGGCTGGCCCGGGTAGACGCCGCGGACTTCGACGCGCACCCTGACCTGCTCAACTGCTCCAACGGGGTGGTGGACCTGCGCACGGGGGAATTGGAGGCCCACGATCCGGACCTGCTGATGACCAAGCTCACCGGGTGCGACTACGTGGCGGGCGCTCGGCACATCGACTGGGAGCGGGCACTAGAGGCCGTGCCGCCCGACGTGCGCGAGTGGTACCAGGTGCGGCTAGGCCAGGGGATTACTGGGCACATGACACCGGATGACCTGCTCATCGTCCAGCAGGGCAGTGGCTCCAACGGCAAGACAACGGTGATGGCCGCCGTGCGTGGCGCGGCCGGGGACTACTTCCTTGATGTCAACCACCGCGCCCTGCTCGGGGACGCCAAGCAGCACTCCACCGAGATAGCCGACTTCCAGGGGGTGCGCCTCGCGCTCCTGGAGGAGCTGCCCGAGGGCAGGCACATGTCCGTGACCCGGCTCAAGATGCTGGTCGGGACTCCAACAATCACCGCCCGCAAGATGCGGCAGGATGACGTGACCTTCCCCGCCACCCACACCATGATCCTCTCCACCAACTACCTGCCGCAGTTCCCCGAGACCGATGACGGGACGTGGCGCAGGCTGGCGTGCGTGAAGTTCCCCTACCGCTTCACGGACGGGGATGAGCGGGCCGCCGGGGACTCGGGCAGAGCGGGTGACCCAAGCCTGCGGGAACGCTTATCGCGGAGTGAGGATGAGCAGGCAGAAGCCGTGCTGGCGTGGCTGGTAGCCGGGGCGGTCGAGTGGTACAAGATGGACCGCATCATGCCTGACCTGCCGGAGCGGGTGAAGGCCGATACCCGGGCATGGCGCGCGGAGGCCGACCTGGTGATGGCTTACCTGGACGACAACATCATCTTCGACCGGGCCTCCCACGTCATGAGCACTGACCTGCGCGCCGATTTCAACGAGTGGGTTCACAACCGGGGCCAGGAGAAGTGGGGAGATGCCCTGTTCGGGGGGCGGTTCGACGGGCACAGCGAGATGACCGCGCACGGTGTGGTCAAGAAAAAGACCAAGGCCACCAGAGCGGGGCTGTCACGGTGGCCGTCTGGGTTCGGCGGGGTGCCTGCCAGCTATGCCGCCTGGTTCGGCCTCCGGTTCCGCACGGACGCTGACGGGGCCTCCGACGACGCCCCCGATGACGCCCCCGATGACGGGGAACAAGCCTCTGACCTGCATGGTTCCGGCGGTTCCGGCACTTCCGGTTACTTCTACACGAGAGCTGACTTCCCGGGTAAACCCGAAACCCCGGAACCGCCGGAACCAGACCTCAACTCTCCGTTTCCGTGCAGTCCCGAGGGACCTCCACGACCCCGCCGGCCTGCCCACCGCAGGCGTGCCACCGCAGCCTGAGAAGTACCGCCAGCGCCCCGCGCAAGGCACGATGGGCTGACACCCCACCAAGAAGGAAGGCATGATGCACCTCCACGGGAAGCAGTGCGCCTGCGACATCTGCGGGGATGAGTTCGAGGGCAACGCCCTGGAGTCCCATGCAGAATTTCCGGGGCTTGTCCGCGCCGATGTCTGCCCCCGCTGCGTCAAGACCAGGAACGTGGAAATCGTGGCCGGCGAGACGGGCCAGCCCGTCTTAGTCCACTGGGCCAAGGGCACGCCGCGCCCCACCGCGTCACCACCTGGCGACCCCCCCTTCCCCGGAGTAAGCGCGGAGGTCATCAAGGAGCACGCCAGTCGGCATGGCTGCACGGAAGGGGCAGCAGACGAACGGATGTGCCCTTGCGGGAATGCCGTGGTCATCGTCTGCGGCCAGTGTGAGGAAGCCGTGTTCGTCTGCGCCCGGCCGGGAACCTGGTGCGAGCACATGACAGAGCTGACGGGCATGCCCGGTCCAGGATCTCAGTAACTGGCTCATCTCGCTTGAGTCTGGAACGCCTGGCCTCGTGTTCGCAATGCGAACATTTCAGTAAAATGAGCAGTGTCATTGCCATAAGTTCCTGAAATAACCATGCGCGTGGCTGGAATTGGCCCATTCTTTCCGCCGACCGCGTTTCACTCAGTAACTAATCGACGTGGAGCCATATCGCGGAAACACGGAACGGCAGCAAAAGTAGTTGATGGGCAGTTTCGTCAAACCGCACTGACGTGATAGGCAGTATCATTGAATGAGGACACCGAGAATCGGAGAGCAGTAATGACATTAGTATTAAAACCACGGGGCGACGATCCGGATACCATCATCGCCCGCGAATTCTTGCGCACCTATGAGGGCCGATTAGATCCCCAGAACGTCAATGACGAACTGCGCCGTTGGATCTCTGACCGCTACACACATCATCTCGGGGCCGTCAAGGCGTCCCGGGCAACCGGGTACACCCCGAAGGGCACCAACCACGCCGCCGAGCTTGAGCGGTTCAGGCAGGCAGAGGCCAGGTTCGCCAGTGTCGCGGCACGCCTCCGTGACATCTTCGCCGCCAAGCATCAGGCCAGCATCCCGGCAGCCATGGAGCCGACCACGCCCCCTGGCCCGCCACTCGGCAGGACGCCGGGGTGGGATGTGCAGGCCATCCAGAACATCCCGATGAACGAATGGGGCCAGCGCCGGGGCGAGTATGTCAAGGACAACCACCAAACGGGCATCTTCGGCCCGTTCTGAACTGAGAAGGAGAGCAACCAATGCCATCACGAATTTTCACGCCGCGCGGGCCGGGAGACTTAACCGGGAAGCGCTGGCAGGCCATGGCGATAGCCGAGCAGGCCAGGTTAAAGGCCGAGGAAGAAGCACGCGCAGAACAGCCCGCCGTGACTTCCCCCACCTGGTATCCCCGGACGGCCGCGGACGACTACGAGCCGAAACTCATCTTCTGCGCCTGTCATTCGGGGTGCCAGGGCAGCACCAGCAGCATCGGCCATCATTGCGGGTGCCCGCAGTGAGCGAGGCTACGGCCGGCAGGCCGACCACGTACTACTCAAGCTCGGCTGAGCCCACCATGGCAGAGGCCGAGATCATCCACGTCGGCAATCTGTCCGGCATGTTCAGCAAGTACACCGTGAGCGCCCGGCGCGACAAGGGCAACCGGCCCTCTGGTGAAGCTCACCGCGTAGCGGCGGGGCGCGGCCTGGTCCCCCTCGGCAAGACGGAATCCGTAGGCGCTGCGTTCAGGATGTCCACATTCGCGGCCACACGATCCTGCCCCGGGTGCCCTGCCTGCCAGAGCTAGCGACGGCCACGCCTCGCGAGGTCCCTCTGTGCCTGGTGCTCGTGCACTGCCCCGACGCCAAGACCATGCCTACCTCGGTCACGGGCAACATCGTGTGCCGATGCTGCCTCCAGGTACCTGGCCAGCCTGAGAACGCCATGGTCATGGGCACCGGGGCCTACAAGCCCGGCTATGACTCCACGGTGTTCCGCCCCGTCACTGATGCCGGGCTCTGCTGGCTCAAGGCTGTCATGAGCTGCCCAGGACTACATTGCCCAGGCTGCGGAGGACACGGAGACATCCTGCCCCTGGTACTTGTCGTCGCTGGACTCACGGCCGGGGCTGGGGTGCTCGCCCCGCTGGTCGCTGACATCGTGGCTGCCACCCTCATCGTCTCCCTGGCAGCCACGGTCGGCATGGTGGCCCTGATCGTGGTCAAGGCGCGCCGGGATGGCATCTGGCTGATACAGCGCCCCGAGGTCAAGCCCCCCGCCATCCGCACCACGGTCATCTCATCGACGGTCATCCCGTCCGTCCCGCAGCCCCGCACGGTGCCTGCCGCAGTAGTCATCCGTGGAGAGGCTGCTCGCCGGTAGGCAGTTCCTGATTACTGTGCGTGCCGGGGTCGTCACGAACACCTGTTCGCTTGGCGTAGACTGACCTTGGACCCCCCACCACCCGAATAGGTAGGAGTCCTTCCCATGGCAGTAGAGGTGTACCCGAACGCGGCAGACCGCCCGCAGACCTATGACAAGGCGCAGAGCACTCATGTCAACGAGACCGGGCACCTGATGGTGACCGGGGCCAGCAAGGCCAAAGTGATCGCGGTCTACTCCCCTGGCAACTGGCACCACGCAGAGGAGAAGTAGCGGAAAGTCCCGGGGCAGGTGCTCTGGCACCTGCCCGGAGTTCATCGACGGGCTAGGGTGCGACCGTGCCTCTGCAACGACTCACGCCCGTCATCGACCGCACGGCCCTTGGCCACCTGCGGCTGTCACAGGATGACCTGGCCGAGATAGTAAGGCTCGTCCAGCTTTTACCGGACGCCGACGTCATGATCGAGTCCGACAAC
>OBLT010002973.1_pt1 | contig 10392 bp, 8 predicted proteins | sample 1518721 | NCBI WGS metagenome assembly OBLT01 (sample SAMEA3539307, study PRJEB22396) | soil metagenome | biome: tundra; feature: field; material: soil | place: USA | collected 2010-05 | depth 0.15 m | reverse complement strand
GCATCCGTTCGGCGCCGACGTTGAAGATCTGGATGACGCCCTTGGCGTCGGTGGCAATACTCGAAAAGTTGGCGCTGTTGAAAATCGCGCTCTGCAGGGCCCCTGTCGTGAGGAGAGCTTCCGCGTGTCGGAGGGCTACGTTGCCAGACGCTTCAACAGCGCTCTTGCGTGTCGTAGGCATGTGTCCCCATTTCACCTGAGCCCGTTCCCGAGGCGAGAAACCTCAGAATCGCGTGTAGCTCTACTCCACCGAGCCTTTTGCACCAAGCAACAAGGATGCCAAAGGACGCTGGCGGCGCCATCGAATTCGACATGAGCGCTCCGGCACGATTTGCCTGTCTCTGGAAAAGCTTGCCGATGTCTCGTACGCGGCGGACGCGGCGATCGGGCACGGTCTCGCGAGTCTGGCTTCGACCATCACCTCGCGAAGCCGGTCCAGCTCAAGAACCTCGAGCTCGTCCTCCTGGAATCGTGTGGTGATCGAGGCCGTACTGCTTGAGCCGGTTGTAGACCGTCTTGAGGCTGATGCCGAGAAGCTCGGCCGCCGTCCTCCTGTCTCCGTTCACGGCCTGCAAGGTTGCGAGCAGCAGCTTGCGCTCGACCGCCTCCAGTTTCTCTCCGGCGCGCACCGGCACGACGGGCCACTGCTCTTCGTCCGCGTTCACCGCCGGCTGACGCTCGACCGGGTGCGACGCATCGAGGACCGCCTCCGCCGCCTCTGCCTGAACGACGGGTGGGTCGCTCAGGACATAGGCCCGATGCACCGCGTTCCGGAGCTCGCGCACGTTGCCCGGCCATTCGTGAAGATCCAGCACTTCGAGCGCCTGGGGCTCGAACGACGTGAAGCCGCGCCGCTCCTTCTCCTCGAGCTGTGACAGGAAATGGCTCGCGAGAGCCGGGATATCCGCCTTGCGCTCGCGCAAGGGCGGCATGCGCAGCGGGAAGACGTTGAGCCGATAGAAGAGGTCGGGTCGGAACGACCCGCTGCGCACCGCCTCGGCCAGGTCGCGGTTCGAGCTCGCCACGAGACGGACGTCGACGTCCAGCTCCTCGTTTCCGCCGACTCGCCGATAGGTGCGGGTGTCGAGGACGCGAAGGAACTTCACCTGCAGCTCGGGCGGCATCTCCGTCACCTCGTCCAGGAAAAGGGTTCCTCCGTGAGCCATCTCGAAGGTGCCGGCACGGCGCCGCTCCGCCCCCGTGAACGAACCCTTCTCGTGCCCGAAGAGCTCGCTCTCGACGAGGGTCGGCGAGATCGCGCCGCAGTTGACCGCGACGAACGGCCCCCGACGGCGGCGCGAGAGGGCGTGCACGGTGCGGGCCGCGACCTCCTTGCCCGTGCCGCTCTCCCCGGTGATCATCACGGGCGCTTCCGAGCCCGCCACGCGCGCGATCAGGCGGAAGACCTCCTGCATCGCCGGTGATCGGCCGACCATCTCCCCGAGCTGACCCGCGGCCGCCCGGTCTTGGTGCGCCGCAGGGTGTGGATCGTGACGCTCCGAAAGGCGCGCGAGGGCCGACGCGAGGAGGGCGGGCTTGAGCGGCTTGAGCAGGAAGTCGTGGGCGCCGGCTCTCATCGCCTCGACCGCGGCGAGAATCGAGCCCTGCCCTGTCAGGACGAGGACGGCGCAGTCCGTCTGACCCGCCTTCGCGGCGCGTACGACGTCGAGCCCGTTTCCGTCCGGCAGCCCGAGGTCGGCGATGCAGACATCCGGCGCCAGGCGAGTCAACGCGTCGCGCGCGTCAACCACCGTGCCCACTGCGGATGCCTCGTATCCGAGCTCCTGGATGAGCTCGACGAGCGACGCTCGGACCCCTGGCTCGTCCTCGACCACGAGGACCTTCACGCCGCGCCCTTCCGCTCGGCGTCGCCTTCAAGCCGGAGGGGCCACGAGAAGAGCGCCACGAGGCGTCCGCCGCGCTCGGTCAGCTCCAGGCGACCGCCATCGGCCTCGACGGCGGCCCGGGCCACGAACAGAGCCTCCGCACCCTCGATCCCGTGAGGCAGATCGAGAAGCCGCTCGGGACGCCCATCGGCTGTCACCCGCGACCCCTCGACGGCCAAGGTAACCCGCCCGCTCTCGAGCCCCGCTCGTCCGATCGGCGAGGGCACGCTATCGCCTCGTGCTGCGAACGACGCGACACTCTGGATGGCGTCGGCCGACGCCCTGTGCCGCAGCGGCAGGCGCGGAACGGCCTCGGCCGCCTCGTGGAGCGGAACGCCCGCGGTGCGGCAGACGTCGCCGAGAGACGTCTCTCCCGGCCGCTCGCCGGCGATCTCCGCGAGGCGGAGCAAGAGGTCGAGAAGCCGGTTCGCCGTGCGCACATCGGTCCGCGCCGCCCGAACCTTCTCCACCACCCACGACGGTTCGGCTCCGGACGGTGCCGTCAGCCGCCGCTCCACGAGGTCGAGCTTCAGCGCGGCGCCCGAGAGCGGGTCGGCCAAGGCATGCCGGAGAGCAAGCAGGGTGCGAGCGGATCCGCCGGCAAGGTCGGGAAGTGACGGAGAGTCCATGTCGACGAGGGGCGAAAGTAGCACACTCGTCCAGGGATCAGAGCCCGGCGTCGAGGACCTCTCGCACCTTTCTCGCGAGTGCGAGCGGGGAGAACGGCTTCTGGAGGAACGCGACGCCCGACTCGACGATTCCGTGACGCATGACCGCGTCGTCCGTGTAGCCGCTCATGTAGAGGATCCGGACGCCGCTGTGATCCTTCGCGAGCTGCTCGACCAGCTCGCGGCCGCTCATCCCAGGCATCACGACGTCCGTGACGACGATGTGGATCCCGCCGGCGTGCCTGCGGGCCGCCTCGAGCGCCTCGGGTCCGTTCCGGGCTTCGATCACCCGGTAGCCCGTCGACTCGAGCACGATCTTCACGATGCGCCGTACGGCGTCCTCGTCCTCGACGACGAGGACGGTCTCCGTCCCGCGCGGTACCGCGCGGAGCGCCGCGCCGGAACCGCCGCGCCGTCGCGGCGCGGGCTGCGAGGGGAGGATGACCGTAAACGTCGCGCCCTTCCCGGGCTCGCTCTCCACGGTGATGTCGCCGCCGCTCTGCTTCACGATGCCATAGGCGGTCGCGAGCCCGAGGCCCGTGCCCTTGCCAACTTCCTTCGTCGTGAAGAAAGGCTCGAAGAGGTGGGCGTGCACCTCTGAGGCGATGCCGGTGCCGGTGTCCGAGATCGAAATCGCGACCTTCGGGCGCAGGCGGTCCGCGGTCTCCTCGAGGTCGACGGGATCGGACGGGTCGACGTTCCGTGTGCGGATCGTGAGCCGGCCGCCGCGCGGCATGGCGTCACGCGCATTGACGGCGAGGTTCAGGATGACCTGCTCGAGTTGGCCCGGATCCACTTTCACCCAGCTGGGGTCGGCCGCGAGGTCGGTCAAAAGATCCACGTCCTCGCCGATGAGCCGGCGGAGCATCCTCTCGATCCCGGTGACGACTTCGTGCACGTCGACGATCTTCGGCTCGAGGATCTGCTTGCGGCTGAAGGCGAGGAGCTGGCGGGTGAGGCCGGCCGCGCGCTCCCCGGCGGCGCGGATGTCCGTGAGGGGGCCCCGCTTCGGATCGTCCGCTGGAGAGTCGGACAAGAGAAGATCGATGTTTCCCGAGATGACCGTCAGGAGGTTGTTGAAATCGTGCGCTACGCCGCCGGCAAGCTGGCCGATCGCCTCCATCTTCTGGGCCTGGCGAAGCTGCTCCTCGAGGCGCACGCGGGCGGTGACGTCCATCCACGAGCCCACGACCTCGCTTGGGCGGTTCTCGGAGTCGAAGAGAACGCGCTTCTCGTCGTGCACCCAGAGCCAGCTCCCGTCCTTCCGGCGGAAGCGGAATTCGACCGTCGCATGACCCTCGTCGAGAACGACCCGGTCGGCCGCGACGACGCGCGGCAGGTCGTCGGGATGGATGCTCTGTTCCCACCAGTGCTGGGGATCGCCCGCCTGGACCTCCCCGTGCGTGTATCCGGTCAGGGAATGGATGTTCTCGGAGTACCACGAGATGCGAAACCCGTCAGGGGTAAGGCGGAGCGCGTAGATGACCGCCGGACTCCCTGCGAGGAAGCGCGCCGACGCCTCCTCAGCGCGCTTGCGTTCGAGGTACAGGCCGATCTGCCCCCCAAGAGTCTCGATCAGGGTCGCATCGACTTCCGGGATTTCGGCCGCGAAGAACTCGAGGACGCCGGCCATCTCGCCGCGGAGGAGGAGGGGGAAGCCAAAAGCGGCGGGGACGCCGGCCCTCGCCGCGGCCTCGGCGCGTGGAGAGCCCGGCCCGAGTCGGTTCTCGTGGACGACGCGCCCGGTCTCCCAGACTTTGCCGGGGACGCCGACGCCGCGGGCCGCGACGAGCGCGCGGCTCTGGTCTTCCAGTTCGGCGGTGAGCGCGGAGTCGGCGCTCCACGTGTTCACGCAGCGGAGAGCGGCGGTATCCGCGTCCTTCTCCCACCAGGCGGCGAAGGCGAAGCCCTCGCCTTCGCCGAGCGCCCGCAGGATCCTCGGCATCGCTTCCGCGAGGGTGGCGGCCTCCGCGAGAACGCGCCCGATCGCGGCCTGCATCGCGACGTGCTGCGCGAACCGCGTGCGCTCGGTGATGTCTTCGATGATGCCGACCGTGCGCACGGGTGTGCCCGCGTCGTCCCGGAGGACGACCATGTTCACGTTCACCCACGCGACCGAGCCGTCCTTGCGGACGTACCGTTTCTCGATCCGGTACTCGGGCTCTTCGCCCAGGACCACGCGCTCGAATAGCTTTCCGTCGCGGTCACGGTCCTCCGGGTGCGTCAGCTCCGACACGCTCATCGTGAGCAGCTCCGCGGCGGAATAGCCCGTGATTGCGCACATTTTTGGGTTCACGCGCAGGAGGCGCCCGGTCCGGGGCTCCGCGTGCGCTACGCCGACGGAGGCAAGGTCGAACGTCGCCTGGAGCTCCTCCTTGCTCGCGCGCAGCGCTTCCTCGGCCCTCTTGCGCTCCGTGATGTCCCGGCCCGCCGTGTGCATCAAGCGACTCCCGCCGATGACGACGAGGCTGTTGTTGAACTCGACGGCCACCTTGTGGCCGTCCTTCCTCCGGATCGGCGCTTCCGAGAGGATCCGCTCGCCATCGAGGATGCGCCGCTGAAAGACGCGGTACGCCGCGAGATCGGGCTCGTCGTGAAGGTCGGGAATCCTCATCGCGAGCAGCTCTTCACGGGAAAAGCCGGTCAGCTCCGTCGCGGCCTGGTTCACGGCGACGAAGCGCCCCTCTTCGTCGCTCAGGAACACCGCGTCCCGCGAGCCCTCGAAGATCTGCCGCTGCCATTGGAGCGCGTCTTCCAGCTCGGTGTTGAGTCTGATGACGTTCGCCTCGGACCTCTTGCGTTCCGTGATGTCCTCGATCATCGCGAGGGTCCGCGTCGGCCGGCCGGCCGCGTCGCGAAGGACGACCATATTCACGTTCACCCACGCGATCGAGCCGTCCTTCTTGAGGTAGCGCTTTTCGAGCCGGTATTCCGGCGCCTCGCCCTTCACGACGCTCTGGAACAGCTCCCAGTCCCGGTCCCGGTCCTCCGGATGCGTGATCTCGGGGACCTGCATGGCGAGAAGCTCTTCTGCCCGGTAGCCCGTGATGAGGCACATCCTCGGATTCACGGCCAGCCAGCGCCCCGTCGCGGGGTCCGCCTGCGCGACACCCACCGGCGCGACGTCGAACATCGCGCGGAACTGCTCCTCGCTGGCCCGCAGAGCTTCCTCGGCGTGTTTCCGGTCCGTGATGTCCTGGACGAGAACTAGCTCCGCCCGCCGCCCTCTGTAATCGACGGCGTGGGAGGTGATTTCGACCGTAATGATCGAGCCGTCCTTCTTCCGGTGCCTCCAGGCGCCGGCCCTGTCGATCGCGCCCTCGCCAACGCGGCCGACCGCCTCCCGCAATCGCGGCACGTCCTCCGGCGGACGAATGTCGGCAATCGTCATGGCGAGGAACTCGGCTCTCTGAAAGCCGTAGTGGGCCACCGCGGCATCGTTGACTTCGAGGAACGCGAGCGTTTGCGTGTCGAAGAACCACATGGGATGGGGATTGGCGGCGAACAGGCTTCGATAGCGTGCCTCGCTTTCGCGAAGCGCCGCCTCTGCGCGCATGCCCCCTGCGCGGTCCATTTGGACTCCCAATTCCATTAATTAAATCCTTGCGAGGGACGCTCGCACATGATGCAACCGCCTCAGCGGTATGTACTTCGTAGTGGCAGACGGGATCTCTGCAACGCCGCGCGGGCCGCCGCCGGCGATGTGGGCGTGCCTCGCTCTACGGCGGGCGGTGGGTCACGCCGCGAGGAGCACGAGCATGGCGGTGAGCCCCGCGACGTGTCTCCGCTGCCGCGGGATCAGCTCGAGCTCGACGAGCTCCCGGGCCTCCTCGTCGAGCGAGGTCAAGGCGGCCTCGTACTCGGCGAGACCGCGCCGCTCGACCTCGAGGAGCGCGCCCACGAATTCCTTGTTTTCCAGCCTGATCTGCGCACCCTCGGCTGTGAGCGCGGCGACGCCCCAGCCGTCCCACGGCTCCGCGGTGACCACAGGCGCGCCGCCCCGGGCCTGAACGGATCCCTGAAGAGCCGTGACCGTTCGCTGGTGTTCGGAGGCGAACCGCAGCATGTGGTCGCTGTCGCCGACGGCCTTCTTCTTCAGCGCGCGGAGGGCCTTCTGATATCCGGCCACGGCGGCGAGCTCGACACGCAGGAGGTCGTTGAGTCGTTCGATCACGTCGTGGGGGAGAAGCACACAGCATGCCAGTCCCGGTCGCCAATGCCTCTGCGCGTCGCTGCTTTCCTGTCGCCTTCTCTCAGTTCACAGTTGGCACATTTGCCGATGCAGTCGGTAAGGCGTGCCGAGGCGTCCTTGGCGATCGTCGAAGTGGACTCGCTCGGCGCGGCACCGATCGCGGGCAGAGGGCGGCCGTCACGAACGCGCCCGTGGCGGCCTGAAGTATCGGCTGGCACGACCCCTGCTCTTCACCCGCTGGAGGCATCAACGTCATGCAACACCGCAGGTATTCCTTTTTTCCGAGCGCCCTGGCAGCCGTCCTGCTCGTGGCGCCCGCCGCCTGCTCGAAAGAGCCGGGCACGGTCGAACGTAAGTCTGAGTCGACGACCCAAACCGCCCAGGGCGAGGTGAAGACGACCACGGAGTCGAAGCAAGTCGGCAACACGCTGGAGGCGAAGACGGAGACGAAGTCCGACACGGGCAGCGGCACCGTCAAGGGCGAGGTCGAAACGTACGTGGGCACCGTCACGATTTACGAGCCCGGTAAGAAGATCGAAGTCATGACCGGCGACAAGAAGACCCACACGGTCGCCCTCGACGCAAAGGACACGGCCCTCGCGATCGACGCCAGCGTCGCCGTCGGGTCTCGCGTCCGCCTCACCGAGCAGACCGGCGACGACAAGACCCGTCGGGTGACGGTCAAGATCGAAGGCTGAGAGTCTCCTCTCGGCTCCGCCGGGCGATTCTCCGCGTCGCCGGTATCGCGGCGCTCGGCTTCCTCTGTCTGGTTGGGGCGACGAACCTCGTTCTGCGGTCGGATTGGCTCCCCCGGCAGATCAACTCGGACCCCGCGACGCTCTTCGTCACGTATACCGGCGCGCGATCGCTCGTGCCCGGGCGCCTTCGATTCGACACGCTCATCCTTCGAAGCCGGGACTCGAACATCGAATGGGAGGCCCGACTCGAGGGAGTGTCGGTTCGCGTGCGCCTGTTCGATCTTCTGAGGCGCCGTTTCCGGGCGGGTTCCGTTCGAGCGGACGCCCTCTCGTTCCGCCTCCGGGAGCGTCTCGAGCGGCCCGAGGCGACACCCGCCCGGCTCGCGCGATTTCCCCGCATCGCGGGATTCGGCGAACCGCCCCTCCGCGATCCTCCGGCTCCTCCCGCCCCGCCGGGCGACCCCTGGATCGTCGTCGTCGACGACCTGAGCGTCGGGCTGGTGCGCGAGATCTGGATCGACTCCTGGCGATGGACGGGAGCGGCCCGCGTGACGGGGGGACTCTTCCTCCGTCCCGGCCTCGAGGCCGAGGTGCTTCCGAGCGAGCTCGCCGTCGGGCGCGGCACCTTGCACTGGGGAGAGGAAACCGTCTCGCGGGAGACGACCGGGAGCGTGCGCGCGGCGCTTCCGCGGTTCGACACGCAGGCGTACCCGGGCAACGAAGTCTGGAAGATCATGTCGGGGGCGACGTCCCTCCGCGGAACGCTCGACGGGCTCGCGTTCCTCGCGCCGGAGGGCGGCGGGCCGCGTCTCGCGCCGGGCGGGGCGGGGACCATTCGCGCGCGCGTCGCCCTGCAAGGCGGGCGAGGAAGCGCGCGGCTCGACATGGAAGCTGGGGCCGTCGTCGTGAGACTCGGGGAACGGACGGTGCGGGGCGCGGCCCGCGCAAACGTCTTCGCACGCCGGATCGACTTCCCCGGCGGGAGCGTTGCGTTCGACGGCACGCGCATCAGGCTGCGGGACATCTCGCTGGAGGGCGCCGCCGGCGCGCCGTGGAGCGGCGCACTCGAGGCACGACAGGCCCGACTCGGGCTCAAGGACGGGTCTCTCGACGTGCATCTCTCGGCGCGACTTGGAGACGGCCGGCCGCTCGTGGCCCTGGTGCCCTCCGGCCCGCCGAGGTGGATCGCGGGCCTTCTCGACCTCCGCGACTTCGAGGCGTCGGGCCGGCTGCGCGCGTCACGGGGTTTCCTCGCGCTCTCGCCAGCCCGTGCGGAAGCCGGGACGTTCTCGATCGACGCGGACTGGCGCGAGGCGCGCGGCCGCCGCTGGGGAGCCCTTCTCGTCCGCAAGGGCGTCCTCTCCCTCGGGCTCGGCCTCGGAGAGAACGGGACCTCGGTACACCTCGTCGGCGCTGCGGGCTGGTTCGCCGAGGAAGGCCGGCCCGGGGGACTCCGGACGGATCAGCCTCGAGGCTCTGATGGGCCCGTGCGGCCCAGCAGGTAGGCCGTCGCGTGAAACTCCTTCCGGAAGAGTCCGGCGAACGGCCTCGAAGCAAGATCGCCGCCTGCGCGGGCGGGGACCCGATGGCACGTGCGTTGCTCTCTAGGGGATCGGAGGACCTATGGACAACCTTTACAGTTCCGCGACTGCCGACCAGGCCCGCAAGACCGCCAAGGAGGCGCAGAAGCTCGGATCGGACGTGAAGAAGGACTTCGACGACGCGGTCTCGCGCGGCAAGGACGCCGCGAGCGGCCTCACGGAAGACGCGGGGGATTCAACCCGCGACCTGTCGGACCGCGCGCGCAAATTCTCCGAAGCGGCGCGCCGGAACCTCGGCAAGGCGGCAGGGAAGATGAGCGACTACGCCGACGCCAACACCGCGCTCGTGGCCGTCGCCGCGTTCGGGATCGGCCTTCTCGTGGGTCATCTCGTCACGCGCGAGTCGTGAGTCCGTCATGAGCCGCAAGACCAGGTCCGCCGAAGCCTCGAAGCGCGCCGAAGCGCCGAGCACCTTCCTGAGCGACGTCACGGAGCTGCGGCGGCGAGCCCGCCGAGAGATCGAAGAGGGCGCGGTGACCCCCGGTTACCGCGGCGACCGGGACGCCATCGTGAAGCTCCTCAACGTCGCGCTTGCGACGGAGATCGTGTGCGTGCTGCGGTACAAGCGGCACTACTACATGGCGGACGGTATCCACGCCGATCCCGTCAAGGCCGAGTTCCTCGAGCACGCGACCGAGGAGCAGGCGCACGCGGACCGGCTCTGCGAGCGCATCCGGCAGCTCGGAGGAGAGCCCGACCTCAATCCGTCCGGACTCCTCTCGAAGAGTCATACGGAATACCAGGAAGGAGAGACGCTCGTCGACATGATCCGCGAGGATCTCGTTGCCGAACGGATCGCCATCGAGTCGTACAAGGAAATGATCGACTTCGTGGGGAAGGACGACCCCACGACCCGCCGCCTCTTCGAATGGATACTGGGCCAGGAGGAGGAGCACGCGGACGACATGGCCGATCTCCTGAAGTCCTTCAACGGGGAGAAGAAGGCCTGAGCCATCCTGGCGTTCCGGTGCGTTCGTAGTCGAGTGGGGGGTACGGCGCGTGCCGCGGTCGATACACCCTGGCACGTGCCTCGCGGACCGAGGTTCGCGATGGCCGCCGCTGAAAGCGTACTCTTGAGATCGTGAAAGCCTCCGGTCCGCGACGCCCGAAGCGGCGGCACGTCCTCGCGATCATCCTCGTTTCGGTCGCAGCGGGCTACGCCTTCGCAATCACCATTGCGAAGGCGGGCGCTCCGAAGCAAACCGTCTACGACCTGCCTCACGACTTCACGTTGAATGCGCCGACGTTCCTGCCGTCGGCGCTGCCCGGCGCGGCGATGACGTCCGGCAACCGGCTCGAGCTTCTCGAGAACGGCGACGCGATCTTTCCCGCCATGCTCGCCGCCAT
>OBLT010002971.1_pt1 | contig 10398 bp, 10 predicted proteins | sample 1518721 | NCBI WGS metagenome assembly OBLT01 (sample SAMEA3539307, study PRJEB22396) | soil metagenome | biome: tundra; feature: field; material: soil | place: USA | collected 2010-05 | depth 0.15 m | reverse complement strand
AACGGCAACAAAATTGCGGAAGCTAAAAACGTTGTGTCCGGCTTTGTGGCGCAATTAGGAGCAAGCATGAGTTGGGAGCGACTCGGAAGCCATCTTCCCTTTGTGCCTCCCGAATGCCGGCACGACCCAGTAAAATAACAAGAAAGCGGCCGGCGATGATTGGCCGCTGGGAGTGAGCTTGAAACAAGCTTCGGTTGTTCACGACGCGCGAATCCTCGTCATTGAAGACAACGGATCGGACGTCTTCCTTCTCGATCGGGCGCTGAAGAAGCAGGATCTGCGATTTGAACTGATCCACCTGATGAGCGGAGACCAAGCTATCGCTTTCATCCGCAGGCAGGGTATTTATGCGGATGCGGCGATTCCCAACCTGATCCTGGTGGACTTGAACTTGTCCAAATACACCGGCGAAGACATCTTGCACGAGATCCGGACCGCCAGACACCTGGGCGGCATTCCGGTGTGTGTGTGGAGTTCTTCGCGATCGCGGAAAGACGACGCCGTGCTCAAAGAACTGGGAGTTTCCCAATTCATCACCAAGCCTTCCGGTCTGGATCAATTTCTGGAGATCGGCAAGACCCTCAAGGATATGCTCGCCGGTTGCAGGGTGGCCTGACGGCGTTGGATGGCCGGCTTGCCAGATGGCGAGATGGCGACGGCGCTACCATTTAGTCAGTAGGTTGGCCCGCCAACGGCGGGGATCAGGCACCGCTTGCAGAGCGGGGTATAAGAATGGCACGACGCGTGCTCTCAGTGTCGGTCTCGTTACAGGTCCAGTGGTGACGCCTGTTCGTTCCGGCGAGAGAGAAGATGGTGGTTGTGGAAAAGAAAATTGGCAGTGGCCCGCCAAGGGGACCCGCGCGTTCTCCGCGTGCACCTGACGCGGCCGGCCGAAAGCGAGGAGCGCCCCTGCCTGAGGCGACCTCCGAGACGGGCGTACAACCTGGTTCGGCGATTGCTCCAGGGCCGGCCAAGAGTCGGCCGACAAACGGCAACGGGCGATCGTCAGTCCTACAGATTGTTGGCGTAGGCGCCTCGGCCGGCGGGCTGGAGGCATTCACGGAGCTGCTCAGCCACCTGCCGGACGATACCGGCATGGCATTCGTGCTGATTCAACACCTCGATCCGAGGCACGAGAGCCATCTGGCCGAGTTACTTTCCAAAGCAACCAAAATGCCTGTGTCTCAAGTGCAGGACAAAACCTGCGCCGAGGCCAATCATGTTTACGTGATTCCGCCGAAATGCAATTTGAGCATCTCCGATGGAGTCCTGAATACCCCGCCCCGGCCAGACAGTTGGCGCAACATGCCGATCAACTCCTTTCTCAGCAGCCTGGCGGCGGACCGCGGCAAACAGGCCGTTGGCGTCATACTGTCGGGAACCGCATCCGATGGCACGTTAGGCCTGCAGGCGATCAAGGCCGAGGGCGGTATCACCTTCGCCCAGGAGATGGGGACCGCAAAGTTCGAGAGCATGCCGGGAAGCGCCATAGCCGCCGGTGTGGTGGATTTTGTCCTCACGCCGGCCGGAATTGCGCGGGAGCTGGCCGCCATCGCGCGGGATCCCCAGGTGGCGGCCGACCTTCGGGGAGCGCCGGAGCCACCGGGGGATGCCGAACTGGCCAAGATACTCCGGCTGGTGCGTAGCGCCACCGGAGTGGACTTCACGTACTACAAGCACAACACCCTGGGGCGGCGCATCAGGCGGCGCATGGCCCTGCGCGGATTCACGAAGCTGGAAGACTACAGCCGGGATCTGGAGCAAAACCGCGAGGAAGCAAACGCGTTGTGCGAGGACTGTCTGATTACGGTCACGGCATTCTTTCGGGAACCGGCGGTCTTCGAGGCACTGAAGAAGAGGGTGTTTCCGGCGTTGGTTGAGAATCGAAAACGCGAGGATCCAATCCGGATCTGGGTGCCTGGGTGCTCGACGGGAGAGGAAGCTTATTCGTTGGCCATCTGCCTGATGGAATTCCTGGAGGCGGCGGAATTGAGCCATCCGGTGGAGATTTTCGCCAGCGATCTCAGCGAAACAGCGATCGAAAAAGCCCGGGCCGGCACGTACACGAGCGCCGCATTGTCGCATGTCTCGCAGCAGCGGCAGGAGCGGTTCTTCATCCGATCGGAGCGCGGGTACCAGATCGCGAAGAGGGTTCGCGACGTGTGCGTTTTTGCCAGGCACAACGTAGCGGAGGACCCGGCTTTCTCAAAACTGGACCTCATCAGTTGCTGTAACCTGCTGATCTACCTGGGAGCCGTGTTACAACGCAAGGTGTTGGCGACCCTGCATCACGCCCTCAAGAAAACGGGCTTCCTGGTACTCGGCCCTTCGGAAAGCATCGGGATGCTTTCCGAGTCATTTCACCAAGTGGAGAAGAGCCACAAGATCTATCGCACGCTGCCGGCTGAGGACAAGGAGACGCCGCGCCTAAGTGAAGAACGCCGCGCCGAAGGCCGGGTAGGTCTAAGGCGGGGGATTGCCGACGGCCGGGTGGGTCAGGAAGTGCTGCGAGAAGCCGACCGCCAGGTGCTGGCCGAATATGGCCCTCCAGGCGCCATCATCGACGACGATCTGGACATCGTGCAAATCCGGGGCCGCACGGCACCGTACCTCGAGCTTTCGCGAGGCGAGCCGACGCAGAATCTTCTCAGACTGGCGCGCGAAGGCTTAATAGCGGGTCTGGGCAAGGCGATCCAAACGGCCCGACAAACGAACGCCGTAGCCCAAAAAGACGGCTTCCGAATCGAAGAAGGCGGCCAGTTAAGGGACGTCACGATCCGGGTAATCCCGTTCAGGGGCTCGCCCTCTTCCGATCAACGCTATTTCCTGGTCCTGTTCGAAGAGGCCGGGCCGAAAGGTAGCCCGAAGGCGATCGACGAGCCAGCGATAGAGGACAACGGGGCCAGCGGGCGGCTGCGGCGTGAGCTGGAAGCAACCAAAGATTATCTGCAATCGATCGTCGAGGATAATGCAACCACCCTGGAAGAGCTTCGGGCGGCGCACGAAGAGGCGCAGGCGGGCAACGAGGAGCTGGAAACCGCGCAAGAAGAGCTGGAATCGGCCAACGAAGAATTGAACACGCTGAACGAAGAGCTGAAGATCAGCAACGTGGAATTCAGCAAAGTCAACCGGGATCTGACAAATCTTCTGGAAAGCATCAGCATACCCCTTGTCATGGTTGGGCGAGATCTGCGCATCCGCCGCTTTACGCGCGCCATTGAACCGAAGTTGAATCTGATCGCGGCGGATGTGGGACGGTCGATCACCGATCTCCAGCCGCAAATGGAACTACCCGAGCTGCGGCGACTGCTGCTCGATGCCATGGAAGGCGGCAATCGAAAACCGCGCGATATCCGCGACTCGCACGGCCGCTGGTATTCGCTACGCATCCTGCCGTCGGTGGGACGGGACGGCAAAACCGACGGCGCGGTGCTGATGTTGATCGATATCGACGCCGCCAAGCGGGGTCTTGACTTCGCCGAGGCGATTGTGGAAACGGTGCGGGAGCCTCTCGTGATCCTGAACCAGAACCTCGAAGTGGTGAAGGCGAACAAGACGTTCTACGACACATTTCATAGCAACCCGGAGGAGACGGAGCAACGTCTGGTCTACGACCTGGGAAACGGGCAATGGAACATCCCGAAGCTGAGGGAACTACTGGAGAACATTCTCCCGGCGCACTCAACGTTCCGAGATTTCGAGGTGACACACGAATTTGAACGCGTCGGACGGAAAGTGATGCTGCTCAACGCGCGCGAGATCTTCGATCCGAATTTGCAAGCGCGCACGATTCTGCTGGCGATTGAGGACGCAACGGACCGCAAGCGGACGGAGGAAGCGCTCAAGGCCACCAATAGCGAACTGCAGCATTTCGCCTATGCGCTGACACACGATCTGCAGGAACCGATCCGGATGGTAGTGAACTTCAATCAGCTCCTGGCGCGCGAGTGCGAAGGAAAGCTGGACGAAGGGGCGCACCAGTACATCGCCTACTCCCTGGAGGGGGCCCTGAGAATCGAGGCCCTGCTGAAGAGCCTGCTGGCGTATTGGGAGATTACCGAGCGTGGGCAGACCAGCTTCGCCCCGATCGATTGCGGCGCGGTTCTGGTGAAGGCTCAGTTGAACATCCAGGCGGCGATTGAGGAGAGTGGCGCCATCGTCACCTCCGATCCGCTGCCAACTGTGGAAGCCGAGGAGGTCATGCTGACACAGCTTTTCCAGAATCTGATTTCCAATTCGATCAAGTTCAGAGGCAAGGAAAAGCCGAGGATCCACGTCTCGGCCGGGAGAGATGCGGAAGGATGGTTGTTTGAGGTGCGAGACAACGGAATGGGTATCGATCCGAAGGACGTCGAGCGGGTATTTGGCATGTTCAAGCGCCTGCATGGAAGTGAAATCCCCGGCACCGGCATCGGTCTTGCGCTTTGTAAGAAGATTGTGGAGCGCAAGGGTGGGCGGATCTGGGTGGAATCGGAAACAGGTAGCGGCGCTACGTTCAAGTTCACAATTCCCCCCCCTCATTTCCGGCGCGAAGACTGAAAATGGCCAACTCTGACCAAGACCAGACAGAAAGCGAGGTCGAACGCTTGCGCAAGGCGCTCGACGCGGAAGGGCTGCGATGCGCCGGCGTGCAGAGGCAGTTGGACGGGGCAAGGGGTGAATTCGAGGTGTTTGTCTCGATGGCGGCTCACGAGCTGCGCGAGCCTCTCCGGGACGTGGCCGCGTTCAGTCAACTGCTGGCTGAGACCGATTCCTGCCGCCTGGATTCGGAGGGCGCCCAATTCCTCGAACGTATCCAGGCGGGCGCGGCAAAAATGCAGTCGGTACTCGCCGACGTGGTGGACTACTGGGCCGCGGGGACTAGCGAGGGGCCGTTCTCTCGGACGGACATGGGAGCAGTGCTTTGCCAGGCACTGCTCTGCGCAGACAAGCGGGTCAGAGAACGGAGCGCAATCGTTACCAATGACACTTTGCCGCCGGTGTCCGGAGATTTCGGAATCCTGACCAAGGTCCTGCACCATCTGATCCGGAATGCGATCGAATACTGCGGGACGGCCTCTCCGCTGGTTCACGTTTCATGCAGACGGGCGGATCCGCAGTGGGTATTCTCCGTGACAGACAACGGTCCGGGTATCGACCCGGCATTCCAGGGCCGCATATTCGAGGTGTTCAGGCGGCTGCACGGGAAGGAACACCCCGGGAACGGGCTGGGACTGGCATTCTGCAAGAAGGCCATCGAGTGGCATGGCGGGCGAATGTGGATGGAGTCGACCGTGGGGGCGGGATCGACATTCTGTTTCACCCTGCCGGCGGCTGATTGACATTCCGTCGTTGCCGCGCCTTTAAGTTGCCGCTGTTGAGCGGAAATCCCACAGCACGCAGGGCAGGGATTCCGCTTCCAAACGCACTTTCCCCACGGCAACTCTTGCTTTCACGGGCGGCAGGAATTGCGCCAAGCGTGGGGCGCCTGGTGGGTTCCAGCCTGTGTTCGCACGCGTTCCGCTTTGGTCCCAAAGGTGCTCACAGAAGGCCCGATTACATAAAAAGAGTTCGAGATCTGCAACCCTTTAATTGTTGTTTGCGACTCTCTTGCGGAGGCTTCACGATGGAGGATTACCGAGGAGCCGGCAGGTGAGGGGTCTCGTAGTTCGTCGAACTCCTAACTTGAAAGAAGGATCACAACATGCCACAAACGAAAGACGCCAAAGGACGGTGGATGCAGAGTGTTCTGGCGGCAGACACGCTTACAGGCGATAAGGTCGTGAACCGTCAAAAAGAGGATCTCGGAACAATCGAACATTTGATGATCGATGTGGAGAAGGGCCGCGTTGCATACGCGGTTCTTTCGTTCGGGGGCTTCCTGGGTTTGGGCGATAAGCTGTTCGCCATCCCCTGGAGCGCCCTGTCCGTAGACACCGGTGAAAAGCAGTTCATTCTGGACGTCGACAAGAAGTTGCTCGAACGCGCTCCCGGTTTCGACAAAGAGCATTGGCCGAACATGGCTGACCGCACCTGGGCCGCCGAAGTCAACACCTATTACCACGCCAAGCCCTATTGGACGTAGAGTCCGGCATACGGCGGGGCATTCCGCAAATGCGCCGGACTATCGGTTTGGACTCCTCCGTTGAAGCCATGGGGCGAGGACCGGGAATCAACCCGTTCGGCCGCCAAGAAAGAAGCGGAGCCCCTTGCTTCTGGCGGCATTCGATCGGCCGCGCTCCTGGTCATGCGACCAGGGGAGCGGCCTCCGGCTTGGGACGAACGAGTTGCTGAATATGCTCCACGGCCTCCGCAACGCTTGTGGACAGGCGATCGGGTTGAGTTCGCTCGAAACGAGCCATGGCTTTGTGCGTATCGCCGCCGAATCCCCAGACGCAAACCACCACTTTGAGTTTTGGGAACTGTTCCCGGATCTGCTTGCACATGGCGCGCGCCGGCGCGAACGCGTAAGGAGGCAACGCCGAGATGCAGACGACGTCTGCGCGCTTGGCTTCAATCACTGCGAGCCATTCATTGGGAGAAGGCCCTACGGGCAAGGAAAGGGCCGCGAACCCTTTTTGCTCCAGTATCTGAGCCAGCATTGCGGCTGTAATCTCATCGGCACGGTCATGGGCCGGAAGACAGAGTACTCTGGTGTTGAGATCCTCCACGGGGCCGGATGGGGGCGCGGGTCCTGCCTCGGATGAGCCGTCCGCCAGTTGATACTCGGAAAACTCGGCGATCATTTCGTCGATGCTGAGAAAGAGAAACTCCTCCCTGTTTGCGTCAATGGCTCCTTTGTGCCGGTCCTGTTCAGCCATGTTCAAGGCAGGTATGAGCACCAAGTCGTACAACTCGACCAGAGGCCTGCCTTTCAGAAACTCGGCGACAATGGTCTGTGCCTCCAATTGGTCCAGCGCGAGTAACCGCTGGTAGATCTGCGCTTCCGGAGCGAGAACAGGTTCATCTCCCAGCAGGATATGCAGAAAAGAGAGGTGGGGGACGTAGCGCCCCAGAACTACCACGCAGACCGTAAGAGGCGTAGACAGAATCAGGCCAGCGGGTCCCCACAGAACGGCCCAAAAGACGGAAGTCACAAGCAGCGCCAGGGAAGAGATTCCGACGTGGGCGCCATAGAGCCAGGGTTCGACGAAATTGCCGACGATCAGCTCGAGGAGCACAACCAGCAGGAACACGAGCAGTGGCCTGAGCCATCCATCAAAAGCGGCCAACGAGAGAGCGATCGGCAGCGTTGCCGCAACGAGCGTTCCGACGTACGGTACGATCCGCAGGATGCCGGCGACCGCTCCCCATAACGCTGGATTGGGTACACCGATCCAGTAAAGACCGAAACCAAACAGAATGCCGAAGCCCGCATTCACCAGGAACTGCATCAGTAAGTACCGGCTAACCCGGCCCGATGCGTCGTCGAGCGCCTGCGTCATGAGGTTCAACTGACTGAGCCCGGCTAGACGCAGCAGACGGTTCCTCAGGTCTTCTCTCTTGATCAGCATGAAGACCGTAAAGATGAAGACAATTCCGGCCCGTCCCAGAGGCGCAAGAACGGGCGTGCCCAAATCGCGAAGCTCCGTCCATACACTGGTAGGAGCCTGGATCATTCGGACGGGCATAGGAGACTGGGGCGTTGGGGGAGTATTCGCCTGCTTCCGACCCTGGCCCTGCGGAGGCACGGCCGGGGATGGCGCGCCCGAAGTGCTGAGTTCCCGCACGATCTCCTGCACGCTTTCGGCGGCCCGGCCTACCGGGCCCGTCACGGGGATGTGAAACGCTTCCACCTTGGCATGGATGTTCTGGCGGTATAGAGGGAGTTGATTGGCGACGTCCACCAACTGGTTCGCGATGACCCATGCGATGCCGCCAGCCACCGCGATCGAAACCAGGACGGTTGCGAGAACGGACACTATGCGCCCGATCCGCAGCCTCTGGAGAAGCGCCACGAAGGGAGTCAACAGAAACGTCAGAGTGAGAGCAAATGCGAAGGGAATCAGGATTTCGCGCGTAAAGTACAGGGCCGCGATCGCCCCGCACAGGATGATGGCCCCCGTGTCACCGCGAGGCTTCGGCCGTGTATTGAGGCCTGCTGGAAGCAGGTCGTGTTTCATGGGTATTTGTCTCCGCGGATGCAACCTTAGGCGATAGCGCGCCGGTTACCAAGGGTTTCGAACACTCAGAGACAGCGGACCAATGCCCAGTCGGGTCACTGCGGACTGCCGCGAGTTTCCCACGCCGCAGAGAGGCTGAGAGGAGGTCCGGATCGGCGGGCAGGCGGCAGTATCCGGGCGGGACCCGCTGAAAGCGGGTCCCGCCCCTGTAACGCCTTATTGCGACGGATCTTTTCCTCGCGTGGCCTGGACGCCCTTCAGAATCGCAAGGCCGAAGAGTACAATCGCACCCACCGCGATCCAATGCGCCGCGACATGCAGTATCACGGCTGCATAGATTAGCCCGCCGATAAAGATCAAGAAGCCGACGATGTAAATCCCGAATGACATGACCGTCCCTTTTTCACACTGTTCTGGCGGCTTGCCGCTCTCATTGCTGGAGGGGCGTGCCGAGCCGGCATCTTAGTGAATAATGCCAAGCATGTAGACCAAGAGCAGAACGAGCAATATGGTGCCTATCCCCAAGCCCGCGCCCCCGCCGTAGCCCCAACGCCTATGGCCGTAGTATCCACCGCCGGCGCCTAAGAACAACAGCAACAGTACAATCAGTATCAGCATGGTCAATCTCCTTTTCCTGTGAACGCTAAATTATCGCCTGGCGAATCTACTTCGCTACTTCTCTAAAACTCTTTCAATCTGGCCCGCTTTCTTTTGAACCTTACCGCCAAGGTTCTCGGCCTGGCCTTCAGCCTCTAAGTTGGAATTGTTGGTGACTTGGCCCGCCGTCTCCTTGACTTTGCCCTTAACTTCATGAAACGTGCCTTTGATCCGATCTTTCGCGCTCTGACTCATCTGTGTTTCTCCGTATACGTTATGGTTGAATGTCGAGTGGAACTGCCGCGTGTTCTACCAAACGGCCTTTTCACTCCGAGGAAGTCGCTTTTTGATTCTTTACTTGCAACTCGTTCACCACCTGCTGAACGTTTGGAACGGAAGCCGCGGCCTTTTCGGCCTCGCGGCGCTGGGATTGAGTATCGACCTCTCCGGTCAGCGTTACGACGTGGTTCTTTACCGCATACTTTACGCGGTCGTGGAGCTTGGTTTGAATCAGCGCGGCATCCAGGTTTAGCTCAATGCCCTTGTCCAGGTCGGAATTCACGGCCTTGGCGTCGCTTTCGCCGCCCAACGGAACTACTGCGATCTGATCGGACACAACTTGTCCGCCCGCGAGGGTCTTCGCAATGTTTTCCGCTTGGGCCTTGTCGCTATCACCGGCGACTTGTCCGCCCAGGGTCACGACACCGTTGTCCCTATCCTGATCGACGGAAACCTTTTTCAGGCCTGCCTGATCGAGCGCTCTGCGGATGTTGCCGGAAACGTCGGGTGACTTCACCGTCATCTGTGAGCACCCTGCCAGGATTCCGGCGGCAACCACCGCCAGCAGCACGGGCCAATTCGTGAGAGTTTTGATAGTCTTCATTTTCAACACTCTTCTGTCGACTACTCAACCGTTTGTGAAGCAGGTTTGGGGCCAAACCAGAATCCGTGGGCAAACACGTTACAAGTTTGGCGGACTGTATCTTAAGGCACGTGCAAGTCTTGCCTGCCGCCAGGCAACATGAGAAAAGGAGGCGCAGGTTTTACGGGCGGCCGCCACCGGCCATATTGGCGTGTTATGTGTTTGCATACGGCCCCGCACGTGCACTGATGGAACGCGGAGAGTGGTAAAAATGATCCAACCGAGAAGAGCACATCGTAGTTTACTTGCGATTGTGTTGTATTCCTCATTGGCAGTTGGCGCTTACGGCCGGTCCACTTCGCTACGTGAATTGACGGGCCAATCGGACCAGAGTATGTCCTTTTTGGCATGGATAGTTCTCGGCCTGATTGCCGGGTTTATCGGCAGCAAGCTAGTAAACAGGAGAGGTGAGGGCATCCTGCTCGACATCCTGTTGGGAGTTGTCGGCGCTTTTGCCGGCGGCTGGCTGTTCCACATCTTTGGCGCCTCTGGCGTCAGCGGGCTCAACCTCTACAGCCTCTTTGTGGCGGTTATCGGCTCGGTCGTCTTGTTGGTTATCTATCACCTCTTCAGACGCAGAAGGGCCTGGTAGCCGACTGGCGGGGGGATGGGTTGGCAGTTTGGTAGTACGAAAAGGAGAAATACTATGGTTCATAAGCGATTGATCGGATTGGTTTTTGCAGGTGCGCTGGCCTTCAGCGCCGGGGCGGCTGAGATTGTGGTTCACATTGCGCCACCGCATGTCTTAGTCGAGAGGCGCGGGCGGGCGCCCAGCCG
>OBLT010002970.1_pt1 | contig 10401 bp, 7 predicted proteins | sample 1518721 | NCBI WGS metagenome assembly OBLT01 (sample SAMEA3539307, study PRJEB22396) | soil metagenome | biome: tundra; feature: field; material: soil | place: USA | collected 2010-05 | depth 0.15 m | reverse complement strand
GCAGCCAAAATTCTCTATGTAGAAGCGAGCCACGCTCCTATACTAAACGAGTGGATGCTGCGACTAAACCGTTTGCTGAAAAACTCGGCCGATTTTGTGTTGAAGGGGCGCGCCTTCAGCCGCTGCGGGCGACCGCGGCGCGCAACCCAAGTTTCCCAGCAATCTGTGAAGCTCCCGTGATCTCCTGATGAAGATCGTGGCGAGCTGATGCCGCCGCTCACTGCATCTCCAACTCCAGCTGAAGAGGTGCGCATGAAACGCCGCATTCTTCTCGTCGACGACGATCTCGCCGTCCTGCTGACCCTCAAAGCGGTTCTCGAACTCCACGGATTTGACGTCGAAACCGCCGGCAGTTCCGCCGAGGCCTTTGCCCGCATGGAGTCCGCCGTTTACCACATGGTCATCAGCGACTTGAGCATGGAAACCGAAGAGGCGGGCCTGGAAGTCATCCGCACCGCGCGCCGCCAGGCTTACGACCCTGCGACTGCCCTACTCACAGCCTATCCTCCATCCGGAGAACATTGGCGAGGAGAACATTGGGACGGAAAACATCGGGACGGAGAAGATTGGACCGGAGAAAACTCTGACTCGTTGCTCATCAAACCGCTCGGCACCGGCGATCTTTTGCGTCAAGTGGAAGCCCTGCTCATCCGCCACGCCGACAAGCAGCTCCGCCTCTAAGGCCCCAAAACCAAGCGCCCGCAGGACGAGCACCCGCTGGGGCCGGGCTTCGCGCAACGATCGTTGCCTCAACGATCATTCCCTCGACGATCAAAGAATAATCAGGCGCTCGCGACCTGCCGCCCCTGCTGAAAGCATTCGCGGCACAGCACCGGCCTTCCTTGCGTCGGCCGGAACGGCACCGTAGTCTCTTTCCCGCACTGCGAACAGTTCGTCCGGGTCTCCGTCTTCGCGTAGGAATGCGCGCGCGACGGTCCGCGTGTCGTAGCTCCAAGCACTGCTACTCGCTTGCCCTTGCAGTTCTTGCAGCGTTTGGGCTCGTTCTTGAACTGCTTGTCGTGGAAAAACGACTGTTCGCCCGCTGTGAACACGAAATCCGTGCCACAATCCATACACTTCAAAATCTTGTCCTGATATTCCATTGGAAGAGGCGCTCCCATTCCGTCATCCCTGCTCTGCACGGGAGACCCGAATAGAGAAGGATCCGGTTCACATCGTGGACAGGAGATTTACATCCCCATTATGCTTACCCCTTGGATTCGGCCCGCCATACGGTGTGCACCGCGTGGATACTGCCTTTCTGATCCATAGAGACGCGGTGTGCCGCGTCTCCAACTTTCAAAACCAAGCATGCTAGCGCGTCTTGCAATCCTAGCGGCAAAAAAAAACGCTCTTGTTACGTTTTCCGAACAAAGAACGTCGTCATCGGCCCAGCCGTATCTGCGAGGAACGGACCGTCCGCGTCAGCGAACGGCCCGCTTTTTCCTCAGTCCTGCTCCTTGCGTGCTTTCTTGCGGCTGCGCTTGCGAGCCAGTGCTTCTTTTACTCGTTTCCTCTCGCCGGGCTTCAGGTAAAACGAGTGACGCTTTACTTCCTTGATAATGTCCTCGGTTTGTACCTTCCGCTTGAACCGCCGAAGCGCGTTTTCGAGGGATTCACCCTCTTGAAGTCGAACTTCCGCCAACGGACTACACCCCCCCACTCGTCCTAACTGGACTCGATAGTTATGGCAAGTATTACCCTCCTAAGTCAAGCGGAATGTGCAGGAATTTTCACCCCACCTCAGAAATTCAACCGCATCGAAAACTGCATCTGCCGCGGAGCAAATGAGCTAGTCGGCTTCATAAGACTCGTAGGTTGCTGATAATAAGACGGATAATACGTGTTTCCCACGTATTGCGCGTACTTAATAAACTGGCCTGCCGTACTCTGAAAGCCGTTGTCTGTCACCACCAACCTCTCATTGTTGCGATTAAACAGATTGAACGAATCCCCGCTCAACTCCAAATGAAGCCGTTCGCCCAGATTCATCATCCTTCCCACTTTCAGGTCCATGCTCGCGTAGTCCGGACCAGTGAATGCATTGCGCCGGTATCCGGACAGACGGTCATTGCTCGTGTTCCCATCCTGATTCGGATCTCCCGACACTGTCGCGTTTGCCGGGCGCCCGCTGCCATACGTCATGATCCCTGAGATTTTCCAGTGATTGAACAGGGTCCCCAGAGCCTTCTGTCCCTCCGTAAATGGGTGCGGCTCTTCGATGGCTGAAATCGTCAGCCGGTTTCGCTGATCCGTCACGCTCGGCCCCCGCTCACTCTTGGTTGCGTACGAGTTCTGCACCGTTACCGGCTGTCCCGCCACCAGCGCGTCCTGCCCGTTGTCGAGGGCGTGCGCCCAGGTGTACGCCAGGTTGAAATACATCCCCCCCGACATCCGCTTGCGCAGCGAAACCGTCAGGCCGTTGTACACGCTCGATCCCGCACTCTCAAACTGATCGATTGCCCCCAGTTGCGAGATCGGACGTTGCAACGCGTTAATGCACGGCGGATACGGACAACTGATGCTGTAACTCGTTTGCCACGTCGCAAACGATTCCACGTTGTAAAACGCATTCTGAAAAGTACCGCCGGTCGAGTCGTAGATGGGATAGCTGTAATAAGTCGGCGGCGGCAGATTCACATCTCGCGCCCGGATCATATCCACACCATGAACAAACAGATAGGACACTGTCCCTTCGACCCCCCCGGCCAGTTCCCGCTCCAGGCTCAGACTTGCCTGCTGCACGCGTGGTGTCTTAAAGTCCGGGGCAAATGCCGCTACCTCGCTGGTCGCATACTGCTGCCACGCCGCCGGTATCGTGCACGAGACCGGGCCCCGGGGACAGTTCACCGCCGCATTCGGATAAGAGGGAAACACTTGATGTTGGGAGGAAACTGTATTATCGAGAGAAATAAAATTATCGCTCAGCCCATTGTCATTGATCACCGCCGACTGATAAGCCTGCGGAATGCGGGTATAGAAAATTCCGAATCCCGCCCGCACCATGAGCGGCCGATCGTTGCCGATCGCATACCCGATTCCCACCCGCGGCGCAAAATTCGTCCCTGGCAACGGCATCTTCCCCACCTGCGACCAGAACGGATTACCTACCATTCCCGTTTTCGAGAACGTCTGCAGGTCGTAGCGCGCTCCCAGACTTAAGCTGAAGTGCGGCGTCAGCCGCGTCGTGTCCTGCACGAACGCCGCGTAGTCGTTGCTGTTCGGATGCGACACCGGATTCCCGAAATTCTGCTCATAATATCGCGGCACATTGTGGGCCCACGCCCGCAGCGGGGTTAACCCCAGCCCCCCATGCATCGGCGCAAACGGAATCGGTAAAGACCACGGATTCACCGAAATGTCGTCGTAGAAATACTCCCCACCGAATCGCAACGGGAAGTAATCGTAGTCCCAGGTCCGCATCCCGTCGGCCCCGAACTTCCACTGGTTTCGCCCGCGGCTCAGACTCAAAGTCTCCGCCATGTGCAAACGGTGTTCTCGGGTGTGCCGCGGCAGTGTCGACGACTGCCCGAAATCCTGCATCCAACTGTAAATACTCGTCTGCGTCCCAGTTGTATTTGGAAACTGCTGCTCCAGATCGCGCGAAAACTGCACCCGCAGATGGCTTGTCAGCCGCGGCGTAATGCCGCTCAGCAAACTGAGCGACGCGCTTTCCGTCGCCACGTCCTCTTCCCCGTTCGCGCTGATCGAATCAAAGGTAATCGGACTCCCCGGATCAAAATAGACGTTGTTTGCCCCGTAAGATCGGGATGCGCTCAGCCGTGCCGTAAGATACTGATGCGGCGTCAGCACTCGGTCCAGCTTCACAAATCCCGTTTCCCCTAGTAATTTCGCGTGAAACGTCCCGCCCATGGCCGAAAGCTGCGCCGACGACGCCATCACCAGCGCTTGGTCGCAGGCCGGCCCTCCAATCGCGGGATTGCAGATCTCGTAATCCCCTGGCGTCGGATAAATGCCCACCTGCGGCACCACCGCCGTCTGACCGTTGTCGAACTCCACCACCGCCGGCACATTAAAAATGTGCTGATCGTATCCCGCAAACAAAAACGTCTTGCTGTGCTGGATCGGCCCTCCGATCGTCGCGCCAAACTGGTGCTGCTCGTTGCTGGGATTGAAACCCACAAATGGCGGTGCGGCTCCGCCCAACTCACTGTCGCGCAAATGATAGAAAGTGCTCCCGTGCCAATGATTCGTGCCCGACTTCGTCACCACATTCACCACCGCGCCTCCAGCCCGCCCCGACTCCGCTCCATAGCCGCTCGACTGCACGCGGAACTCCTGTATCACCTCGTCGGAAAACTGGTAAGGCGCGTGATACCGTCCCGACGCCTGCGCATAGAACCCGTTATTATTGTCGCCTCCATCCACCAGGAAGCTCGTGTTGTATCCCCGAATCCCGCCATAAGAAAGATCCCCGTTCGAACCCGAAGTCAGTCCTCGCGGATCCTGCGTCACGCCCGGCGACAGCAACAGCAGATCGGTGAACCTCCGCCCATTCAGCGGCAGATCTTTGATCGCCCGCTCGTCCACCAGCGCCGAAACCGAACTCGGATCCGTCTCCGCCATCCGCGGCGCCTCCGACACCGTGACCGATTCCTTCGGCCCCGCCACCCTCAGCTTGAACGTCAACTGTGCCGACGCGCCCACCTCCACCCGAATCACCGGCGAAATCTGCGGCGACATCCCTTCCGCCTCCGCCCGCGCCGAATACTGCCCCGGCGGCAGCAGGTCCACTGCAAATCGTCCTGCCGAATCGGTCGCCGAGTGGTAGCGGATCCCCGTCTCCACCCGAATCGCCACGATGTCCGCGTTCGTAATCACCGCTCCCTGCGCATCCAATACCACGCCCCGCAACGCGCCGGTAGAGGCATCCTGCCCCCAAGCCCCAGACGCAATGAAAACGAGTTGCAGCAGGAATACCCGTGAGACAACACGAAAAACGTTGCCAATCCTAGCCAGAAACGGCTCGCCGCAGCGGCACATACCAATCCCCTCGTGTCCGAGACTTCGGAATCGGAGGGGATTCCAGAAACCCTGCGAATGTATATACCAAAGTACGCCTCGCGAGAATGTGACGCACGTACCGGCAATATGTTCAGTTTTTGTGAGAGTCGTTGGTCGTCAGTCGTTGGTCGTTAGCGGGCAAGAGCCTTTCAGCCCGGTGATTTCCTCTGGCCAGCAGCCCAAGTCGAACCGCGATCGACTAACGACTGACGACCAACGACTGCATCACCCAACTCAATGTGCCGGAGCTGCCGCTGGAGCCGCTGGCTTCGCCCCAAAGTCCACCTTCGGTACCGCGCGCGAAGCTTCCGTCGCCTGGAAGTACGCCGGGTTCTGCTTGTAGCCGGCAAACCCCGCGTACAGGCTGTTCGGGAACTGCAGCACATACGTGTTGTAATCCTGCAGCGTGTCGTTATAGCGCTTGCGCTCGACGGCGATCCGGTTCTCCGTTCCCGCCAGTTCATCCTGCAAGCGCAGAAAATTCTCATTCGACTTTAGTTGCGGATAATTCTCCACGATCAGCAGCAACCGCCCGATCGCTCCATCCAACTGCCCGTTCGCGGCCATCTTATCGGACGGCGTCTGCGCCGAAAGCAGCGCCGACCGCGCCTTGGCGATGTCTCCAAAAACCGTCACTTCCTGCTGCGCATATCCCTTCACCGTCTCCACCAGGTTCGGAATCAGATCCGCGCGCCGCTGCAGCACGATGTCCACTTGCGACCACGCCGCCTTCACCGCTTGATCCTTCGCCACCAGTTGATTACGCACGCCCACGTACTGTCCAAACAGCGCCAGCACGATCACCACCAGCACCGCCAGTACAATCAAGCTCTTGCTCATATCACTCTCCTGAATAGAAAATTAATCGCAAGTTTGCCGGTGGAGAGCCGCGCGTCCCCGCCCGGCCACGCCCGACTTTGACGGGCGAGACGCCCGTCGCTCCACCGTCGGACTCATCACGCCGCCGGATCCAGCATCTTGTCCACCGCCGCCGTCACCTGTTCCACCAAATTCAGATAGCGCGCAAACACCTCATCCACCTTCGCCGACTTCCGGTCTTTCTTACGCTCCCGAATATCAAACAGTTCGCCGAACACGCCGGCATCAATCCCCAGCTTACCCGCCAGCGCAGCCGCCGCTTCCCTCTTCGATCCCGCTCCCGCATCGCCCAGCGCAATCAGCGTATGACGAAAGAGCGTCCCAAAAGCCGGCAGCGACCGCAGCAACAGCTCCCACTTTGCCTCCGCGTTTCCTGACACCATCAGCAACCGCTGCCGCAGCAGGATCGTCTTCTCCCGCAGCTCATACTCCACCTGCGCCCGATGTAAACGCATCGGGATCTCCAACGTCTTCAGAACGTCTTCTCCCCACAGCACGCGATAGTGCCGCCGCATATCCAAAAATTCGATGGAGAAAAGATCTGCCGACCGCCGCATCTCTTCCGCACTCATCAGCAGCGGCGCGCGATGCTTCTGCTTCCCCCACCATTCGATCGCCGGAGCCAGCGCCTCGATCGATGCGAAGGAAGTCTCGCGCAGCACGCACAGCAGATTCACGTCCGAGTAGTCGGAAACATAATCTCCCGCCGCCGCCGACCCATAAAGAATCACCGCCAGCAGATTCGTTCCCGACGCTCCCCGCATCCGTTCGACAAACTCGTCAATCAGTTTTTCCGGAACCATTGCGCCTCTCACTCTCTAATAACCGCCGAACGACCCGCCTCCGCCTGTGCTCCCGCCGCCAAATCCGCCAAACCCGCCTCCACCCCCGCCGCCACCGAATCCTCCACCAAATCCGCCACCACCAAAACCGCCACGACCGCCGCCCATGTTGCTAAACAGCATTCCCCACAGCAATCCCGACCAAAATCCAGATCCACCGCTGCCTCGTCCAGGGCCACCGCCCCGAAATAACGCACGCAGAACGGGGATCACAACAAAGATGATGATGAGGATGATGACAATCGGCGAGATGCCGCCACTCGGCGCGGGCCGCTGACGGGGCGCAGCCAGTTGAGGCTGATTGTCCAACGTCACTCCGGCATCTTTGGCGATGACATCGGCGATTGCCGAAGTCATGAGCGCTAAACCCGCAGCATAATTCCCGCTGGTCAGATACGGCACCGCTTCCCGACGAAAACCACCTATCTTGCCATCCGGAAGAATCGGTTCCAAACCATAGCCGACACTCGCTCCGAACTTGCGATCCTGTGTCGCCAGCAGGATCAACACCCCGCGATCCTTCCCTTTCGCCCCGATCCCCCACTTCTGATACAGCGCCACCGCGTAACTCACCACATCCTGCCCATCGACCGACTTCACCGTAACCACGGCAATCTGCGCCTGCGCCTTTTGATCCACCTGCTGGCAAAGAGCGTTCAACCGCGCCTGTGTAGCCGCATCCAGAACCCCCGCAAAATCATTGACGTAATTCGTGGCATGCAGAGAATCAATAGGCTCGGCGGCAACCCACACCGCCGCCCCCAGCAGAATCCAAAGGATCGCCGAAACTCTCATCAGCCGTTTCATTCAGAAAAATTGTACAGGAGTGCACGCCACGAAAGGTTGGGCGCTACAACTCGCCTGAGCAATGAGTTGCCCAGCAATGAGTTGTCCAGCGGTGGTTGGTGAAATGCGATATTTCTACAGTTAACGACTTAAGTCGTGAAACTGTTCCGAGCGATGTCATTCGTGAATTCGGGCCTAATGCGCTTTGATCACGGAGCCGACCAAATAGCCGAGCGCCATCGACACCCCGGCACTAACGAGCCCAAGCATAGCCCAGTTAAGGAGCACCCAATGAAGCCAGCTAGACGAACCTGTGGGCGCAAGCCCGGGAAGCGGATCGAGAACTTGGCCGGAGACATTTTGACTGAGGACCTGCTGCGAAACTTGCTCCGAGACTTGCGCGACGACTTCGGGCTTCTGTTCCCGCAAGGCCTCGCGCGTCGCCTCGATCGAAATTAACTCCGACGAGCCCGACTCGATCGAACCTAAGTCCGAAGCAGGAGGTCGCGACCAGGCTTCTGGCCTTACAGGCGTTTCCGGTTGAGTACCTTCAGGCAGGGTGTTTTCCGATTCGGCCCCTCCACTAAAGGTTCTGGGAATCATTTCGGCGAGCCGGTCCAAAACCGTCTCGTGGTCCTTGGTGAAACCACGCAGACGCGGAGAGAAAACCTCCAGCAGGCCGACAACCCTGAAATCGGACACGATGGGAACGGCTATGAGCGAGCCTATGCCCAGTCTGCGACCGACTTCAGGATCAACACGCCGGTCGTTTTCCATATCCGGGCACCAGACGAGGAGGCCAGTGCGAACACATTCTCCAGAGAGACCCTGTTGTACGTCCACCGGGGCTCCGAGCGGTGGCGCCAGTTCACCGGCTCGCGCCCGGCAGATCATCTTGTCATCCGTGCGAAATGCCAGAGCCGCGCCACTGGCTCCGGTGAGGCTCAAGGCGGACTCGGTGATCACCTGCAAAACTGCATCGACGTACTCGTCACCCATCTCGCGGATCTCACGGCGAACTGCTTCCAGCGAAGAGAGCATTCCGCTTCGATCGGGCATTGGAACAACATCATGGGGTTCAATGCCCGGCACCGGCAATCTGCGAGTGCTCCGATACATAGTTGCGACCTTATTAGCCGGAATTTCTTTTTTTGCCCTCGAAAAACAGCGGTCAAATTGTAACCCATCCCGCCTGTTCTCGACATACGCCAAACGGGTCAGTTCTTCTGGGGTAGAGAAAGAGGGGTCCGGATTAGTGGACAATGCGGCGGAGAGGACGTAAAGTCTGCATGTGATCAGCCGCGCCAGTCGTCTTCCATTAATAATGGCTCGCGCCCAGCGCCATGGCCGACGCACCGCCGTCGTCGATTCGCAGGGGTCCTTCACCTACATCGATCTGCTGGATGCGTCGTCGCGCGTGGCGGCGGCGCTGCTCGCTGCCCGCGACGACCTTCCGCGCGAGGACCTTAAGGAAGAGCGCGTGGCGTTTCTGCTGACGCCGGGATTTCCGTGGGTTGCCGCGCAGTGGGGCATCTGGCGGGCAGGTGGCATCGCCGTCCCCTTACCGCTCAACTCGACAAGGCCGGAGCTCGAATATTTTATCGACGATACCGAGGCATCGACCTTGGTGTTCGATGCTTCGACGGCTCCGCTGCTGTCGCCAATTGCCGCAGCCCGCGGCATCCGCGCGCTGTCGCTGTCGCATGACCAGCTTCGCGCTCGCCAATCAGCGGAATTGCCGGACATCACCCCGAACATCGCCCCGAACCTAATCAACATGAACGACCACCGGCGCGCCATGATTCTCTACACCAGCGGCACCACCAGCCGGCCCAAAGGCGTGGTCACAACCCATGCCAACATCACGGCGCAAATCATGAGCCTGGTGGAGGCTTGGGAGTGGTCGGCCGACGATCGCATTGTGCTGTGTTTGCCGCTGCACCACGTGCACGGAATCGTCAACGTTGTTTCCTGTGCGCTGTGGTCGGGCGCAACCTGCCAGATGCTGGAGCGGTTCGACCCGAATGCCGTGTGGGACCACATCGCCAGCGGCAGCGTAACTCTGTTCATGGCGGTGCCGACGATTTACGTGAAGCTCATCGCCGCCTGGGACCGGGCTTCGCCGGAGCGCCGCGCAGACCTAAGCCGGGCGTGCGCCGGGTTGCGCTTGATGGTGTCCGGTTCGGCAGCGCTGCCGGTGAGCACGCTCCAGCGCTGGAAGGAGATCAGCGGCCACACGCTGCTGGAGCGCTACGGTATGACGGAAATTGGCATGGCGCTGTCGAACCCGTTTCGAGGCGAGCGCGTGCCGGGCAGCGTCGGGAGGCCGCTGCCCAGCGTCGAGGTTCAGCTGGTCGGAGAGAACGGCGGACCGGTTGCCCCGGGAACACCGGGCGAGATCGAAGTCCGTGGCCCGAGCGTATTCGCGGAATACTGGGGCAAGCCCGAGACAACCCGGGCTGCCTTCCGCGACGGCTGGTTTCGCACGGGCGATACTGCGGTCGTCGAAAACGGTGTCTATCGCATTCTTGGCCGGACGAACATTGACATCCTCAAGACGGGCGGACACAAGGTATCCGCGCTGGAGATTGAGGAAGCGCTGCGCCAACATCCCGCGATTGCCGAGTGTGCCGTGGTCGGCGTGCCCGATGCTGAGTGGGGCGAGCGCGTCGCTGCGGCCATAGTTCTGAAAGAGGTACTGAACGACGTACTGAATGACGGCGATGCCCTCGATCTGCCGTCCCTTCGCGCCTGGGCCAAGGAGTTGCTAGCGGCTCACAAATTGCCTTCGCGGCTTCTCGTGCTGGATGCGCTTCCGCGCAACGCGATGGGAAAGGTAATGAAGCCCGCGGTGGCGGCGCTGTTTCAA
>OBLT010002969.1_pt1 | contig 10402 bp, 10 predicted proteins | sample 1518721 | NCBI WGS metagenome assembly OBLT01 (sample SAMEA3539307, study PRJEB22396) | soil metagenome | biome: tundra; feature: field; material: soil | place: USA | collected 2010-05 | depth 0.15 m | reverse complement strand
TACTTTATTTTGGCGAAGCAAAAGAAAGTAGCTTGCTGCCGGGCAACCCCCGGCGAAGTTGACTTTGGTGTTGGTCATTCACCCTTCGACAAGCTCAGGGCGAACGGTGTCAAGTGTTGGGCTGCGCCCGACATGGCGGGTGGAACCCGCCCTACAAAATCACGAAGCGTTCTTCACCCGAATAATCCTCACAACCTCTGGAATCTTGCGCAAACCGCGCATGATGTTGGCGAGGTGCAAACGGTTATTCACCTCCAGGGTGAAATGCAGTCCGGTGTATTCGCCTTCATGGGTAAAGTTGATGTTCTCAATGTTGGCTTCCGCTTCGGCGATCGCGGCGGAGACTTTTGCCAGCACGCCGCGCTGATCGGCGACCAGCAATTTGATGTTGACATCGAAGGGGCGGGTGATGTTCTTGTCCCATGCCACATCCAGCCATTGCTCGCCGCTGCTGCGTCCCCGGCGCAGTGTCGGGCAATCGTGAGTATGCACCAGCAAGCCTTGCCCGCTCTTGATCACGCCGACGATCGGGTCGCCCGGAATTGGACGGCAACACTGGGCGAACTGTATCGCCATGCCCTCCGTGCCTTGTATGGTAATGACTGGGTTGGCTGCCATTTCATTGGCCACCGTTTCACCGATGCTGGCCAGTTGTCGCGCCACTACCATGTTGAGACGTCGACCCAGGCCGATGTCGGCAAGAATATCCTGGCGCGTTTTTACCCCGGTATCCCTTAGCAACTTGTTCCAGTGCGCTTCGTCCATGTCTTGCGGTTTGACTCCCAACGCGTTCAGCGCCTGGTTGAGCAGGCGTTCGCCGAGTTGTGCTGATTCACCGGACTGCATGGTCTTGAGAAAATGGCGGATTTGGCTGCGCGCCTTGCTGGTGGCGACATAACCCAGCCAGCCGGGATTGGGATTGGCGTGTGGAGCGGTGATCACTTCAACGCGATCACCATTCCTGAGTTCAGTGCGCAACGGCACCAGCTCATGGTTCACCTTGACGGCGATACAGCGATTGCCGATGTCGGTGTGCACGCTGTAAGCAAAATCCACCCCGGTCGCGCCGCGCGGCAGCGAAAGTATCCTGCCCTTGGGCGTGAACACGTATACCTCATCGGGGAACAGGTCCACCTTGAGGTGTTCGAGAAATTCGGATGAATCGCTGCTCTGGCTCAGGCTTTCCAACAGTTCCTGCAACCACTGGTGAGTTTTCTTGTGCAGATCATTGATCGAATCATGACCGGTCTTGTACAGCCAATGCGAAGCGACGCCGGCCTCGGCGATCTTGTGCATCTCATGGGTGCGTATCTGGATTTCGATGGGCGTGCCAAAAGGCCCGAACAGCGTGGTGTGCAGCGATTGATAGCCATTCACTTTGGGGATGGCGATGTAATCCTTGAACTTGCCGGGAATCGGTTTGTATAAACCATGCAGCACGCCGAGCGCCACATAGCAGGAAGCAAAATCATTCACCAATACGCGAAAACCGTAGATATCCAGCACCTCGGCAAAAGCCAGCGACTTGCTTTGCATCTTTTTGTAGATGCTGTAGATGTCTTTCTCTCTTCCCGTGACATCAGCTTGAATGTTGAATTCGGCAAGCTTGTGGCGTAACGCTTCGAGTATCTTGCTGACCACCTCGCGGCGGTTGCCGCGCGCAACTTGCAGTGCTTTGGCAAGTACCGCATAGCGATTGGGATGCAGATATTTAAAGCTTAGATCCTGCAGTTCGTGGTGAAGGTCGTTCAGGCCGAGACGGTTGGCAATCGGCGCGTAGATTTCCATGGTCTCGCGCGCGATGCGCTCGCGCTTGTCGAGAGCCATGGAATCAAGCGTGCGCATATTGTGCAGCCGATCGGCCAGCTTGATGAGAATGACGCGCACGTCGCGCGCCATCGCCAGCAGCATCTTGCGAAAGTTTTCCGCCTGAGCGTCTTCGCGCGTCTCGAACTGGATCCGGTCCAGTTTACTCAGCCCATCGACCAATTCCGCGACCGGCTTGCCGAATTTCTCGGCGACTTGTTCGGTGGTGGTGTCGGTGTCCTCCACCACATCGTGCAGCAGCGCGGCGATGATGGCCTGCGCATCGATGTGCAGCGGGGTCAGGATGCGGGCAACGGCAATCGGATGGGAAATATACGGATCGCCGGATTGGCGCATCTGGCCCTGATGCGCCGCACGGCTGAATTCAATCGCTACACGGACGTGTTCGACATCCTTCGGCTTAAGATAGGTGGAGAGCTCCTCGATTAATAGATCTGTGTCGGCCATTTAAAATCACGTTGATTATGCCTGGCCGCGATTCAGGATTTCCTTGCCCACCTTGCCCTCACTGATTTCACGCAGCGCGACGACGGTGGGTTTGTCCTTGCTGTTTTCCACCAGATGCGCCGCACCATTGGCTAATTGACGTGCGCGGTAGGCGGCGACCAGCGTCAGTTCAAAGCGATTCGGGATTAGTGACAGACATTCTTCGACGGTAATACGAGCCATGATTTACTCCGGTTTTTGTAACTGATTGATTAAGGCCTGATGGCGAGACAGCTGCTTCGCGCAACGCAGTCCGGCGGAAAGCACCACCGCATTAAGTTCGCGCAACGCCACGTTCAGATTGTCGTTGATAATAACATAATTGAATTCGGCGACATGGGCGACGTCCTCGCGTACCGCTGCCATGCGTTTGGCGATCACCTCATCATTATCCTTGCCGCGCCCCTTCAGGCGTTGTCCCAGCGCCTCCATGGAAGGCGGCAGAATGAAAATACTGATGCTTTCCGGAAACAGGCGGCGAATTTGCGCCGCGCCCTGCCAGTCAATTTCCATAAGGATATCGCGCCCCCTGGTGATTCCCTGACTGATCCAGGTTTGCGAAGTCCCGTAAAGATTGCCATAGACTTCCGCGCTTTCCAGAAACTCGCCGCGCTTCGCCATCGCGATGAAAGTCTCGCGGCTGACAAAATGATAGTCCTTGCCGTCATGTTCGCCGGGGCGGGGATCGCGCGTGGTGTAGGAGACCGATAAATCAATGTGCGGATTGATGTTGAGCAGGGCGTGCACCAGACTGGTCTTGCCTGCACCGGATGGCGCGCTGATGATGAACAGATTTCCCGGCATGTTAGAGTCCATTTCAGTAGGTTTTATATTCCGCGCCGTTTGCCGGCAGGATGCAGTGCAAGGCGCGGGCTGCGCCGTGCAGTCATTCTACACAAGCAGAACGCAACGCCGCAATGCGCCTGCAGGCAAACGGCCCTTCGGGTTGAGGCTGGGCACGGCGTCTGCCGCGTTGCACCGCTTGCCAATGGAATAACCATTGGCTGCGCGCTGCGCCTTGCATCCTTCCGCGCCCAGCCCCAACGCGGAACATGAAACCTGCTGAAATGGACTCTTACTCCAGGTTTTGAATTTGTTCGCGCATCTGTTCGATGAGTATCTTCATCTCCATCGCGCTGCGCGACACTTCCGCATCTACCGACTTTGAGCCGAGCGTGTTGGCTTCGCGATTCAGTTCCTGCATCAAAAAGTCCAGCCGTTTGCCCACCGCGCCGCCTAATGAAAGGATGCGGCGCATTTCGGTGAGATGGCTGGCAAGCCGCGACAGCTCTTCATCCACGTCTATCTTGCTGGCGAACAACGCGATCTCCTGACGGATGCGCTCGTCATCGGCGTTCTGTAGCGCCTCGCGCAAGCGGGTGATGAGCTTTTGTTCGTAGGCGGCGATCGCGGCGGGCACATGCGGCATCACGCTATTGCGCAGCGCCTCGATTTTTTCCACGCGCTGCAACAAGAAATCCTTGAGTTTCTCGCCTTCCCGTGCGCGTGAAGCAGAGAACTCCTGCAATGAAATTTGCAGCAAGTCGAGCAGGGTGGCGCGCAATTCGTCCGCCGAGGCGGTGGGTGTTTCCATCACGCCGTTCCAGCGCAGCACATCGGCCACGCTCAGGCTGCGTGCATCGGGCAGTGCGGCTTGTACTTCCCTGTTCCATGCGGCGAGTTGTTGCAGCAGTCCGCGATTCAGTGCAGCGCCGCTTTGCGCGGATCGCGCCGCATAGTTGATGCGGCACTCCACCTTGCCGCGCTGCAATTGCGCGGTGATCGCTTCGCGCAGCACGCCCTCGAAGCCGCGCAATTCATCCGGCATGCGCAACTGAATGTCCAGATAGCGATGGTTGACCGCGCGCAGTTCAAGTGTCAATGATCCGCTGTCAAGTTCCGCGCTGGCGGTGGCGTAGCCCGTCATACTGAGAATCATGGCAAGAGGCTTTCGAATAAAAGGCTGTGCTGAAGCGGCGCATTATATTACGATTGCATCTTGTGAAATTTCTCCTTTGCTCATGAACTTCTCGATACACCAGGCCAGCAATATCGGCAATCGCAGATTCAATCAGGACCGCGTTGCGTATTCCTACACCAACGATGCGTTGTTATTGGCGCTGGCGGACGGCATGGGAGGGCATCTGCACGGGGAGATGGCGGCGGGCTTGACCATCGAGACTTTTGTTGAATCGTTTGGCCGGCATGCACAGCCGCGTATTGCTGATCCAAACGAATTTCTCCTGGGAACCATGCGCCACGCCCACGAGCTCATCATGAAGTTTCCGCACGACAAAGACATGGGCGGTTTCCCCGGGACGACCTGTGTCGCTGTGCTGATACAAGATGGCCAGATGTATTGGGGTCACGCCGGAGACTCGCGCCTGTACCTGCTGCGCGACGGCGCGGTATTAGCCAGGACGAACGATCACTCATTGGTGCAGCAGTGGGTCGAGTCGGGCAAGCTCTCTGCCGATGAAGCACGCGTCCATCCGCAGCGTAACCATATCACCAACTGCCTTGGCGGTACCGAAGACGTATTCTATATGGAGCCCGGTGAACCCGTCGCGTTGCGGTCCGGCGATGTCCTGTTGCTCGGCAGCGATGGTCTGTGGGGGCCGTTCACCGACCGGGAATTGGTCGAAGCATTCACCTCCGGACCCGTCGCAGATATGCTGGATGACCTGATCGCAAGTGCCCTGAAGCGCGAGGACGGACATTCTGATAACGTCACCGGCGTGGCGATGCGCTGGGGTAACAGTGAACCCGCCCACGATACTGTTGAGCCGGTCAGTCATGTCCTTGAGATTTCATAACTCTTTCACTTGTGGGAACCTCTAAAAATTCATTTTGCAGGCGAATCCACCCGCAAGGGGTAGGCCGGCGGGTACCCCGCTGCTGCGCAGCGACCCTATCGCTCGCGGTGTCGCGTGCTCGCTCATTTCTGTGCGTAGCGGTCGTAGCTTCAGCTACGGGAACCGCGCGGCCTACTCCTTGCGGGTGCGTCTATCTATGCGATATGCCTCGTCATTCGCACAGCCCCCACCTCAATCCTCCCCCCAAGGGGGAGGAAGCAATTGTTCCTTCCCCCTCTGGGGGAAGGTTAGGATGAGGTTTGCGGCTCCTTGCGCTTCATCCCGAAAATTGAATTTTTAGAGGTTCCCTTGTACCTTGTCCCTTTCATCTTTTAGCGAAAATTCACTATGCGCCCCAGTCAAAGATCACCCAGCCAATTGCGTGAAATACGCATCACCCGCCACTACACCAAACATGCCGAAGGCTCGGTGCTGATTGAGTGCGGCGACACCAAAGTCATCTGCACCGCCAGCGTCGAAGAAAAAGTCCCGCCGCATAAAAAGGGCAGCGGCGAAGGCTGGGTCACGGCGGAATACGGCATGTTGCCGCGTTCCACAGGTGAGCGCATGAGCCGTGAAGCCGCCAAGGGCAAGCAATCCGGACGCACGCAGGAAATCCAGCGCCTGATCGGACGCAGCCTGCGCGCGGTGGTGGATTTGCAAAAACTCGGCGAGCGCACCATTCAGATCGATTGCGACGTGATCCAGGCCGACGGTGGCACTCGCACCGCCGGCATCACCGGCGCGTTCGTCGCTCTATATGATGCGGTGAGGGATTTGCTCGGCAAAGGCCTGATCAAAGAATCCCCGCTCAAAGATTTCATCGCCGCAGTTTCCGTCGGTATCTATCAAGGCAAGCCGGTTCTGGATCTGGATTACCTCGAAGACTCCCTCTGCGATACCGACATGAACGTGGTGATGCTGGGCAACGGCCACTTCGTCGAAGTGCAGGGCACTGCCGAAGGCCATGCTTTTACCCGCGCCGAGATGGATGCGCTGCTGGAGCTGGCGCGAAGCGGTATTGCCGAGCTGATCGCAATGCAGCGGGCGGTGTTGGAAAAGGACTAAAGGGGTACCTCTAAAAACCCAAAGTTTCGTCGCCATACGTTGTTGTGCTTAAAAAATCTTGCTTACAAAATACCCATATGCGGCGCTGCGATTTTTTGCGCACGCCTAGTCTGGCTTAGAAATTTGAATTTTTAGAGGCACCCTAATTTTTCCTCTCATCATAATCTTTTGCTCCCAGGGTAAAGGATAAACCAACCATGCAAAAACTCGTCATCGCCTCCAACAACCCAGGCAAGCTGCGCGAATTCCAATTCCTGTTGCAGCCGCTCGGCATCGAGGTGCTGACGCAGGCGCAACTGAATATCGAAGAAGCCGAAGAGCCGCACCACACCTTCATCGAAAACGCCCTCGCCAAGGCGCGCCATGTCAGCCGTTTGAGCGGACTGCCCGCGCTGGCGGATGATTCCGGCATCTGCGTCACTGCGCTGGATGGCGCGCCCGGCGTGCTGTCCGCGCGCTATGCCGGAGATGATCCGAAGTCAGATGAGCACAACAACGAAAAGCTGCTGCAAGTCATGCGCGGCGTGACGGATCGCCGCGCGCATTACTACTGCGTGCTGGTGCTGCTGCACCATGCCGACGACCCGCAGCCGCTGATCGCAGAAGGCGAGTGGCACGGCGAGATCGCCATGCAACCCAGTGGTGACAGCGGTTTCGGCTATGACCCGTTGTTCTGGCTGCCTGAATTGGGCAAGACCAGCGCGCAACTTGAGCGCGAACAAAAACACGCCATCAGCCATCGCGGCAAGGCGTTGCGGATGTTGCTGGAAAAATTGAAAATGATGCAGGGATGAAAGCGGGTTGCGCTTCAGGGCGTTATTGCATAGCCTTTACACAGTTGCCGCCACTGTCCTTGGCAAGCTGCAAAGCTTCGTCGGCGCGAGCGAACAGACCGACCACAGTATCGTCCGAACGAGCTTGGCTGATACCTATGGATACGGTAATAGAGGGCAATGCATCACCGCTGGGTAGCACGATCAAAGATTGGCTGACGGCCGCCTTCAGTCTTTCTGCCGCAGTGCAGGCATCAGGCAGGGATGTGCTCGGCAGAAAAATTGCGAATTTTTCGCCGCTATGGCGTCCCGCTTGGTCATCCGGGCGCAGACAGGACAGTATGGTGTAAGCGATATCTCGCAGCGCCTGATCACCGCCAAGTTGCCCATGCCTGCCACTAAATTCTTTGAACTGGTCCATCTCCAGCATCAACATGCAGCTCGATTTTTTGCCCACGATGGCTCGACGCAAATGGCGGTCGAATTTTTCGTGCGTCCAGTGCTGATTGTAAAGCCCGGTCATCTCATCCACCATCGAGCCTCCTGAAAATCCTTGCTGCTGCCCAAGGTTCTCTGCCGCGATCTGGCTGGTATTGCGAATACGGCTGGTCAGTATGTTCAGCATGTTATGCGCGGCTGCATGGGAACTGTTAATCAACTCCCACATGGCCGCATGGTCGATTGCAAGCAGTTCGCAGTCTGTGGCGGCGATGACGTATGCCGAAACAGGTGCGCCCCCCAGCATGGACATCTCCCCGACACATTCTCCCTCGCCCAGGATGGCAATAGGCTCGACTTCAGATTCTTTTGATTGGATGAGCAGGCGTCCGGAAAGAATTATGTAGATTGTGTTGTTAGTTTGACCGGGAACCAACAGGACCTGACCGGAAGTCAACGGTTGCAGCCTGGACTCATTTAAATGTTCGACGAGTAAATGGCCGAGTATCCCATGGAACAAAGGTGCTGATTTCAATACTTTGAGAATCTCTGGAGAGTGGATCATGTTATTACCCTTGTGCAGTTAATTCGTCTAAAGTATGGGCGATTCGCTGGTGCAGGACGTTCACCGGTGCGATATTGTAAGACAACAAACATCAGGCGGGGCACTCGTTTTTATAGGAATTCAAAAATATCAAGCCGGTTTCGCAGCTGATCTCAACTCCAAGACTTGCCCAATGAGCATGAGCTTGGTAGGGTGTGTTCCACGCCAACCCGTTGCGATGCACTAACAGCAGAGCCGTTCCGGCTCGGCTTGCCCAACATCATTACAATCATGACCACCCACCCGCTGCAACCCATCGCTCTCAAATCCCAAGCCGTGAATTTTCAGGCATTGCCGCCGCTGTCGCTGTACATCCACATTCCGTGGTGCGTGCGCAAATGTCCGTATTGCGATTTCAATTCGCATGAGGCGCGCGGCGCGTTCCCGGAGCAGGAATATATTGCGGCGTTGATCCGCGATCTGGAGCTGGCCTTGCCGCTGATCTGGGGACGCAAGGTTTATACGGTGTTCTTCGGTGGCGGCACGCCCAGTCTGTTGAGCGGCGAAAGTGTCGAGCAGATTCTGCGCAGTGTGCGCATGTTGCTGCCGCTGGATATTGGCGCAGAGATCACGCTGGAAGCCAATCCCGGCACGGTGGAGGCGGCGCGCTTTGCGGCTTATCGTGAGGCGGGGGTGAACCGGTTGTCGATGGGCATCCAGAGTTTCAACGATGCACATCTGCAAGCACTGGGTCGCTTCCACTCTGCCGATGAAGCCAAGCGCGCGATAGTCATTGCGCAGCAGCATTTCGGCAATCTCAATCTCGATTTGATGTACGCATTGCCCAAGCAAACATTGGATGAAGCATTGCAGGATGTGCAAACCGCGCTGTCTTTCGCGCCGCAACATCTGTCCTGCTATCACCTGACACTGGAGCCGAACACGCTGTTCTATCGCAATCCGCCCTCTTTGCCGGACGACGATGTGAGCAGCGACATGCAGCAGCACATCGAGGAATTGTTGGCGGCAGCAGGCTATCAGCACTACGAGACTTCCGCCTTCGCGCAGCCGAAACGCCGCGCCAAACACAATCTCAATTACTGGCAGTTCGGCGATTATCTGGGCATCGGCGCGGGCGCGCACAGCAAGCTGAGTTTTCCCGATAAGGTAATACGCCAGGCGCGCTATAAGCAGCCGCAAGCATATATGCAGCAAGTCGCCAAGGACGCGCCGATACAAACCGAACACGAAGTCAGCCGCGTTGAACTGGGTTTCGAGTTCATGATGAATGCGCTGAGGTTGAACGAAGGCTTCGGCAGCATGTTGTTCCAGGAGCGCACCAGCCTGCCATTGCTCAATATACGCCGTGAGCTGGAAGAGGCCGAGCGGCGCGGCCTGCTTTTTCGTGACCATCAGCGCATCGCCCCGACTCAGCTTGGGCAAAGATTTCTCAACGATCTGCTGGAGATATTTCTCAGAGACGCAGCGTAGGATTGAGGATTGAGGAGCGTGTGAAAAGCGGGGCAGTCGTTTTTGCTCAATCCTCAATCCTCGCTCCCATGAACCCGCATTGTCGCCACGCTTCAAATACCGCTATTGCCACCGTGTTGGATAAATTCAGGCTGCGATTGTCGGGCAGCATCGGCAGTCGCACGCGTTGTTCGGCATTGAACTGGCCGAGCACTTCGGCAGGTAAACCGCGACTCTCCGGCCCGAATAGAAACGCATCACCTGTCTGGTAGCGCACTTGATGGAAGGCTTGCGAGCCTTTGGTGGTGAGCGCGAATACGCGCGCCGGATCGAATGCCGACAGGCAATCCGTCAAAGTGTCATGCACGCGCAAGCTCGCAAACTCGTGATAATCCAGCCCGGCGCGAAGCAGTTGTTTATCCTCCAGCGTGAAGCCGAGCGGTTTGATCAAATGCAACTGGCAACCGGTATTGGCGCACAGGCGGATGACATTGCCGGTGTTCGGCGGAATCTCGGGTTGGTACAGAATCACGTGAAACATAAGGGAACCTCTAGAAATTCGTTTTGCGGGATGAAGCGCAAGGAGTCGCGCAGCGAACAGCGAGACATATCAAATTGATAGGCGCACCCGCAAGGGGTAGGCCGCGCGGTTCCCGTAGCTGAAGCTACGACCGTTGCGCAGGAGTGAGCGAGCACGCGACGCCGCGAGCGTGAGGGTCGCTGCGCAGCAGCGGGGTACCCACCGGCCTACCCCTTGCAGGTGGATTAGCCCGGAAAATGAATTTATAGAGGTTCCCATAAAAATACCCGCTAAGTCCTTGTCAGTATCGTGAAAAACGGCTAACTTCCGCCTTTGCAAAAGCTGCGTCGCAGAAAAATCTATTCAGGAGGGAATTATGGCGCGTCCGGAAAAAATTCGCTTAGGCGATTTGCTGGTTCAG
>OBLT010002968.1_pt1 | contig 10403 bp, 11 predicted proteins | sample 1518721 | NCBI WGS metagenome assembly OBLT01 (sample SAMEA3539307, study PRJEB22396) | soil metagenome | biome: tundra; feature: field; material: soil | place: USA | collected 2010-05 | depth 0.15 m | reverse complement strand
CTGGAAGGATGTACTCGACGAGGCGAATCGAGGTTGCGCGAATGTCGTGAGCCTCGCCCTCCTGCCGGCCGGCCTGCCGATCACCCAGGCCGCCACCACGACGGTTTCTACGATCAGGCGCATCTCACCAGGCACTTCAAGCGCATTGTGGGTCTCACGCCCGGCCGCTACATCGCGGATCTCTAACCCTGGGTGGAGCCTAGGTTCTATTCGCGGGCCGATGTGCTCCGGGCGGCGGGCCGGGAGCATCAGTGTCATGAGCAATACCGATGTAGTCACCGTGCGAGGTCTGCGCAAGGCGTACGGGAACCGAGTGGTGGTGGACGGTCTGGACCTCGACGTTCCCGCCGGCCAGATCGTCGGCCTGATCGGCGCCAACGGGGCCGGCAAGACGACAACCGTGGAGTGCGTCCAGGGACTGCGCAAGCCGGATGCCGGCACACTGCGTGTCCTCGGGTACGACCCCGTGACCCAGGCCGAGCAGCTGCGGCCGCTGGTGGGCAGCCAGCTGCAGGACTCGGCGCTGCCCGACCGGCTGCGGGTGGCCGAGGCGGTGGAGCTGTTCCGCACCCCGCACGGCCGCGATGGCGCCGAACTGCTGGCGCAGTTCGGGCTGGCCGCGCGGCGCCGCTCCGCGTTCGCGTCGCTGAGCGGCGGGGAGCGGCAGCGGCTGTTCCTCGTGCTCGCCCTGCTCAACCAGCCCCGGCTGGTGATCCTGGACGAGCTGACCCAGGGCCTGGACCCAGCCGCGCGCCGCGACGTCTGGGCGGCCGTCCGTCGGCTGCACGAGGACGGCACGACCGTGCTGCTGGTCACGCACGAAATAGACGAGGCCGAGGCGCTCTGCGGCCAGGTGGTGGTGATGCGGGCCGGCCGTGTCCTGGACGCGGGGACGCCGTCCGACCTGGTGGACCGGCACTCCGCCGTCGCGACGATCCGGTTCAGCCTGCCGGATCCGCCGGCCGGATTGCTGGATCTCCTGCGCCGGCTCGACGGCGTGCTCACGGTCGACCGTGCTGGCTCGCGAGTCGCGGTGCGCGGCGACCGGCGCATCATCGCGCACGTCGGCGCCGCCCTGGTCCGCTGGGACTCGGTCCCGGCCGACCTGAGCGTGCACATCCCGGCGCTCGAGGATGCCTTGCTTGACCTGCTCGACGAGGACACGGAGCTGGCCTGCGCCACCGAACTGATCGGAGCAGCGAGATGAACGGCCAGGCGGTGCGGCTGATCCGGGCCGAACTCAGGCTGATGCGGCGCGACCCGCTGGTGCTTACCTTCGTGTTCGTGTTCCCGGTCGTGACCATGCTGATCATCGGCGGCGCGTTCGGCACCACGCCGGACCAGGCGTTCGACTTCACCAACCCCTCGCACTGGTACGTGGCGTCCTACCTCACCGTGGTGATCGGCGCGATCGGCCTGGTCATGGTGCCGGTGCACCTGGCCTCCTACCGTGAGCGCGGCGTACTGCGCCGGTTCGCGGTGGCCGGCTTCCCGCGCTGGTCGTTCGCGATCGCCGAGCTCGTGGTCGGGCTGGTAACCACGCTGGTAGCCTGCGCGCTGCTGCTGGCGATCGCCGCGCCGGTATACGGGCTGCCCGCCATGCACGACGGGTGGCGCGTGCTGCTGGCGCTCGCGATCGGCACGGTCGGCTTCATTAGCCTCGGCGTGCTGCTCGGCTCGGTGCTGCCGTCGGCGCGCTCGGCCCAGGCGGTGGGACTGGTGCTGTACTTCCCCTCGTTTCTGCTGGGGGCCGGCGGCCCGCCACCGCACGTCATGGGCTCCGCGGTGCGGACGATCGCCGGACCGCTGCCACTGACCCTGCTGACCAACGCGGTCCGCGAGCCGTGGCTCGGCATCGGTACCGCCACCAGCTCGCTGATCGCGCTGGCGGCACTGACCGTGGTGGTCACCGCGGTAGCCGCCCGCCGCGCTGTCCTGTGACGCGAATCTGCGATTTCATAGAATCCGAGACATGACCGCTGATGATAGCCCGGCCTGGCCAGCAGGCCGGGCTGTCGCCTGGGGTGCTGTCGCGGTCTTCGCCGCCATCGCCGCGTTCGGCTACGCGCTCGGCCGGACCCAGCAGGACCCGCCTTCGGTGGAGACCGCCGCGATCGCGGCGGTCGGCGCGACCAGCGCGAGTATCTTGCTGGCGCAACGCCGATCCCCGCTGCTCGTGTATGCCGCAGCCGCCACCGCAGGGATCGCCGTAGTGTGCGACGCCAGATCGGCGAACGTCGGCTGGCTCGCGGTGTCCTTGATCGGCGGCTGGTGCTCGCTGGTCGGCGGCCACCGCGTCGGCCTGGTGTACTGGACCGGCGCGATAACCCTGTTCATCATCGAATGGACCTGGATCCGCCCCGATCCAGGATGGAGTGCCTGGCTGGCGGCAAGCACGTTCACCTTCTTCCTCGGCTTGCTGATCCGCTACCAGTTCGTCCTGGTCGCACAGCTAAGGGCGGCGCAGGCGGGCCTGACTGAGAAGGCTCGGGCAGAAGAACGGAACCGAATCGCCCGCGACCTGCATGACGTCATCGCGCACACGCTGACGGTCTCGTTGCTGCACGTGATGAGCGCACGGCTGGCCGTCGAGCATGATCCCGCCGACGCCGCCCGCTCCCTGTCCGAGGCCGAACGACTTGGCCGGGAAAGCCTGGCTGAAGTGCGAACGGCGGTGGGCATGCTACGCGAGGACGGCGACGCGGGCCGCACCGCGCCGCTGCCCGGCGTTGATAGCCTGCCAACCCTGGTGGAGCGGTTCCGGTCGGCCGGCGCGGACGTCACGCTTTCCGTCGACGGCGACACCAGCCGGCTGCCAGCCACGGTCGGCCTTGCCATTTACCGGATCCTGCAGGAAGCGCTGACAAACGTGATCAAGCACGCCCCCGGTTCACCGGCAGCCGTGCGGCTGACCGTGGACGCCGCCGCGGTCAGGCTTTCCGTGCAGAGCATGGGCGCGCCAGGCACCGGGACCGGGCTCGGCGTCATCAGCATGCGCGAGCGGGCCGAGTCGCTCGGCGGGACCTGCGAAGCCGGACCTGGCGGCCCGGGCTGGCTGGTCCGCGCCTCTTTCCCGCACAACAGCCAGGGGCAGTGACATGATCAAGGTGCTGCTCGTCGATGACCAGGAGCTGGTGCGGGCCGGCCTGCGCGGCATCCTGCGCAGCCAGTTCGGCTTCGACATCGTCGGCGAGTGCGCGGACGGCACAACGGTCGCTGCGGCGGTACGGTCGCTCGTGCCCGACATCGTGCTGATGGACGTGCGGATGCCCCTCGTCGACGGCGTGCAGGCGACCCGCCAGCTGCGTGACCAGGGTGGCGCTCCCCCGGTGCTGGCCCTGACCACCTTCGACGATGAGGAAGTGCTCGCCGGGATGCTGCGGGCCGGAGCTGCTGGCTTCGTCCTCAAGGGCGTCCCCGCCGAGGACCTCCAGCGTGCGGTGCGCGTCGTCGCCGAAGGCGGCGCCTGGCTCGATCCGGCGGTCACCGGCCGGGTACTGGCCACCTATCGTTCCGCACCTCGGCCCGCTGCCCTGAACTCAGCCCTGGACACCCTGACCAGCCGGGAAAGCGAGGTACTGGTGCTCATCGGCGAGGGCAACACCAACGCCGAGATCGCCGCCGCGCTGGTCGTCAGCGAGGGCACCGTCAAGACGCACATCAACCATGTCTTCACCAAACTCCAGCTCCGCGACCGCGCCGCCGCCGTAGTCTTCGCCTTCGACCACAACCTGGTCAACCGCCCCCGCTAGCCATGCTCGCCAATGCCGACACGGTCCGGTCGCCCGAGCTCATGCTGTACTCGAACGCGGACCCAGGACCCGCCGGAGAACGGCTCTCCCGGGCTGATTCCCTGTGCATCGCCGTCGCGGAGCGCCTTGAGCTGCCGCTAGTCGGAGACGGTGAGTACTGGCGGGATCTGCCGCTTCCCGTGAAATTCCACCCGCTCCGCGCCGGGCAGCGCGGCCACACTCATACGCAGCCGCCGCCACGTCCGTCGCCCGATCACTGACAACAAGCCACCGAACATGATGGAGCTTCCCCGCACGAAACGCGCGATATCCGCCGATAACTGGCTTTCATCCTAATGATGGTGCGCGATGGGTACGAGATCATGGGCCGGGCGGGCGCCTGGCGTGCCTTGCCGCTCATCATTCGTGCGCTATTTACGAGGCACGGGTCCGCCGGCCGTGCTTCCCGCGTCGAAGCGGTGTGAGCGTGCGATGGATAACCGCCGCTGTGGTCATGGCATGCCTGGCCGCTTGCAGCGGCGGGACTTCGGGCTACGGGCATCGCGGGATCGTCGCCAGCGACGATCAGGTGGTGACCTACCAGGGGTACAGCGGGACGGCGATCGTCAGCACGGACGGCCGGACGGTGACCGTGGGCCCGTTCGTACCGCCGTGCTTCGGCACCACGACGGCGGTCGCCGCCCAGACCGCCACGCGAGTAGAGCTGTGGCTGCGTGACACCGTGCCGGCCAGGCACGGTGTCTGCCAGGTGATGAAGGCCTTCGCGGACTCGCAGCAGATCAGGCTGCAGGCGCCGCTGGGCACCCGGAAGCTGGCCGACGGCGCGACCGGCCGGGCCGTCGCGTGGATCAGTGCCCGGCTCGTGCTGCGGCCAGCCGAGATGCCCGCCGGATACCTGCTGCGCTCCCGTACCCCCGACGTGGACTTCTCCGGGCCACAGAGCCCGGGACCAGCCGGATGCGTGCAGCTCTACCTCGACGACACCCGGACCGCCGAGCACATGCTGTACATCGAGCAGAGCGCAGGCCGCCTGCGGGTCCCGGCACCAGGACCACGCGGCTGGACCGCGATACGGATCCGCGGCCAGCCCGGCCTGGCCACCCGCAACCTGATCACCTGGCGCGAGCACGGGCTGACCGACTACATCGCGGTGGACGGCCCGCAATGGCCGCAGGTGCTCAGTACCGGGCAGCTCATCGCGATCGCGGACAGCGCACCGGCTTAGTGCCTGGCCCAGGAAATCTCCCGGGGGCTGTCCCGGTCGCCGGGATCGCGGTGTGGCGGGCTGCCGGAAAATCGCCTGGCTTGACGGCCGGCCTGCGGCTGTCGCGCCGGGCGGCCGCATGTGCGGCGGGTGTACGTGCCGAGAATCTCGTCCGCGGCTGTGACCAGCAGAGTTGCTCTCCCGGCCGTCCGGCCGTGATGATCACCGGTCATGTGCCTGCGGTTCGCCTTCCTCCTGATCACCCGGACGGCATCGTGGCTGCGGTTGTCCCGGCGTGAGGAAGCGTGGCAGTCCGCTGAGATCTTGATCCTGCGCCACCAGCTCGCCGTCCTGCAGCGGCGGCAGCCGCGCCGCCCGAAGCTGAACTGGGCGGACCGGGCCCTGCTCGCGGCCCTGCTCGGCGTGATACCGAAAGCGCGGCGCCAGGGGCTGCGGCTGCTGGTCACCCCGGATACGATCCTGCGCTGGCATCGATGTCTCGGCGGCCGCAAAGTATCCGGAACTCACCCGGACCACCGGACGAAAGGGGCATTCCGCGCCGGGAACGAGCCGTGCCCCAGCAGATGTGCCGGGCTCCGGTCACACGCGGATAACATTCCGCTGATCGCTCGCTGCAGGGTAGCCACCGCCGCGACGATCTCGCTGACCGGGCCGGCGGCGGCCGCGATCCTCTCGAGCAGCCTGCGGACGCGTGATCTGTCGGGATGCTCCTGGTCAAGCTCGGCGGAGACCTCGCCGACCACGGCCTGAACGGTGGCGCGATCCGGCAGCTCGTTCCCCTGCTGCTGGAGGACATCCAGCAGATCATGCAGGAGGCTGGCCAGATTCTCGCGCTGCTGCGCGGAGATCTGATCGCCCGGTGACTGAACGACCTCATAGGAGGCGCGGGCATGCGGCCCCTGGGCGAGTGCCCCGATCTCCACCGAACCGCCGCTGATGACGATGCCTCCCGGCTGCGGTTCTTCGCTCACGGGTTTTCACCTTGCTTCCGGATGTTCGGGACGTTCTGCAGGAATTGCGTCACGCCAGCGCGCGAATGCTCTCCGACGGCGACACTGCCCGCGCTGACCTGGCCGCCAGAGATCAGCAGCCCCTGATTGAGGATGGTTGTCCGCTGCTCTTCGAACTGCGATATGTCGATATCGTGCGCATCAAGGAAGGTCATGATCGAGTCCAGCACCTGCCGGTCTATGAGTTTCGTGTTCAAGCCCCGGTCGACCTGCTGGAAGTATTTCCTGTAATGAGCGGACTGGGCAAGCTCGCGGATGCTCGTCTGTGCGCCGAAGTTATATTCGGGGTCATCGTCGATGTGACGCTTTATCACACGCTCATGATTCCACCGGGTACCCATCCTCCAGAGCGTGCCGGCGGTCCTGAAGGGGGCCTGCACGAGCGCTGCCGTCATGGTCGCGGGGGCATGCCGTAGCTCGGTGTTCCAACGCCGTACCGTGGGCCGGGAGGCCATCTGATCTACTTCCCGGTAGGGCTTTCTCACCGGGGCGAGCAGATAATGCTGGACCTCGGCGAGGAGGCCGGAGCCGCGCCGGGTGAAGTTGATGAATACCGAAAGGACCAGATCGCCTCTCCAGTCCTGCATCCGGACACATTGATAGGCGCGGTTCTGCAGGTCGGGAGTGTGCACCAGCTCGCGGAGCCGCTCCGCGCCTATGGTAGTGACGGGCTGCGCCATCCGGTCCTGGATGAACCTCGTGTCGTCACGAATCGACTGGCCGTCGACAAGGAGCCTGTCCTCGATCAGCAGCCCGGCCAGCCCGAGTTCCTCGATGTCCTGCTGCACGGCCTGGTAAAGTTCCTGGACCTCAAACGGTTTCGGGGCGAGCCGGACGTTGCGGCCCGCGGGCTCCTTGCCCTTCGCCAGGTTGACCGCGAAGGACCAGCCGCCCTGGGCGGACCCGCTCCCGACGAACGGGCTGTAGGTGCCGTAGACGCTGATGTTCCCGTGTACGGACGACTGCACCCGGTCAACCTGCTGCTTCTCCTCGGCGGTTAGCCACGGCGCACGGGTGGGGTCGAAGGCGCCCCGGCTGAGCTGGCGGGCGGCGACGCGGTAACGGCTGACCCAGCGCTCGGTGAACGCCACGATCGCGGCCAGCACCACGAGGACGGCCGCGTCGCGGAAGCCGGTGAGGTTTCGGAAATCGAGCACGATGGGCAGGATGCCGAGCACGATCGCGGTGATCAGGACGTCGCGGAGGACCTGCCGCCTGCGGGCCGCGAAGCAGTGCCGTAGCACGGTGCCGAGATCTACTCCCAGCGAGGGCACCACGGCGCGATGCGGGTTCCCCGCGACTTGGCCGATGACCTGGCGGGCGAAGCGGTCATCGAAGTGGGCGGCCGCGCAGAGGTAACGGGTCGTGTCGGATCGCGCGGGGTCGCCGGTCTCGGTGAACCGCTGGGCACCTGCCACGGGGACGGGGACGGCAGCATCCGGTGCGGGGACGGGCACGGCACCCGCGTTCGCGGCGCCCCGGCTGGCGAGAAGCGTGAACCCGGCCAGCAGGAAGGCGAGGCCCCCGGCAACCCCGATGTCGTCACTTAGGAGCGCCTGGCCCGACATGTAACGGAGTGGAACCAGCCAGCCGAACACATGGGAAGCGACGAAATAGGTCAGAGTCAGGAAACCCGCCGTGATCAGCACCCCGGCCGCGCAGGGCCGGTCCGGGTCCCGCCGCCCGGCCGCGGCCAGGCATGCGCCTGCCGCCAGGACCGCCGGAGCCACCGCGAACACGACGATGCCCGGGAGGAAGCGCTGGACGAAAACGCGAGTCGCTGACGGCTGCAAGACCGCGACGAACTCATAGAACACGGCCACCGCGACGGCGATCGCCGCGGCGGCGGCGGTAATCTTTGCGGCGAGCGCGGCGCTCCGGGCAGCCTTCAGCGGCTCGGGGGCGTCATGGCCGCGCCCGGCTAGCCCCGCGACCAGGACGACCCCGGCCCCGATCATCCCGGCGAAGGTCGCGCGGCCGGGGGCCGGAAACTGCGGCACGCGAATGCCTAGGTAATAGTCGAGCTGCTGGAAATAGAAAAGGTAGCCGGCGGCGCCTGTCGCCAGCAGGACCCCGCTGGCGAAACGCTTATCGTGCGCGAGAGCGAGCAGGACCGTCGCGGCGCACGCCAGGAATGGCAATACGAACATGGGGCCGTACAGAATCCAGTTAACGCGCCGCGTCATGAGGTCCGCGACCGAGACAGCCGGGAAGAGGATAATGACATTAATTAAAAAGGCGGCCGCGCTGACCGTGCAGACCAGGATGGCCGCGGGCCCGGGGATACGCCGCCAGCCGCGCAGGACCGCCGCCGCGGTGACGGCCACGAGCAACGCCACGATCAGGATCTGCCACGCATGCGCCATCTTCGGCACACCCGAAACAAAGATGGAGGCAGCCCCCGGCGGCATAAGCGGCTGCACATCGGCGGTGGTCAGGAGCGCTACGCCGACCGCGGCAACGACGAGCGGCACCTCCTCGCGACCGGGCACGAGACTACTCAGGAACGTCTTCTCGCGGATAACCGGATGAGGATTCGGGTACGTCATACCTATCCTCCCCGTGCATTAGGATTCCAGGAATCATCATACCGCAGGGGCCGGCATCTGGATCATACTGCAGGATTTTCAAAGTCTCGCAAATACTCGTCCCCTGCGGCAGCCAGCATCCAGCACGCTGTTACCGCAGTAGCGAACGCGGCAACCGCATCTTGGTGGGGCGAATCATTGGCCAGTAACTCGCCGAACACGGCGTTTACCGCAGCCCCGAGATCGGGATCGCCTTGCCATCGCGCGTCACCACTGGGTGAAAAGCTGGCAATCACACTGTGAGCGAACTGGGCAGGACCAGTACTGCTCGCCCACACCGCCGCCAATCCGGGAGCACGGATTCCGTTTTACGTGGTCGCCGGCCTGGGGGCAACACCAGGGATTTAGCGGGTATTGAGGGCTGAGCTGCGGGTTTGTTGATGTGACGGAGGTCGCTGGGGCCGGGCGGAGAACCGGGAGAGGCTCGCTGCGGGTAGGCCTCCCGGATCGCCTCAGCGGGGAACCGCTGCAGCAACCAGGTCGGCGCTTACGGCGCGACCGGCTCGGTGGGCTGATCCGTGAATACGCCCAAGTCGCACAAGGTGACACCGTTTCCGGCACCCCACAGGCGTTCGGGCACACGCTTATTCTCGGTCGTAGCTCTTTCAAGTTATGCAGCTGAAACTCGGCGATCCCCTGTTCAGGGAGCGGGCGCCGGGACAGGAACTGGAACTGGAACTGGAACGACAGTAACGACCGATTCAAGGCCGCGGAAATCTGCGAGATTGGTGGTGAACAGAGGAAGCTTGTTCGCTGCCGCGATGCTGGCGATCATCAGGTCAGCCACGCGGCCGCGGGGCCTGCGGCCCATGGCGATCACCTCGGCGGCGATAATCCCGTACCGCCGGGCGGCCTCAGCATCGAATGGCAGCGGGCTGAAGGTCGCCTCGACTCGCTGCACACGCAGGACCCGCCGGGCGCGTTCACCGGCATCCACGGCCGAGTGCACCCCTGCCGACAGCTCGGCGAGGCTGACCGTGCTTATGAGGAGCTCGGCGGGCAGCTGGCCGGCCGCCAGCCGTTCCAGGTAGATCAGGATGTTCGTGTCGCCGAGCCCGCGCGGGTAGCGGGCGGTCACTCGCCGTCCTCGGGCTCGTGGGCGCGTTGGTAGGCGTCGAAGTATGCCTCAGCGTCTGCGGAGCGATCCTGATCGGCGCGGAACGTCTCCGTGCTCATGGGAGGCAGGTCCTGGAACATCGCCATGAGTTCAGTGACCGGAACCGACTGGCGGCGCGCGGGGGTTGCCTGGTGAACGTAGGCGTCGATGGCGGCCAGCGCGACTTGCTGCATGGAACGATGCTCGGCCTCCGCCTTCCGCCGGAGCCCCTCCGTCTGTTCATCACTGAGCCTGAGCGTCATGGCCATAGTCCTATGATACCGCCTGGTATCAGCAATGCCCAGCGCTGACACCGAGCCTTCCCGGCCCGGCCCGGCCGCAGTAACCTGTGGGGCCTCGTTTATTGGATCTGGCCCGGCTAGACTGCCTGGTCGGGATCATCGTTGAGTGATCGTTTCGGTTGTCTACCTGCTCGTCCGTCGTCTGCTGGGTTGCCTGACGGTGCTGACGCGGCATCAGGCGTCCAAGGATGCCGAACTCACCGGCCAGCCGCCACCCGTCCCTGGACCCCTGCGCGCCGTCGACCGCGCCTACCGCAACGCGATCGACACCCTCGCCCGGCAAGCAGGACTCGCCGCCTGAGCACACCCGCCCAGCGCCATAACGACCCCCGCACAGCCTCCTGGCTGTCTCGCGGTCATGGCCCAAGCCTGGCGCCGCGCCGCAGCCAGAAGCCAAATACGGTTATTACCTGCGGAGACTCACGATGTA
>OBLT010002966.1_pt1 | contig 10413 bp, 9 predicted proteins | sample 1518721 | NCBI WGS metagenome assembly OBLT01 (sample SAMEA3539307, study PRJEB22396) | soil metagenome | biome: tundra; feature: field; material: soil | place: USA | collected 2010-05 | depth 0.15 m | reverse complement strand
CCCACGCGCCCGGAAAACTCCACCACCCCCCGATCAGGACGCAGCAGCGCCGCAGGCCCTAAACCGCTGCCCCCCGCCGCCGGCTCACGCACCGCATCCAGCACCACCCGCGCCGCCACCCGCTCAGCCGCCTTCCGCCGCGCATCCTCACGCACCGCCGGGACAAACCCGACCGCCACCCCCGCCAGGACCGTGCAGACCGCCCCCGCCAGCACCCCCCACGGGCCATGCGCCAGCCCCGCCACCACAGCCGCCCACACCGTCAGCGCGACCGCCCACAGCACCACGACCAGCCCCGCGAACTTCCACCCCATCCCACACTCATACCCGCCTCGCCCAGCGACCGCCACTCAAAGACGGCAAACCAGCCAGGCAACCCGGATGGACGAGCTACCCGGAGTTACCAGGACCGGCATGCAGCGAGGGGCTACCCCGGGCCCGCACGGCTCCACCGACAGGACCGTCACTTGTCGGTCAGGCTCCCCTGCGCATGGCCTCGGTGTAGCCAGGCATGCGGCGGCAATCGTGAGTGCGGTCCCAGCCGTCCTTCAGCGCGCCGGAGCTGGCGGACATGCTCGCGGACCGGCTCGGGTCGGCCGCCCACGGCCCGAGCCAGGCCCCGCAAGCCATGGCCCAGGCCCGCTGCGCCCGGTACTCCGGCGTGATTCCGGTCAGGCGGCGTCGCCCAGCCAGCCGTCGCGGAACAACTCGGGCTGCCACCCACGGGCCGCCAGTGACGCGCCGAGCGTGTTCACCCGGCCGTAATAGCGCCGGGCATACCTGGGGCAATTCGCGCAGGTACTCGGCTGCCCGATGTACCGCCCGCGGACCCGGACGTGGGTGCAGCCTTCCATCCGTGGGCTTCTGCGGGCCTCGGCGCCCCACGACTGGGAGTCGTGGGAGCTGACGTGCGGCCAGACTTCCGGCAGTCCCGTCAGTTTCAGGCCGAACCAGTGCAGCCGCAGTCCCAGCGGAGCCAGCCCACGGGCCAATTTGCCGACGACCGGAGTGGCCTGGATGCGGCACACCGAGCCCACGCCTACGACCGGCCAGTCCGTCAGCCTTACCCCGGCGTCCTCGTACATCTGCGCGCAGCGCAGGTAGCTCGCCACATTCCCGGGCTCGCCTTGCAGTACGGGCTTGAAAGGGTTCTCCCGCGTGCATTCGCCGCGGCGACGGTACTCCTCCCACAAGGCGCACAACTCAAGGAAGTTCGCCACAGTGCGATGCTGATGCTCCTCGGCCAACTGCTCGTAGGTGAGCACGTGGCCGGGGTCCAGGTACTTACGCGTGCCTACGAACTTCTGGCCGCCCCAGGTGCCGCCCTCGACGATGGCCCGCTCGCACATCCAGTCCTGAGGCGCGGCCCAGTCCAGATGTCCGATTTCGCAGTCATAGCGGATCGTGTGCTCTATGTAGTCGCGGGGCCTGATCGTCCACCAGCCCTCACGCTGGAGTTCAGAGAATCCGCGAGAGTCCAGCGCCCAGCCCGGCACGACCGCTGCCGGAAAGCGCCCCTTGCGCTCGCGGAGCCGCCCGTGGCTCACGAACAGGTGGCAGTCGAAGTCCCCCGACCACAGCCAGTTCGGGTGGTGAACGCCGAGGTAGAACACGGGGCCGCTAGGAGCGGTCACGTCAGCCGACCTCGGCGGCACGGGTGAGCGCGGCGGCGTACTCGGCGTCGTCCATGCCGAACCGGCCCTCATAGCCCACCCACAGGCGGTGCTGGCCCTCGGCCCAGCCGCGGTAGTCCTGCCGGGCCTGTGCCTCGCTGGATCCGATGGCCTCGGCGATCTGTTCCCAGGTCGCCCCGGCCCGCACGGCATGGTCAACCTGGGCTGGGTGCCGGTAGACCCGCGCCACTACCTCGCCGTTGGCCAGCACCTCCAGGTGCTCGCTCAGCGTCAGCGGCGCGTAGTCGTCGCTGCCGTGCCTGGCCGGGTCGTACTCGCCGCGGGCCTTGAGGGTGGCGAGCGCGCGGGCTGACAGGTCGCGCTGGGTCAGTTCCTCGTGCCGGTCCCGGGCGTCCAGCCAGGTCCGGCCGGAGCCGGACGCCTGCCAGTAGGTGACCGGCCGGGCCCCGGCTAACTGCTGGATCTCGGCGTCGGTCATTTCGCTGACGCGCTTGTCGGTCATGGCTGTGTGTCCTTTCGTTCTGCTATGGATTGGACTGTGGCGTGGCGGCCGGACATTTCGTGGGTTGCCTCGGTCCGGCATCTGCCTGGCCAGGGCGTTTACACGTCCTGGCCAGGCAGATGGTCAGTTGCCGCGGGTCATCGGGGCCCCGTGCGGACACATCGGTTCGCCCTGGTCGAGCCATTTGGCGGTGGTCCGGACGGTGTAACCGCAGCAGGCGACAGCGGCGAGCTTGATCATGCGGGTTCCCTGCTTGCCGGGCCCGCTGTGGACCGGCACGGCCGGGGCGGGAGCGCTACCGGGCGGGACTGGCGCGGGGACCGGGACGGCTGCCGGGTTGAGCGCGGGGACCGGGACGGCTGCCGGGTTGAGCGCGGCGTGCGGGAACGGGCCCAGCGCTTCGGCCAGGGTGATGATCTCGGCGGCCAGTTCCACGCTGGGCGGGGTCCGGGTCATTGGGCCCTGGAAGCCGAGGCGGGTAGCGGCTTCAGCGAATGCGGCCTTGTGGCCGCTGGCGCAGTCGTCGGCGGCGTGAATCAGCTCGTGCAGCAGGGTGACCAGCATGGCCGCCGGGTCGCCCTCCTGGGGGCTGATAAAGATGTGGTTGACCTCATCCGTTGACGTGCACCGGGCCCAGCACTGGCCCAGGATGACGGCGTTCTCGCGCTTGGCTCCGTACCCGAAACCCACACTGACGTGCACCTTCTCGGGAAGCGGCGTGCCGATCGCGGTGAACCGCGGGCGGAATGCCTCGATCGCCTGGTGCAGCCACGCCTCGCGGGTGACCGGCTGGCCCGCTCCCCTGGCTCCCGCTGGCCCGCTGGTCTGGTTCAGCATCTCCACTCCTTCCAAACGCGCTTACCTAACACGACTTATAGTATCGCGTTTCGTTTAAACGCGCAACACTGTAGCGCGTTAGGTGGGCTGGTTATCCTGTGCGGGTGACCACGGCAGATGTAGGCGAGCAACTGGCCACGCGGGCCCGGGCGTACCAGGCGACGCTGGCCGAGCACGAGCGGGCCCGCGATGCTCTGCACGCGGCGGCGCTGGCGGCCTGGCGGGCGGGCTGGCGGCCGGCCACCATCAGCGAACGCACCGGCCTGACGGCCAGCTACCTGCGCAAGCTCGCCCGCGAGGCGGGCCTGCCCGCCGCTCCCACCGGCCGGCGGACCCGCGCCGAACGCGGAGTGTAAACGGGTCGGGCTGGGACCTGAGGGTCAGTCAGCTAGAACAGGTGAGCTTGCTCGACTGGGAGCCCCTCGGCAGATGCGGACCAGATTGCGGCTTCCACATCCTGGCCGTCTGCCAATGCTCCAAGGATCGCGTCACGGATCACGGTCGCCCGCCTGGCCGGCCCGCGCCGGTCGGTGAGGGGTGAGCCGGCCACGGTTACCCGCGCCTGGTAGTCAGCCTGATTCTCAGCGGGCGTCCCGGCAACCCAGTGGGAGGGACGGTGGCACGATGCTTCGTCGCACTTGTGGCGGATCAGGGGCACGCGGCCAGCCTCGGCGCGGAGCAACCCCCGGGAGAGCTGATAGCCGAACACATGGGAGGCAACGACGTGCGACTCTGGCCGTTCCGGATCGGCTCGCCGCGTGCCGCAGCGCAGTCGGCCGTGGCCAGTGTCCGAGATCGCGCCGAGCCAGAACCAGCAACCAGCCTCGCGGCGGTACACCTTGCCGTGGTAGCGCTCGACTGTCTCGGCGTCTGCCAGGTACGCCCGCCACATGTCGCGGGGCAGGCGGTTCAGCTCATCCCACGTGTGAACTCTGACGCGTCCGCTTGCCTCGATTTGCACAGTTCAGAGGGTACGCGCGGGTTCCGTCATCTGCTGGCGGGGTTGACCGTGGGCACCTCGATGAGGGCAAAGAACCTCAGGGGGAAAGCCGGTCATCAGTCGGCGATCAGGGCGGCGGGGTGATCACGAATTTCTCAACGTCGCCGGTGCCGTTGCAGGAGGTCTTACCCTCCTTGTAGAGCTGCTTGACCGCAGCCCTGATGTGCATCTTGCGGGCCTCATCCATGGCAGACCCCATTACCTCGATATGCCGCTCCCGGACGGTGAATGTCCCGTGCTCGGTGAGGAGCCGTTCGATATTGCTCTTGATCTCCCGGACCCACTGCTGGCGGCGGTATTCCTCCTCGGGTTCGAACAGAAGATCGGTGCCGAACAAGGATTCGGGGTCAGGCGGCCCGACGCACTCCCGGCGCCAGACTTCCTGGGCCAGCGAATTAGCCTCACCGAACAGCCATAGGCCGTGCTCGCTCCTGCTGAAGAACACTAGGTGGTAGACCGGTTGGTGGTGCACCCGGTTCCGGACCGCAACCGTCCACGCACCGGAGTGAGTGGACTTGCAGACCCGCTTGGTGAATCCGGACACGATCCGCTCGACGGCCTCAGTGTTGTCCGCGGAGGTGAGAAACTCATCCCGCCACCATGGCCCACCGCAAGCGGCGTCCATCGCCGCCAGCGTGCCGGACGTGTTCTTGTGCTCCTTGTCGGCCGTCAGAAGCCCGCCGATACGGCGGACGGCGTTGGCGGAGAAGTTGAGCAGTACCTCGGTGGCGTTCCATCCGCCCGGACCGCGGGGGCGCTGGGGACCGAAGATCCTGCCGGTCAGATCGCCGAAACTCAGCCCCAGGCCGAACGGGTCCAGGAAGGCCAGCAGTGGCACACCCTGAGCCCGCTCCAGGACGTATTCGAGATGCTTTTCGACACGACCTTGAACAGCCTCGGCGCTGATCCCTGCGGCGCGTGCTTCGTCAACGAGCGCCTTCAGGCGCCTGAAGTCACCGCGCTTCCGCTCCACGAAGTAGCAGTCGAGGGTACGGAACGCCGCAAGCGCGGACGCGGACTGGAGAACAAGGGCCGGCGAGCCGGGAGTCCCGTCCTCGTAGCGTCCAGGGCCAGCGTAGCCGTCAAGGTAAACCACCCGGGAGCCAGTGGCGTTGCTGCCGACTTTGCTGACGAACGGAATGACGTACTGCCGGAGGATCTCATGCTTGAGGACTGCGGCGGCCCTTTTGCTGACGAAAAACTGGCTGCCCTGCTCAGTCTCCTTCTCGCCAGCGACCTCGCCGCCAAGATCCTCGACCATCAGGTCTTCCAAAACGTCCGCCTGACCCTCGTCCATGCCCATGCCTGGCCACATCCTCGTGACATTTGAATTGCCACGAATTGTAGTGGACGGAATGCGAGTCCCCCGCAGGGCAGTCAGCCCGGACAACGGATCAAAACCCCATAAAACGACGCAATTAACCCCCCGGTCTGGCCGGACTTGAAGTGAGGATTACGACAGACCGGCACGTTGTGGCTCAGGAACAGTTCAGGGGTCGCCGGGAGTGCCAGAACAGAGGCTCAGTACGGGCCGGGGATGTTCCTCACACAGTGGCGAGAGCCGGCATCTGCTCCCAGAGGCGGCCCTCAAGCTCACGCCCGCCTTCCTTTGGCGTCCGGCCGCCCCACTGCTTGAAGAAGAACGGCACTCCCGCGTCAGCGCAGCGGTCGCGGATGTCAGTGACCCACTGGGGGTCGAGCGGCCGATGACCGGGGCCGGACTCGCCGCCGGCGATCACCCAGCCGATCCCCGCAAGATCGAGGCTTCCCAGGGGGCCGATCAGCGGTTCGCATGACAGGAACCGGACGGCCGCGGGGACCGCGCGCAAGTCATCCACGCGGAACAACGCGCTGCTGTCTTCCACCGAGACCCCCATCCAAAGGTTAGGCGGCCATTCAAGCCGGTCAGCGATCTTCCTCAGCCGCGTCGAGCGCTTCGTCAGAACCTGATAAGTGTGCTGGGGCGTGTCGGCAATGACACTGAACACCCGACTGACGAACTCAAGCGGCACCCTGGCGTGGAACAGGTCGCTCATCGAGTTGACGAACACGATCCGCGGCTCCCGCCAGCGCAACGGCAGGCCCAGCTCACCGTCATGGACGGCAACGCCGAAGCCTGGCCCCGAGGTGCGGGGGTCGCCGTCGCTCTGGTATTTCGCCGACCCCATCGCCTTCAGTCGCTTCGCGAGCGTCAACGCGTAACAGTTGTCGCACCCGGCCGAGATCCTGTCGCATCCGGTTGTCGGGTTCCAGGTGACTTCCGTCCACTCAATGCCTGTGCGTACCGACATAAAGCCTCGCTCTCCCTCGACTGCGGTCATACCCCTGCCAACTCGGCTTGTCCCTCGGATGAGAGATGATAAAGTTTAACCGCTTTTAGTTTATCACCTGGAACGGTGGATGACAGTAACTCGGGGACGCCGAAAGCGAGCTGATAGCCAGTACGCGGCACAGGCCGCGCGCCTGGCCGAGCACCTGCGCGATCTTCGTGAACGCGCAGGCATGACCCAAGAACGGCTCGCGGCGCGAGCGCAGGTCGCGGTATCAACTGTCAGGAAAATCGAAACCGGGGTCGTGATCGAGCCCGGATACTTCACTGTTATGGCACTGATCGGCGTCCTTAGCGCCGCGGCCCAGGAGCCTGGCCGCGAAGGCCCGGGAGTACTAGGCGACGCTGGATGAATACGAGCGGGCCCTGTGATGCGCTTCACGCGGCGACTTTGGCTTCCCAGCGACCTGGGGCGGCTGACCTCCCAGCAGCGAGCGAACCGGCCTCACGACCAGCTACCTGCGCCAGCTCGCCCGCAATTCTCGCCTGCCCGCCACGCCCACCCAGCACCGGACCCACGCCGGAAGCGGCGTGTAAACGCCCGCAGGTACCGGTCCTGCAATCAAGCCGTTGGAGTTGCCCCAGGTACACACATCGTCACGGTCGGCTGCGTCTGGCGGTGGCCAGAAGCTCCTTTAGGGTGGCCAGGGCGGCCGCGCGGCGTTCGGGCTTAGTGGACCAGACGGCAGGCAGGATGACACCGAAGAAGATCGCGGCGATGAGCGCCGAAATTACCCCGAGAAGGGGCAGGTGAGCAGCAAGCAGCATGCCGCCCGCAGTAGCTGCCCCTGTCGTCGCGGCCGTTGCTGTCATGGCGGCGAGTGTCATAGCTGATTCTCCTCGGCGTGGGGTCTGAGCGGTTCCGGATTTCACGTTGCCTGTCCGCACTGCTGTCCCGCCAGTCGGCATGACAGGGTGGAGACATCGTCCGGACAGCGGCAGGCAAGTTGCTGGCCTACGCTGTGCCCATGCCGGGCAATGAGGCCGAACCCAGCACCGCCGCTCTTGGTCCGCTGGCGATGTTCGCGGGACGATTGCAGGAGTGCAGGACCCGGGCGGGAGCGCCCTCCTTAAGGGTTCTGGAGAAGCTGACCCGTGATCTCGGGAACCCGTACTCCCGGTCATCTATCGAGTCGAAGCTCAAGGGCCGGTCCACGCCGGACTGGACGTTCGTCGAAGCCTTTGTGCAAGCCTGCGCCCGTCATGGTGGTAGCGGTACTACATCGCTGGCTGACCTGAACTGCTGGCGTGCGGCGCACCAGGAGTTCCTGGCTGACCTAGCGGCTGTGCGGAACGAACGCCGAGAGCGGCTGCGGGGCACGGCCGCCGCTGCCGCCGAACTGGCGGCAGTGCCCCCCGGGGAGGCGTTCACCCGCGCACGGGCGGATTACCTGGAACGGCTGCGGCAGCGGTACCGGCGGGTCGATCTGGAGGTGCTCACGCCGCTGACCGAGCAGGGCGAGCATCCGGAAATGCTGCTGGGGAAGGTATTCGTGCCGCAGCTAGCGCGGGCCGATCCGCCACCGGTGGAATTGCCACGTGAACTCTGGCGGCGCCTGGCGAGTGCCGGCGAAATCAGCGACCGGGATCTGCCCGAGGGATTCGACAGGAGCCTGCTCGACCGGGCACAGAAAGCCTACCAAGATCGCCCGGCGCGACCCGTGCTGGACGTTGTTGCCGCGCCAGGCGGACAGAAACTCGTGCTCCTAGGAGATCCTGGCGCGGGCAAATCGACCCTTGCCAGGTACCTGATGCTTGCCTTGGCAGATTCGGCAGGCAACGAAAGCGACACCACAGAGGGCGGAGTCCTCGCAGGTCTGGCAGGCTATCTGCCCCTCCTGGTGGAACTGCGCACATATGCCGACCCTCAATGGCGTGACGGGACGTTCCTCGGCCTGATCGACCACCTGCACGTGACCGAGAACCTGGGCCTGCCCAGGGACGGGCTGGAGGCTTTCCTGCGGCAGGGAGGCCGTGCTGTAGTGGTTTTCGATGGCCTGGACGAGGTGTTTGAACCAGGCCTCCGTGAGCAGATCACCCGGCAAATCGAGGCCTTCGCCACCCGGTACCAGCAGGTCCGCGTGATCGTGACCTCCCGGGTGATTGGCTACCGGCGCGGGATCCTCGACAACGCCGGCTTCGGCCATTACATGCTCCAGGATCTCGGCCCGGAGCAGATTAGGACCTTCACAACGGCGTGGTACCGCGCCTCCTGCCCGGCCAGCCCGGGTGAGGCCTCCCGGCTGAGCGAGCGACTGCTGGGGGCGGTCAAGGGCTCGGCGGCCGTCGCGGAGTTGGCGGGCAACCCGCTGCTGCTGACCATCCTGGCGATCATCGGGCGGCGGCAGGAGCTGCCCAGGGAGCGCAGCACCGTTTACGAGCATGCGGTGTCGGTCCTGGTCGAGCACTGGGATGCCACCGGCAAGCATCTGCATGACACCAGGATCGACGGTGGAATGCCCTACCTGGCCCACCAGGACAAGCTGGAGTTGCTGCGGCTGGTGGCTCGGCGGATGCAGGGCGGGCCAGCCGGCCTCGCAGGCAATCACCTGCCCGCCCGCGACCTAGTCACTGAGTTCGATACCTATCTTCGAGAGCGTTTCGAACTGCCGGCCAGCCGGGCGATCCCCGCCGCCGATGCCATGCTGGAGCAGCTACGGGAACGCAACTTCATCCTCGCCCGATTCGGCGCAGGAGTGTACGGCTTCGTCCACCGTGCGTTCCTGGAATACCTGGCCGCCACAGATATCTGCCAGCGGTTCTCCGGCCGGGAGATGACCGAAGCCGACCTCCTGCAGGTGTTCAGCGATCACTGGAACGACCCAGCCTGGCAGGAAGTCCTCCTCCTTGTCGTCGGCATGATCCCCGTGAAGTTCGCGGGGCAAGTGATCAACGAGTTGTTGGCTGCCGACCCGCTGTGGTATTTGGGAACCGACCCCCAGCCTCGGCATGTGCTCCTGGCGATCGGGTGCCTCGGCGAAGTACGCAAGCCCGGCGCCATGACCGTGCAAAGCCAGGCGACCGCGGCCGCGGTAATCTCGCTTCTGGAAACGGCGACTGAACCGTCGCGTCATGGCCTCGGCAGTTCCCTGGTCGTGGCCATCGAGAAGGCTGCCCTGCCAGTTTTGACCGGGCTGGGACCCAACTGGTCAGGCCGCCGGCAATACGAGAACTGGTACCTGATCCGCGCCCAGCCGTTCAGCAAGAGGCCCCCCAGTATCGCGCAGCTCAGGACAACGGCACGCATCTACATAGCGCTCCTTGGCCACGACGACCACGCACGTCAGCTTCTGCGTAACAAGACCACACTCGCGAACTCCGAAGAAATCCGCGCGGCCGCGGTGCAGGCGCTGGCCGCCGGCTGGCGGGACGACCCGGCCACCGCCGACCTCCTCCGCCAGCGCGCCACCACCGACCCGCACTGGTCCGTGCGTGTTGAGGCGGTGCATACGCTGGCCGCCGGCTGGCATGACGATCCCGCCACCGCCGACCTCCTCCGCCAGCGCGCCACCACCGACCCGCACTGGTCCGTGCGTGTTGAGGCGGTGCATACGCTGGCCGCCGGCTGGCATGACGATCCCGCCACCGCCGACCTCCTCCGCCAGCGCGCCACCACCGACCCGCACTGGTCCGTGCGTGTTGAGGCGGTGCATACGCTGGCCGCCGGCTGGCATGACGATCCCGCCACCGCCGACCTCCTCCGCCAGCGCGCCACCACCGACCCGCACTGGTCCGTGCGTGTTGAGGCGGTGCATACGCTGGCCGCCGGCTGGCATGACGATCCCGCCACCGCCGACCTCCTCCGCCAGCGCACCACCACCGACCCGCACGTGAACGTCCGCGAGACGGCAGTGGAGGCGCTGGCCGCCGGCTGGCATGACGACCCGGCCACCGCCGACCTCCTCCGCGAACGCGCCACCACCCAGAAGGACGAGAACGTGCGCGCGGCGGCGGTCCGTGCGCTGGCCGCCGGCTGGCATGACGACCCGGCCACCGCCGACCTCCTCCGCCAGCGCGCCACCACAGACCCGCACTGGTACGTGCGTGTTGAGGCGGTGCAGGCGCTGGCCAAGGGCTGGCGGGACGACCCGGCCACCGCCGACCTCCTCCG
>OBLT010002965.1_pt1 | contig 10415 bp, 5 predicted proteins | sample 1518721 | NCBI WGS metagenome assembly OBLT01 (sample SAMEA3539307, study PRJEB22396) | soil metagenome | biome: tundra; feature: field; material: soil | place: USA | collected 2010-05 | depth 0.15 m | reverse complement strand
CGAAAAGCGTCGAGACGAGTCTCGACGCGGCAGACACGAGTGTCCGCGCCACATCCTCGGCTCACATACGTTCCAAGACATCAGGAGTTCAGAGTCTCGACCCTGCAGCCTGAGAGGCTGCGCCACAAAGCATCTTCCACGACATCGGGAAGACTTCACTGCACCGCGAGGTTGACCGTGTTCGATGCCGTGCCTCCGGAGCTCAGGACCACCTTGGCTGTCCCGCTCACGCCAGTGGGCACCGTCACGGCCGTCTGGTACAGACCGGCGAAGCCCGGCGAGGCGATCGAATAGACCACCGGCGCGGTTTGGCCGCCGATGGTTACCGTTACGGTGCCAGTATTGTTGAAGCCGCTAGCCGGCGGCACCAGCAGGACGCCGGTCTGCGCCGCGGGGGTCGTCTGGCCCAACCCTGTCGAGAAGATGACGATCGTGTCACCCGCCTTGACGGTGTTGGCCGCCGTGATCACCGAGAAGTCGCTGTTCTTCACAATTGCGCCCAGGCTGGTGGGCTGATCCAGGATAAAGATGCTGGGCGCCACGCTGGCAACGGTAACATTGCTCGCGGTGCTGGCCCCACCCGCCGTGGTGACGATGATCGGTTGAGCACCGGCTGGCACTTCGAAGGGGACCTGGACGTTGAGCTGCCCCGGACTGACAAAGTAGATCGGCGCTTTCACTCCTCCGATCGTCGCGGTGACCCCATTCATCGAAGTCGCCAGTGCAGTGGCCTGGTTGAACCCGCCCAAATCGGAAGTATAGGTGGCCAGGTTGGTCCCGTATATGGAGAGGATCCCGCCCGGCGCGGTGGTAGTAATCGTCGAGGAAACCGCCGCGGCCCCACCGACGGCCGGCTTGCCCGGCACCGCCGCGAGCTGATCCCGCATGGCGCCGCCCGCATTCACGGTGGTGTGCATATTCGCATAGAAGCCGGATGGATCTTTCACGAGCTGGTTGAGCGCGGTGATGCCCGTGGCCGTCGCTATGGTCACGATCTTGAAGATGTTTCCGTTTCCGGTATCGGTGACTACTTTGTTGGTGGTGGCATTCACATCGGTGGGGAACACGATGCTGCCCGCCACCCCAACCGGGCTCTGGTGGATATGCAAGCCGGTGATCGTGGTGCTGGCGGGGAACCCGCGGAAGTTCACGTCGAAGATGATGGTTCCCGCAGCCACCGTGCCGTCCGCGTTCCGCAGCAGGTAGACCGGGATCGAGGTCTGCGCGTTGGCCGCGAGTCCCGCGATCGGCGGGGTCTCATTGGCGGGGGACAGGTTCACTTGAAACACCGCCCGGTCGGTAGTCTTCAGTTGGTCCCGCATTACGCCGCCGCCGAAAACTGTGGTGTGAATGTTGATGTACTGGTTGCTCGGACTCGTGAACAAACTGTTGATCGTGCCAACCTCGGTTGCAAAACTTGCATCCGTGGACGACACGGGCACTTCATAAGTCAGATTGCCGGTCCCGGAGGGATCCGCCGTCACGGAATTCGCTCCGCTACCGATCCCGGTGTTGATGATGACAGGCCCGTTGATCCCGGCCCCGCCATTGTGGATATGGAATCCCGTGAAGATCGTCCCCGGGTCGAACCCGGTGTATTCCAGGTGGAAAATGGCCTCGGCGGCGGCCACGTTTCCGGAGCTGTCGAGCGCCCGCAGGGCGGTCACTGTGGCGATTCCCGAAGCGTTCACCCCCGTCGGCGGAACCTCATTGTTGGGGCTCATCAGCGCCATGAGCACCTTCATATCCGCGCGCAGGAGTTGCCCGCGCATGGCGCCGCCGGGATGATCGGTGGTGTGAATGTTGGCGTAGTAGTTCTGGGGATTGGCGATCAGGTCCTGGATGACGCTGACGGCAATCGCGACAGGCGTCTGCGGAAACTGAACTTGCTTGAGGACGCTGCTCTTTCCCGTGGAGTCGATGGAGATGCTGTTGGTGGTGGCGTTCACATCCGTGGGAATCACGATGGGGCCCGCGACGCCCGACGCGCCATTGTGGATATGCAGGCCGGTGACCGTCACTGCGCTCGAAAACTTGCAGGCAACGTCGAAATCGACGGAACCGGAAGTGATGTTTCCGCTACTGTCGCGGACCACGTGGAGCCAGATGATGACGTTTCCGAGCGAGGTGTCGGTAATCGCTGGCGTCTCATTCGCAGGTTGCATGAGCGTAAGGAAGGGAATCGTCTCGGCGGTGTCGGCCATCAATCCGGACGCGCACAAAAGCAACAGCGCGGCGGCGCAGGAAATCGTCGTGTTTCGCATTGCAAACCTCCAAAAATTGGGGAACCCGATAGTAAAGCATACACTGTCCGCTCGGGTTGCCGACCAGATCTACACGTTCCACTTGTGAATTCTATGGAGAGCAGTGTTTGCGGCGATGGTGCCCCTCACTCCGAGTTCGTAATGAACTCGAAGAGATCCGTATTGGTCCGCACAATCAGGTGGCCGGGCCCCAACGGCTTGCCCTCAGTGACAAAGAACACCGCACCATCGGTGGACTCGCCCTGGGCCAATTTGGATTGCACCAAGGTCAGGGCGCTGGCGATGGCGGCGGCCCGAACTTTGGTGGCGCTCATGGCCAGGGCGGCCAGCCGCCTCTGCTCGTACCCGTTGGTGGACCGCAGATGTGGGTTGCCGTACACCGCGGCCTCATAGGCCTGCACCAGCTTGATGACGTCGCTCCCGCTGCCCTTCTGAAACAGCATATCGATCACCGTCTTGGCCGGCGTGGCCCGGATGACCTCGCCATCGTGGCGCAAGTAGCTGAAATCTTCCGGCCGGATCACGTAGGGCCCCGCGGAACCGTTCGAGACGGCAACCTGAATGATGGCATACTCGTGCAGGTGGGCCGGCATCTGGGCGAACATGACGGTCACGCCGGATTTGGTAAGTGTCTGGTATTTCAGACCATTAGACTCAAACTCGATGACTTGAGCCTGCGCGCAATGGTATAACAGCGGGAGTGCCAGGATCGACGCCCCCAGAAACCGCCTCATGAGACCATATTACGATAGAGGATGTCTGGGGGATCGGGAAAAAGATGCTCATCGACCAAAAGCAGATCGCTAACGCTGGAATTCGCCCCAGCCGCCATGGGTTGGAACAGCACGGAATCCGCAACATCAACCTCGCCTACTGGAATCTGGGTACGGCGCAATTGCTGGAACATGCCGTGCAGCGGCGCGAGGGAAGTCTCGCCAGCGGAGGCTCTTTTGTTGTTCGCACCGGGCAATTCACCGGACGCTCGCCCAAAGACAAGTTCGTTGTGAGGGACGAGATCACCGACCCCACCGTCCAGTGGGGCGCCGTGAACCAGCCCATTTCAGAAGCCCATTTCGGTCGGCTCTACTCCAGGATGATGGCATTCTGGCAGGGCCACGAGGTCTACGTGCAGGACTGTTTCGTGGGCGCCGATCCGGAGTACACGCTGCCCGTCCGCGTGGTAAGCCAGTTGGCATGGCACAACCTGTTCGCCCGTCAGCTTTTCATACGCCCGGACCCGGCCAAGACCGGGGACCACGTACCGGAATTCACCATCCTGTTCGCGCCGGACTTCCAGGCCGACCCGGTTGGGGATGGCACCAATTCGGAGACGTGCATTGTTCTGAATTTCAAGAAGCGGGTGGTGTTGATTTGCGGTACCAGCTATGCGGGTGAGATGAAGAAATCGGCCTTCACCATCATGAACTATCTGCTGCCGGCGCGCGGCGTGTTCCCCATGCATTGTTCGGCCAATGTGGGGGAGAAGGGCGATGTGGCGCTGTTCTTCGGCCTCTCCGGCACCGGCAAGACCACTCTCTCGGCCGACCCCAACCGCCGGCTGATCGGCGACGATGAGCACGGTTGGAGCGGCAACGGCGTGTTCAATTTCGAAGGGGGATGCTATGCCAAGTGTATCCGGCTTTCGAAGGAGCAGGAGCCGCAGATCTGGAACGCGATCCGTTTTGGGACCGTTCTGGAGAATGTGGCCATGGATTCCGAGACCCGGCTGCTGGACTTCAACTCCGAAGAGGTCACGGAAAACACCCGCGCCGCCTATCCCCTGAGCTTCATCGATGGGGCGGTAGTCCCCAGCGTGGGTGGGCACCCCAGCAACGTCATTTTCCTGACGGCCGATGCGTTTGGCGTCCTGCCACCCATTTCCAAGCTGACGCCCGAGGAGGCCATGTATCACTTCTTAAGCGGCTATACGGCCAAGGTGGCGGGTACGGAGCGCGGTCTGGGCCCGGAGCCGCAGGCCACCTTCAGCGCCTGTTTTGGCGCTCCGTTTCTGCCGCGGCCGGCGTCCACCTACGCCGCATTGCTCGGCGAGAAGTTGCGGCGCCACGGCGCCCAATGCTGGCTGGTGAATACCGGCTGGGTGGGCGGCCCCTTCGGCGTGGGTGAACGCATGAAGCTGCGCTACACGCGCGCTATGCTGAATGCCGCGCTTTCCGGAGAGCTGAAGGACGTACCGACCGAACCACATCCGGTGTTCCGGGTGGCGGTGCCCCAGTCCTGCCCTGGGGTACCGTCTCACTTTCTCGATGCGCGCGGCATGTGGGCCGACAAGGCGGCTTACGACAAGGCGGCCGAAGACCTGAGCAACCGGTTCAACAAGAACTTCGAGAAGTTCCCGAACGTGAGCGTGGAAATCGCGCAAGCCGCACCCCTGTGACACCGCACCGGCCGCGGGCCAGGTCCGCTCCACCCACGAGTATCGCGCGCCCATGTTGGGCCCTGCAGTGTGAACAGGCTGGCCGGCGCGGGAAGCGCTGGATTCGCCTTCTCGACCGTTTAACCCCGGTTAGACCCCGATCAGTCCGCAATCCTCTGCGAAATCGGAAGAATGTGTTTTAATAAGAACACTTTTCCCGTATGTCGGATTCGCTCAAACGTCTTAGGAGGGCATGGAAGAGCCTGCATTTGCGCGTCCGGGAGATCCGGATGATCGCGGGCGGGTTGGCGTCCACCGGCCACCCCATCGACGCGCATATTATTCCCATGCGCCGCTGTAATCTCGCCTGCGCATACTGCAACGAATACGACGATTCGTCCAAGCCGGTACCCCTCGACACGATGCACCAGCGGCTCGACCGCCTGGCGGGATTGGGAACCGCCATCATCACGATCTCGGGTGGGGAGCCATTGCTGCACCCCGAACTGGACTCCATCATCGCGCGGGTTCGCCGGCACGGGATGATCGCCGGCATGATCACCAACGGCTACCTGCTGACCGCCGACCGCATCAAGCGCCTGAATCGCGCCGGGCTCGATCACCTGCAGATCTCCATCGACAATGTGATGCCCGACGAGGTTTCCAAAAAGAGTCTCAAGGTATTGGACAAGAAGTTGCAACTCCTGGCCGAGCACGCCGACTTTCACGTGAATATCAACTCGGTAGTGGGCGGCGGCATCCACAACCCCAAGGACGCCCTGGCGATCGGCAAGCGCGCCTTGGAACTGGGCTTCACGTCCACGGTCGGGATTATTCACGATGGCGGCGGCCAATTGCAGCCGCTGCGCGACGAAGAGCGCGAGGTGTATTCGGCCATGCGCTCCTTGGAAAAGAGCAGCTACGCGCGGATCAACTCTTTCCAGGACAACATTGCGCATGGCAAGGAGAACCACTGGCGCTGCCGCGCGGGCTCGCGGTATCTCTACATTTGCGAAGACGGCTTGGTGCACTACTGCTCGCAGCAGCGCGGCTACCCGGGCAAGCCGCTGGCGGAGTACTCCACCGAGGATATCCGCCGCGAATACCGCACGGTAAAAGGTTGCGCGCCCCGCTGCACGGTGGCCTGCGTCCACCAGGTTTCGACGATCGATTTCTGGCGCGGCCCTCAGGACTTGCAGCCTTCGCAGGCAGTAGGGGATCAGTCCCAGCGGCTGGTGCAGCTACAGTAGCCCCACGCGGACTTAATAGGCCTGCCCACGGTTGTCCACGCCGTGGATCCGGACCGCATCCGGCGTGTCAAGGTCGAAAAAGACCCGCCATTTGCCGACTCGGAGCCGATAAAGACCTGCCCGATCCGTTAGCGCCTTCACGTCTCCCTCGCGGGTTTCGCCATAACGCGTCAATGCGTGCAGTATTCGCATGGCGGTATCACGATCCAAGCGGCGGAGATCTTCCCTGGCCGCAGGTTGCCAAATGAACCTTCTCACTGGCCGAATTCCCGAAGAATCTCCTCATGCGGAATGCCGGGCGAAGGATTTGCGCGCGCGGCATCAATGCGGGCCAGCATCTCGGCGTCCACTGGAGCTTCCTGAGAGACAAGAAATTGCAAGAAGCGCGTGGCTGCCGAGAGTTCGGAATCAGGAAGTTCGTCGATAAGGTGGTGAAGCTGCTCCTTTTCGCTCATCTGCTGTTTTATCTTCGCATGACTAGATACTAGACTGGGGTATGAAGACATCCATTTCAATCCCGGATGATGTGTTCGAACGGGCCGAGCGGCTGGCCCGGCGCACGAAGAAATCACGAAGCCGGTTGTTCAGCGGCGCAGTCAGTGAGTACGTGGATCGTCACGCTCCAGAAAATGTCACCGACGCTCGTGGATCGAGTTTGCGCTGAACTGGGAAGTCCGACAGAGGGGTTTGTTTCGTCTGCCGCAAGCCGAGTCCTGCAGCGAACCGAATGGTGAACCGGGCATTTTGCGATGGACTCTCGGGCGCACAGTATGCACACGCCCCCTGTGCTAACTTGAAAACTCATGCCCATCGAAGGTGCAGCGGACCTCGCCCTCTGGACGCCGGACTCCTGGCGCCTCCGGCCGGCCCTGCAACAACCGGAATATCCCGACCAAGCCGCGCTTGGAAAAGTGCTAGCCGAGCTACGCCAACTCCCGCCGCTCGTGACTAGCTGGGAGGTGATGGATCTCCGCGAACAACTTGCGGAAGCCGCTGCCGGAGGCCGCTTTGTCTTGCAGGGGGGCGATTGTGCCGAGCGCCTGGTGGATTGCCGGCCGGGGCGCATCACCAACACCCTGAAGGTGCTGGTACAGATGAGCCTGGTGCTGGTGGTGGGAGCGCAAAGGCCGGTGATCCGCATCGGGCGTTTCGCAGGTCAATATGCCAAGCCGCGCTCCAGCAATGACGAAACCCGAGACGGCAACAGCCTGCCCTCCTATCGCGGTGACATCATCAACCGCCCGGAGTTCACAGCCGAGGCGCGGACCCCCAATCCGCAACTCCTGCTGCGCGGATATGAGCGCGCGGCCATGACCCTGAACTTTATTCGCGCCCTGGTCAAGGGGGGATTCGCCGACCTGCACCATCCCGAATATTTCGACCTGGATTGGGTCCAGCATTCTCCGCTGGCCGATGAGTATCATCAGATGGCACAGACCATCCGGGACTCCCTGCAGTTCATGGAGAATGTGCTCGGCGTGCGCGCCGGCGAGTCGGACCGCATCGACTTCTTCACTGCTCACGAAGCGCTGCACCTCGGATACGAGTCCGCGCAGACACGCCCGGTACCGCGCCGCCCGGGTTTCTTCAATCTCACGACGCATTTCCCCTGGGTGGGTCTTCGCACCAATCATCCGGAAGGCGCGCATATCGAATACCTGCGCGGGATCGAGAACCCCGTGGGGGTGAAAGTGGGCGCCGGCGCCACGCGCGAACAGGTGGCGCGGTGGATCGATGCCTTGGACCCCCAGCGGAAGCCGGGCCGCCTGACTCTGATCCACCGATTCGGCGCGGGACGCATTGCCGACGCGCTACCCAAGCTGATCGAAGCCGTCCGCGCCGAGGGCGGGCAAGCGCTATGGGTATGCGATCCGATGCACGGCAACACGCAGACGACCGCCGGCGGAGTGAAGACGCGCAACTTCGAGGACATCATCTCGGAGGTCGAGCAGGCCTTCGACATCCATCGCGCCATGGGCCAAAAGCTCGGCGGTGTCCACATCGAACTGACCGGTGAAAACGTGACGGAGTGCATCGGCGGCACGCACGGCCCCAGCGAAGAGGACTTGGCGCGTGCCTATGAATCCGAGGTTGACCCGCGCCTCAACTACGAGCAATCGCTCGAACTGGCCTTCCTGGTCGCCCGCAAGATGAAGAGTGAGGCCATGTGACACATCCCTGCTGGTGTTGCTACCCCTGTGACACAGGCATTCTTGCCTGTGTTGGTTTTGTTGCTAACGGCAGGGAATTCAGATGCAGCGCAAGAAAACCCAACACAGGCACGAATGCCTGTGCCACTCACTCATTCCGCAATGCGATCACCGGGTCCAGATGAGCTGCGCGCCGGGCGGGGAAATAACCCGCGACGGCTGCCAGAACGATCAGCAGAACGGTGGTGGCGCCGATCGTGACCGGGTCGGTTGACTGCAAGCCGAAGAGCATCGTCGACAAGGACCCCAGCAGTCGCGTACACAGGAGCGCGGCCGGTATTCCGAGGGCGGCGCCGGTTCCGGCCAGCAACAGGGTTTCGCGAATGATCATCCAGGTGACTTCGGCCGCCTGCGCTCCCAGGGCCATCCGAATCCCCAGTTCGCCCGTGCGGCGGACCACCGTGTAGGACATGATCCCGTACAGGCCGATCGACGCGAGAAGCAGCGCCAGGCATCCGAAGAAGCCGGCCAGGATTGCAGTCATGCGGTCCGTCAGGGCTGTCTGGCTGATCTGTTCGCTGAAGCTCTCCATATTCACCGGGATTTGCTTGTTGAACCTCTGCACTTCCTGCCGCAGCACTGCTGAAGCCGGCGCGAGCCCCTTCGAGGTTCTGATTTCTACAATCATGTCGCCCGGACTGCGCTCCTGGAACATGCTGAAGTACGCCTCGTATTCGGTTCCCGCGCGCAGCCCACGAGTGCGCATATCTTGCACCACGCCGATGATTTCGGCGTTTTGGTGTCTCTGGTCGTCGGCCACGCCGATGTGCTTGCCGATCGGACTTTGGCCGGCGAAATAGTGTTTTGCAACCGACTCACTGACGATAGCCTTCAGCGGAGCATTCGGGCCCTCGGCGGTAGTGAAGTCATGTCCCAGCAGTACCCGCGTTCCGAATGTCTTGAAGAAACCGGGCGAGACGCGATTCAGGTATGCATCCTTTACTTCGCCCTGCTTCTCGGTAAAGCCTTCGGCTGTGATGGGGTCGAACCAGCAGCAACTGGCGATCGGCGTGGTCATAGACAGGCTGGCGGACTGCACACCCGGATACCGGTTGAGGTTTTCGGATACCTGCCCATACAATCGCGTCAGAGCGTCGTCCTTGTACCCAGCCTGACGGGGATCGATCGACGCCACATACAGGTTCTTCGGATCGTACCCCAAGTCCTGATGCATCAGGTTCCAGAAAGTTCTCACGAACAGGCCCGCACCGATCAACAACACCAGGCAGAGGGCTACCTGCAGGGTCACCAGAACCTTGGCCGTGATGGGGCGGTGCGCGACCCGTTGCGAATTGTCTTTGAGCGACGAGCCGGGGCTTCCACGGGTTGCGCGAAGCGATGGCGCGGTCCCGAAGAGCACTCCGGTGGCGACGGCGACCAAGGCCGTAAAGCCAAGCACCAGCGGATCGGGCCAGACATTCAGGTCCACGGATCGTTGGCTGTTGGAAAGGATCGAGAGCAGAAGCCTACATCCCCAGAATGCAAAAGCAATCCCCAGCGCCGCGCCAATGGCGGAGAGCATGATGCTCTCGGTCAGCAGTTGCCGGACCAGGCGCGGACGGCTGGCGCCCAGTGCCAGTCTGACCGCTACCTCATGTTGCCGGGCGCTGGTTCGCGCGAGAAGCAGATTGGCTACATTCGCACACGCGATCAATAGGACCAGACCTACGATACCCATCAGAATGTATAGCGGGTCGGAAAACTGCATCCGTAACCTCGATGTCCCGCGACTGGCGTCCACCATATCCATGCGCGACTTCAGGAACTGCGCCCGAACCTGCCCCTTGTCGAGAGGAAGGACGTCAGTCAAGACCCTGGGCCACATGACCGCAAGACCCGAACGAACCTCGGCATCGGACAGGCCGTCTTTCTTGCGGGCCAGTATCTGCAACCACCACGCGGCTCTAGCGTGCAACATGGAACGATTCTTCTCCACCATCGGTTCCAGCCGCAAAGGGAGGAAGATGTTGGGCGACTTGCCAACCTCCACTCCGAAGAACGCCGCCGGCATCACGCCCACGATCTGGACCGGTGTTCCCTGCACCACCATGGTGCGGCCCAGCACCGATCGATCGCCGCCGAAGCGTGCCATCCAGAAGCGATAGCTCAGAACCGCGGTGGGACCGTCCGCGCCACCGGACTCCTGGTCGTCCGACGGACCGATGGAGCGCCCGAGGCTTGGCGAGACGCCTAAAGTGGGGAAATAGTCGCCCGACACATAGGCGCCTTCAATGGGTGTGGTTTGTCCGCCGATCTCCACATCGAAGCGGTGGCCGGCCTGCACGAACACTCCTGTAAACAGCTCAGAGTGGGAGCG
>OBLT010002963.1_pt1 | contig 10419 bp, 8 predicted proteins | sample 1518721 | NCBI WGS metagenome assembly OBLT01 (sample SAMEA3539307, study PRJEB22396) | soil metagenome | biome: tundra; feature: field; material: soil | place: USA | collected 2010-05 | depth 0.15 m | reverse complement strand
GCCGACCATCTATGAGCGCTTCCCCAACCGCGAGGCCCTTCTGCGCCAGGTCGCCGAACGCGGCACGGACGAATTGTTTTCTATTTTGCAGCCTGTGGGTCGCGTGGAAAACATGTGCCGGGAATATCTTCGATTCAGCTGTGCGCATCCCCGGCGCTTTGATATGACGGTCGAGATCTTTGGCGCGCGGTTTGTGGCGGGGGAACCCAGACCAGTATTCGATCTTTTCAAGTCTCGGCTCACTGAGGAAATCGGCGTGACCGGACGGAAATGCGAGGATCTCGCGCTGGCCATCGCCTTTCTGTTTGCCGGCACGGCAAGGGGAATGGTCGCCGCCGGCGGGGACACCCATCATGCCAACGAACTGCGACGCGCTTCGCTGGCGGCGTTGCGGCTGCTGCTGAAAGCTTTTTCTGGTCCTGCCGATCCAGGGAGACGGATCCGCTGATCTGGGTGGAAAGTGGCAGACGCCGGGGGCTGAGCCGAGGCTAATGCAGTACTTCCGCGAGCTTCCCGCTGGCAATCAACGAGGCGACCCGTGCGAAATCCTGGGTGAGGATGCGGTCCTGCGAAATGGTGGGCGAAACGGCGCGAATCGCCGCGTGGGCCGCCTGTCCGCGTTTGCCGGTCTTCAGCGGAGCCCGGAAGTCCAGCGCCTGGGCCACGGCCAGCGCTTCAATCGCCAGCACATTGCGAGTGTTGTCGAGCACCCGCAGCAGCTTGTTGGCGGCGGTCATCCCCATCGACACAAAATCCTCCTTGTTGCCAGACGTGGTGATCGAGTCCACCGATGCCGGATGCGACCATACCTTGTTTTCGCTGACCAGCGCTGCCGCCGTCACCTGCGGCATCATGAAGCCCGAGTTCAATCCCGCGCCCGGCGCCAGGAAGGGGGGCAGGTCCTCGTTCAGCGAGGGGTTGACCAACCGCTCCAACCGCCGCTCCGAGATGCCCGCCAGCGCGCTCAACGCGATGGCCAGAAAATCCAGAGCGAAGGCCAACGGTTCGCCATGAAAGTTGCCGCCTGAAATAATCTCACCCAACACCGCATCGCCGATCTTGGCCTGCGGCGCGCCGACCTTTTTCCCCTGTGGGAAGACCAGCGGGTTGTCCACCGCGGAATTCATCTCGATTTCGAAGACTTCGCGACAGTGCGCCAGGGTATCACGCACCGCGCCGTGCACCTGCGGGATGCAGCGCAACGAGTATGCATCCTGAACTTTTCCACAGCCGCGGTGCGATTCACGAAGTTCGCTACCTTCCAGCATGCGTCGCAGATTACGCGCGACATGCAATTGTCCGGGGTGCGGTCGCGCCTGGTGAATGCGCTCATCGAACGCCACGTCGGTACCTTTCAGCGCATCCACGACCAATGCGCCGAGAACGTCCGCGGTGTCTGCCAGTATCGATGCCTGCAGAGTTGCCAGCAGTCCTACCGCCAGCATGGCCTGCGTTCCGTTGATGAGAGAAATGGTTTCTTTGGCTTCCAGGACCAGGGGCTTAATGCCGGCCTGTTTCAGCGCGTCCGCACCGGTCAAACGTTTGCCGTTGAAGACAGCTTCGCCCTCCGCGATCAGCACCAGTCCGAGATGCGACAGTGGCGCGAGGTCTCCGCTGGCGCCTACGCTACCCTGCGAAGGAATCACGGGATGAACGCCCCGGTTCAACATTTCACAGAGTGTATCGATGACCAGCCCGCGCACGCCCGAGCAGCCCTTGGCCAGCGAGTTTGCCCGCAGAAGAATCATGGCGCGGGTTACTTCTTCACTGAGCGGGTCGCCTACTCCGACAGCGTGTGACCTCAAAAGGTTGATCTGTAACTGGCGGATGTCGTCGTGAGGGATGCGAACATCGCTCAATTGGCCGACGCCTGTAGTGACCGCGTAGCCGACGCGGTTGTTTTCCACCAGGTCCTCGACTACTGCACGGGCGCGATCGACCGCCAGTCGGGCCTCCGGGGCCAGCATCACCGGACGCCGCTCAAACACCACCGAGCGAACGTCGTCCAGGGTCAGATCGTTGCCGTTGATGTGCAGAAGTTTCATGCGTTCTCAATCTGCCAAGGGGCGGGCTGCGGCCGCCGCCACGGCTTCCAGTCCCAATCTCGAATGTTCAGCTTTTTCCTGCAGCCTCTAAGAGTGGCCCCATGTATTTTCCGGGCAGGTGCATGCGCTTGAACGCGGAGTCCACCACGATGTGAACGCTGTCACCCTCGGCGAGCGCCTTGCCGTCGGCGGCGCGCACGATCTCGTAGCCGAAATGCAGCAGCGATTCGCGAACGTTGACCAGCCATGTGCGCACGGTGATCAGGTCATCGTAGCGGGCCGGCGACTTGAAGCGGCAATGCACATCGGCCACCGCGATGTGGGTGTCGTCCTGCTGCTCCATGTCGCGATAGGTAAAACCAAGTTGGCGCAGCAATTCCACCCGCCCCACTTCGAACCATACGATGTAATTGGAGTGATACACCACGCCCATCTGATCAGTTTCGGCGTAGCGAACGCGGAGTTGCGCCTCGAAAACGCACGCGGTCAATTTGGCTTGCGGCTGCATGACTAATGTATTCCAACTTATCACGCAGCCGCCCAGCAGTGCTGACAGCTCGCGCCTACTTCTGTTCCCCTGCCGGAGCCGCCGCCGCTGCTGGCGCCGCAGTGTTGTGGACCGTTTGCCCACGCACCGGCTCGCCCACCGCCACTGGTGCGCCATCGGCTACGTAATCGACAAATTGCGCCGGCAGGGTTTTCGGAAACGGTACCCCCCTGGAATTCTGCAGCCGGTACTCCAGGTGTGGGGCAGAAGAGGCGCCGCTGTTGCCACACTCTCCGACCACATCTCCCTGCTTGACCTTGGCGCCTTGCTTCACCTTGATGCTGTTCTGTTTCAGGTGCAGCAGCAGCGAGAACTCCTGGTTGCCATGCGCAATCAGCACGCGGTTGCCCGACGGTAGCACCTCTTCCGGCCGTCCCGGCGCATTGTCGGCATAGGTATCGGTGACCAGCACAACGGTCCCATCCGCGGGAGCCAGCACCGGCTGACCGTAGCAATAGAACTGGTCGTTCTTGGTGCCGTCTCCCGAAAATGGACGGCCATCTTTCAATACCGTGAACGTCATGGCATAGCGTTCGGCGTCCCGGTAGGCGTTCGGGTTCTGGTAAACAATCCTTCCACCCTGGTACACGAACCAGTCACCATTGAAGGGAAGCCGCAATTTGGCCGTGTCCTTGTAATCGACAAAGCGGTTTCCTGTCGGCGGCGGGTCGGGCCGGAACTGAAACATCGATATCTGACCCTGTTCGCTGAGCACCATCACGGTGAAAATGGGATCTTTGTATTTGCTGAATTGCGAATACCGGGAGTAAACCGTATTGGCCGAAAGCATGTCGGGGCCGAAGTTCTCCCCCAGCATCTTCGCTTCGCGGCCCCATTGGGCGCCGATCTGCTTTGACACGGTAGCCATTTTCGTGGCGCTACTGTTTTTCTTCATCTGGGGGCCGAACGCAGCATACAGCGCGGCCGACTGTCCGCTTTCAAAGAGCCCAAATAATTGCCGTGCCCGGCTCTTGGCCGCAGTGCTCATCACCGGATAGCTTCCACCCGAGACTGCCGGGGCTGCGGCTTGCTTCTTGGCGGCTGGTGCGGCGGTTTGGGAAAACATGAGGGCCGGGAACAGCAACATCGCTACGACGACGTGACGGCGAAGTTTCACAGTTTACCTCCCTGTCCAATTCGGTTTGCGCTTCTCCAGAAAGGCGTTGACGCCTTCCCGAAAGTCATGGGTAGTACGGATTCGTGCATTCTCGTCCACCGCGGCTGCAATTTGGTGGTCAAGTTCCACATGGGAATACGTTTTCAGCAATCGCTTGGTGGCCAGCAATGATGCCGGACTGTTGGCAGCCAAAGTCTCTGCCAATTGGCGCGCGCGGGCAAGCAAATTCTCCGGGCGAACCACTTCGTTCACCAAACCCAAAACGAGTGCTTCCTCGGCGTCGATGACGCGGCCGGTCAGCAACAGATCGCGCGCCTGCTTCTCGCCCACCTGCCGCAGCAGAAAGGTCGAGACGATGGCCGGCACAAATCCAATGCGGACCTCGGTGTACCCGAACTTCGCATCCGAGGACGCCAGCGTGAAGTCGCACAACGTTGCCAGCCCGCATCCGCCCGCGATGGCCGCTCCGTTGACGGCGGCGATGGTTACTTTGGGAAAGTCATACAGCGCCCGGAACATGTGCGCCATCCGGCCGGAGTCGGCCAGGTTCTCTTCTTCGGTCTGCCGGGTAATTTCCCGCAGGTTGTCCAAGTCCATGCCGGAACAGAAGGCCGCTCCCGCACCTGTCAGGATCAGGATGTAGGCTGGCGACTTCTGTACTTCGTGCAGGGCGTGGTGCAGTTCCTCGATCAGTTCGTAGCTGATGGCATTGCGTTTCTCGGGCCGGTTCAGCGTAAGCGTGGCAATGGGGCCTTCGCAGGCGAGAGCCAGGGTCGCGTATTGGTGAGGGTGCTGGGACATCGGCTTGTCTCAGTGCAATGAGCCTGGGTCGTTTCAATTGCCGGCTAAAGAGCAACGCCAGGTTAAGTCCTCTGCTCGATTGGCATTATCACACCTAAACACTTTCGTAACCGAGTTCTTTTGCTGCAAGTCAGGGAAAGACATGACATCTCGCCCAATTTGGGACATTTAATGCTTCCAACAGAATCCTGCTTTACATTTTGGGGAGGCCGAATCGCTCGCCAATCTCCGCCGCTATCTGGACGAGTTCCGCGATCGGCTTCTTGATGGGCAAAGGCACATTGCGCCGCTGCAGGGCTTCCAGCACCTTCTCCGTGGGAAGGTTGCCGACCAGCACGTCCTGGGCAAACGGGCAGCCGCCGAGGCCTCCGATGGCGGAGTCGAACCGTCGGCATCCCGCGTCGTAGGCCGCCAGGACTTTGTCCACGGCTTCGTCGGGACGGCTATGCAGGTGGACGCCGATCTCGATGCCCTCGAACTTCTCCAGCACCGGACCTACGATGTTGGCGATTTGCTCCGGCGTCGCTAAGCCGACCGTGTCAGCCAGCGAAATAGCCTGCAAATCCATGTCGGCCAGCAGGCTGATCCCGACAATCAGCTCCTCGGAGTTCCACAGGTCTCCGTAAGGATTGCCGAAGGCCATGGAGATGTAGGCGATGGCATCGAGCCCGCCTTCGTCCGCCTTCTGCTTCACCCGTTCGAGGATGTCCAGGTTTTCGTCCAGCGTCTGGTTCTGGTTGTTCTTCAGGAACGTTGGCGACAACGAGTAGGGGAAGCCGACGGTGCGCACGGCATTCGTGGCGATGGCGCGCTCCACGCCACGCTCGTTGACCACGATGGCAATGACCTCAACGTCATCGGGCGGATCGAGTTCGCTGAGAACGGTCTCCGAGTCGGCCATCTGCGGCACGGCTTTGGGCGAGACGAACGAAACTGCGTCAATGTGCTTGAAGCCCGCCGCCACGAGAGCTTTCAGATACTCGATTTTGGTCCGGCTCGGGATCTGACCGGGAAGACCTTGCCAGGCGTCGCGCGGACATTCGATGAGTTTGATGGAATCAGGCATGGGAAAAAGTAATTAGTAATCGGCAATTAGCCATTAGTAAAACCGGACCAACTCGGTTGGACATTTGGTGCCGAGGCCATTCTATCTCGGAGGAACTTTCGATCAAGATTACCGCCGCGTTAAAGCGCGCGGCCAAGAGCCAAGCTGGGGTGAGTCTGAGGTGAGTCGATCGCGCAAATTTCCTCGAATCAGTAAATTGCACGCTCACCGGTTTTCCATTCGCGATTCATCCGCTGTGCATTGAGCATTTTTCGTCTTCGGAGCAAAGTGGGCTCGTTCAAATACGGAGCCACGGCTCCAAAGAGAAAAGAGGACGATATGAAACGCACAGCTTACATGATCACGGCATTGGTAGCGTTACTTCTGCTGGCATTGGTTCCCGCCTATGCGCAACAGGCTTCAGCCAGGGTGAATATCCCCTTTGGCTTCACGGTTGACGATGTCCGGATGCCCGCCGGGGAGTACCTCATTACCGCACCGAGCGAAAAGGTCATCAGCATTCAACGTATCGGGGGCGCGGAAGTGAAGGCCACCATCACCAACAGCAGCGCACCCGCCAAGTGGAACGGACGACCGAAGCTGGTGTTCCGCCGGTACAACTCCCTGTACTTCGTGGCGGCGGCGTGGCTGCCGAACTCGGACCACGGGCACGAGTTCTTCACCTCGGCGACCGAGATCGAAGTGGCCCGCAATACGACCCAGCAGTCGGTTGAACTGGCCATGAACATTGCGAAGTAGATCCGATGGCTCTAGTCGCAGGCCCGGAGCAATCCGGGCCTTTTCTTTGGGTGACCGTTCTTCCATTTTCCAAGCGGAGTCCTAGAGCCGGAAGCGGCGCCGAAAAGCACCCAGAACACCCAATAGTCCCGTGCCGAACAGGGTTAAGGTGCCGCCTTCCGGCGTTGGAGATCCGGCGGCTGTGGAGACGTCGTCGGTGGAAACTATCAGGCTTTGGCCGGCACCGACATGTATGGGGATATCCGGAAAGTTGAAGCTATCGGTGACATAGTCGCTGCTGATTGAATTGGCGCCGAGCGCGGTGCGGAGTGCGTTTTGCAGCGTCGTCTGGTCCCAACCTGGAAGTCCAATCATGTATGGGCCCAATGAAATGGAAATGCCAAGGGGTTGGCCCTCCACAAAGTTCACGTCGAGGGTAAAGAGCAAGCCGGTGAGGTTTGTGGACATGTCGCTGTGGAAGGAAGCGGACGCGGAACCAGGCCCGCCACTCCCACCCAACTCCATTCCGTGCAGGCCATCGGTGGCTGTAAATAACCTGTCGAGAGTCACGTCAAACGCTCCGCCGCTGGGATTGGTGAAGGTGAGGGGATCGGTGAATTCGGCCTGGGCGAAAGTGGCGAGCGTGACTGCCGTCTGGTCCGCATGGGTGAAGTAGCTCTTGAATCCGAAGACGACTGCCGTCTTCGCCGACTCGGCGTTCACTGTGTTGCCCGCGCCGTCCACGACTCCTATGACTCTGGCTGGTGGAATTGGTCCATTGAAGACGCAACTCGGATTCTGGGCGACGATGACACCACCGATCTTGCCGCAGGCGCGACCAGAACTGACAGCATCGATGGCGATGCCAAAATCCGTTTGACCGGCAACGGCACCCGCAGCCGTCGAAAGAGAATTTACTGCTGCCGGTAAGGTGGTCGTCAGCCCGAGGCTGATGGCCACAACGAAGAAAAGACCCGATGTTTTTCGCATGGCGATAGCTCCTGTCTGGGATGTGTTTACCCGGGTTGAGCCGGGCGGGGCCTGAGGTCAAGCGCGACGGCCACTGCAGGGAAGCCTGAGGATGAATAACTGGTTCCGGCAGGACATTGAAGGGCTGTCGGAGCCACCCACACGGAGACGAGGGCTCGACTATTGGGCGAAATATGACACTCCTGGAAGGGAATGTCAACGGGTTTCATGTCGGATTTGCACATTGGCGTTGGCCACCCAAGAGTTGTCGCAGCGGCCGGCGGGTCGCTTGCCAGGGAGGAACCGGCGAGACGGTTGACGGCGACAACGTGGAATGCCGTGAATCGGCAGTTTCGAGTTTTAAGCTCCGAGTTGGGGGCGCGGCCTGCAAGAAAATCAAACGCAACCGCTGATTTACACGGATCACACGGATGAGAATTGAGTGTCAAATCGAAGATCCGACCAACAGATCCGGCTTGGACGGGGCCCCGCAGTCGAGTCAAGTCGATCGCAGTTTATCGCCAGAGAGTGGCGCGAATCTGGGGCGCCAACCAACTAGCGGTAGGCGAGGTCGAGGGCGTAGAGTTCGTCGATGCCGAGGTCGCGCAGCACCAGGATGCGGTCGTCGGGAGTGAGCGCAAACCACGCGCCGCTGAAGATGGGAACCGTGGCATCGACGGTGGAGAGGTCTCGCGCAAGTTCTGCCGGACCGTCCGGTACTCGGAACCTCCAGACCGAGCCATGGATTACGTAAAGATATTGGCTATCATGCGACCAGCTTGGCCACGCTATGTGACCCTCTTGTGGCAATGGCACTTGCGTCCAGCGAGCAGTGTCGAAGCTGTACAAGAAGAGTTTCGTCATATGGTCCGACAAGGCTGAAATGAAACGCCCGTCAGGCGACAATCGGGAACTGAACATATGCTGTGAGCCGGGAATAGTCCTGGAGTGCTTGGTGTCCAAGTCCAGAATTCTGATCTCTCGTGCCGGTCCACCGCTGAGGACCCCGCCGCCGTAAACAATCGACTTGCCGTCGGGCGACCAGGTCGGGTCCGCCGGTTGAGAGTCTTCGTCCCCCGCAACCAGCAGCATGGGGGTACCGCCGGTGGCTGGAACGAGATAGATTTTTCCGTTTTCTCGCCACTCCGTAAAGGCAATCAGATGTCCGTCGGGAGACCACTTTGGATTGAGGACTGCCCCCATCGGCGGAAAGGTAAGTTGCAGGCGCTCGCTGCCGTCGAGACGGCTGCGCCAGAGTATGTTTTGCGGATAGGAAACATACGCTACCCATTGTCCGTCGGGAGAGAAATCGACGAAGCCGGCAGAAATCCCATTGAGATAGGGGCGAAATTCACCCGACGCCGTGTCGTAAACTGCCAATTCGCCCCGCTTTGTGTTTCCCATCACGTATATCTGTTTGCCATCCTTGCTAAACGTAGGCGTGGAGTAGGAAGTGGAGCCGTAGGTCAGTTGGACAGGAGGCGAGATGCGCGGTTGGTCCGCCGGTCCAGACTCTGTTACGGCCCATAGGTTGTCGCCGTCACTGTCCGCCATTACAAATGCGTAGATTCTGCCGTCGGCGCTCCAATGCCCGCAGCACTTCGGTTTCTCAAGTTGGGGCAGGAAGCGGTGCAGTCCGGTACCGTCGGTGCTGGACTCCCAAATCCGAACGCCCGACATGATGCGAATTCTCTTGCCGTCCGGCGAGACGCTGAAATCGCTGGTGGCGCTGGGGACTGACATCAGCGGGTGCCCTTTGCCGCTCTCGAGGTCGGCCATCAACAACTGCCGGGCATCGGACGATTGGTTGTAAATCAATCGTTGGGTGCCAGGCACTAACGCCGCGAAAGAGAGAATAAGGTCGTCAATTTTCCTCTGCGGACCATTGGGCAAGGAGGCAAGCCAGGCCGGATTGTCCCAATTTGTCGCCAAGTCGAATAACAAAAGCTCAGAACCATCGGCGGAAATGTCGGCAATCCACGGGTTGCGAACGGAGGGGATATCGAGGTAGGAGACTTCGCCCCCTTTGGGCGAGATTTGGCCAACGTGCAAACCATCTTCTCTGCCCTCATCGAAATAAACGCGAGTCCCGTCGGTTACCACTCGAAAGCTGAGTGCAGACGATTTCTGATGACCGGTGCGGGTGAGTTGATGAATGGCGGTGACGACCGGAGTGCGTGGACGGTAGAGCCAGTACAGGGAGCCAGCGGCGATCGCCAGCACCAGCATGGTAGCTGCGGCGAGTTTCCAGAGCCGTGATTTGCGTCGCGCATACTTGTCCGGGTCGTCTGAATCGGTGGGAGATGCAGGCGGGCCGTTCGTTGGCTCGGCGACCGGATCGACGCCATTCGGAGCCGTTTCGACCTGGGCAATGAAGCGGTATCCCTTTTTCGGCAGCGTCTCGATATAACGCGGGGCGTCGGGGTTGTCGTCGAGCGTCTGGCGCAGCTTCTTGATGGCAGTGTTAAGGCTGTGCTCGAAATCGACGAAGGTGTCCTGCGGCCAGAGGCGCTGACAGAAATCCTCGCGGGTGACGAGTTCTCCGGGACGCTCCAGCAGGATAGACAGAACTTCGATGGGCTGACCGCGCAGGTTGAGCTTCTGGCCGAGCTTAAAGAGTTCGCCGGCTTGAGGATCGAGCTCGAAGGGCCCGAATCGAATTCGGTTGCGAGCAAGGACACCCATGACACACCCTCCCGCACGGCTGAGCGTAGCGCGTCATGAGGCGAGTGTCAGTGACGGATTGGCCGGGTTCGGGTGACTTTGGATTCCTAAGTCTGTAGCACTCCCACGCTGAACTTGGGGACATCGGGATTGAGCGCCGCCGCGTCGAGCGCAATGATCAGCGCCTCACGCGTCTCCATGGGATCGATGATTTTGTCGATCCACAGGCGGGCCGCGCCGTAGCGGGGATCCATTTGCTCGTCGTAGGCGGCCTTCGTCTCGTCGAAGAGCTTCTTCTTGTCTTCGTCGCTCAACTTCTTTCCGCCGCGCTCCAACTGTTTAATCTTGATTTCCACCAGCGTGCCCGCCGCCGAGGAACCGGCCATGACCGAGTACTTTGCGGTCGGCCAGGCGAACAGGAAGCGCGGATCGTAAGCCTTGCCGCACATGGCGTAGTGTCCGGCGCCGAACGAACCGCCGACGATCACGGCAA
>OBLT010002962.1_pt1 | contig 10421 bp, 14 predicted proteins | sample 1518721 | NCBI WGS metagenome assembly OBLT01 (sample SAMEA3539307, study PRJEB22396) | soil metagenome | biome: tundra; feature: field; material: soil | place: USA | collected 2010-05 | depth 0.15 m | reverse complement strand
CAACCTCGACCCAACCTCAAGCCCGAAGTGTTTTTCCCCGGCCCCCGGCCCTACTCCTCGGCTCGCGCGATGCTGGAGAGCTCGACCTCCCGGACGCCGTAGAGCTTCAGGAGGTGGCGGCGAATCTCCTCCCCGATCCGCTCGGGCCGCTCGCCGGGTTCGTGCTCTACCTCCACCTTGAAGAAAAGATTGGTCCGGCTCATTCGGCGCTTGTCCTCCGACTCTTATACTAAGGGAATGAGCTGCCCCCTTTGCCGGGTCCGCCGCCCCCGCCGCTTCTGCCCGGGGCTCGGGGATGACATCTGCGCGCTGTGCTGCGGCACGGAGCGCGAGGTGACGGTGGATTGTCCGCTCGATTGCGGATACCTGCGGGAAGCTCGCAAACACGAAAAACTCGTGCCACTCGATCCGGAGCGGGTCCCCAACCGCGACATTCGCCTCTCGGAGGGCTTCCTGGAGGAGCACGAGCCGCTGACGGCATTCCTGGGGCGCGCGGTCGCGAACGCGGCGTTCACGGTCCAGGGCGCGGCGGATCTCGACGTGCGGGAGGCTCTGGAGGGCCTCGCCCAGACGTATCGGACCCTGCAGAGCGGAGTGTACTACGAAAGCCGCCCCGGTAGTCCGCTGGCCGCGGCCATATTCGACGCGGCGCAGGCAGCCGTGCCCGAGTTCCGGCGGCGCGAGCAGCAGGAGTGGGGCATCTCCAGAACGCGCGACGCCGACGTGCTGGGAATCTGGGTTTTCCTACAGCATCTGGGGCTGGGCAACAACAACGGACGCCGCCGCGGGCGGACGTTTCTCGACCTGCTGTGGGAGCTTTACGCGGGCGGCGCGGCCCCGCCTCGCCCGGCATCCTCCTTGATCCTTCCTTGAAAGCCCACCGGTATCGGGGCGTCCACGAGAACGCCCCTCTTTTTCCCGGCGGCGACGATGTGGCCGGTGAACCTTGGCGTGCCGTTCACCAGCAGATCGACCGGACGCCCGACCGGGTAGTCGAAGGTCAGCAGGTGGCCTTCGTCCAGGCTTAGGAGGTCCTCGACCGTCAGGGTGGGGCCAGCCAGGCGCCCTTCCAGCGTCAGCGAGGAACCGCGCAGAATTCGCAGGATCCGCTCCTGCTCCGCCTGGCTGGCGTTCGTTTTGCGGACCGACCATTGCTGGTCGAATTTCTGCCGCATCATCTTGATGACGATCGACGGCATGGCGATGTTCATCATGCCCACCGTCTCGCCGATACGCACTTCGACCGCAATGGCCACCACCGCCTCGTTAGGCGCGAGTGTGTGCAGCAGTTGTGGCTCGGTTTCCATGGCTTCGATGGTGAAATCGACGGCGGTCACTCCCTTCCAGGCCTCCCGCAGGTCGCCGAGAATAATGCGGAAGAGCCCGTCGAGCAGCTTCTGTTCGATCTCCGTGATGTCGCGCTGCATCGGGGGCGAGGTCTTTCCCGAGCCTCCCAGCAGCATCTCGAGGATCGGGAATACCAGGGAGGGGTTCAGCTCCAGCACGCCGTTGCCGTCGTAGGGGCGCAGTCCGAGCGAAATCATGCAAGTGGGCGACGGCAGGCCATCCAGGAACTCCGAGTACGAGAGTTGCTCGACGCTCACCAGATTCACGATCAAATAGGAGCGCAGATAGGCCGAGAGGCTCGACATCAGGTTGCGGACGAACGTGTCGTGCAGCAGGTGAATGGCGCGCACCTGGGACTTCGGAATGCGGTCTGGCCGGCGGAAATCGAATTTCGCGGCGGGCGCTTCGCGTTTGCGGTCGCGGATGTTCTGAAAAACCGCGTCGATTTCCACTTGCGAAAGCTGGCGGCTCAAGTTCTTGCTCCCGAACCTGCTATCGGCGGCTCGGGAGAAAACTTTAGCCGCGCCAAAGGGGGGCCGCCGCGCGGTTTTCTTTCCCGGGAGCCCTAATGAAAACCACGGAGAGTCCGATAAACAGGGGTGTAAGGAGGCGAAGGGAATCAGAGATTCTGGTGGTTGACGATTCCGCCGCGATCCGCAAGATCCTGCAGCACGGAGGCCATCGCTTTCGTATTGCGCCAGTTGCCGCCGTCCTGCCCGGGAATGGCGATCGCCCAGCACATTCCGCCGGAGTTTTCCCGCGCCTTCGCCAACCGGCTGAACGGTACTTGCGCGATGACGGTCAAGGAGGCGGTGGATGGCGACCCGTTGCCCGGCGGAACGGCGCTGATTGCCCCGGGCGACTTCCACATGCTGCTTCGCAAGACCGCGTCCGGCTACTTCGTCAACGTCAAGACGGGTCCCCGGGTCTGCTATCAGCGCCCCTCAGTGGACGTCCTGTTCTCTTCGGTGGCGGAAGCCGCCGGACCCAATGCGGCCGGCGTGCTCTTCACCGGAATGGGCGCCGACGGCGCGCGGGGACTATTGAAGATGCGCCAGGCGGGCGCGCGCACGATCGCACAGGACGAGGCGTCCTGCGTGGTCTTCGGCATGCCGCGGGAAGCGATCGCGCTGGGCGCCGCCGATCGGGTCTCGCCGCTCGACCGCATCTCAAGAGCGATTCTCGCGTCCTGCGCTTCCCGGGTTTCGCGCGCGCCGCGCGCCGCCGAGCGCGGTTGACGCTAGGGTCCTGCAAACGCTACAGTAGGAATGTTCGCATCCATCCGGCCCAGCAAGTCCCCATCGTCTAGCCCGGCCTAGGACATCGCCCTTTCACGGCGGTAACGGGGGTTCGAATCCCCCTGGGGACGCCATCTATACAAACGGTTTGCCTGCGCCTCTCTTCACGTCACGCCGGCTTGTACTCCGCGCACTGGGACCTCCTGTTCAAGGCGCAGCCTGTTAAGCCGGTGACGGACGAACCCAAACTCAAAGACGCCCAAAGTGCGCTTCAGCACTCTCAAGGGAAACTGCTCCCCTGCTGCTGTTCCACGCCTGCCTCAGAATCGCCCAAACTGGGCAGGCCGAAGACCGGCAAGCGCAGCACGTATGCCGAGGTCCGATTACGGCTGTTCGTTCAAGAGGGTGGACGAGAGTTCTCAGACCTCGTGCAAACATTGCCTGAGCACTGGCTCAAATCGCCCAAATGACAGTCGCTTCACGAGGCCCTTGGCCTTCGGTGGGCATTCCGGAGTTGCCAAATGCAAAGTAGCGCGCCCAAGCCCAAGGCCATAGTAGCTGCGGCGCTTGGCTCAGGAGTAGCGACCATTTCTACATCGGTGACGGGGCCAGAGATATCGCCCCGGATAGATCTGTCTTCACTCAACCAATACCCGGACCAGCGGTCTGGCGTAGCCGAACTCCAATTAACGGCCTCAGTGCCATCAAAATCAAATATGCTCGTCAATTGGCCATTAGCAATCGAAAAGCCCACCCCATCAGGATTGGATATCGGAGCGAGAAAGTCCGTAACGCAATTCGTTTGATAAAATGGGTAGTTGTGGCATATATTCCCCCCTAATCCAAACTGGATGATAAGAGGGGTCACCCCATCCCAGCCGCTAAGGCGGTAGTCAATCCGTACCTCGAAGCTCCAGCCGAGCAGGTAATCAAAGCCGCCACCAGGTGGAACCGTGTCCACGTAGCCGGTAAACCATGCCGCCCCTTGGCCGCTGTTGGGAACAGTGATTGGCGAACCGAAGCAGCAGGCGACCAGCATAAACAGGCAAAAGAACCTTAATGTGCGCATACGATGTGGTTGTAGTCGATTTGCGATAGGTTGTCAATAGGGAGAATTAGGAGAATTGTCCTGTCAACGGTTCCATACTCCATTGGGATGTAGAGCGGCGCGCAGATTCAAGGACTTAGGGGCGATTTCCGGGCTGCCTCGACACATTCCCGCAGGGTTTCGATGCGTCTCAGCCACTCTACAAGCTGGTTCCAACTCGCAGTGATTAGGGACGCCATCTCCCGTAATTGCGGCCCCCTTATTTCCCCGAAGGCTGGCCGGCCACTTCGAAAATCAGGAAGTGCTGGCGGGGCAGGAAGTCGTACTGAGCCGCCAGCCTGTATCCCGCCTGGGCCATCTCAGACTTGAGCTGCTCCGGAGAAAAGCGGAATTCCATCGGCGGGCCTTCGGGGGAATCCGGTTTGAAATCGACGATCGCCACCCGCCCGCCGGGCTTGAGCGACTTCACCAGCTTCCGGAAATACGCCTCGCGGCCGCCGATGTGGTGATACGTATCGACGATCAGCGCTACGTCGACCGGCTCGGGAAGATTCGGTGTGTCCGCTGCGGCGAGCACGGCCACGACGTTCTTCAGGCCTTCCCTGGCGGCGCGGTCCTGGAGGTATTTCACCATCGCCGGCTCGATATCGGCCGCGTAGACTTTGGGCGCTGCCGGCGACCGCGCCAGGCGGACCGAGAAGTATCCGGTACCCGCCCCGATGTCGGCGACGGTTTGTCCGGGCTTCAGACCCAGAGTGGCAATCACGCGGTCCGGCATCTGCCACGCGTCGCGCGCCGGATCGTCAAAGCTCTGGGCCGAGGCCTCCGGGTTGTCGAAGCGGTGCTCCATGTGGTCGGGACGGGCCGGCGCCTGCGACCCGGTTTGGCTAAAGGCGACGCCTCCAGCGGCCACGATTCCCGCGAGCGCCAAACGGCTTAAGCTCATCGAAAACTGCCCCCGTTCCATTCTAGTGCAGACGCGGTTGGGAAGCTGTGACCCGGTGAAGGCGCCGGAATTCTCGAAACGCGGTCGGCGTCCAAACCGTCTCGTCAAATACGGTCTGTCTGCTAGTCTTGACGCTGTCTTCAAGGTCGGGCGGACTGCCGGCGCTGAGGCGCAGGGAGGTAAAATAGCGAACGTGAAAACCATTCGTCTAAGAACAGTCGCGCTAACTTGCGTGTGTCTGTGCGCGGCTTCGTCCGCATCTTTAGCGCAAACGAACAGCAATCCAGCGCCCGCGCCGCAGAACCCGCCGGCGACGGCTCCGGCCGGCAACGCGCAAGCGCCTTCGCTGGGGGATCTCGGGTTCCCAACGGATGTCACCAAGGGGAGCGCCCAGGACCAGGCGAGGCTCGACAGGCGGTCGCACATGCTCAAGATCCATCAGCGGCTCGGTCTGATCACGCTCGCTCCATTCGTCGCGACGCTCATTTCTTCCAGCGGCGCCAAAGGCAGCCGCACCGGCGCGTCCGGCGTCAGCATATCCGGCGGCAGCACGTCCAGCCGCGATTTGCATGCCGGTCTGGGCATCGCGACGTTGGGCATGTATATTGCGACCGCTTCCTATGCCATCCGCGCTCCCAGGGTGCCGGGAACCACCACCCGCGGGCCCATCCTCGTGCACAAGGCCCTGGCCTGGATTCATGGCCCGGGGATGATTCTGACTCCCATTTTGGGAGCGTTAGCCTACCAGCAGATAAACAGCGGGCAAAAGGTTCATGGGATCGCCGCCGCGCATGGGGCGGTGGCCGCCGTGACCGGCATCGCGTACGGGGCCGCTCTTTTGTCGGTATCCTTTAAATTCTGAGACGCCATGAATAAGAGAACCCTGCTGGCGTTTCTGCTTCTGGCGTCTCCACTTGCCGCGGCAGACGGGCAATGGACGCTGGAACAATCCACTCTCACGTATCACGTGTCTCACCCTCTGCATGAAAGCGAAGGCGTCAGCCATGCCGCGCGAGGCAAAGGCGTTTGCCAGGCCGGACAATGCGATTTCCTGATCGCGGCGCCCGTGAAGTCTTTCGACTCGGGGGACAGCAACCGCGATCTGCACATGCTTCAGGTGACGCGCGGCGCGCAATTCCCCCTCGTCAGCGTGCGCGCGCGATTGCCCGAAGCGGCGCTGGGATCGGGAACGATCCACGCCGATCTGGAGATTCAGTTCGCCGGCCAGACCGTCCAGTACAAGCAGGTTCCATTCCAACAGACGGCTCAAGGAAACTCGATACGGCTATCGGGGACCATTCCGGCGACGGTGTCCGATTTCAAGATCGACCCGCCGTCGCTCCTGGCGATCCCCATCAAGAACGAAATGCCGGTGCGCGTGGATATGACCTGGCGCCCGTTGTGAATGGCGGGCGTTGACGGCGCATCTTCCGGATCCATGGCGCCCTCCCGCCACGGGGTGCGCCTGGAGAAGCCTCCTGGCGTACTCGCTACGGCAGATCTAATTGACTGGGCAGGCCTGGAGGCCCGCCCCACTGGGCCTTCGCGGCCCCTCGTATAGAATAGAGAATTAGCCATGCCCGAACCTTCGCAGGAGTTCTATCGCATCCGGAAGCTGCCGCCATACGTGTTCGCGGTCATCAACGAAATGCGGGCAAAAGCGCGCGCGGCGCAGATCGACATCATCGATCTCGGAATGGGGAATCCCGACGGCGCTACCCCGCGACCCGTCGTGAGCAAGCTCGTCGAAGCGGCCCGCAACGCGCGCAACCACCGGTATTCCCAATCGCGCGGCATTCCCAAGCTGCGGGAAGAAATCGCGAAACGCTACCAGGCGAATTACGGCGTGGAGATCGACCCCGACACGGAAGCCATCGTCACCATCGGCGCCAAGGACGCGCTGGCGCACCTGCTTTTCGCCACCGTGGGCCCGGGCGACACGGTGGTTTCGCCGAATCCCGCGTACCCGATTCACCAATACGGCGTCATCATGGCGGAAGGCCAAGCCTGCATGCTTCCCATGCCGGACGCGGCCACGTTTCTCAACCGGCTGGAGGAACTCTATCGCGGCCCTTCGCCCAAGCCAAAGCTCTTGCTGATCTCCTTCCCCCACAACCCCACCACGACCTGCGTGGACCTGGACTTCATGCGCGAGATCGTGCGCCTGGCGCGCCAGCACGGCACGCTCGTGGTACACGATTTCGCCTACGCCGACCTGGGGTTCGACGGCTACAAGCCTCCCAGCATCCTGCAGGTGGAAGGCGCGAAAGACGTGGCGGTGGAGATCTTCTCCTTGTCCAAGAGCTACAACATGGCGGGGTGGCGCGTGGGGTTCTGTCTCGGCAACAGGAAGATGATCGCCGCGCTCGCGCGCATCAAGAGCTACCTGGATTACGGCGTGTTCCAGCCCATCCAGATCGCCTCGATCATCGCGCTGCGGGAGTGCCAGGAAGACACGCACAAGATCTGCGCCATTTACCAGAAGCGGCGCGACGCGCTGGCGCACGGTTTGAACCGCGCCGGCTGGCCCGTCGAAAAGCCGCGCGGCACGATGTTTCTTTGGGCGCCGGTGCCGGAGCGGTACCGTGAAATCGGCTCGCTGGAGTTCTCCAAGCTGCTGCTCGAAAAAGCCCTGGTCGCGGTTTCGCCGGGAGTCGGATTCGGTCCTCTGGGCGAGGGGCACGTACGCTTTGCGCTGGTGGAGAACGAACAGCGAATTCGCCAGGCGACGCGCGCGATTGGGCAGTTTTTGAAAACTTGAACCAACAAGAAGGAAGGCCAGGAGGCCCGCCCCACTGGACTGGCGCAGAGTGGAGCGGGCCTCCTGGCCTGCCTTCTTGGTTACTGTACCTGGTACGGGATCGCGATATCGATGGTCTTGGGCGGGTAGCACGCGCGGTCGTTACACGCCTGGTAGCGCAGCTTGCCGGCCGCGATGCCCGGGCCGGCCGGCGCGTTGGCGGCCACTTTGAAGTTGGCGGTCAGATCGAACCTGCCGGTTAATACCGAGAGCGGCTTATCCGAGAACTCGTACTTCTCCGTTTTTGGCGTGGGGTAGATCACCGGCCCCGGCTCCAGTGCGCCCGCGGCGGTCCAGGTCAGCTTCAGCGGGATTAGATAGTCCTCCGCGGGCGCGTTGCTATTGACGTGATAGCCCGTTTGCACGGAGCACGTAATCTTCGATTGGACGGCGGCGTTACGCTTGCCCGCCACCCTCTGCGGCTCGCCGGCGGTCAGGTAACCGGCGTTACTTTGCGCCATGAGCGATGGCAGCCAGAGTAGCGCGGCTAGCGCCACCCGGCGCCGGGGCCTGCAAAAGTCGTTCCACGCCATCTTCGAAATCCCTCCGGTCGGCGAGTCCCACGTGGACCGCGGCGATTCGCCCTTCGCGATCGATTAGAAAAGTCGTCGGCAGCGCGTCGACGCCGCCGTAAATCTGCGCCGTTTCGTCGTTGCCCATCAGCACGCGGTAGTTCATGCCCAACTTAGCGGCGAACGGCTTCACCACGTCCCAACCCTCATCGTCCATGGAGACGCCCAGCACCGCGAAACCATGGTCCTTCTGCCGGCGCTCCAGGTCCATGAACCAGGGGATCTCCATTGCGCACGGCCCGCACCACGTGGCCCAGAAATCGAGAATCACGACTTTGCCGCGGTAGTCGGAGAGATGCACGGACCTGCCGTCCGCGTCCTTGAGCGTGAAGTCCGGCGCGCTTCTCCGGTCTTTGTCGGGCTTGACGGCCGCGGCCCTATCGGACCGCACCGAAGAAGAGCAGGCTCCGAGCAAGAGTCCAAGCAAGATCGCGGTTCCAATGGCGGCCGGCGGACGCAGTCGATACACAAATGCTACCCGATCCGATTATATCGACAATGCGCCGCCTTCCACGGTCTTGGCAAACCAAGCCTGGCGGCGTTTGCGATACCGCGCCGCCAGAGTGAACTCCTCGTGCCGCCCGATTCCGGAATAGAGCCAAGCCGCGGAATCGCAGAAACTCTCGCAGCAGTACTCGCGCCATCGGCGGCTGCGCGTTTCGATGTCGTGCGGCTTCAGCGCCCGCTTGCGCCATTCGGCCGACCAGCCGAGTTCGCCCAGCGAGCCCGCCAGGCACTCGGGTTTGACAAGTTCTTCGTAGGAACGCCGCGCGGCATTGCTCTTGCGGAGCCAGACGAAGTGGAATAGCTCATGCACGAAGACGCGCCGGAACTCCGCGAGGCCGCGATCGAACACGATGCGGCGCTCCCGGGGGAACGACCCGGCGTGTACCTGGCCGTGCCGGTCGCGAAGACCGTGCGCGCTCTGGATACGGACGGGCGCTCCCGTCATGGGCGGCAGGCGGCGCAGCACACGCCGGACGTAGGTCTCGCACCCGGGGTCTTCAAAGATGAAACGGAGTGAGGGCCGGGCAACCTCCCGCGCCGCCGAGCTCACCCTACGCGCACCTCGTGTTGCTCCAAGCGCGCCAGCTCGGTCGCATAGCGCGTCAGGTCCGCGGGCGCGACTGTGACCAGGTCCTTTTCCATGTCCTCGCCCGTCTGGATCAAGTGGAGCAGGTGCAATCCCGCCAGCCGGGCGCACCAGGCATCGTCCACCTGGCGGCCGGCCTCGCCGCTCACGCGCGGAAGATCGGCCTGCGGCAGGGCGATCGTCTTTTCGGTTTGCGCGCCGCTCTCATCCACCAGGATGAATTTCACGTCCACGGCGTCGGCGTGCCGCAGCGAAATGGCGGTCTGCAGCCATTTGAACAGGACTTGGAACTTGCGGCCGAACGGATCCGGACCAGCTTCGAACTGGCGAAAGTTGAGCATCTAAAGGTTATCTTACACTGGCGGGGGCGTGCGCCAACCATACGTTAGAATGGAGCGCATGGCCGACCCGGAAACCCAGCGACAGCAGCAGGTGGCGGAGCAGTTCCAGCGCGACGCCGAGGAGTTCGACCGGCGCGCGCGCGCGCTGGGGTTCGGCGATCTCGGCAATTATTACTGGTACCACACGGTGGAATTACCGCATGGTCTGGTCACGCCCGGCGTGTACGATTTCCGCCAGAGTTGGCCCCGCTTTCAATTCCCCGAGGACATGCGGGGCATGCGCGTCCTGGACGTGGGTTCCGCAACGGGCTTCTTTGCCTTCGAGTTTGAGAAGCGGGGCGCCTCGGTCGTATCGGTGGAGTTGCCTTCGCTTTACGCCCTGGACCGATTCCCCGGACAAGACATCGAGCAAATCATCGAGAAGATCGAGAAGATGATGGGGCCCAAGGCCATGGACCAGTCGGAGGCCGGCGTCAAGAAGCACGGCGCCGAGCAACTGTATCACTACCTTCTGGAAGGCCCGTTCGAGTTCTGCCGCAAGCTGCTCGACTCCCGGATTGAGCGCTGCTACTCCACGGTGTACGAACTCTCCCCGGCCAAGCTGGGGTCCGCCGGCTTCGATCTAATCTTCATGGGCGACATCCTGCTGCACACGCTGCACCCCTTGCATGCCCTGGCCGCCGTCGCGCCGTTGTGCCGGGGATCGCTGGTGATCGCACAGGTCATGCCGGAGGCTCCGGACGGCCGGCCCGCGATCCACTACGTGGGTGGGGACGACCTGCACTCCGACGAGGTTTCCTGGTGGTGGCCGAACCAGCCATGCCTCGTGCAATTGCTCAAGAAGCTCGGGTTCGGCGAGGTAACGGCGGTGGGCCATCACAGCGGAGTTCTGCGCCCCTCGGGGTATGCTTACGACCGCGCCATACTACGCGCGGTGAAGTGATGCCCGCCCGATTGGGGTGGCGATTCAATCGCAGTAATAAACAGAACGTCATAAGTAATTGCGCATCCGCTCTCTGACGTTCGCGGCTCCGAA
>OBLT010002957.1_pt1 | contig 10426 bp, 9 predicted proteins | sample 1518721 | NCBI WGS metagenome assembly OBLT01 (sample SAMEA3539307, study PRJEB22396) | soil metagenome | biome: tundra; feature: field; material: soil | place: USA | collected 2010-05 | depth 0.15 m | reverse complement strand
TGCAGTCGCTGCGCTGCCAGTGCCATCAGTTCCGGGGAGGCCGACAGGTACCAGTACGTCGAGGCTGGCCCGGAATGTCCCAGGATGGTGGACAGCCGCGGCAGGCGGGCGGGGACGTCGGCGCCGTCGCGGTACCAGCCGGTTTTCTCTGCTTAGCTACCGTGTCTCAGAGGCAGCCCGGTAGTGCCACGAGCTGGACGTTTGCCGGTTGCAGGGCGGTGTGTCGCGTCCATAGGGTCGCCACTCATGCAATTGACCTTCTTCTCGCGGGCCGGCTGGCAGGACTGGGACCTGGCGGCCGAGCCCGCCATTCCGGACCGGATGCCCCAGCTGGTCGACGACGATCTGATCTTTGAGGACGCGGGGGTGCCGCGGCCGAGCGTGGCGGCGAACCAGTGGCTGCGGGAGCTGCCGGTCAGCGGCGCGCACTCGCCGGGCACCTGGGCGGTGTACGCGCGGGCGCTGCGGGACTGGATGGCCTTCGTGCTGACGCTGGGCATCGCCGTGTTCGACACCCGCGACCAGCTGAGGCGGGCGCTGGGCGCCTATGCGGGCCACCGGGCGAGCGGTCCTGCCGAGGCGCGGTTCGCCCCTTCGACATGGAACCAGCACATCTCGATCTTGTCGGTGTTCTACCAGTGGGCGGTCGCCGAGGGGCACGCGAGCGCGGTGCCGTTCACCTACGCCCAGGCGCTGTCGCGCTATGGCGACCAGGTCCGCCTGGCGCAGGCGAACCTGGCGCGGCGGCGGGTCCCGAAGCCGCATGTGAGGATCAAGTACCTGGAGGGGGACTTCGCAGCGCTGTTCCTCAGCGCGCTGGCGGGGCTGATGCCGGATGGGACGCCGGATGCGGGGTACCGGGGCCGGGAGCTGGCCCGCAACGCGGTGATGGCGCGGCTGGCGCTGGCCACGGGGCTGCGCCGCCGGGAGTTCACGTTCCTGCTGGTATTCGAAGTGCCGCCGGCCCCGCCGGCTTCGCATCCGGCAGGCCTGCCGGTGCTGTTTCCGGTGCCGGCGGCGCTGGCCAAGGGCTGCAAGTACCGGACCACCTGGATCGACGCGGCCACGCTGCACGCAGTGCACGGCTATGCCGGCCTGGACCGGGCGGCGAGCGTCGCCGGGTCGGTGTGGTCGCCGCCGCCGCGGTGGGGCGAGCCGCTGCTGGTGACCGATCCCGGCCCCGGTGGGGGGCGGGTGAACGGCCGGATGGTGAAGTGGGCGTCGCTGACCGCCGGCGAGCGGCTGCGGCTGGTTGCCCCGGGCGGGGGCAGCTGCCTGCTGGCGGTGCGCGCCGACGGGGGGCCGTTTACCGCGTGGGAGAGCGTGTTCACCCGGGCCTCGAAGCGGATCCGGGCGCGTTTCGAGCCGCGGTTCCCGCTGGTCCATCCGCATCGTCTTAGGCACTCGATGGCGATGGCGACGATGGAACGCCTGGTGGGCGGCTTCTATGTGCAGGCCGTCGGGCTGACCGCGGCCACAGGCGGCACCGGCGCCGGGGCGGCCCCGGACGCGGCGCTGGCGCTGTATCTGGCCAGGGCCGACCCGCTGATGGTGCTGCGGGACCTGCTGGGCCACTCGTCAGCTTTGACTACGGAGGCATACCTCCGGCGCCTGGACATGACGCGGATCTACGCCGAGGCCTATGAGCAGGCTGCGGACGGCACGTCGGCGGGCGCCCGGGCGGCGGCGGCCCGGGAGGCCGACACCGAGTTCGGCACGGACACCGGCACCGACGGCACCGACGGCACCGACGGCGGGGGTGCGTGATGCCGGCGGTGCTGCTGGCCGATCCGCTGGGTATCGCGTGCGAGTTCAGCGACGGACGCCGTGGCCGGTGGCTCCCCGGCGGGACCGGGGATCCGGTACTGGTCGCCGACCTGCTGGCCGGGCTGGCCGGGAAGGTCCATCCGCACGGCACGGTCAACGCCCCGGGCACTGTTGAGTCGTATCTGATCGGGCTGCGGGACATCGCCGGGTTCATGGCCGCCCGCGGGGTCCGCGGCGGCGCTGCCGCGCTGACGCGGGCGGTGCTGGCGGAGTACTGGATGCAGGCCGGGGGGAGGCGGGAGTCGGCCACCCGGTTGATGCTGGCCGGTTACGACACCGCCACCGGAGCCTTGGACGCCGGCGTCCGGGCCCTGGTGGACGGGCGGCACTACACCCCGCGGCCTTCAGGTGATCCGCTAGTGCCCTACGACCAGCAGCAGTGGCAGCAGCTGCAAGACACCTGCCGGCGGATTACCGGTGACGCCTTCGCCGGACATCGGCGGGCGCTGGCGGCGGCTGCGGCCGGCCACGACCCGCAGCGGGCCGGCTGGAACGGCGGCAACCTGCGATGGCTGCTGGTCCAGCACGGTCCGCTGAGCACCCTGCAGGTCGCCGCGCACCTGGGCGTGTCCGACGTGTGGGTCCAGCAGCACGGCGGAGTCCGCACCGCCTTCGGCGGGCTGTTCCCCGACGTCGGCGTGGTGAACGCCTACCGGGTGCTGTTCGGGTCCTACTGCGGTGTCGTCCCTGACGGGATCGCGGACCTGGACATCGGCGACATCGACTGGGCCGGCGACGCCACGATCCTGCTCGACTACGTGAAAGGACGCACTGCGGCCGAGTCGGTGACGCTGCCGCGCAGGGCCGTGCGGTTGCTGGAGCAGTGGCTGGAACATTCGGCGCTGGCACGCAGCCATGCGCCAGCCGGGCTGGCCGGCGTGCTGTGGCTGCACTGCAGCGGTCGCAGCAACACGCGCTGGCAGACCACGATCGACTCGGGTGCCCAGGGCAGCTGGGGGAAGAAACACGGCATCGAGGTCGACCGGCGGCGGATCCGCACCACCTTCGAGTCGCTGCGGGACCGCCAGGCCTGGCATGGTTCGCCCCGGTCGCTCATCGACCCCAACCACAGCCCCCGTACTGAAGCCGACAATTACCTCACCGCAGCCACGCCTGCCCAGCAGGACGCGGTGGAGACCATCATCGAGCAGGCGCAGGGCGACATGGTCCGCCGCGCCCAGCCGCCGCGGGTAGTCACCGCCGGGCAGCTGGCCGAACTGGCCGGGCAGCTGCCCGGCACGATCGCCGCGCTGGGCCTGGGCGAGCCCGCCGCCGCGGAACTCGTCTCCGGCGGGCAGGACGTGTTCACCGCAGCCTGCACCGACCCGGCCTCGGGCCTGCACGGCCCGCCCGGAAAGCCCTGCCCGGCGCGGCCGTGGGTATGCCTGCTCTGCCCGCTGGCGATCTTCGCGCCGCGGCACGCCGGCAACCTGCTCAGGTTGAAGGCATGGTTCGCCCGGCACTGGGCCGGGATGCCCGCCGGCCAGTTCATGGCCACTTTCGGCCCGTATGCGGCCCGCGTCGATGAGGTCTTGCAGCACTACCCCGCCCTCGTGCTGGCCGCCGCCGCAGCCGGCCTCCACGACGACGACAACGATCACGCCCTGCCGCTCCGGCCCGAGGAGAGCACCTCATGACCCCGCCCGGCCCCGCCGCCCGCCACGACGGCGCAGGCGGCCACCGCTCGGCGTTCACCGGATCGGACGTGTGCGCCGCCGCCGCCCTGCCCCTGGCATCCGGCGGGCGCACCGTCTGGTTCGACCAGGACGTGTGGGACTTCGGCGATGTCGCTGGCCTGGCCGCCTACCTGAACCTGTGCGACACCCGGCTCGACTTCACCGCGATCACCGACCGGCGCTGGCGGCTGGTCGCCAAGGAGTACATCTACGCCCGCCTGGCGCCCGCCGACCCGCTCGTCGCGGTGCTGCCCGGCGCCTACCGGGTCCCGCTGACCCTGGCGAGCTGCGGGAACCGGCTGGCCGAGACGGCCAACTGGCTGAACTGGCTGACCGGGCAGCAGATCACCTCCCTGGAGGAGATCACCCAGGACCACTGCGACCGTTTCCTGATCGAACGCGGGCGGCGCAAAGACACCTCCGGCATTGTGATCGGCACCCTGGCGGACGCCTCGCTGCGCCTGCCCGCCGCCGTGGTCATCGAGCTGGCCGGCTACGGCGAACTGTTCACCGCCGACCGCTACGCCGACGGCTTCACCCCGTGGCGGGGACGCACCTCCTCCCAGGTCGCCGGGATCTGCTACGGCGGTGAGAACAAGACACCCCCGCTGGACCAGCAGGTCCTGCAGCCGCTGCTCGCCGCGGCGTTCTACCTGACCGAAACGCTGGGACCCCACCTAGCGGACCTGCGGCAGAGGGTCCAGCAGGATCGCCTGGCGCACCAGGGACTCCGCTCCGCCTGGGCCACCCTCGAGGAGCTGCACGGCGTGCTAGGCCGGCACATCGACACCGGCGAGCCCCTGCACTCACTCGACAACGCGCACATCCAGGCCCGCCTGACCAGGGGCTGGGCACCCGGCGACCCGCTGCTGCCCGTCAGCTTCACGGCCCTGGCGAACGCCGCCGGCGCCCGGCGACCAGGCCCGGGTGTCATTGCCGACGGCCGGCCCGCCGTCCTCGCCGCCCTCGACCGTGTCGGCGCAGCCAAGCCGTGGGGCCGCAACGCCGCCGAGGTCGCCGCTGCCGACGGCACGGCCGCTATCTCGTGGACCATACCGCTGGACACCGGGGAGATACGTGACCTGACCGGCCTGGTGCGCACCGCCTGCCTGATCATCACTGCGATGATCACGGGGATGCGCCGGTGCGAACTGCTGGAGCTGCGCACCGGCTGCCGGCGCGCCACCGTCACCGGACCCGGCCTGGTCCGCTGCCGGCTGGCCGGGAAGCTCATCAAGGGCCAGGGGCTGGGAGGCCTCGACGACGAGTGGGTCGTCGTTGAGGAGGCCGACCGGGCGGTCGCCCTGGCCGAGCAGCTGTGCGACGACACCACGGCCGGTGCGGCAGTGTTCGGCTCCTTCGCCTTCGGCAGCCGCTACTCCATGTTCCGCGACTGGGTCAACGGGCCGGCCGGGCAGCGCCTGAGCCTTACGCCGATCCCCGAGGACCCGGTGAACCTCCGCATGATGCGCAGATCCTTGGCTCAGGAGATCGCTTACCGGCCCGGCGGGCTGCTCGCCGCACGAGTCGCCCTGAAGCATGTCAGCGCGGCCACCACGGAGGGCTACAGTTCCCGGCCCGGCGGCGCGCAGGCGAAGCTGCTCGCCGAGATCGGCGAATTCGAGGCCGGACGGAACCTCGACCTGGTCGCCGGGGAATACCGCAACTACCAGAACGGGATCATGCCGGCCGGGCCCGGCGCCCGGGAACTGGCCGCCTTCTTCGGCAGCGTCGCGGGCAAGCTGGCCGCCGACCCGCCCAGCATCGCCGGCAGCGACCAGCACCTGCTCAACCTGCTGTCCAAGCGCGCCAAGATCCTGCACATCGGCGTCTCGAATTTCTGCTGGTTCAGTGATCCGTCGCGGGCGCTGTGCCTGATCCTGGCCGGCACGCCTAGCGCGGACGCGCCGCTGATCGGCATGTGCGACTCGGCGCGCTGCCCGCAGGCCACCCACCACCAGCGGCACCGCGCCGTCTGGGCCGGCACCGTGTCCAACGGCACTGTGTTCATCGGCCAGCTCGGCCGGACCCGCAAGACCGAACAGGCCCGCCTGCAAGGCGAAGTCGACCGGGCCCAGCGCGTCGTGGACGCCATCGACGCCGCCCAGCCCGACACTGACCCGGCCGGCAATCCAGCCGAAAGCGAGTAACAGCCATGCCCGTCCCCGACGACAAACGGCAGCAGGCCGAGCAGCGCATCCGCGTCGCCGCAGCCGCGCTGCTGGCTGGCGACATCCCCGCCGGCGGCCGTTGCGACATCTCCACGCTGGCCCGCCAGGCCGGCGTGTCCCGCGCGACCCTCTACCGCAGCTATCCGCACCTGAAGGAGCAGTTCGAACATGACATGGCCGCCGCGGCCGCAGCCGGCGGCCATCCCGACCCCCGCGACGCGCAGATCGCCAGGCTGAAGGCCGGGAACGCCGCGCTGAAGACCCGCTGCGCCGGCCAGGACCAGGCCATCACCGCGCTGCAGGACCAGCGCGCCCTGGCACTGTCCCGCCTGGCCGCCCAGTACGACGAGATCCAGCGACTGCGCGCCGCCGCAGCAGCGGGTGCCGTGGGCACCGGCAACGTCCGCGCCTTGCGCGCCGCCCCCACGGCCGGCACCGAAGGACAGCGGACCGCGCTGACCGGCGTGAAGCACCCGGACCACCACGCAACGACCGCCGACACGACCACGAGCCGAGGAGACCGATGACCTTCCCCGACCACGAGCTCCCTAACGCGCTGATCACACACGCCCGCGGGCTGACTGCCGCGAGCGCCGCCAGCGAGCTGATCTGCGCCCACCAGGCATGGCTCACCAACCCCGACTTCGTCGGCGACTACATCACCACCGGCACCCGCACCAGCGGACATGCCTACGCCTACATCCGATGGGACGAGGCCATCACCGCCCTGAACGCCCGCCAGCTCGGCGGCTCCGCCTCCGAAAACAACATCCTGCGGATCGCTGCCAGCCTCGCCGACCACCACATCCCCGTCCACCTCGCCTGCTGCCTGGGCAACCTCGACCAAACCAACATCCGCCTCGTCGCCACCGCGATCACCGCTGCCAACGGCCTCCGCGCCTGAATGCCGCAGGACCCTGCCGATTCCTTCAGCGGACCTTGCCACAGCCACGATCCGGACCCGTTCCATGGACCTGCATATCCCGCTAAAAAGTGACTCCCATCACAATCGATCCGCCGCGACGACCCGCCGACGAGACATTCACCCCGCAGACGGTGCGACATTTCTACAGCGACCGCATCCCTGCGCATACGAGACACCGGACACTGTGGACACGGCGACTGCGGACAAAAAGCCGGCCAAACTGTTCACGGCGAAGGTGTGACGCAGGGCGTGGATGCGGGGACGGCACCGTCCGGTCCTGGGGCCGAGTCCCGCTGCGGTGACCAGGCGGGTGAAGGTCTTGTGGATGCTGTTGTAGGTGAGGCGGCCGCCGGTGCGGGAGACCAGCAGCGCGGGCGTGGTCCGGGCGGGGAGCAGGTGGTCGCGGCGGCGCTGGTAGCCGGCGAGCGCGTCGAGCGTTGTGGGGTGGAGCGGGACCAGGCGGAAGCTCTGTGCCTTGTCCTGGCGGACGATCAGCATGCCTTCCCGGGTTTCGATGTCGTTGTCGTCCAGCGCGATCGCCTCGCTGATCCTCAGTCCGGTGACTACCAGCAGCGCGATGAGGGTGGTGTAAGTCGCGGCTCGCAGCGTGCCCCGCAGCCGCCCGGCCGCGGCCTGCAGCGCGGCGATGTCGGCGGGTGAGTACAGGTAGGGCACCGCCCGTTGCCGCTGGCGGGGGAATAGGCCCGGGGGCGGGATCTCATGGGCCGGGTCGTGGGCGTGCAGGAAAGCGGCGAAGCCGCGGATCGCTTCCATGCACAGCCCAGGGGCCACTGAGCCTTGTCGTGACTGGTTCACCCAGTCCACTGCCGCCTCGATGGTGAGCGTGGCCTGCTGCCGCTCGCCGAGGTAGTCCAGGAACCGCCTCAGATACCGCTCGGCACGGATGAGCTTGCAGCCAAGCGCGCGGCGCAGGGTCAGGTAGTCGGCAAGGCGGCCGTCGAGCGTGCGGGCCGGCGGGTTCATGCTGCGCCGGCCGGGGGCTGCGGCATAGCTGGCGCCTGAGATGGCGCGGCGGGCCAGGGTGGGGCCAGCGGGCGCAGGGCGGCGACGTCGACTTTGGCATAGATCGATGTGGTGAGGTCGTCTTCGTGCCGCAGGATCTGGCCGATCTCGGCCAGCGGCGCGCCGGCCGCCAGCATCGCCGTTGCCGCGGAATAACGGAGCTGGTGGGGTCTTACCCGGTCCAGGCCTGCGCGGCGGGCGGCCCTGGCTACCGCGTGCCCCACGCCGTAGCCGGTCAGGCCGCGGTGCGGTGCGACGCCGCGGACGAACAGCTTGCGGTCAAGCGCGGTAGCTGCTCGCCCGCCCTGCAGGTAGGCGATGATCGCTTCGGCGACGTCGCAGGGAAGGGGAAGCTGGTCGCGTCGCCCGCCTTTCCCGCAGATGACCAGGGTCCCCGGGCGCCAGGCCACGTCCTCCAGTGTCAGCGCGGCGATCTCGCCGGCCCGCAGGCCCAGCCGCTTCAGGGTCAGCACGATCGCGTAGTCGCGGAGTCCGAGGGCGGTCGTGCGGTCGCAGGCGGCTAGCAGCGCGGCAGCTTCCGCTTCGGTCAGCGGCGCAGGCATCCGGACCCGTCTCCTGCGGTATGCCCCCGGCACCGCCCCGGCGAGCGGGGCCGGAATCAGTCCTTCGGCGTATAGCCAGGTCAGGAACGTCCGCAACATGCTCGCGGTGTTCTGCGTGGTGCCCGGAGCCTGGATGCGGGCCATGCCGGCCAGGAAGCCCGTGACGTCCGAGGCGGTGAGGGCGCCTGCCGGCGGACCGCCCTCACCGGCCCGCCCGCCCGCCGCCAGGAACCGGCACGCCGACTTCAGGTGAGCGCCCCGCGTCTTGCCGGCCAGCCCTCGCTCGGCCGTCAGGAACATCGCGAACCGCTCCAGCAGCTCCCCTGCGGCCGTCGCCGGCCCGGTACCGGCCGCAGCCGGCGGAACGGCGCCGAGGCCGCGCAGGTAGTCAAGCATCCAGGCCAGTGACTGCCCGGTCAGCTGGCTGGTGTATCCGGCGGCCCGCCGTGCCGCTACGAACTCGCCGATCGTCTCGGCCCCCATGTCATCCGCGGCCATGCTCCGTTCGGCGAGCCAGTGGCTCAGGTGCGCCACGGCCTCCAGCTTGCGCCTGGTCCCCGCCGGGGTGTAGCCCAGCCGGGCCAGCTCCGCGTCGAACCCGGCGGCGAACGGCTCCAGCGGCCCGGCCCACCGCACCTGCGACTTACTGTGCATAACTACCTACCTTCCGTGACCTGTCGTCAGGATCACCCGGCGGAAGGCCGGCTCACAGAGCCAGAACCGCTGAAACTATCCCGGCATGCTTGGCACGATCAGGCATTGCACGCAGCGTGAGCACGTGAACCTCCGGGATAACAGCGGCACCGGGATAAGATCTGCTATCCCGACGTCGGGATAGCAGATCCAGGCGGCGCCGTCGCCGAGGATGGTGAGCTGGCGGACGTGGCGCGCGCCGCGGCGGATGCCCTCGGCCTCCACCAGGCCCGCGAATGTGCTGGCGGGCTCGAAGGTGGCCAGGTAGCTGGAGGAGTCCCGGTCCCGGACCGGGTAGCCGTCTTCGTCGAGCTTGTCCTGGGTGAAAAAGACGGCGAGCTTGACCTCGCGGGTGCGGGCGCGGCCGTCCTCGCCCTTGCCGGGGCGCCCGGCGGTCTCTTTCGAGGTCACGGGCACGCCGGTGCCGTCGATGGCGGCGTACAGCTTGTCCGGCAGCGGCGAGGGCGGCAGCGGGACGAGCGTGCGGGCGGTGATCAGCGCGGCCCGGTCCCGGACGGCGGCGGCCTTGGCGGTGCCGCTGGCCTCGCTGGACCTTTCCGCCCGCTTGGCGGTCAGGTGCACCCCGGCCAGGTCGGCCAGCAGCCCGGATGCCTCCGCGAACGGCTCAGCCGCGGCGGCCCGGCCGGTCATCGCGGCCAGCCCCGGCGACATCGACTGCCCGGCCATGCCGAGCTCGGCGTCCCGTGGCGCCAGCCCGTGCCCGCAGGCCGGGCAGTGGTACCAGGCGCGGGAAACGGTGACCGGGCCGAGCACCGTGTCAAAGGTCTTGTCCCGGTAGGCGGTGAACTCCGCCTGGTGGCCCTGCCCGCAGGGCACCCGCGGCCCGCGGTAGCCGGGGTCGGCGGCCAGCAGCTTCCCCAGCATGCCGCCGCCCAGCTTCAGCATCCCGGCGCGGATCACGGTCTCGGCGGCCTCCAGGCCCGCGTCGCAGCCCAGCGACCGGGCGGCCTCCGCAGCCAGCCGTTCTACCTCGGCCGGCGCCTCCGCCGCGAGCGCGGCCCGGAGCCCCCTTTTTCGCCCTCCGGCACGGAGGGCGAAAAAGCGCCGGCTGCTGGCCTGCCCTCGCAGATCTTCTCGTTGACCTCCACGATCTGCTCGCTGACCGACGCGAACTCCGCGTACCGCTCCAGTTCCCGGCGCACCCTGGCCACTTCTGCCGCGGCCAGCTGCCGGCCCCTGGTCTTCTGCCCCCGCACCGTCCTGGTCCACAAGAACCTGGGCCCGTGCCCGGGATGATCCGGCTGCGCGCACGCGCAGTTCGGCTTCCCGCACCTGCGGTAGTTCTCGCTGACTGACCCGCGGCGGAAGTCACCGACCGTGCTGAGCTGCTCGTACAGCCGTTCCCGCTCGGCCTCCAGGTCGGGAAGCGAGGACTCGGTCACGGGCACTCCTCATCTGGTTGTGGATGTCACAACCAGACTCCCATCATAACCAGCCCAGACGTGGGACCCCTACATTCGTGTCGCACACCCTGCTGCGTCCTACAAACAGTATAAATAGGGTGGGGGAAGATATAATGAGCCCTGC
>OBLT010002954.1_pt1 | contig 10429 bp, 5 predicted proteins | sample 1518721 | NCBI WGS metagenome assembly OBLT01 (sample SAMEA3539307, study PRJEB22396) | soil metagenome | biome: tundra; feature: field; material: soil | place: USA | collected 2010-05 | depth 0.15 m | reverse complement strand
TGCGGAGTTGGAGATCGCCGCGGTCGGTGGCCTTCTTGGCGATGGAGAAGCCGGGGAGGGTGAAGACGCGAATGTTCTTGTCGATGATCTGCTTGCGGGCCCACTGAGGGAGACGCTCCCATGCCTGCTCGCCCTCTTCATCGGATTCCCAGACAAGGCTTCCGCCTTCGGCCATGCCATCGAGCGGGTTGCAGTGGGTGAAGGCCTTGGGATCGCAACAGAGAACGACGGTAACGTGGCGGAGATCGCAGTTGACGCGGATACGATCTTTGGCGGCGACCATGAAGTAGCTGGTGGGCGCGCCCTTCTTCTCCGAGCCGTACTTGGGGTTGGCGCTGACGTGAATGACTTCCTTGGGATTGCCTAGATCGTCTTTGAGGCCATCGCGCTCGTAGAGCAGGTCATTGAGGTCGCCAATGATTGCGCCAAGGTTCTTGCCGGTGGTGATGGCGCCCCAGCCGCCGATGGAGTGGAAGCGGACGGCGACTGCGCCTTCAGGCAGCAGGGAGGGTGTTTCTTCGCCAACGACGCTGTAGGGGTGGTCAATGCCGAGGACAAAGAAGGAGACGCCGTCGCTGGCGCGCTTGCCGTCCTGACGGGGGCGGTCGGCGGTGGCGAACTCGTATGCGCCGATGACGTGCTCAGGGCGGAAGTCGCGCGAGCCGAGGCCGTAGGTGCCGGAGTAGATGTGGGGCACTTCATTCATGGCCAGGGCGGGCAGGCCTTCCCGGGCGGGGTGACCTTCAGTTTGAATGGCCTTGGAGAGAGCGGTGCGGATGTCGCGGCCGAGTGGGTTGTCGCCGGAGAGAGCTTCGTCAGTGCGCTCGAGGATGATGACGTTCTTCTTGCCCTTGAGGGCGGCAACGATGGCAGCTTCAGGGAAGGGACGAATCACGTTGACGTGGATGGAGCCGACGGTGATGCCGCGCGTCTCGCGGAGGTAATCGACCGCAGCCTCGATGTTTTCAGCGGCGGAGCCGAGGGAGACGAAGACGGTGTCAGTGTCGCTCGTCTTGTACTCAGAGATGAGGCCGTAATGGCGGCCGGTGAGCTCACCAAAGTCCTTGTATGCCGCTTCAAGGAATTCAAGGATGGGCTCGGCGAAGTTGTTGCGGCGAGCCACGATGCCCTGCATGTAGTGCTCTTGATTTTGCACGGGGCCAAGGAGGATGGGATTGGTGAGGTCCATCATCTTAGGAACGCGGCGGCGGGTGGGTCCAAAGAGAACGCGCTGCGCTTCAGTGGGGCAATCGATGATGTCTTCAGGGGAGCCCAGATATTCGCGAATCAGTTCAGACTCGTGCTTATAAAAGGTACGCTCAAGGTGGCTGGTGAGGAAGCCATCCATGATGTTCATGCCGGGAGTGAGCGAGAGCTCGGTGACGCGACGGAGGATGAGGGCCTGATCAGCGGCCTGCTGTGCGTCCTTGCCGAAGAGCATGATCCAGCCGGTGTCGAGGGCACCATATATATCGTCGTGGCCGCAATGCACATTGAGGGCATGTTTGGTAAGGGCGCGCGCGCCGACTTCAAGCACCATAGTGCTGCCTTTTCCTGGCGCGTGGTAGTACTGTTCCACTCCATACACAACGCCCTGGCCTGAAGTGAAGTTGACGACGCGCTTGCCGCAAACTGAATGGGCGATTGCACCGCCCTGGGCCGCGTGTTCACCTTCCGTCTCGATGGCGATGGTGTTGTGACCGAAGACGTTGAGATGTCCTTCGGCATAGGCCTGCTGGAAGAGCTCGCCGCCCTCAGTGGAAGGCGTGATGGGATAGAACACGCCGGCATCGGCGATCCGCGTCTCAGTATGGTAAGAGACAAGCTGGTTTCCGTTTGCAGTGATACGAATGCCTGGATAACGCACAGCAACCGTCATGAATCCCTCTCTTTTGAGCCCAAATCTGTTGTCAATCTCATCGCCGTGGCCGTAAGCGCCTGGAATCGAGGGATCTCGCACCCGTCGAAACGGCGCCACAATCGAAATTGTTGGACTATCACGCCACTTGGCGAGCGGCCCAGATGGAGTGCCCCTGCAAGTTTAAAGGCCGAAATGGAAATGAGGAAACTCAAGGGGGAGCTTCGCTCTGGGAAAACGGCCCATACATCAGTTTGCTCCTACGAAAGGAGACGCCGTCCCATAAAGTGAGATGAGAGATGAATGTCTGGGACAGGTGGTTTACGCGGAGGTTTCAGAAGCTGAATGCGGCTTGGCTGGCAGGAGCGATTGGGCGGCGTTTCCTGCGCAGGTTGTATAGTGAGTGGCGACCGCTGAGTGGTGTTTTGATTGCAGTTACGGGGTTTGCGCTAACACAAGAGCTGGCGCAGAGCGACCGCGGTGAGGAGCAGATGGCGATGCAGAACGGCGGAACCAAGTTTGGCCATTATCCGAGCCTTGAGAGCCGGGTGGTGCTTGTCACCGGCGGAGCAACGGGAATTGGCGAGTCGATTGTGGCCCATTTTTGCCGCCAAGGGTCGCAGGTTGCATTCCTCGACATTCAGGACGAGACGGCTGGGCGGCTGGTTGAGAAACTGACCGAAGAGGGCTGTCCTGCGCCGCTCTACCTGCATTGCAACCTGACTGATATTGCGGCGCTGAGGAGTGCGGTTGAGCAGGTGCTGGACCGACGGGGTGCGGTGGATGTGCTGGTGAATAACGCTGCCAACGATCAGCGGCACACGATCGAAGATGTGACGCCGGAGTATTGGGAGCATTGCATGCAGCTAAACCTTAAGCACTATTTCTTCTGTATACAGGCTGTGCTACCGGCAATGCGCAGGGCTGGGCGGGGCTCCATCATTAATATGTCTTCGATTTCCTGGATCATCCCATCGACGGGTGTTCCGCTTTACATTGCGGCCAAGGCAGCCATCGTGGGACTGACGCGGACGCTGGCTCACGAGTTGGGTAAGGACAACATCCGCGTGAACGCGGTGCTGCCCGGCGCGATTGCCACGGAGCGGCAGAAACAGCTCTGGTATACACCGGCATACAAAGCGGAGATCATGGCCAGCCAAGCCTTGAAGCGGGACATATTGCCGGAGGACGTGGCGCGGCTGGTGCTGTTTCTGGGCGCCGACGACTCGAGCGCGATTACGAATCAAAGCTACGTTGTGGATGGCGGGTGGGTATGAGGCACCGAAGGCGCCGAGGGAATAGGGATTAGGGAACAGGGGGTCGGGGGAGATGAGGATGAACAGGCTCGTGGCATGCGGGACGATTGCGCTGGCAGCGGCTCTCGTCCTGAACGCACAGTGGGTTCAAGGAGCGGCTGATGCGCGTTCACCGGAATATGAAGGAGTGCAACAGCGGCTTGCGCGCGGGTGGAATACGTGGGATGTACGCAGTGTTGCTACGCAGGTTCTATTGCCTGAGGGGCTGGCGATTCACGTTGGCATGAAGCACAGCACATCACTTAACGACGACCGCTTTCTGGGCGATGCGTTAATAGGGCGTATGGATCAGGGCGCGGAGGTGGTAACTCCCGGCCCGCATTCATGGGATGGAAGCTATACCGACCTGCGCATCGACTGGAAGGGAGAAAGCTGGCGTATTCAGAGCGCTCACAACGGCAATGATCTGGTGTTGCTGGTGAGCCCGCTTGGTTCTACGGCTGCTAAAAGAATTCCTCCGACAGTGGTGTTTTCGGTGAACTTTCTGTGGAACCATCCTGGGTTTGCAATGAGTAGCGTAGTCGACTTCGACGAGATCCTGGCGGACTTCGGAAATCGAAACATGCTCAAGATCCACTGCACATGCACGACGGCGCCTACGGGCTCAGAGCCTGGGAGCTCAGAGATGAATCTGCCCGTCGCTGGTGCTTACTTTGCCTCCGATTTAGCACAGCCAGTGGGCATGAGCACGGGGAAGCGCAGAACTCTTGAGGAGATTCAGGCGGTCATTGCGCAAGGCGAGAGGGGGTACCGCGCCTCGATTGCGAGCCGCGGCGAGACTGGACCAATCGTGGACGCGATCGAGACGACGCTGGGATGGGACACGATCTACGAGCCGGACAAGAATCGGGTGATCTCACCGGTGAGCCGGGTGTGGAGCGTGGGCTGGGGCGGCTACGTGCTGTTTGACTGGGACACGTTTTTTGCGGCGACGTTGGCCTCCGTGGGAGACCGCGACCTGGCTTACGCAAACGCAGTGGAGATTCTTCGGGAGGAGACGCCGGAAGGCTTTGTGCCCAACTATGCGCGGCCAGGGTGGAAGAGCTTTGACCGTTCGGAACCGCCGGTTGGAGCGATCACGGTGCTGGGTTTGTACAAAAGATTTCATGACCGATGGCTTCTGGAAGAGACATTTCAGCCGCTGCTCAGTTGGAATCGATGGTGGGCGAAGCACCGCGACGTAAATGGGTATCTTGCATGGGGCAGCGACGGGCAAACTCCGAAGAGCAACCCCGACGACGGCTCGGAGGGAACCGCCCAGGGAGCTATCTACGAATCGGGTCTGGATAACAGCCCCATGTACGACGGCGCGAGTTATGACTCGCAGTCGCACCTTCTTGAGGTTGCCGACGTGGGACTTATGAGCATGTATGTCGCGGATTGCGACGCGCTGGCGGAGATAGCCGATACTTTGGCCAAGACGGAAGAAGCCAGGGAACTGCGTGAGCGCAGCGCACAGTACAGGACAAAGCTGGCGACAATGTGGGATGAGAAGGCGGGCATCTTTCTGAACAAGGATTTGGTCACCGGAGAATCAGGCCTTCGGCTATCTCCGACTAACTTCTATCCCATGCTGGCGCTCGCGGCGACGCCGGACCAGGCGAAGAGGATCGTCGAGAAGCACCTGCTGAATACGGATGAGTTCTGGGGCGAGTGGGTTATTCCATCGATTGAGCGCAACGATGCGGCATTTCACGACCAGAACTACTGGCGCGGACGAATCTGGGGGCCGATGAACTATCTGATCTATCTTGGGCTGGCTAACTACGATGACGCGAAAGTTAGAAAGGAGTTTGCGCAGAAGTCTTATAACTTGTTTTTGAAGGATTGGAGCGAGAAGAGGCATGTGCATGAGAATTACAACGCAATAACCGGGACGGGGGACGACGTGACAAGCAGCGACCGGTTTTATCATTGGGGCGCTTTGCTGGGGTATGTGGAGTACCTGGAGCAGAATGAAGCGGCCAAGTGACTGGTTGAATTTGGAGTTCATCGGTTGGAACGAATTGGCCGCTCCACGGCTCAAGCCCGCGTCGATCATGTTGGCGTTGTGCGGGGGTTGAAACCCCGCCTCCCTTCGGATAAACACCGCATACCGAAGCGAAATTGACCTTGTTTTAGATCGGCGACAGCTGGGGCTGTGCAGGGATTTCGACGGCCAGATGGCGGCCAGATGGCTTACTATGCTGCGGAGGGTTTTCATGCCATGACATCTGTTTCGAAATTTCGCTATCGTTTATCCGCACTGCTTTTCGCATTCGCTGCAATGTTCCTCTTCACGGGCCATAGCGGGGCTCAGAGCGCTGCCGACGCAGCCAAGATTGGCGCCGGGCTGGCGCCGGCGTCGCGTGCGGTGATCGAGCGGCTGTCCGAACTGCGCGAGTTGCCGGATGGGGCGTGGAAGATGCACGCCGGAGACCTGGCGCACGGCGAGGCGGTGGGCCTGGACGAGAGCGGTTGGCAGCCGATTGCTGTTCGGGACAAAGCCCCCAATGGAGCCGTGTGGTTCAGGCAGACGTACCAGGTTCCGGCGACGTTGAACGGCTATGACTTGACCGGGGCGCGAATCTGGTTCCAGTTTCATGCGGAAGCGAATGGACCGATGCCGGAGATTCTCTACTTCAATGGGCGGCGCGTGGCGATGGGCGACGACCTGGAGCCGATTGTTCTGTTCGACAGCGCGAAGCCGGGCGACCAGGTGACGGTCGCGGTGAAGCTTCTACACACAGTGGACACGAAAAGTTTTCGTGGAGCGACGCTGCGGATTGACTTTCCCGGGGGACGGCCGAATCCGGAGGATTTGAGGCTGGAGTTTCTGACCGCGGCGGAATTGCTGCCCTCGCTTGCGCCGGGGGACGCAGAGAAATTAAGCACACTGAACATCGCGATCCAGGCGGTGGATCTGGCTGCATTGGATGCACACGACCAGAGCAAATTCGATATCAGCCTGAAGGCATCGCGCGAGAAGCTCGAAGCTTTGAAGCCGCTGCTGCAGCAGGCTACGTTCCATTTGACCGGCAATGCACATATTGATGCGGCATGGCTGTGGCCGTGGACTGAAACAGTGGACGTGGTAAAGCGGACTTTTGGGACGGCGCTGCAACTGATGTATGAGTATCCGCAATACACCTACACGCAGTCGGCCGCGGCTTACAACGAGTGGCTGGCGCAGAAGTATCCCGACATGAATGCGGGGATTGCGCAGCGGATCAAGGAAGGGCGCTGGGAAGTTGTGGGCGGGATGTGGGTGGAGCCTGACCTGAATATGCCGGATGGCGAAAGCCTGGTTCGGCAGTTGCTGGTGGGCAAGCGGTGGTACAAGCAGGCATACGGCGTGGATGTACGGATTGGATGGAACCCGGATTCGTTTGGGTATACATGGCAGTTACCGCAAATCTATAAGAAGAGCGGCGTCGATTATTTCGTCACGCAGAAGATGACGTGGAACGACACGAATCAGCTACCGTTCAAACTGTTCTGGTGGGAGTCGCCGGACGGGTCGAAGGTGCTGGCTTACTTTCCGCACGATTACGTGAACCTGAACATGAATCCTGACCGGCTTGCCAGCGACCTGGTGGCCGCGCGGGGGCGGGCTACGGGCGAGATGGAGATGATGGATCTCTACGGGATTGGCGATCATGGAGGTGGACCCACGAGAGCGATTCTCGACAACGGATTCCATTGGACGGGGCCCGACCATATTACGCCCAAGTATGAGTGGGGAACGGCGCAGAGCTTCTTCTCTTCGATTGAGAAGCAGATTGCACCGGAGAGCAAGGAGTGGAATTACCAGTCGATTGCGAAAGGGTACATGCCACCACCAGTTGTCGAGGGCAAGGTGGATATTCCGACGTGGAAGAGCGAGCTTTATTTTGAGTATCACCGCGGGGTGATGACTACACAGGCCAACCACAAGCGGAATATGCGACAGGCTGAGGTGGAAGTGCTCAACGCAGAGAAGTGGGCATCGCTGGCTTGGCTGGATGGGCGCGAGTATCCGGGCGCGGAATTGACGGAGGATTGGAAGAAGGTGCTGTTTAACCAGTTCCACGACCTGGCGGCGGGTTCGGGGATTGAGGTGATCTATAAGGATGCACAAAAGGATTACGACGTGGTGCGCTGGTCGACGAATGAGATTGGGGCTGGGGCGCTGGGGACGGTGGCGCAGAAGGCTAACACAAGTGGAGAAGGGATTCCGGTGCTGATCTACAATCCGCTGGGCTGGGCGCGGTCTGGCGATGTGCGCGTGCAAGTGCAGCTTCCGGAGACAGGCCGGACCGGGCTATTCGTATCCGATCCACTCGAAAAGAACAAGCTCAGCGTCCCTCTAGATTCGAGCCTGGACGAAAAGACGGGGATCGCTGAAGTGACGTTTCATGTATCGGATGTGCCGGCACTCGGATATAGGGTAGTGAGAATCATCGCGGCACAGCACGGCGTCTTGGTGGAATCCGGTGAGGCAGGCTCACCCGATGCATTTCAAATCAGTGGGAAGGGTGTTGCTGTTGAAGTCGACAAAAAGACGGGGTGTATCACACATCTGCAACTGACTGGCAGCCACGGGGGAACGGAGTACGAGGCCTTGGCGCAAGGCGCCTGCGGCAATGAACTTCAGGCGTTTAAAGACACGCCCAAGGATTACGACGCCTGGAACATTGACCCTGGAACGCTAGATCAGGCTCCAGTGCGGCTTGATAAGGCTGATTCAGTCGAGCTTCTTGGAGAGAACACAACTACCCCGAAGATTAAGGTCGTTCGCAGCTGGCAGAATTCGAAATTCGTCCAGACTATCAGTATTCCGAAGGATTCCGGCATGGTCGACATCGACAACGAGATCGACTGGCATGAGTCGCATGTGCTGCTGAAGGCGGCTTTTCCGCTGGCGGCTTCGGGGCCGTTTGCCACTTACGAGATCCCTTATGGGACGATCGACAGGCCGACTACACGGAACAACTCGTGGGAGAAAGCGCAGTTTGAAGTGGAGGCGATGCGCTGGGCGGACCTCTCTGGTCCTGGGGGCGAAGGCAAGATCCACGGGCTGAGCGTGATCAATGACTCGAAGTATGGGTACGACGCGGCGGGGAACGTGCTGCGGCTGACGCTGCTGCGCTCGCCGAAGTGGCCCGATGCCGAGGCAGACATGGGGCATCATCATTTTCACTACGCGCTGTATCCGCATGCGGGGACGTGGAAGGATGCGCTGACGGTGCGGCATGGATATGAGTACAACTATCCCTTAACCGCGGTGGTGACGACGGCGCATGCGGGAACGCTGCCGGCGGAGCACTCGTTTGCTTCAGTCTCCCCGGAGAACGTGGCGCTGACGGCTGTGAAGAAGGCTGAGGATGCGAATGGCCTGATTTTCCGCGTTTATGAGTGGGCGGGGAAGGAGTCGACGGCGGAGTTTCATGTGCCGCCGGGGGCGAAGGGCGCAACCGTGACCAACATGATGGAGGTGCCGGAAGGTGCGGCGCTGGCGGTTACGGGGGATGTGGTGAAGGTGCCGATTCATCCGTTTGAGATTTTGACGATCCGGGTGGACTACGCGAATCGGGGGCCGAGGGAGTAGGGGTTGTGGTTGTTGTGGATTCCCATCCTTGGCATAAAGCGGGCCAAGGATGGGGCAGCCGGCAGAAGGGCAGCCGCAGGTTCTTCGACTCCGCTGCGCTCCGCTCAGGATGACAGTCTTTGGAGAGGGGCGCAGAAACTGGGGCCTCAGTTCTTTGGTAGTCTAGCGAGTAGGAGATTGCGCTATGGACATTACTTCCCCATTCTTTGTGGTTCCGGTGATCATCGTCGTGTTTGTGGCAGCAATTCTGTTTGCGACCAGCACCAAGGAAGACGGCCACGGGACGCACTGAGGCAGAGGTCTCAATGCCTGCAGCGTCGATGCAAAGCCGCAGACGTTTTTTGGCCGGGGCCGCAAAGGCTGCCGGCGCGGCGCTCGCAATCCACCCAATCGAAATCTTTGCGCAAGACGGAGCGACGCAGGCGGCGGCGACGCCGCGTCACGAGTTGGAGTTTCCGGTATTTTCAGCTGGCGACCCCGCGTGGAAGCGGACGTGGGATGCGGCGATCGCTGTGCTTGCTGCGAATATCCGCACCGTTCCAGGCTACTCGCGGCCCGTTCTGTTTGAAGGGAGCACCTATCAGGGGATCTGGCAGGAGTGCGGGCCGCACGAAGGGCTGGTGTATGCGACGCTCGGCAAGTTGATTGCGGGTAAGGCCGGCCAGGATTCAGCGACGCCAGTCACGACTCCGGTGGCCGCGGCACGCAACAACCACATGGCGTTTTTTGCGTTACAACGGCCGGACGGTCAACTGCCGGCGAGCGTGAAGACTACGGAGAATGGTTTCGGGCAGATTCAGATGGTGGTGCCCATCGCTGCCACTGCATGGGAGTTGGTGCAGATGACAGGCGATGAGGAGTTACTGGCCGCGGCATACAGCGGGTGCAGCAGGTGGGATGCGTGGCTGCGGCAATATCGCGATACGCGCAAGACGGGGCTGGTAGAGGGGTTCTGCACCTACGACACAGGCCACGACAACAGTCCGCGGTGGAGTGGGATTCCCAACCGCTGCCCGGACGCGGATGCACGCAAGTGCCCGCCGCTGGCCAGTCTGCCGCGGCTCTGCCCTGATCTTTCAGCCACGGTTTATGGCGGACGGATTGCGTTGGCAGCGATGGCCAAGGCACTGGGCAAGACGGACGAAGCAGCGCGATGGCTGGCGGATGCAGAGACGATTCGCAAGCTGATTCTTGACAAGCTTTATTCGTCGGAGGATGCTGCGTTCTACGATCTGGATGCACAGGGGCAGTTTGTCAGGGTTCGATCCGACGTGATGAGCCGTGTGCTGGGCGAGCTTGTTCTGGATCTTTTCCAGGTGCGCGACAAGGCAATTTTTGAGGCGGTCTGGAGTCGCCAACTGCACAACCCGAAGGCGTTCTGGGTCCCGTATCCGCTGTCGAGCATTGCGCAGGACGATCCGACATTTGTTCGACCGATTCCGCGGAACTCGTGGGGCGGCGCGTCGCAGGCGCTGACTGCTCTACGGGCTCCGCGGTGGATGGAGCACTACGGCAAGCAGGCGGAGATGAACCACCTGATGATGCAGTGGTGCCAAGCGATCTTGCGGCATGGAGAGTTCAGGCAGCAGATAGACCCGCAGACGGGCGAGTTTACGCAGCCCGATCCAGGAGGCTATTCGCCGGCGGCTCTGGTGTTTCTGCTGTTTGCGAAGAGCCTGGGGCATG
>OBLT010002953.1_pt1 | contig 10429 bp, 11 predicted proteins | sample 1518721 | NCBI WGS metagenome assembly OBLT01 (sample SAMEA3539307, study PRJEB22396) | soil metagenome | biome: tundra; feature: field; material: soil | place: USA | collected 2010-05 | depth 0.15 m | reverse complement strand
CGACCTGGCGATTCGGCTGGGCGTGAACTACATCGTGTACGCGATGACGCGCTGAGCATGATGGATTTCGAGCTCGCCCCAGCGGGCGTGTCGAGCCGTGCGCAGACTGGTCATTGCCTCCGATAACTGGCGCGACGAAGGCGACTCTGCGGTTCGGGCCATGACGTGGAAGATGGATAAGCCCCGTCCTGGATCACATGTTCAGAGACTGCGCACGGCAAACTCAATAACGGCCTTGACCTGTTCACGGTCAAGTCCGTCGAACCATTCCATGATGTCGTCGATATTGGCCCCGGACTCCAGATTCTCAAAGATGGCGGAGACCGGCATCCGCGTACCCTTCAAAACCCACGCACCGCTAACCTTACCGGGAATGCTTTCCACGGCGGGGCATTGTGACCAATCCAGACTCGCCATAATTGCTTCCCTCTCTCGCTTCCAGAGTACGGGAAGCCTCCTCCAAGGCAAACGCCGCGGGTGTCCGCCCCTCATCGCAGGCGAATCACGGCCACATCCCGGTCTCCCACTTCCACGCGAACTTCGCGGCCAGCCACCGTCACCTTGCGGCCTCCCCATGCGTCCGAGCCACTCTCATACCGATCCGCGAGAGTCACTGCCGCCGCGGCCGGAGTCCGCTCGGGGTTCACGATCCACAGCCAGGTTCCACCCTCGCCGGTGTGCAAACGCGCCTGCGTCCCGGGAGCATTCATTCGCAGGCGCGGCTCCACTTTGGCCCATTCCAGAAGCCCGGCGAAGAAGCGCCGAGCCTCCGGCGAGTGGTGCAGAAAGTATCCGGCGCCGGGGAAACTGCCCATCAGCAGCGTGCGGCCCTTGCCGAAGTGGTTCTCCACCGCGGCCACCCGTCCATCGTCGTAATTCCCCGCCGCGGTTCCGCCTTGCGGAGTGTAGGCCTGCAGGAAGTAGCGACCGGGCACGTTGGTCCCGCGGACGGTGAAGGTCAGGCTCTCCAGCAGGTCGGGCGTAAACTCGACGTAGCTTTCGAGCGCGCCGAAGACCTGGTCGAGTCCGTAATTGGGCTGCGCGACGCCCACCTTGCCATGATCGCCAAAGTAACCGGGCAGTCCTTCGCTGATGAGCGTGCCTCCCTCGCGCACGTAGTCGGCGAGCTTACGTGCGGAATCAGCCTTCAGCATTACGGGGTAGGGCAAGTACACGACAGGGTATTCGCGGAGGTGGTCGATGTGCACGAAATCGGCCTGAATGTTGTTATCGAAGAAGCCCTGGTAAGCCCCGCGGATGGCTTGCGCATAGAAGTTCGTGCTGCCTTGCTGGACGTAGTTGAACAGCTCGGACTCGGGCACGAACACCAGGCCGATATCGCCCTTCACCGGCCGCGATTTCCAGATCTCGGGGTGCTGGTTGGCCCACTGTGCCACCTTGCCGGCCATCTCGGCGCGCGGGGTGATAGAGCCATCCATGCCAAATGCGCCAAACGCGCCGAAGAGGGGCCCATCGAGCAGCGGCCTCCATCGTGGATAAAGGATCCCGGTGGCCCCGCCCGCACAGGTGATGAGGTTCCAGAGACGAACGTCCTTCTCATCGGCGATGCGCCCATCTTCGCGGGGCCGGCCAGTCACCTGCGGCTGCATCCAAAGCGGCCCGGCCTGCGCCTCGGCGTGCCAGAAGGGCTTGCCGCGCGCCCCGGCGCGCACCAGGTCGAGCGCGTGGAACTGCTTCCACAGCTCGCTGCCCTTGCGGGACGCGATCCACGTCAGGCCCCACGTGTCCACCAGCTCGGCCGAGCGCCACTCGTTGTGGGCCGAATTGGGCAGGCTCTCGAGCGTCCCCGCCACGCCGTGGGCGACGATTTTATGGTTCTTGTCGAGACGCCGGAACAGGTCCGCGCGCCACTTCTCGAGGCGGAACGCATCGTCGATGCGGAACTCCAGCCAGTCGAGGCTCTCCGCGTATCCGGTGAAGTTGCGCGGCGGATGCACGTTGTTCCAGTCCGCGTAGCTGTAGCGGTACCACGCCTTGCCCAGGGCATCGAGCGTGGGATAGCGGCCCTTCAGCCACTCGCGGAATTTGCGCTGGGAGGCGTCGCAAAAACAATGCATCCGCTGCGGCGTTCCACCATCGTAGGTATTCTCGTTCCACAGGTCGTAGGCCAGTGTAGCGGGATGGTTCTTATAGCGCTCCACCAGGGCGACCAGAAACTTCTCCGCCAGGGCGCGGACATCCTCGTTGTCGAGGCACAGCCCGGGGAATCCGCCGGTGGCGCTCGAAGCGGAGATGCCGCTGTAGGTAATGGAATCGTCGCTGGCCTTGAAGCGGGCGTGCGGATAGCGCTCGAACACCCACTCCGGCGCCGCCGTGACCAGCTCGGCGATCACGACCTTGATGCCGTTCTGCGCGGCCAGGTCCATCATGCGGTCGTAGTCGCGCCAGTCGTACTTGCCGGGGGCCACTTCGATGGCCGACCACATGAACCAATGGCGGAAGGTGTTCATGCCGATACGCCGGGCGGTGGCATGATCGCGGGCCCAATCGGCTTCGGGCGGATTGGATTTGCGGAAGTAGACGGCTCCGTAAGGGAATACCGGGTCGGCCGCCGGGAGCGCGGCTGCCCCGGCCGCCAGGAGCACGGCGGCACGGAATAATCTGGTGCACCGACTGGATTGCATCAGTGAACAGGGTAGCTTATTTGAGAGGCCGGGAGCCTGCTCCGCGCGTGCCGGAATTTGGGCAGGTGTCGGCCGGCTGGCAGCGTGTGGATGGCAGCGAACACCATGAGATGGTGTGAATTCTAGTGTTTTCAAATAGATCCGAGGATCCCGGGAACTGGACTGTCAACTGCACTGCAACTGTATAGTGCTATCGGACATCCAATCGAGCATAACCAACGTAGTGATGAATGAACGGCGCCTTTCTGAGGGCGTTGGAGGGAACGGCGATGCAGAGGGAGATCAAACGGCGCGAAGCCGGTGCGGGGCAGGCCAACGGGCAGGCGGAGAGCGGGAAGCTGGGAGCGTTGTGGTGCAATTTCATGCACGATGCGCCCAGGTGGCCCATCCACGGCGAGTACCAGTGTGGCATCTGTGGCCGTCACTATCCGGTGCCGTGGACCGAGAGCCGCGCGTTTCATGCACGTCGAGGGCTGGGGGCGTAACACATGTTTCGAATCGCTGGAAAGAATCGGAAACAGCGTACGGGTGCGGCGGATTCGTGGGGATACAAGATCCACGACGGCGCGGCTCAGTTTCGCTTCGAGCTGGAGGGAGCCCTGGCGGTTGGGGATGTTGCGGAGCTGGATCAATGTTGGCGTACGGCTGCCTCGAGCATCGCCGGGAAGACCTGGGTCGTAGACCTGACTTCGCTCACGGCGATCGATGAAAGTGGTCGCCAATTGCTGAATCGCTGGCGCCAGGCAGGCGCGGAATTTGTCGCTGGCCCCGAATTTGTGGCTGCCAATGGCGGATCGATTTTGGGCGATTGCGCGTTGCGCTCCACGGACGTTCGCGCTACCCGCTTGCTGCGGCCTTCGTTCCATACCGCTCTGCCATGGCTGGCCGTGCTTGCCGCCCTGCTGCTGCCGCCGGCCCTTCTTGCTGTCGATGCTGCCATCGGCGTTCCCGCACCCGGAGCAGAATCGGCTACAGCTCCGAACCTGGCTCTGGCGCGTTACGTAGCGGGTCTCGAACGGAACCAGCCATGGAGATCGGAAACCGTCGAGATTGAGGCTTCTTTGCCGAAGCTCAAAGAACAGGGACGTCTTCGCGCGATTCGCCGCCTGCTCCCCTTCGGTAAGCCGGAGTACCAGGTGTTCGAACTGAACGGCTCTCGAACCGTCAAGCAGCAGGTGATTGCCCGCTATCTGTCGGCCGAGATCCAAGCGGCCGGGATGACCCCTTCCACCGTTGCCGTCACGCCGGCGAATTATCAGTTTCGTTACGCGGGCCCGGTCGAAAGCGAAGGCAGTCTCCTCTATGTTTTCCAGATCGCACCGCGGCAGAAACGCGATGGATTGATAAAGGGCATGATTTGGATCGACGCCGAAACCGGGACGGCGGTGCGCGTGTCCGGATACCTGGTCAAGAGACCCTCGATATTCGTGAAGCGCGTGGATGTGACTCGCGAGACGAGTCTGCACGATGGTGTGGCGGAGTCGCGGGTTACGCACCTGGCATTGGATACCCGCTTGGTGGGGCGTGCGGAACTGACCATCCATGAGCGTCCCTGTGTGGAATGCACGGACCCGGCGGTTAGCGGCTCTAACTGAGCTCAATCGGCTTGTGGGGCGGGCAATCTTGCCCGCAGCCGCCTTGCGGCTCTTTCCGCCAGAACGAACTGTCGCATTCAGCCACTCGCCTGCTGAAAGCCGGCTGCAAGGCAGGGCTGACTGCCCCACTATCCTACGCTTCGGTCGCCGCACGGAACCCCGCCATGGGGATCCGCAGCAGTTGTACCTTTGCGGAAAACTTCGAACTGTCCTGGATGAAGCAACTGTGGGTGCACCAGCAGTTGGCCTTGGGAATGGCATCCACCTCGTGGCGCATGCCGTCCGACTCCAGGGCGCGCCGGACGTCGAAATCATAGTCATGCAGGTCTCCCACCGTGCCGCGCATCTCGCAGGCGCGGAAACGCCCATTGTGGTCGATCACGATGGATGTCTCCCCCGCCGTGCACGGCATCGGCCAGGCCTCGGGCGATTCCAGGCACTGCTCGTGCAGATCGAAGTGGAAGCGTAGGTTGCCCAGATAGTACATGGTGACCAACTGGCGGACACCCGGCGGCAGGTGCGCGAACAGTTTCTTCGCGTAATGGCGGTGAAACGGCATGAGCCGGCGATGCAAGTCCGCGACTTGCGCCCGCGTCAAGACCTTCAGCGACGGGTCGGGGGCGGCCCCGCGCACGACTTCGAAGTACTGGCCGTCGATGCCGGTCTGCTCCATCAGATGCACCCCTAGTTGTTCGATCTCCCGGCAGTTTTCGCTGGTGATCACGGTCAGCACGTTGCGCCGCAGCCGCCGGATGCCCCGATACCGTTTCTCCGCCTCGCGCAGGGTGGCCAGCGTGCGCACGAAATTGTTGGGGACGCCGCGGATCGAATCGTGAGTCTTCTGGAGGCCGTCGAGCGAGAAGTTCAGGTCGATGGAAGTCTCCGGGCACAGCTCCAGCATGCGGTCCATGGTGGGAAAGATCTTGTCCGGAAGCAGTCCGTTGGTGGGTAGGTTCACGTTGCGAACGCCGTTCTTGCGGACGAACAGGGCCACCATCTCCGCCAGCCCCTCGCGCAGGAACGGCTCGCCTCCGGAGAGCCACAGCTTGCGGAAGGGCGGCGCGGTCTCGGAGATCCGCCCGATCTGCTCGTTCGTCAGGTCGTCCGGGCTGTTCAGCTTGTCGAAGTAGAAGCAGGTGCGGCACAGCGAATTGCAGCGCGAGGTCACGAAGAGAAACAGCGAGTTGAACTGCCGGCTGCGGACGCGGTCTTTGACGATGGGGAAGTAGTCTTGGGCGATGGGCATGGGGGTGTGAGTCAAAACTCTATTTCACCGCCGAGACGCAGAGACGCTGAGGAAAAACAAGAAAAACCAAGTCCGTCGATGATTGCCGGCGCCGCGCTCTTCCCTGAGGCTGGGGCGCAGAGCGGGCAGAGAGCGCCGAGATCTGGCTGTCTCGTCATGCCACGCATCTGTGCATTCAGAGCCATTTACCTCTGCCCCCTCGGCGCTCTAAGGTTTTGACTTTGGTCCCTTCTTTCTCGGCGTCTCGGCGGTGAAGAGCATCTTGACTGTCAGAGTCATTGACGCCTCAGACCTCCATGATCTTCATGGCCTGTGTCAAGCTGGCGACGGCGTCGTGACCCTGCGCCGGCGAATACTCGTGCCCCACATAGCCGGTATAGCCGAGGTCGGCGATGGCTTTCGCGATGAAGTGATAGTTCAACTCCTGCGTGTCGTCGATCTCGTGGCGATCGGGGTTGCCGCCCGTATGGAAATGCCCGATCCACTGGAAATGGTCACGAATGTTGCGTACGATGTCGCCATCCATGATCTGCGCGTGATAAATGTCGTAGAGGATCTTCACGCGCGGTGAGTTGACGCGCTTCATCACGTCCACGCCCCAGGCGATGTGATCGAACATGTAGTCCTTGTGATTCACCTTGCTGTTGAGGTACTCCATGCAGATGGTGACGCCCTTTTCCTCGGCGTGGGCCTTCACGCGGTTCAGGAACGCCACGCAGTTGTCGGCGCCCTCCGCATCGGCCATTCCCATTCGATTGCCGGAGAAGGTGATGATGTTGGGGACGCTGTTGGCAGCCGCCTCGTCGAGGGCCGCGTGCATCGCAGGCTCCAGCTTTTCATGGTTCTCCTTGCGGTTCAGCGCATCCCGAATGGTACCGCCGGGACCGGGTGGATACATGGTCGGGATCAGGCCGTACTTCTTGAGCGTCGGCCAGTCCTTGGGACCGATCAGGTCGTACCCGAAACAGCCCTGGCGGGCGGCCTCGCGGCAAGTGTCTTCGAAGTTCGCGCCGCGGCCGAACACACCGCTGGTGACGCACTGCTTGAGCCGGCCCTTTCGTTCGGGGCGGGCGGGCGGCTGTGGTGCGGTCGCGGACGTTTGTGCCAAGGCTGTGGATGCTGCGATGGCTGGGAAAAAATCTCTGCGGCGCATGTACTCTCCTCTTCTCTTTACTGCAGCAGCTTGATGCGGATGTTCTTGTAATAGACCGTGCTGCCCGGATCGTGGGCCTGCAGGGCGATGGTTCCAGCGCCGATCGGGCGGCCGGGAAAATCCCGCGTGCCGGCCCAGTCGGCTGGCTGGGTCCATTGGGCCGCTACTTTGTCGCCCACTTTGATGGTGATGGTGTTGCCCTTGGTAAAGCCCTCGTCGGCCGCCGGGAGTGGGCCCAGGGCGAGCAGCGTGAGACAAAAATATCTTCTCATCTGGCAGCCATGCTACAGCACCGCGCCGGACGGCGCAAGCGGCTCACCTCATCGGCTCACCTCATCGCTCCGCATCCCGGTATATAATCGTTCTTGAATCAAGGAACCAGGAGAAATACGAAATGAAACGTCCCGTTCATGTTGCAGTGCTCGCGCTGGTCGCCGTTGCGGCGCTGGTTGCCCAAGCGCCGAAGGGCTGGAAGATGCGCATCGATCGTAGCACCTCAGCGTCGGACCCTGACGGCACCGGCTCGATCACCTTCGTCACCATGGGATCGGGCTTCCATGCAACCAATCCCTCGGCGGCAGTGTACTATAATCCGGCGAATACCGCGACGGGCACGTACACTCTCAAGGGCACGTTTACGCTGATGAAGCCGAGCGGCCATACCAATTACTACGGTCTGGTGTTCGGCGGCAGCGACCTGGACGGACCGCAGCAGAAGTACCTGTACTTCGTGGTCGCGCAGGATGGGACGTGGCTCATCAAACACCGCACCTCCGACGGGCGGCCCGAAAACGTGTCGGAGAAGGAGCCAAGCGACGCGGTGAAGAAACCCGATGACAGCGGAAAATCTACCAACGCCCTGGAAGTCCGCGTCGGCGCCGACAAGATCGACTACGTCGTGAATGGCACCGTAGTACACACGACACCGAAGACGGGAGCGACGGCCGTCACCGACGGCATCTACGGCATCCGCGTCAATCACCTTCTCGAGGTTCAGGTGGACGGACTCGGGATGTCAAAGTAACCGGTGGGGCAGGCGGTGCCGCCTGCCTGGCCTCGCTTGCGGTCGACTTTCGCCCGACATCTCCCCCAATTACTGCCGGCCGGCCGCCGGCTTGATGGTCGACGATTGCTTGGCCAGGTCGTGCGTCGGGAAGCGTTTCCGCAGCTCCTTGAAATTGTCGGTCGCTTCCCCGGTTCGCCCCAGCAGCATCAGGGCCTTGCCCTTATAGAAGAGCGCATCCGGGACTTTCTTGGCGTCCGGGTAGTTGGTCACCACCAGGTCGAAATCCTTCACCGCGCTCTCCAGGTCGTTCTGGGATTGGTGAATCGAACCGATGTAGTACTGCGCGTCGGAGGCCAGCGGCGTGTCCGCATACCACTTCAGGTAGTTGGCGAACTCCTGCACCGCCAGATCGAGCTTGCCGGTCCTGCGATCCTGGTCGGCGTTCTCGAATAGGTTGCTGGCGGGCATCGTCGGCTTTTCTACCGTCTGCGGCGGTGGTGGTTGCGGGGTCTGCATCACCATCACCCGGTTGTTCAGATCGCTAATCTGGGTCTGCAGTTTCGCCATCAGCCCGGCCAGGTCGGAAACTGCCTGCTGCATGGTGCCAAGTCCATTCGATACGCCGTCCATTCGGGCGCTCATGGCGACCATCGGGGGCACCAGCTTGGTCTGCTGATCCTTCAGCATCTGCTCCAGGCTGCGCTGCACCGCTGCCACTGCGGAATTGGCTTGGGTGGCCGCTTCGGCGGAACCCTGCACCTGGACCTGCAAGGCCGAGAGCTTCTCGTTTACGGTGCTCTGCAGAGCCTTTACCAGATCCTGCAACTGGGCTACGTCCCGCTGCAATTCCTGCATATCCCGGTTCGCCGCTGCTGCGCCCGAGAGGGGCGCGGCAGCAACCAAAATCAACACCGAAAGGCGTCGCAACATCTGCACTCTCCTCGCCCGGCGGGAGTTCACCCGACCCCGCACGCGCATCGTGTCTCTGTCCAGTATCCTATGCTTCGAGGGGCATGGCTAGCCGGCAGCGTACTGCCAAAAGAAGGGACGGCCTTCTATGTTCTGGGGCGCCCTGGTACCGTCATGCGCCTTGTTCTACCCCTACGCCTGAGGGAGCGAGGTTGGCGCGGCCCGGCCGGTCTCGTCCACTCTTTGCGCCAGCGCGGCAGCGAGCGCCAGGAAAACACCTCCGCACACCACCGCCGCCATGCGGTTATTGCCCAGTAGATGATTCATGACCCAACCGAAGCCCAGCGAGGCTACAATTTCCGGCGTCACGATAAAGAAGTTGAAGATGCCCATGTAGATCCCCACCTTGTTGGACGGCAGGGCGCCGGCCAGCATGGCATAGGGCATGGAGAGCGTGCTGGCCCACGCGATGCCGATGCCGGTCATGGAGAGCAGCAGGAGGTATTTGTCATGGATCACGGCCACGGAGAGCAGCCCCAGGGCTCCCGCCAGCAGGCACAGTCCATGCGTGCGGCGGCGGCCCAGCGCGCGGGCCATGGGCTCGAGCGCGAAGGAGAACCCGAAGCAGACCGCCGAGTACATGGCGAAGCACATGCCGCCCCACTGGATGCCTTCCTCATAAAGCGGCGACTCGGGCCCGGGCGCGCCCATCACGTGGTAAGCCACCGCCACGGGGAAGTACAGCCACATGCAGAACAGCCCCAGCCAGGTGGCAATCTGGACCCAGGCGAGTTGCCGCATGGTGCGCGGCATGGCGGCGATGCTGGCGAAGATTTCTTGCGCGCCCTTTACCAGGCCGCCGCCTTTGGGCTCCAACTTTTCGGGCGGATATTCGCGCGTGGTCCCCACGGTCCACAGCACCGCGGCCAGAAACACGGCGGATCCCAGATAGAAGGAGATGCGGACAGTCGCCGGAATGGAGTGGGCCGCGGTGGCGGCGCTGGATACTTGGAACATGCGCGCCAGCAGCCAGGGGAGCGCCGACGCGATCACCGCGCCCAAGCCGATGAACAGGCTCTGCATGGCGAAGCCGCGGGTGCGCTGCGATTCGGGCAGCAGGTCGGCGACAAACGCGCGAAACGGTTCCATGCTGATATTGATGGAGGCGTCCAGCATCCACAACAAACCGGCAGCCATCCAAAGCGCGCTGGAATTCGGCATCAGAATGAGAGCCAGGGTGCTAAGAATGGCGCCCAGGAGAAAGTACGGCCGGCGACGGCCGAGACGGCCCCAGGTATGGTCGCTCAAATGGCCGATGATGGGCTGCACGATCAGCCCGGTCAGCGGCGCCGCCAGCCACAGAATCGGGATCTGGTCGGGTTTGGCTCCCAGGTATTCGTAAATGGCGCTCATATTGGCCATTTGCAATCCCCAGCCGAACTGGATCCCGAAGAATCCCAGGTTCATGTTCCAGATCTGAGCGAATCGGAGCGGAGGTTTTTCCATAAGAGTGGTGCCGCGCGCCAGACCCTCGACGGTAACACTTGGCAGGGTTCGGAAGCGAGTCAGGAATTATTTCAACGCCGAGACGCAAAGACGCCGAGGAAGAACAGGAAAGGCCAGGTTCCCGAGGATTTGTCAGCGCCGCGCCCCTCCCTGAGGCTGGGGACGCGGAGCGGGCAGAGAGCGCCGAGACTTGTCTCTCTCGTCTTGCTACGCACCTGCGCAGTCAGTGCCATTTACCTCGGCCCCCTCGGTGCTCTCAGGTTTTGACTTTGATCTTTCTTCCTCGGCGTCTCGGCGGTAAGTTCTTTCCGGCCCGTCTCACCTGCCCACGGCGTGTCCCGTTAGCCACAAGGGTGCACGGATGAACAC
>OBLT010002952.1_pt1 | contig 10429 bp, 1 predicted proteins | sample 1518721 | NCBI WGS metagenome assembly OBLT01 (sample SAMEA3539307, study PRJEB22396) | soil metagenome | biome: tundra; feature: field; material: soil | place: USA | collected 2010-05 | depth 0.15 m | reverse complement strand
GGACACGAAATGGGCCGTTTTTGAACACGGTGCGCTCGCCGCCCTTGGCGTCACTGTCGACCGGCACGGCAAGATGCCCGACCTGGTCGTGCACATTCCGGACAAGAACTGGCTCGTCCTAATGGAAGCTGCATCTTCGCACGGCCCGGTGGACGCCATTAGGTATGGGGAACTCGCCGCCCTTTTCGCTGCATCAACCGCAGGTCTTGTCTATGTCTCCTGCTTCCCGTCCCGCGAAGAAATGCGCGGCTACCTACCCCAAATTGCATGGGAAACCGAAGTATGGTGCGCTGACCACCCAACACATCTCATCCATTTCAATGGCGAGCGATTCCTCGGGCCATACGGCCAGGAATGATTTTCCCAATCCTCAGACGAGCAGGAACACAGCCGACATCCACGCCCTCTACAACAAAGACACCGACCAGGTCACCATCTGGGCCACCCTCACCGGCGACGCCCCCCGCACCATCGACGCCCTTCTCAACGACCCCCGCACCGACGACGACACCGGCCAGCCCGCCACCCCGCCCAACGGCCAAACCCCAGCCCAGGCCCCCATTTCACAGTTGGGACAAGGCACCCCCGAGGGTGTCGCACAGCTATCCGGCGGGACCTTGGTCCCGGCCCCGGCTGTCCGCTGCCTCCGAAGAGGTGGCCGTCGGCTTGTGCCAGGCCGGCTTGTGCCAGGCCGACCTGGTCACGCGTGTCCTGCCTGCCTCAGCGGAGCACTCCCGCCCCAGCCGGCCCGGACCCTGCGGCCAGCACCGGCACCCGGGCGCCCCCCGGACATGATCGTGGATATCTACCTTCTTGTGGCGAAGGTAACGATCCACGATCCCCTGTTTGCGGTGCCCGGGCCTGCCTGCTCCCCCGGCCTGGCCGGGCGCCCGGCCCCCGGGCGGCCGGGCCCCGGGCGCGGTACCACCCGGGACCCATGCGCTAAGACCGCTGCCGCTCTCCCTTGACGCAGGGCCGCCAGCAGTCACGCGACACCCTCCCCCGTACACCGGAACTTCCGCGGAACCCGGAATTTCCAAGATCTTTCCGGATCTGGGCGCACCATGTGACCCTTGGGTACCGGCCGCGCGCATCCGCACCATTACGCGCGAGGGTAAACCCGCGGGTTTAAGCCAGCAGATTTGATGCGCGCTGCGCGCTCCCGGGCCCTGCGCCGCGCCGAAGCAGGCGGCGGGTCAAGGATCTGGCAGCGGCCCGCAACCAGACAGCCACCACCAGACCGTGCCTGACAGGCCAGGACACGCCACCGACTAAAGTTACCCGCCAGTCACCTACAAAATTGGTGCGCACCCGCGCGGATAGGTGAACGGTAACGGTCGTCGTGCTGGCCGACTGCCCGCCAGATCAGCCCACGCCGAGTATTTTGTCGACGATGTCGAATATCTGGTCGTCGGCCCCGTCTGCGAGATCGTTCTCCGGGGTCGGCGACTCGATGGCGTCGAGCTTCCACTGCAGGGTCTTGAGCCGCGTGACAAGCCGGATCCTGGCGGCGGCGTCCATCTCGGACTCGGCCACGGCCCTTTCCAGGACCTCGAGCTCGGCGAACACGGACGGCTGGGCCTCCGGTGCCCCCTGCGGCCTCAGTATCGTGTGCAGGTGCCGAACCAGGCTGACCGGGGTGGGGTGGTCGAAGATCAGCGTCGTCGGAAGGTTCAAGCCTGTCTCGGCGTTCAGCCTGTTGCGCAGCTCCAGCCCGGTCAGCGAGGACATCCCCAGATCCAGGAATCCCCGTTCCGATTCCACGGCCGACGCCGACCCGTGACCTAGCAGGACGGCTAGGTGAGTGCAGACCAGGTCAAGCAGGAGCGCCTCCTGATCGCGCACGGGCAGCTCAGACAGCCGATCGCGCCAGGGCCTCGCATCGTTGGCCGCCTGCGGGAGCGGCGCTCGGATGAGCCCGCGCAATAGTGGCGGGACCTCGCTCACGCGCAGGTCCAGCTGGGCCGGGACAACCAGCGCGCGATCGGTTCGCGAGGCGGCGTCAAGCAGGCTGAGCGCCAGCCCAGTCGGCAGCGGCAGCAGCCCGTACCGCGCGAAGCGGGCATGATCGGCGGAGGTCAAGCCGACGGTCAGCTCGCTGCGCTCCGCCCAGAGCCCCCAAGCCAGGGAGACCGCAGGCAACCCGCGCGCACGACGGTAGTGCGCCAGCGCATCCAGGTATGCGTTCGCCGCGCCGTAGTTGGCCTGCCCGATGCCGCCGGCCAGCGCGGCATAGGAGGAAAACAGCACGAACGCCGACAGGTCCATGTTGCGGGTCAGCTCGTGCAGGTTCCACGCGGCGTCGGCTTTGGGCCGCAGCACCGAGTCCAGACTGTCGGCGGACAGACCTTCCAACAGCGCGTCGTCCCGCGCGCCAGCTACATGCACCACGGAGGTAAGAGGGTGCCCGGCCGGGATGGCCTCAAGGACCTTGGCCAACGCAGCCCGGTCGGCGGCATCGCAGGCGACCACGCTGACCTCGGCGCCCATTGCCGTCAGCTCGTCCCGGAGTCCGGCCGCGCCAGGCGCGGCCGGGCCGCGTCGACTCAGCAGTACCATGTGGCGCACGCCGTGCTCGGCGACGATGTGGCGGGCGACCAGAGCGCCGACGGTTCCGGTGCCGCCAGTGACCAGGACGGTGCCGCTGCCTGTGCTGTCCCAGTTCCAGGCGGCAGACTCGGCAGCCTGTGCCCTCGCGAGCCGGGGAACCATGATGGTTCCGGCTCGCAGGGCCAGCCGGGGCTCGTCCGCGGCCGCGGCGGCTGCGATCGCCGCCGGGAGGGCGGCCTCGGACGCCCGGTCCTCGTCCAGGTCAGCCAGCACGAGGCGGCCAGGGTGCTCGGACTGCACCGAGCATCCCAGCCCCCATACTGTGGCGTCGGCAGGAGCCCGGATCTCGTCGTGGGCGCCGGCGGCGACGGCCCCGCGGGTCACCAGGACCAGACGGGAACCGGCGAACCGGGAGTCCTGCAGCCACGTCTGCAAGAACGCCAGCACCTCACGAGCCGATTCATGCGCAGCCACAGCGGAGGCCCGGTCCACATCAGGGGTGCCCAGGTGGAGTACGACAACCTCGGGCGGCGGGGTGGGGATGTTGTCCAGAGCTGGCAGGCCGGGAGCCGTCCACGTCGCGGCCGACTCGCCGTGGCCGACCTCAGTGAGCTCGGTCCAGTCCACCTGGAACAACGCGTTCTGGCGGGCCGGGGAGGCGGCAGGCAGCTGGCGCGCGGAGACCGGACTCGTCATCACGGCGTCGGTCACGATCATCGGCGTGCCCGCGTCGTCCACCGCGGTCACGGACACGCCACCGTCCGCGGCCGGGACGAGGCGCACGCGGAGCCGGGTCGGGCTGGCGGCACGCATCCAGACCCCGCGCCAGGCCGAGGGCGGTCCCGGCGCGGCCGTGGCGGGCCCCAACGCGAGGATCTCAGGCAGCAGGGCGGAAAGGCCCCCGAACCCCGATACCTCCCGCTCGGTGTCGTCGGCCAGCGCCACCTCGGCGAAAGTCTCGGCGCCGCGCCGCCACATCGCCCGGGTCGTACGGAACGCCGGGCCGAGGTCGTACCCGCTCAGGTGGAGTAGTTCTCGGAGCGGGTCAAGGTCCACTGGGCTCGCGCCCTCCGGCGGCCAGGACGCCGGCATGGCCTCGCAGACGGGGTCGGCGGCGGGCGCCGCCAGCACGCCGGTAGCATTGCAGGTCCAGGGCCCGCTGGTGTCAGCGCGGGAGTACACGGTGACCGGGTGCCCGGCCGCGTCAGCGGAGGGTCCGACGCGCACCTGGATCTCGGCCGAGTCCCCTTCCGGCAGAACCAGCGGCACGTGCTCGGTGAACTCGATCAGGGCGGTGCAGCCGGTCTCCTCGCCCGCGCGCAGGGCCCATTCGAGCAGCATGGTTCCCGGGACGATCACCGAGTCCAGCATGACATGGTCGGCCAGCCATGGGTGCGAGCGCACTGAAATCCGGCCCGTCAGCACCGCGCCGCCATCGCCCGCCAGGCTCAGCGGCGCGAGCAGTCCAGCGGGGTGAGCCTGCTCCGGCGCAGGCTCGAGCCAGTACCGCTGCCGCTGGAACGCATAGGTGGGCAGCGCGACCGGTTTACCGCCGACCACGGTGTCCCGCCAGTCGACCGCCACGCCGTGCACGTGAGCTTCGGCCAGCGAGGTCAGCATGCCCGCCCGCCCGCCGTCGTCGCGGCGCAGTGACCCGATGACCACCGCCTTGCTCCCGGCAGCGGTGACAGTGTCTTCGATGCCCATGGTCAGCACCGGGTGCGGGCCGCACTCGACGAACACGTCGTGGCCGTCCGCGAGCAGCATCCGCACCGACTCCTCGAGCTGCACGGTGCGGCGCAGGTTCTGGTACCAGTACTCAGCATTGAGGCTGTCGCCCCGCGCCCAGTCCCCGGTCACCGTGGAGAAGAACGGAATCCGGCTCTCCCGCGGGGCGATGTCAGTCAGGCCGGAAAGCAGCACGTCGCGGACCTGTTCGATCTGGGCCGAGTGGGAGGCGTAGTCCACCGGGATCCTCTCGGCCCTGATCCCGGCTTCCGCGCAGCACGCGAGGAACTCCTCAATGGCCGCCGGCTCCCCGGAGATGACCTGGGTCGACGGCCCGTTGACCGCCGCCACGGCAAGCTGCTCGCCCCAGCGTTCGAGCAGAACCGCGACCCGGTCATGTGGCGCGGTCACCGATACCATGCCGCCGTGACCGGATAGCTGATCGCCGATGACCAGGCTGCACGCCGCGACGACCTTCGCCGCGTCGGCCACGGAGAGTGCGCCCGCGACACAGGCCGCCGCGATCTCGCCCTGGGAATGTCCCAGGACTGCGGCTGGCTCCACGCCGTGGGCGCGCCACACCTCGGCCAGCGCGACCATGACCGCCCACAGCGCGCACTGCGCGACCTCGACGCGGTCCAGGGCGGGCGCGCCGGACTCGCCGCGCAGCACCGCGCTCAGCGACCAGCCGACGTGCGGCGCCAGCGCCCGTTCGCACTCGGCGATGCGAGCGGCGAACGGAGGGGAACTCTCCAGCAACTGGGCGCCCATCCCGGCCCAGTGCGGGACCTGTCCCGGGAAGGTCAGGACGACCTTGCGGTCCCGGCGGGCCACGAAATGGCCCTGGACCAGCCCGGCGGCTGGGGCTCCCGCGGCCAGGGCACGCAGCCCGGATCGCAGTTCATCGTCGCTCGCGCCGATGACCACGGCTCGTCGTTCCAGCGTCGAGCGCCGGGTAACAAGGGAGAAGGCGGTGTCGACCGGTTCCTGGGCGGGCGCCTGCTCCAGGTGCGCGAGCAGCGCGCGCGCCTGTCCGCGCAGCCCCGGTTCGGTCCGCGCTGATAGAATCCAGGGCACCATGCGGTCCCCGCCGGGCTCTACGGGCACCGTGGCCCCCCGGGCGTTGCCTGCCGGAGGCTGTTCCAGGATGACGTGGGCATTGGTGCCGCTCATGCCGAACGAGGACACCCCGGCCCGGCGCGGTCGTCCGGTTTCCGGCCAGGGCGTGGCCTCGCTGAGCAGCTGGACCGTACCGGCGGACCAGTCGACATGCGGGGTGGGCTCGTCGATGTGCAGGCTCGCCGGCAATATCCCCTGCTGAATCGCCAGCACCATCTTCATTACGCCGGCGACGCCGGCGGCAGCCTGGGCATGGCCGATGTTGGACTTGATGGACCCGAGCCACAGCGGGTTACCCGCTTCGCGGTCCCGGCCGTAGACAGCGAGCACCGCTTGTGCCTCGATGGGGTCGCCGAGCCTGGTACCAGTGCCATGCGCCTCGACCGCGTCGACCTGGTCCGCCCCGACCCCCGCGCTGACCAGCGCCTGCCGGATCACCCGCTGCTGCGACGGGCCGTTGGGCGCCGTCAGGCCGTTGGAGGCGCCGTCACAGTTGATCGCCGACCCGCGGACGACCGCCAGCACCTGGTGACCGTTCCGCCTGGCATCCGACAACCGCTCAACCAAGAGCACTCCCACACCGTCGGAGAACCCGGCTCCGTCGGCGGCGGCCGCGAACGACTTGCACCTGCCGTCTCCTGCGAGCCCGCGCTGGCGGGCGAAGTCGACGAAAAGCCCGGGTGAGGACATCACCGTCGCACCGCCGACAAGGGCCAGCGAGCACTCCCCGGCTCGCAGCGACTGGACCGCCATGTGGAGGGCCACCAGCGACGAGGAGCAGGCCGTGTCCACCGTGACCGCTGGGCCTTCCAGCCCTAGCGTGTAAGCTATCCGGCCAGATACCATGCTCAGGGCATTGCCGCTGATGACATAAGGCGCGACGGTATCGGGGATGTCGCCGGCCCGGAGCACGTAGTCGTTCTGCGACACGCCGACGAAAACGCCGGTCCGGCTGCCGCGCACTGTCTGCGGATCAATCCCGGCCCGCTCGAACACCTCCCACGACGTCTCAAGCAGCAGCCGCTGCTGCGGGTCCATGGCCATGGCCTCGTGTGGGCCGATCCCGAAGAAGTCGGCATCGAACTCGGCCATGTCATAGAGGAACCCGCCCTCGCGGGTCCGGGAAACTTCCGGCTCGGCCGGGAGCCGGTCGTACAGCCCGTCCAGATCCCAGCCACGGTCGGCGGGGAAATCCGCGATGGCGTCGGTCCCGGAAGCCAGCAACTCCCACAGGTCCTCCGGCGACCGGACGCCGCCGGGGAGGCGGCACGCCATCCCGGCGATCGCGATCATCTCGTCGGTGCCGGTTCGCGTCGCCCGCGCGGGACTGGGTTCGCGGTCTCGGCCAGAGAATTCAGCCCCGAGATGAACGGCCAGATCGGTGGGGGTCGGGTGGTCGAAGACCAAGGTGGCGGGCAGCAGGAGCCCGGTGGCAGCATTGAGCCGGTTTCGCAGTTCGACGGCGGTAACCGAATCGAAGCCCAGGTCACGGAACGTGCGGCCCACCCCGAGCCGGTCCGCGTTCTCGTGTCCAAGCACGGTGGCGGCGCTGGTGCAGATGAGGTCGAGCAGCAGCGGCTGGCGCCCGGCGGCGGGCAGCCGGATGAGCCGCTGCCGCAGTTCTGACATCGCGCTGGAGTGGGCCTGATCGATCATCCGCCGGGTAGGCTCGCGGTACAACGCCCGTAGTAGCGGTGGGATCTCGCCCGGGTCGCGGTAGCGCAACAGGCCAGGGTCGAGCCGGACGGGTACGAGCTGGTCTCGGCGGGTCGTGAGCGCGGCATCGAACAACGCCAAGCTGTCCGCGGTGGACAGCGGCAGGATCCCGGATCGCCGGTCCCTGGCCTCGCCAGTGTCGCTGAGTTGACTAGACAGGGCGCTCGTCTGCGCCCACACGCCCCACGCCAGCGACGTCGCCGGCAGCCCCCGGAGCCTGCGGTGCCTGGCCAGCCCGTCGAGGAAGTTATTGGCCGCGGCGTAACCGGCCTGACCGGGGTGGCTGAGGACTCCGGCCGCGGCGGAGAACATGATGAAGTCGGCGAGGTCCAGGTGCCGCGTCAGCTCGTGCAGATACCAGGCCGCGTCCGCCTCCGGGTGCAGCACCGTCCGCAGCCGTTCCCCGGTCAGCGATTCCAGAGCTCCGTCGTCGAATGCCGCCGCGGCGTGGACAACCGCCGTCAGCGGATGCCGTTCAGGGACGGAGCCGATCAGTTCGGCCAGCGCGGCACGGTTCCCGACGTCGCAGGCGACGATGGTGGCCTGAGCACCCAGCCCGGTCAGCTCCTCACGCAGCTCCCGCGCCCCGGCGGCGTCTGGCCCGCTCCGGCTCGCGAGCATCAGGTGCCGGGCGCCGCGCTCGGCGGCCAGGTGCCGGGCCAGCAGGCCACCGAACTGGCCGGTGCCGTTCGTGATCAGTACCGTCCCCTCGGGGTTCCAGCACCTCGGCATGCTGAGCACGATCTTCCCGACGTGGCGGGCCTGCGCCATGAAGCGGAATGCCTCGCGAGCGTGCTGCACCTCCCATGCGGTGATCGGCAGCGGGCGCAGGAAGCCGGCCGCGAAGAGCGGCCCGAGCTCGGCCAGGATCTGCTGAACACGTTCCGGACCCGCCTCGAGAGGTTCGTAGGTCCGGTAGGCGATCCCCGGGTAGGAGCGGCCGACCGCCGCGGCGTCGCGGATGTCGATCTTACCGATCTCTAGCAGGAGGCCGCCCGGCGCCAGCAGCCGCAAAGAGGCGTCCACGAACTCCCCGGCCAGGGAGTTCAGCACGACGTCTACCCCGCGGCCGTGGGTGACGGCGCGGAACCGGTCCTCGAATTCCAGTGTCCGGGAGGAAGCGATGCGAGCGTCATCGACGCCCTCCGATCGCAACGTCTCCCACTTGTCCGGGCTGGCGGTGGCGAATACCTCCACGCCCCAGTGACGAGCCAGCTGGCAGGCGGCCATGCCGACTCCGCCGGCGGCGGCATGGACGAGCAGCGACTGTCCGGGTTGGATCTGGGCCAGGTCAGCGAGCCCGTAGTAGGCGGTCAGATAGGCGATGGGCATCGACGCCGCCTGGGCGAACGTCCACCCCGCTGGCATGCGGGTCAGCAGACGATGGTCGGCCACCGCGATCGGCCCGAACGCGCCGTCGAACAGCCCCATGACCCGGTCACCCGCGGCGAGGTCAGGCACCCCCGGCCCGACCTCGATGACGACTCCCGCTCCTTCGCATCCGATCGTCGCCTCGCCTGGGTACATGCCCTGGGTGATCAATACGTCGCGGAAGTTCAGCCCCGCCGCACGGACCTGCACGCGGACCTGCCCTCGCTCCAGCGGAGCCGCTGCCTGCGGGCAGGACACCAGCGTGAGGCCGTCCAGAGCGCCCTTTTCCGTGGTGTCCAGCCGCCAGGGCGTCGCCGCGTCTGGGACGGCGAGCCCGTCGTCCGGGCCGAGGCGCATCAGGCGGGGCGCATACGCGGTGCCTTGGCGCAGCGCCAGTTGCGGTTCGCCGACGTGGACCACGCCGGGCAGTGCCCGCCATGACGCCGGGTGCGCGTCCAGGTCGGCAAGCACGATGCGGCCCGGGTACTCCGACTGCGCCGACCGCACCAGGTCCCAGACGGAAGCGCCCGGCAGGTCCAGGACATCCTCCCCGGAATCGACGGACACAGCCGCGCGGGTGAGCACCACGAACTGGGTGCGGGCAAGACGGTCCTCAGCGAGCCAGCCCTGGAGCAGCGCAAGGATACCGCCGAGTACCGCCTCGGCGGTGGCGTGCGGCGTCGCGGCGGATATCAGCATCACGTCTGGCGCCTGCCCGGCAGACCGGGCGGCCGTGTCGCCCAGAGGATGCGCGGCGACGCCTGCCTCAGCCAAGGCAGTCACCACCTGCTCAGGATCGTTGCCCGCCACCGACCACGTGGCCGTGTCCTGGTCCCCGGGGGAGGCTGGGGGTATCGCAGTCCACGCGACGCTGAACAGCCAGTCCCGGGCCGCCTGGTCCAAGTTCGCGGTTGTGACCGGCCGTAGCGCCATCGAATCGATCGAGGCCACGGGGGCGCCGGACTGATCGGCCAGGTCTATCGAAACCCTGTCCGGTCCTGTTGCGGTCAGCCGCACCCGCAGCGCGGTGGCCCCGGCCGCGTACAGCGATACGCCCTGCCAGGAGAATGCCGCCACCGTGCGGCTGCTGTCCTGGTCGGGCCGCAGCGATGCGGTCTGCAACGCCGCATCAAGCAGCGCCGGGTGCAGACCGAACCGATCCGCCTCGGCCCGTACCTGGTCAGGCAGGGTCACCTCGGCGAACACCTCTGTGTTCCGCTGCCACGCCGCCACCACCCCCTGAAAGGCAGGCCCGAAGTCATAGCCGCGCTCGCGCAGCGCGGCGTAGAAGCCGTCCACTGCCACCGGTTCGGCGTCCGGAGGGGGCCATGCGGCCAGGTATCGGTCTGCGGGCTCGGCGGCAGGCGGGGCCAGCGTGCCGGTCGCGTGCTGGGTCCAGATGCCGCCGCCCTCTCCGCCGCCCTCTCCGCCGCCCTCTCCGGCGGGGTCAACTGGGCGCGCATAGACCGCCACCGGCCGGCGCTCCGGCTCCTGTGATTCGCCGACCACGATCTGTACCTGGACCGCACCGTGGCGGGGCAGCAGCAGCGGGGTGTGCAGGGTCAGATCGGCGATGCGGCCGTATCCGAGTTCGTCCCCGGCCCGGATGACCACTTCCACCAGGGCCGCGCCCGGCACCAGGACAACGCCGGACAGGGCGTGGTCGGCCAGCCAGGGATGCGTGCGCAGCGACCAGCGGGCCGTGGCCACCAGGCCGGCTCCCGTCGCGAGTTCCAGCGCCGCGCCGAGTAGGGGATGATCCGGAGCACCCAGCCCCGCAGCAGTCACGTTTTGGGTGTGTTCTGTGCTGGTTGGCCAGTAGTGCTGGTGCTGGAAGGGGTAGGTCGGCAGGTCGACGCAGCGGGCGCGGGTGCCGGCGTAGCAGGTGTTCCAGCCGACGGGGGCGCCGTGGGCCCAGGCGTCGGCCAGCGAGATCATGAACCGG
>OBLT010002951.1_pt1 | contig 10432 bp, 8 predicted proteins | sample 1518721 | NCBI WGS metagenome assembly OBLT01 (sample SAMEA3539307, study PRJEB22396) | soil metagenome | biome: tundra; feature: field; material: soil | place: USA | collected 2010-05 | depth 0.15 m | reverse complement strand
GCCGCGTGAGCATGATCGTCGTCGGCCTCCCGCTCAACATGGATGGCAGCGAAGGGCCGGCTGCTCGCGGGGCGCGGCAGTTCGCCGCGAGTCTGGCGGACGCGCTCGGCGTCACCGTCGAGATGTTCGACGAGCGGCTGACGAGCTTCGAAGCGCGGGAGCGTCTGGTGGAGATGCCGGCCAGGAAGGGCGCGCGAAAGACCGCGCTCGACGCGCTCGCGGCGGTGGTCATCCTCGAAGGCTGGATGCAAGCGCATCCGGACAGAGTCCCGCGCGGTCGCGGTGGCTGATGAAAAACCGCGGCGCGAAATATATCCTCGGGTTAGATGAAGCTTGCGGCATCAATCCTCGCAGTCGCGATCGTCGTGGGCGGAGCGTACGCCGCGTTCTCATACTACTGGCTTAGTCCCACCGAAAAATTCGCGCCGCCACGCGAAGTCACGATTGAAAAGGGCGAGTCGTTTCGCCAAATCGCGCGGGCGCTGGCGGACGCCGGCGTGGTTCGAAGCGCGCTCGCGCTCCGACTCTACGGCCAGATGAGCGAGACCGCGCGCCAAATCAAGCCGGGCGACTATGCTTTCAACGGCGGCGAGCGGATTCCCGACGTGATGCGCCATCTGGTCAGGGGCGACTTCGTCGTTGTGACAGTCACAATTCCCGAAGGCCTGACGGTCCATCAGATCGCGGAGCGGTTGGCCGAGACGGGGCTGGTCTGCGAGGACGAATTCGAGCAGGCCGCGCGCGATGGCGCGATGGTGCGCGCGCTCGGCCTGATGCCGCTCGGCGCGGAAGGCTACCTGTTCCCGGCGACGTACAGATTTTCACCGCACGCGAAGACCAACGACGTGCTCTCCGCGATGCTCGCGCGGTTCTACCAGGTCCTGACGCCTGCGGTGGAAGAGCGGATGTTCGAGGCCGGACTGGATGCGCGCCGGCTGGTCACGATGGCCTCGATCGTCGAGAAGGAAGCGAAAGCGCCCGGCGAGCGCCCTCTCATCGCAGGTGTCTTCTACAATCGGCTGCGGCTCAAGATGCCCCTGCAATCCGACCCGACGGCGGAGTACGCGTACGAATTCGATGGCGCCAAAGAGTCGGCCGCGAGCGCGGTTCACACGGCGTCGGCCTTCAATACGTACGACTTCACCGGCTTGCCGCCGGGGCCAATCGCAAATCCCGGGCTCAAATCGATCGAAGCCGCGCTATATCCGACGCATACCGAATTTCTCTATTTTGTCGCACGCGAAGGCGGCACTCATGTGTTTTCGAAATCGTTTGACGAGCATCGGCGCGCGATCGCACTGGAACGGAAACCGCCGGCAGGTAAACCAGCCGCAATACCGGTAAAATAAGGTACTTCGGGCCGCCGATTGGACGGTCGCATCTGCGTCGAGTACGCTATAATTTCATTCTGTGGACAATCCGGTCGAGACAATCGGGATCGCCAGCGCGCGGATCGCGCGGCTAGCCGCCATCCGTGCGGTGCTATGCGCGATTGCGCCGGCGATCACCGCGATCGCGCTGGGAGCGTTGCTCAAGCCGATTGGCGACCTGACCTGGACGCGGCTGGGATACCGGCTGGCGCCCGAGCGCGCCGCGGTGCTGAGCCTCGCATTGATCGGCGCGGGCATCGTGGTGCTGGCGGCAGGATTGGTCATGGCATTTCGCGCGTACCGCCGCGCCAACGACTTTGTTGCGGCGGCAGCCGAGCTCGACGACCGCCTGGAATGCCATCAGGAGATCGTGACGTTCGCCACGCTGGCCAATCCGTCGGCGCCGGAGAGCATCCGTGCGCGGCGCACGCCGCTGTTCCCGATTCTGTGGCGGCGCGCAATCGCGCTGTTCGGCGGCCTCGATGTTCGCCGGGAATTCAGACTCGAAGTCGGCGAGCCGCTCAAGCGCTCCTCGATTTTTGCGGGCGTGGTCGCGCTTGCGATGGTGCTCGCGACATTAGGATTGGTGCGCGCGCCGACGCCCGAGAATACCGAGGCCGCCAAGCTGCGCGCGATCGCCGAGGAGATCGCCAGAACATCGGCCAGTTCCGATGATTCCGCGCTGGCGGACAAGATCCGCCAGGCAGCCGACGCACTGGAAAATTCCAAGCTGCCGCCCGAAGAGAAAAAGAAGCGCATCGAGGAAGCGATGCAGCAGGCCGACAAGGCCGCTCAAAAGCGCAACAACAGCCAGTCCGGAAAAAATCAGGGCACCGGCAAGTCGAACGCGCAGAACGGAAAGGGCAACGGCAAGAGCCAGGGCAGCTCCGCGGGCGCGGGCAGCGGCCAGGGCAAGAGCGGGACCGGCGCCGGCCAGAACCTAGGCGGCGGGAGTGCGGGCTCGGGCAAAAGCGGCACCGGCAAGAATTCGGGCAAGAACGAAGGCGGAAAAGGATCGGCAAAAAACGACAAGAACGATCAGAACAAGAGCGACCAGTCGAACCTCGAACTCCACGGCGAACTCGCCAAAGCCGAAGCGCAGGTCGAGACCGCCAACGCAAAAAATCCCGGAGCCGACAACCAGCCCGGCAACGACAAGAATCAGGGCGGCGCCAGCCAGTCCGCTGATAAAACCAATCAAAAGGGCGGCAGCCAGCCCGATCCCAACCGACCCCGCAACATCCCGAAGCCGGGCGCCAACGGCGATCGCAATATTCCCGCCGCCGGCGGCAGCCCTAAAAATAACAAGGACATGGGCTCGAACCTCGGCGATACGCATCTGGGCGAGATGCCGACCTCAACCAATGCGCAGCGCTTCCTGAAGCCCGGCGAGAAGGGTGCGACCGTCGACATCAAGGATGCGCGCTACGTCATGTTCCGGCTGCCGGGAGCGCCCTCTTCCGGTAGCGGCGGGAAAACGGTACTTGACACCGATCGGCCCACGGCGACGACGGGTTACGTCAATGCCCCGCTTGCGCCGACCAGCGACGACGCGCCGCCCGACGAACGACAACTGGTGCCGCCGCGCTATCGCGACATGATTCACTAGATTCAGGATAAGGAAGGACAACGGATGGGAGCGGCTCCTCAACAAGCTTCACCCGACCAGCGGGTCGCGGAATTTCGCAAGATTTTCTCGCGCGCCGAGAGCGAAGTCGCGCGCGTGATCGTCGGCCATCGCGAGGTCGTAAGAAAAATGCTGACCGCGCTGTTTTGCGGCGGCCATATTTTGATCGAAGGCGTGCCCGGACTGGGCAAGACGCTGATGGTCAAGGCGGCCAGCGAAACGCTCGGGCTCAGCTTCAAACGAATTCAGTTCACGCCCGATCTGATGCCCTCGGATATCATCGGCACGCAGGTACTGACCGAGGCCGACGGTCATCGCGAGTTCCAGTTCAAGCCCGGCCCGATCTTCGCGCACATGGTGCTCGGCGACGAGATCAATCGCGCGACGCCCAAGACGCAATCGGCCGTGCTCGAGGCGATGGAAGAGCATCAGGTGACAGTCTTCGGCACCACCTACGTGCTCGATCCGCCGTATATCGTCCTCGCCACGGAAAATCCCATCGAGCTCGAAGGAACCTATCCGCTGCCCGAAGCGCAGATGGATCGGTTCATCTTCAAAGTCGTGATGGGTTCGCCCAAGCCCGATGAATTGCGCGAAATCTTGAGCCGCACCACCGGCACGGCGCAAGCCAGGATTCAGCCGCTGTTCGAAGCTTCGCGCGCGCCGCGGGCGATCGAGGATCTCAAAGCACTGGTTCGCGAGGTGATGGTGGCGGAACCGCTCGAGCGTTTCATCATCAGCGTGATCGGCGGATGCACTCCCGGCGGTCCCGGCGCCATCCCCGAGGTCTCCCAATACCTGCGTTTTGGGCCGAGCCCGCGCGGTGCGCAGGCGCTGATTTTGTGCGCCAAGGTTAACGCATTGCTCGCCGGCCGCGTCAGCGTGAGCTACGACGACATCGACGACGCGATCGTCCCGTGCCTGCGCCATCGCTTGCTGCTCAACTTCCAGGCCGAGGCCGAAAGTGTTTCTTCCGAATCGATCCTCGAGCAGGTGGTAAAGCGGCTCAGGAAGCCGCGCACGTAGCCGATGTTCGGACTGCCGGACGAGTTCACGCCGGGTTTTCTTGCCCGGCTCGAAAAGCTCAGGATCAGAACCCGCCAGCGATACGCCGGGCTGGGCCGGGGGATGCATCTGTCGCCCAAGCGCGGCTCGTCGCTCGAGTTCAACGATTTTCGCCATTACTCGCCCGGCGACGACTTCCGCTACATCGATTGGGGACTCTACGGCCGCAGCGACAAACTCTACATCAAGCTTTTCCAGGAAGAGGAAGACCTGCTCACGTACATCTTCGTCGATGCGAGCGCGTCGATGGCGTATCCGGCGGGCGACCGCAAGTTCGAATCCGCGATCCTGACTGCGCTCGCGCTTGCCTACGTCGCGCTGGCCAGCGGCGATCGCGTGATGCTGCGCGTGCTTGGCGGCAGCGGCGGGAAGGTGAATCCGTCGTTCGTCAACGGCCGCCATCGAATCGTCGAGCTCGCGCGCCGCCTTCACAATCTCAAGCCGGGCGGCCAGTTCGATTTCGCGACTTCGCTGGCGACCGAGCTGCTCGCGATTCGGCGCACCGGCAAGGTGTTTATCGTTTCCGACTTCCTGATGCTGCTCAACTCGGTCACGCGCGGGCTGGGGATGTTCACCGCGGCCTCGATGGACCTGACGGCGGTGCAGATTCTTGGCGGGCGCGAGCTCAACGGCCAGGGCCTCGACGGCGACGTAGAGGTAGTCGATTCCGAATCGGGCGAGCGGCTGCGCGTCTCGATCGGCGACCGCGAACGCACGCAGTATCGCGAGACGATGCTGCGTCTGACGCGCGAAATAAAATCGTTCTGCCTCAAGCGCGGGCTGCATTACGCGCTCTACACGACCGACCACAACTTCCAGAATTTCTTCGTCCGCGCGGTGAGCGACCTCGGCCTGGCGCACTGAAGAGTTATCCGATGGGATTCCTTTATCCAGGCGCGCTCGTATTTTTCGCCCTCGTCCCGGCGCTGGTGCTGGCATACCTGGCCAAGGAGCGGCCGGCGCGCGTGACGGTCTCGAGCGTGCTGGCGTTCCGTGCGCTGCGCGGTTTTCGGCGCGAGCGTTTCGGCGGATGGCCGCGGCTGGATTGGATGTTCTTCGCCGAGGTCTTCATCCTGAGTCTCGCGGTGCTCGCGATGGCGGGTCCATTCATCTGGAAGAAAACCGCTCCGCTGGCAGTGGTGATCGACAATTCCGCCGCGATGCAGGCGCTGACGCCGGCGGGTAAGAGCCGTTTCGAGGTCGCGCGCGAAAAGCTCGATGCCGCCTTGTCCGCCGAAGACGGCGGCGGCGAAATCTCCGTTTACGTCACCGCGCCGCAGCCGCGCCGCGTGGCGCCCCCGTTCAATACCCTGACCGACGCGCGCATCGCGCTGTCGCGAATCAAGCCGACCGATGCGCCCAACGATCAAACGACGCTCGAGAACTTTCTCGGCAACCTCGCCTCGGAAGCGCGCGTCGCAAAGGTGATTTTTGCCGGCGCCAACGCGCTCGCCGCGCCGGTTCCCACGCGAATTCATCCGATCGCGGTGGGCGACGCCGTCGCAAACGCCGCGATCGGCTCGTTCTCGCTGCGGCGCGAAGTCCTTGGCGCGGCAGCTCTTCACGCGAGTCTCTCCATCGCCAACTTCAGCCCTGAAACCCGCACGCTCGAACTCGTCGTGACCGGAGACGGCAAGCAAATCGCCCACGCCAAGGAAGCGCTCGGCGCGCGTGAGACCGCTACGCTCGAGTTCCCCGCGATCCCGCCCGCGCGGATTTACGAGGCTAAACTCGCGCCCGACGACGCGCTCGCCCTCGACAACGTCGCCTATGCGACGGCCGGCTCCGTCAAGAACGTGTCGATTCTTTTCATCAGCCCGACGCCGGCCGACGCCGCGGGCCTGAATTCGATTCCCGGCGTCGAGGTCACCGCGCAAACCCCCGATTCCTACTCACCCGGCGATCTCGGCAACTTCGATCTCGCCATCTTTGAATACGCCACGCCCAAGGAAATCCCGGACGTGAACACGATGCTCGTGATGCCGCCGCCGGGCGATCCCATTTTCGGATTGACGGTGACGCCGACCGCGAAGGTCCAGATTGCCGGATGGCGCACGACCGACACGCTCACCGATTCGGTGAATTTCCGCCTGCTCAGTCTGCGCGGGGGCGAGTATTTCGGGACTCATCCATGGATGAGCCAGGTGGTCGGCGGCGACGGCGGCGCGATCGTGCTGAAGGGCGAGCGCGGAGCGCATCGTTTCGTCGCGACCGGCTTCAATCCGTTTCCGTATCTCGGGCGGCGCAACCTGCCCATGTCGGTGCTGACGCTCAACGCCATCAGTTATCTCGCCGGACTGGGTGCCAGCAGCGGCTACCGGACCGGACAGCCGTGGCTGGCGCCGGCGGGCGTCGAGCGCGTGATAATCCCGTCGGGGAGCGCGGTGGCAGCTCATCCGGGCACGCTTTTCACCGCGGTTTCGGAGCAGGGAGTCTATGAGCTGGTCGGTGCCGGCGGCGCGAAGACGCCGCGCGCTGTGAATCTTGCCGACTTGACCGAGTCGGATCTCTCCAGCTCGGCGCCGCTCAAAGTCGAAGCCGCAAATTCGGGTTCCGCAGCCGCGCCGGTAATGGAAAAATCCTCGCTAAGCGATTACCTTCTCGCCGCGATTATCGCGCTGACCGCTCTGGAAGCCCTCATCGTCTATCGGCGCCGCCGAATCATCGAGGCCGCGCCATGATTCCAACAGTGTTGCAGCACGATTTGAGCTTCGCTCATCGCGAGATGCTCTATCTGCTCGCGATTCCCGCGATCGTTGCGCTCTGGGGTCTGGTCAACGCGCGCGAAATTCGCCGCGCGTTTGCACCGCTGATGCGCGCGATAGTGCTCGCCCTGTTCGTCGTCGCGCTCGCAAATCCGCAGCAGGTGATGCATTCCGAGGGCGCCGCGCGGCCCGCAATCGTCGATGCGAGCGCCAGCATCACGCCAGCGATGCGCGCGTGGACGCTCAAGCTTATCCGCGACGACCTTGGGCTGCGCGCGGGAGATCCCGCGTACATGTTCGCGACAATCGCGGTCCCTCAATCGATCGGCGCGGTTGAAACGGCGTTCGCCAACGGAACCGGGTGCGCCGAATGCGGTCCCGGCGCGACCAACCTTGAAAGCGCGCTCTACCGTATCGCCGCAGATCCCGACGCGCACGGCGGTCCGGCCGTGATGGTGACCGACGGATGGCAAAACCGCGGCGACGCGGAGCGCGCGACAAGCGCGATTGTCTCCGCCGAGATTCGCCTCGACATCTTCACGCCGCCCGGCGCGCGTTCGATCCCCAACGTCGCGATGACGGCGCTTTCGCTTCCGCCGGCGCTGGAGACAGCCGCTCCGTTCGCGCTGGGCGTCACGATGGAGAATCTTAACGACGGCCCCGTGACGGGGACGATCACCATCGAGCGCGACGGCGCACTAATCGATGAGCGCAAAGTGACGCTGGCGCGCGGCTCGCAGCGCTTCGACTTCCCGGTCCGCACCGAAACCGCCGGCCTGGCTTCGTACACCGCCGCCTTCAAGCCCGACAATCCCGCACTCGACGCGTACCCCGAGGACGACTCTCTCAAAGGATGGGTGGGAGTGGGCGCGCGCCGCAAAGTTCTGATTCTTACCGACAGCGCCAGGGACGCGTACTATCTCGGCATCGTCGTCAATCGGATGGGACTCGAGCCAACCGTCGTGCCCATGACCGGCGCGGCCTGGGACGGCGCCGTCTCGGGTTACGACGCGGTGCTGATCAACAACGTGCCGAGCGAACGAATCGCGCCGGCCGCGCAGAACGCGATGGCGGAGTACGTGCGTCGCGGCGGTTCACTCGCGATGGTCGGTGGCGATTCGAGTTTCGGCCTTGGCGGTTATGCAGACAGCCCGCTCGCGGCCGTGATGCCGGTGACGATGAAGCCGCCGCAGCACAAGGAAAAGAAACGCGCGCTGGTGCTCATTATCGACAAGTCGGGCTCGATGGGCCGCAACGACAAACTCACCTACGCCAAAGCCGCCGCCGAGACCGTCACCAAAACTCTCAAGGACAACGACCTGATCGGCGTCATCGGATTCGACTCGCAACCGTTCGTCGTCATCCCGCTGCAGTCCGTCGCGCAGAGCCGCCCGTATTTCGATCAGATGATCAACCGGCTCTCCGCGCATGGCCAGACTTTCATGATTCCAGCGCTGCGCGAGGCCGAACGTATGCTCGGCAGCGGCGGCGCACAGGTCAAGCACGTCGTTGTGCTCACCGACGGCGAGACCGGAGGCACCGCCGAGATGTACTATGACCTGGTCTCGCGGATGCATCATGACGCCGGCACGACGATCTCGACGATCGCGGTCGGGCAGGATGCCAACGTGGACCTGCTCCAGGCAATCGCCCGGTACGGCGGCGGTTCCTACTATCAGACCGACAGCCCGCGCAATCTGCCGCAGCTTTTCGTCGAAGACTTTCGCGCCCACGGCGGCGAGATCACGATGGTCGAAAAAGAATTCACCCCGCGCAGCGAAAACCCTGACGCGATTTTGAAAGATCTCGCGGCGCGCCAGATGCCGCCGCTCAAGGGCTACGTCTCCACCGAGATCAAGCCGCGCGCCACGATGAGCATGTACGTGGATCGCGGCGGCACGCGCGAACCCGTCATCGCGAGCTGGAGGTACGGCGCGGGCAAAGCGATGGCGGTGACCACGGACGCGAGCGGGCGATGGTCCGGGAGGTGGGTCCTCGCGAATGTTTTTCAGCCGCTTTGGGATCGCATGCTCGCCTGGATGACGCCGGAGATGCCCGCCGAGCCCAAAATCGACGTCGCACTCGGCTACAATGCAGGCCGGATCAATATCAAGCTGACCGACTACAGCGCCGAGCCGGGCAACGCGGCCCGCCTGGTAACCGTGCTCGTGACGCGGCCCGACGGGACCAGGACTGAAACCGCACTCACCGAAGAAGTTGTGGGCGAGTTGTCGGGATCGATCGACGCGCCCGCCCCCGGCAATTACTACTTCGAAGTCCGCTCGCCGGCCGGCAAGGACAAGAAGTTCCCGCCGCTCGCGTTCACCGTCAGTCCGTCCGTCAACGCCGAACTGCCGCGCCCCGAGCCCAACTACGGCCTGCTCGAACAACTCGCGTCCGCCACCGGCGGGCGTCTCAATCCGTCGCCGGCGGAAGTCTCGACCGAACGCGCCACGCTCGAGCACCGCGTCTCGATGAATCCGTATCTGCTCGTGGCCGCGATGATTATGCTTATTGGTGAAGCCCTCGTTCGCCGCCTCACCGCATGAGAGCAGTTCGATGAAAGACGATCCGGTTCACGCCAACCATCATGTGCAGCGCGATTATCCGGCCAAGGTGAAATTCTGTCCGCTGTGCGGCGCCGCGATGGCGCCTCGGCTGATCATCCCCGAGAAGGCCAGGCGCAACGTCTGCACGCGATGCGGCTTCGTGCATTTTCCGGGACCCAAGCTGGTCGCTGGATGCTTCGTGGTTGACGGCGGCCGGGTATTGTTGCTTCGCCGCGGCATCGAGCCCGCGGTCGGCAAGTGGACGTTTCCGGGTGGCTACGTCGATTTCGGCGAGAACTCCGCCGACGCCGCGGTTCGCGAGACGCGCGAGGAAGTTGGGATGCGGGTTGCGCTTGGGCCGCTCCTGGGAGTGTTCACCGATCCGATGAGTCCGCCACTGACCATCGTCGTCTATCTCGCCGCACCGGGCATCGACGCGCCGTCACTGTCGGAGGAGGCAACCGAAGTCCGCTACTTCGCCCCCGACGAGGTTCCGTGGCACGACCTCGCCTTCCCCACGACCGCCGACGCTCTGACCGCCTGGGTTGCCTCAACCCGCTCTAATCGCTGACGATTTTTAGTCCGACTCTGCCGAAAAACCCCACTAATCAAGCTAACTTTCTGGCTTCGAGCATTAGCATTACTGACGCAATTATGCTAAATATTTCACCTTAGAATCCCCCGGCGCCTGCGGCCATTCCAAGTAAGGAAGGTGGCTCTTATGGAACGGGTTGAAGTGGTGTGCGGCAACGTCTTCGTCATCCGGACGCGCCAATTGAGTCCCGATTGGTGGTGCTGCGATCTTTACGAGCGAGTCGAAACCGGCGTCGGCGGCGAGGCGTTTGTGCTCGAGGATTTCGGCCAATCAGAAATCGAGGCTATCGGGATGGCGCTGAGCGACGCGCACGAGCCCAGCCACGTCCAGCATCATCACTGATTCGCGACGCGCTCAAACTGCACATCATCAGTACGCAACCTCGGCGATGACCCCGGGGCGAGCGTTCACAACGCCCCGCGACTCCGGATGATTCGCGCCACGCTGCCAAGGTCTGCCTCCAGCATGTGAATCCGGCGAACTTCGCTGACCGGCCGCGCGCCCATCCTGGCGATTGCCTC
>OBLT010002950.1_pt1 | contig 10433 bp, 10 predicted proteins | sample 1518721 | NCBI WGS metagenome assembly OBLT01 (sample SAMEA3539307, study PRJEB22396) | soil metagenome | biome: tundra; feature: field; material: soil | place: USA | collected 2010-05 | depth 0.15 m | reverse complement strand
TGTCTGAAGAGGGCGTCTGCTCTAAAGACGCCTGTTATTCTCCCTTTGCCCTCCATCTCACCGGCCCGGTCCAATTGCGCGCTTTATCCAGTTTCAGCGAAGGCTTTTTCACGGTTCAGGACGAATCCTCTCAACTGGCCGCAATTTTTCTTGCCCCCAGAGCAGGCGATAAGGTCCTCGACATCTGTGCAGCACCAGGCGGAAAGACTACCCATATGGCCCAGTTAATGGAAAACCGGGGCGCCATCATTGCATGCGACGCGGCTACACGGAAGCTCAGCCTCATTGAGGAAGCATCCGGTCGTCTCGGCATCGACATCATCCGGACCCTTTCCGTTAATGCTACAAGACCGGGTCAGCTTCTCAAAGAGATGCTATTTGACAAGATCCTCGTTGACGCACCATGCTCGGGGCTTGGAGTATTGAGGCGCAATCCTGAAGGGAAGTGGTGGAAGACAAGGCAGAACATCGCCGAACTTGCCCTGGTACAGCATTCCATCCTCAGCATATCATCAGAATATCTGGTTGAGGGAGGCACCCTCCTCTATGCTACCTGCTCGACAACCTTTGTAGAAAATGAAGCGGTTGTTGACGATTTTCTTTCTCAACATTCCAATTTTGTGTTAGAAGATTTACGGATGGAGTTCCCAGAATATGATGGCCTCTTTACTGACAGGGGTTGTTTCCGAAGCTGGCCCCATCGTCATGGGATGGATGGTTTTTTCGCCGCCCGTTTGAAAAAGATTAAGTCCTGATCCAAGCATCACGGAGGTCGTTATGAAGAAGATCGCCCCATCCATCCTTTCGGCAGATTTCTCAAGGCTGGGCGAAGAGGTGCGGGCCGGTGCATTGGCCGGCGCTGATTGTATCCATATTGACGTCATGGATTGACATTTTGTCCCGAACATTACTATTGGGCCACTCGTGGTGCAGGCTCTGAAAAAAGTTACTGATCTCCCCCTCGACGTCCATCTGATGATTGAAAACCCCGACCTTTATATCCCTGCATTCGCCGATGCAGGAGCCGACATCATAGTTGTCCACGCTGAAGCCACCAACCACTTGCACAGAACTGTCCAGCTGGTAAAGTCTTTTGGCAAGAAGGCCGGTGTCTCCCTGAACCCGGCAACGCCTCTCAATATGCTGGAATATATCCTTGAAGAGCTTGACCTTGTACTTCTTATGACCGTCAATCCCGGTTTCGGTGGTCAGTCCTTTATTGAATCATGCCTTGCGAAGATCCATTCATTGCGGGCAATGCTCGACAAGCGCGGCCTTGAAACAGAGCTGGAAGTTGACGGCGGGGTAAAGCTTGCCAATATCGACAGGATATCCCACGCCGGGGCAGATGTATTTGTTGCCGGAAGCGCAATTTTTGAAAGCAACAACTACACTGCCACCATCTCGGAATTAAGGCGAAGAGCCAAAGAACCGGTCCTTTAACAATGGGTCAAAATCCTGTAACGATTTTTTCTGACACCACCTCAATCCTGCCAGACACTATCGGCCTTGATTTCTTGACCCTAGCCGACCATATCAGGAAAGCTCTGGCAGATCGACAGCGGGTGCCAATGCTTCCAGGGCCGGTTCCGGCAGCCGTCCTGCTCCCCCTTTACCGGAAAGATGGATTCTGGCATCTACTTTTTACGAAACGGGCCGAAAACCTTCATCACCACCGGGGAGAAATCTCCTTTCCCGGAGGAGCATGCCATAGTGAAGACCGGGACACCATGGAGACTGCCCTTCGGGAAACATGGGAAGAAGTGGGCATTCTCCCGAAAGATGTGGATATCCTGGGGGTATTGGATGATTTTTACTCGGTGTATGACTACCTTGTTACACCCTATGTTGGGCTTGTCCCCGCCGACTCGCAGTTTTTGATCAATCCGAAAGAAATAGAAAGGCTCATGGAGGTTCCCCTCGATCATCTTCTGAGACCGGAGATTTTCCATACTGAGGATTGGACCTGGAAAGAGCGAACCAGCCCCGTTCATTTCTATCAATGGGGTAATGACCAGATATGGGGGCTTACTGCGGCTATATTAAAGCAGTTTCTGGATATCTTGACCTCAAGGAGTTAACTGACATGGCATCAGGCATTCTGATACTCGAAGATTCCCCTACCGTTCGCAAGGAAATAATCGAAGCCCTTAAGAATGTTGATCTCTTTGACAACTACTTCGAAGCAGGTGACGGCGTTGAAGGGCTGAAGATTCTTACGTCCAACCATGTGGACATCATCCTCTGTGACCTGATGATGCCCACTATGGATGGGTTTAAATTTCTCATGAAAGTCAAGGGAGAACCACCTTATCAAAATATTCCGGTTATCATCCTGTCAGGACTGGGCGAAAGCGATCTTAAAATAAAGGGGCTGAAAGCAGGAGCTATCGACTACGTGACCAAGCCGTTTGACACCGGAGAATTGACAGCAAGGATCAAAGTCCACCTTGACATCAAAACCTTGCAGGATAACCTGCAAAAAACCAACAAAATGTTGAAGGAACTATCGGTTACCGACCACCTGACCCGTCTCTACAATCGTCGTTACATGATGGACGCGCTGGAAATGGAGTTTCACCGGTCTATTCGGAAGGGAATTGAATTCTGCCTTGTGTTGGTGGATGTCGATAATTTCAAAAAGGTAAATGACACCTTCGGCCATATTCAGGGGGACCTTGTACTTGCGTCCATTGCAGATACAATCCAGGAAGAGCTTCGACGTTATGATATAGCCGCCCGTTACGGGGGAGAAGAGTTTGCCATGATCCTCCCTGAAACCTCTCGGGAGGATGGTGTAGCCGTAGCCGACCGGGTCAGGAATGCGGTTCCAAAAATAAAATTCCATCCTCTTTTGAAAGACCTTTCGGTCACCATCAGCCTGGGGGTGGCATCGGTGCCGTCTCCAGGGATAGATTCAGTGGATTCCCTGATAAATGCGGCGGATGACGCCCTGTACCGGGCCAAAGCTGAGGGGCGGAACCTGGTCAGGGTATTTGCTTAACTTACAAGAACGAGAGACCAATTAACTATGACCATTCCCTTCCGCAAGACAAAAATTATTTCAACGCTGGGCCCTGCAAGTTCGTCCATTGCCATGATGGAGAAACTTGTCGTTGCCGGAGTCGACCTTTTTCGCCTGAATTTTTCCCATGGCACAAACGAAGCAAAACGGGCAGCAATCAACGATATACGTATTCTTTCAGCAACCCATAACCGGCCAATTGGCATTCTGGCGGACCTTCAGGGGCCGAAAATCAGGACCGGCCGAATGGAGGAGGGCAATCTTCCTTTACTTAAGGGTGCTTCCATTGACATAACCACTGAGGATACCCTCGGGCGTCCCGGCCTTATTTCCACCATTTATCAGGCCCTTCCCCAGGATGTAAAACCCGGTTCGCGTATTCTTATGGATGACGGTCTCATTGAGCTCAAGGTGGTGTCCGTTTCTGACAAGATTGTCCATTGCACAGTAATGGAGGGAGGAATACTCAAGGACCTCAAAGGAATAAACCTCCCCGGAGTTGATGTATCCAGTCCTTCCTTGACCTCAAAGGACCGGAGCGACCTGGAATTCTGTCTGGAAATGGGCGTCGATTTCATAGCCCTTTCCTTCGTAAGGAAGAGTTCAGATGTCGAGGAACTCAAAAGGATTATTTTCGAGCATGGACTTAATATCCCTGTAATCGCCAAGATAGAAAAGCCGGAAGCATTACGAAATTTCAACTCTATCCTCAAGGCTGCGGATGCAATAATGGTAGCCCGTGGTGACCTGGGCGTAGAGATACCGGCAGAGAAAGTCCCTCTGTTTCAGAAAAAAATCATCCGGGCATGCAATGAAGCAGGAAAACCGGTAATAACTGCCACACAGATGCTGGAATCTATGATAAGCCATCCCAGGCCTACCAGAGCTGAGACCTCGGATGTTGCCAATGCAATACTTGACGGAACGGATGCGGTCATGCTTTCCGGTGAGACGGCTTCCGGGCAGTTTCCGGTTGCAGCAGTAAAGACTATGGTAAAAATAGCACTGGATGTTGAACGGTCGGGACTCAAACGGGCGGCTCTCCAAAGTGAAAGCCACAGCGGCAGTATTTCCGAGGCCGTGGCCCTAGCGGCCTGCCATTCTGCCGCCACACTGAAGGCCAAGGCAATAGTTGCCTTTACCCAGTCCGGGAGTACTGCCCGGCTGATATCCAAATATCGTCCTCCGATCCAGATTCTGGCCTTCACTCCCTTTCCCGAAATTCAGCGCCGACTTTCACTTTCATGGGGAGTCCATACACTGCAAATCGGATCGGTGGCAGGGCCGGACCAACAAATAGCCGCCATGGAAGAAACGCTCCTAGGTGAAGGGTTTAGGAATGGAGACCTTGTGGTGATATCGATGGGGGTGCCGGTTGAAGCACGAGGTTCTACCAATCAGATGAGGCTGCACAAACTCGGAGCAGGCTTGTTTTAAAAGATATTTTGAATGTATTTGTTCTGCCTGGAGAAAAATAATGCGCAAAGTATTCGATGAAACTAAAATTGGGTCTCTGACCATGGCCAATCGCCTGGTCCGCTCTGCGACCTGGGAAGGGATGTGTGATCAGGATGGCAGACCGTCCGGCAGGCTTGCGGCATATTACGCCAACCTGGCTGCTGGAGGCGTGGGGCTTATCATCACCGGTTATTCTTTTATCCGGCCGGACGGCAAACAGCTACCCGGGCAGATGGGAATTCATTCCGACGAATTTGAAAAGGAATTGAAAGCCTTGACCAATGGGGTGCATGACAGGGGGGGGAAAATCTGCCTCCAGGCTGTGCATTGTGGTGGCCAGACAACATCCAGGTATGCCGGTTCCTTGCCGCTTGCCCCGTCTTCTTTGGCTACAGCGCAATACCCTGAGGTCCCCGTCCAGCTTTCCTCAGAGGAAATCAAGTTACTGGTCAGACAATTCGGCGAATCAGCGCGAAGAGCAAGGGAAGCTGGCTTCGATGCCGTGCAGATCCATGCGGCGCACGGCTATCTGATAAACCAGTTTCTTTCACCCCTGACCAATAGAAGGGTGGATGATTATGGCGGCAGCCCTGGAAACAGATGCCGGTTTCTCCTGGAAGTTTATCATTGTGTCCGGTCAGAAGTTGGCAGCGATTTTCCGGTTCTTGTCAAGCTGAACGGATCAGACAAACTGGAGGGCGGATTCGATCTTGAAGGCGCCCTGTATGCCGCTCGTGCTTTGGATGAAGAAGGGATTGATGCCATTGAAGTCAGTGCAGGAACACCTGCATCGGGTAACCTGAGTCCAGTTAGACAGTCCATCGAAGCAAGCGACCAGGAAGCCTACAACCTTTCCCTTGCGGCAGGAATAAAGAAGGCAGTCACATGCCCCATACTCTCCGTCGGTGGTTTTCGGACCTACGAGATCATCGAGGGAGTAATCAGAAGGGGAGAGGTCGATTATATAGCGCTTTCCCGTCCGTTCATCCGGGAACCCCATCTGGTCCGCCGGTGGCAGGAGGGAAAAGAGGCCCGCGCCCGATGTATATCCTGCAATGGATGTTTCAAACCCGGGCTCAAGGAAGGAGGAATTTACTGCGTTGTGGATAGAATAGAGGAAGAAAGCAAGGGGATATCAGTTTGACTTCTCCTGTTGATTCACAATTCCCTTGGTAAATATATCCATGTAGTTTGTCAACAGCTCCTCATCCCTGTCGGGGGAATGGTTGATGAATTTCTCTGTGGCATGGGTGCTGAGAAAATAATAATTGGCCATGGCGGCCATCACCAGAACTGTGTCAACCGGGTTCAACTCCTCCCTGAACTCCCCCAGCGATATCCCCTCCTCCACTATTTCAACCAGCATCTGGATAGCATTTCCTATGGTCGGCTGAACTATTGTTGAAAAATATTTTGTCGGATTGGTAAGCTCGCTTGTGTAGTATCTCAGTAGATAGGGATTATCGCGGTGCCTTTTGATCGTCCAGCGGATATAGTCCCTGATTTTTGCCAATGGAGCTGAATCCTTGTTTATTATCTGTTCCATGTAATCAAAACAAGAGAACTGCTCTTTCAATATAGCAGAGTACAATGCCTCCTTCCCGCCAAAATAGTAAGAAATCATTGAAATGCTGACCCCCGCCGCTTTAGAGAGTTCCCTGATGCTGACACCATTCAATCCTCTTTCCGCAAAGAGCAGCGTGGCAGTGGAAAGTAACCTGTTTCTGTAATCTTTTTTTAACATAGAGAAAACTTTATCAAACGTTTGCTGAAAACACAAAATAATAGTTGCAAAAAAAATTCCATGGTGCCATAGTATAAATCAAACGTTCGTTACAAAATAATCCAAGCTGATGTAAGCTTTGAAAAAGAGAGGTTGAATTTATGATGTGCCCAGTATGTAAAACCCATGAGCAGGTAAATGATGTTGATCTCCACACAGCCCAGTTCAATGAGAACATTTTGACCTGCCGCATCTGTGGGACTGTATGGTCGGTAAACCATGGTCTGTCAACCATAGTAAGAGATGTTCAGGCAAAATCTTTTTTGGAAGCACAGTCAGACAGCGTGGAAGGCGGCGACTTCTGTTTTGCCGCATAGCAATCCAGCACATTAATCGTAGGACAAGTGCTGGCAAGAGGAGTGTCATCATGCCAATTTATCTTTACCGTTGTGAAGGATGCAATCACAAATTCCAGAAGGTATCAACTATTGCCGAGCAGAGAAATGGCAAAGTCATCTGCCCCGAGTGCCATAAATCGCTGGTGACTTTATGGTTTTCAAATTATCATACTCCTCGGCCCAAGGGGAAACCGAGATATGACAGTCAGAGTGAACCCCAGCAACTAAAATATTATTGACCTGCAAGGGCTGGTTGTTCAAAAAAAAATCCCCCGATCATCTTCCTGAAAGTAGACGATCGGGGGATTTTATCATTAAAGTTATCTCTGCTACTTGATCTTCCAGGTTGTGCCCTGCGGTCCGTCACAGAGTATCACTCCCCTTTCAAGCAGTTGGTCCCTGATCTCATCGCTCAGCCGGAAGTTTTTTTCTTTCCGTGCTATTTTTCGCTCTTCAATAAGCACTGATATCTCTTCGGAATCGATAGTCATTACCGCCATCTTCCGTGCTCTTATCCGATCTAGGTATGTCGCCGGTGCAGATGAAAACAGCCCAAGCACTGCGCCGCACTCGCCAATTGCCTCCCGGGCAGATATAAATAGATTCCGGTGTTCCTTCGACCCACTGCCCTTTTCGGCAAGAAGGCGGTTGACGCTCCTGACCAGTTCAAAAATCACGCCGATTGCCAGGGCAGTATTGAAATCATCATCCATCGCCTCCCGGAATCTTCCATTAAACGAAGCTATCCTCTCCCGCAGCTCTTCCATAGCTTCCAATTCCCCCGGCGACGAATCCCTGCCATCCGCTTCCACTTCGGCCAGGGCCACCGCAATCCCTGCCAGGGCCTTGTAGATTCTCTCCATTGCCGCTTCCGCTTCATTGAGATTCTGATCGGAAAAATCGAGGGGCGACCGGTAATGGGCGGAAAGGAGAAAAAACCGGATTATCTCGCTGTCATATTTCTCCAGGACCTCCCTGATGGTAAAGAAGTTTCCGAGAGACTTGCTCATCTTTTCAGCATTGATATTGACGAACCCGTTATGGATCCAGTACCTGACGAATTGTCGGCCGGTAGCAGCCTCTGACTGGGCGATCTCATTTTCGTGGTGGGGAAAGATGAGGTCCTTGCCGCCGCCATGGATGTCAAATGTTTTACCAAGGTATTTCATGCTCATAGCCGAGCATTCGATATGCCACCCCGGCCTCCCCTTGCCCCATGGTGAATCCCAGCAGGGCTCTCCCGGCTTGGCCTCTTTCCAGAGAGCAAAATCCATCGGGTGGCTTTTTCTCTCATCGACGTCTATCCTGGCGCCGGCCTGCATCTGATCCAGGGTCCGCTTGGAAAGCTTTAGATAGCTGTCAAACTTTTCCACACAGAAATAGACATCACCATCTGCCTGATAGGCAAATTCTTTTTCTATGAGGATTCTGACGATGTCAATAATATCGCCGATATGTTCCGTGGCCTTTGGCTGGCAGGTGGGCAGAAGAAGCCCGAGTGATTCCATGTCACGATCGAATTCCGCAATAAACCGCTCGGAAATCTCGTTGTAAGGCACACCTTCCCTGTTGGCCCTGTTGATGATCTTGTCATCCACGTCAGTATAATTCCGGACGTAATTCACATCAAAGCCAAGATACCGCAGATACCGATAGATCACGTCAAAAACTACATTAGCCCTGGCATGCCCGATATGGGAATAGTCGTAGACCGTCACCCCGCAGACATACATTCCGACCTTGCCTGGTTGCAATGGAACAAATTCTTCCTTGCCTCCGGTCAGGGTATTGTAAACTCTCAAAGCCATTAATTTCTCCATTTTTTACATCTAACAATGAAGCAAACAACTTGAAATGGTAAATCAGGTCTCCTTGCCCCACGAATCCCTCAGTGTTGCCGTCCGGTTAAATACCGGGGCACCGGGACGTGAATCCACCGGATCGACATAAAAGTATCCCTGCCTCTCAAACTGGAACCTTTCCTCAGGTCGTGCCCCTGACAGCCCCTTTTCGACCACACTTTCGGTAAGGAGCTGGATTGAATCTGGATTGATTGCCAGTTTCCAATCATCCCCGGCAGGGTTTGGCAGGTTAAAAAGCCGGTCATAGAGCCGTATTGCTGCTTTTACCCCGTGACGCGCCGATACCCAGTGGATGGTCCCTTTAACCTTGCGTCCGGCGCCAGGCCGGCCGGTGTAGGTATCAGGATCATATTCGCAGCGGATTTTCACCACCTCACCCTGCTCATCCTTCTCCAGGCCGGTACATATTACTATGCAGGCGTACCTCAGCCGGACTTCCTTTCCTGGAGAAAGCCGGTGAAATCCTTTGCCGGGGACCTCCATGAAATCATCCCGTTCGATCAAAAGCTCCCGGCAGAACGGCACCTTCCGGGTGCCCATTTCCGGCCTCTGGGGATGATTGGCCGCCTCGAACTCCTCCACCAGGTCATCGGGATAATTTTCAATTACCAGCCTGACCGGACGAAGCACGGCCATTGCCCGGGGCGCCCTCTGGTTCAGGTCTTCGCGCACGCATTCCTCCAGAAGCCCCATCTCGATCCAGCTGTCGCTCCTGCCGACACCGATCCTTTCGCAAAAATTCCTGATCGACTCCGGGGTATAGCCTCTCCGGCGGAGCCCGACAAGGGTCGGCATCCGGGGGTCGTTCCAGCCAGACACATGACCCTCCTTGACCAGTTGCAGGAGTCTTCGCTTGCTCATGACCGTATAGGTCAGGTTGAGCCGGGCAAATTCATATTGCCTCGGCCGGTGAGGGACAGCAAGGTTATCAAGAAACCATTCATACAACGGCTTGTGGTCTTCGAACTCCAGAGTGCAGATGGAGTGGGTTATCCCTTCGATGGCGTCGGACTGGCCATGGGCAAAGTCATACATCGGGTAGATACACCAGGAATCCCCGGCATGGGGATGAGGCGCATGGATTATTCTATACAGCACCGGATCGCGCAGATTCATGTTGGGAGAGGCCATGTCGATCCGGGCCCGCAGCACCCGTGAACCGTCAGGGAATTCGCCTGCCTTCATCCGCCGGAACAGATCGAGGTTTTCCGGCACAGGCCGGTTTCGCCAAGGGCTTTCCTTGCCCGGTTCAGTAAGTGTTCCCCGGTATGCACGGATCTCTTCGGCGGAAAGGTCATCGACATATGCCTTGCCGGCGGTTATCAGCCCTTCGGCCCACTGGTAGAGATGACCAAAATAATCGGAGGCGTAATAGAGGTGCTGTCCCCAGTCAAACCCGAGCCAGCGGACACTCTCCTTGATCGATTCCGTATATTCGACATCCTCCCTGGCGGGATTGGTGTCGTCAAACCGCAAATGGCAGCGGCCGCCGAAATCCCTCGCCAGTCCGAAGTTGAGGCAAATTGATTTGGCATGGCCGATATGCAGGTATCCGTTTGGTTCCGGGGGAAACCGGGTCACCACCGACTTGTGTTTACCGCTTGCCAGGTCTTCTGCAACAATGGTCCGAAGAAAATTGGCTGATGCCTGGCCCGGAGTTGTCCCGGCATTATCAGATATATTATTGCTGTTCTCTGTTGTCATGTGATTTCCTACCTCAAATCAGTATCGGTAATGCCGACTCAACTACTTAACCAGCATCAGTGCCACCGCATAGACGGCAATCCCCTCCTTCCGTCCCGCAAAACCCAACTCCTCAGTGGTCGTCGCCTTCACGTTCACCTTGTCGAGGTCTGCTGACAAAATAACAGCGATGTTCTCACGCATCTGTCCGATATGGGGAGCAAGCCTGGGGCGCTGAGCCACGATCGTGGCATCGACGTTGCCGAGTCGGAACCCCTTGGCAT
>OBLT010002946.1_pt1 | contig 10449 bp, 12 predicted proteins | sample 1518721 | NCBI WGS metagenome assembly OBLT01 (sample SAMEA3539307, study PRJEB22396) | soil metagenome | biome: tundra; feature: field; material: soil | place: USA | collected 2010-05 | depth 0.15 m | reverse complement strand
GATTTTGCCGGCGGGCAAATCGATCTCGCGCGGCTCGGTGGTGAAATTCAGCGCGACGACAATGTGCTGCGCGGGCGTATCGCGATGGAACACGAGACAATCTTCGGGCGCGCTATCGAAGGCGCGATAGCTGCCCTCGACAATCGCCGGCGTTGATTTGCGGATTTGGATCAGCCGGCGATAGAGCGAGAGCATCGAGTGTGGATCGTTCATCTGGCGTGCGACGTTGACGGCCTTGAAGTCTCCGCACGGCAGCCAGGTCCTCGCGCTCGCGGAGAATCCGCCATTGCGGGCGTCGGACCATTGCATCGGCGAGCGGCAGCCGTCGCGTCCGACCGGATCGTGTTTGCGATCGGCGGGAATTTCCGCGTCGCGCATCCCGATCTCTTCGCCGTAGTAAATGAAGGGCGTGCCCCGCAATGCCAGCATCATCACCGCGGCGACGCGGGCGCGTGCGTCACCGTCGCCATCGTACGAGTAGCGCGAGATATGGCGCGGAAAATCGTGATTCGAGAGCGTCCAGGTGGGCCACGCGCCGGGTCCGAAGGACTTTTCAGTCAGCTCGATCGCGGCGCGAAAGCGGCGCGCGTCATAGCGAGTTCGTCGGCCCGCAGATAGTCCGCCAGCCGTTCCTGCTCGCGCGGCCACGTCTCGCCGACCATCATCCGATCTTCGTAACTGTCGGTGACGCGGCGCAACCCGCGAATGATTTCGTGAACCTCGGGCCGGTCCGAACTGTACAGCGGATCCTGCGTGCCCTCCGCGTACCACGGGATGTCGGGGTCGCGCTTGATGCGCACCGGATTGTCGCGGAGCCGGTCGTCCTTGATGAGCCCCTGGATTACGTCGATGCGAAAACCGTCAGCGCCGCGATCGAGCCAGAAGCGGATGACGCCGTGAATTGCCTCGACCACTTCGGGATTTCGAAAATTCAGGTCGGGCTGCTGCTCGAGGAACGTGTGCAAGTACCATGACGCGCTGGCGGAGTCATACTTCCACGCATCGCCGCCGAAGTAGCTCTGCCAGTTGCTGGGCGGGCGATCCGGCGGCCCGGGAATCCAGATGTACCAGTCGCGTTTGGGATTGGCGCGCGACGCGCGCGACTCGACGAACCATGGATGCTGATTCGAGGTATGGTTGGGCACCAGATCGACGATCACGCGCATCCCACGGCGATGCGCCTGTGCGACCAGGCGATCGAAGGCGGCGAGATCGCCGAGATCCGGGTGGATGCCGCAGTAGTCGCTGATGTCGTAGCCCCAGTCGTCCAGCGGCGACGGATTGATGGGGTTCAGCCAGATGGCGTCGATGCCGAGCGAGTTCGGCGTGCCGTCATTGAGATAGTCGAGATGCGCGGTGACGCCGTCGAGATCGCCGATGCCGTCTCCGTTCGAATCGGCAAACGAGCGCGGATAGATCTGATAGAAGACGGCGCGCTGCCACCACCCAGGATTCGGGTTTTGTCCGATCACTTGTCCGTGAAACCGAGATCGTTCAGGCGGTCGCGCGCGTCTTTGGCGGCGTCGCGATGAACCATCAGGCGGGTCGGGACCGCGGCGGTCGTACCGAGCAGCCGCGACGATCCGGCGTCGAACACGAATGATTCGATGCCGGCTTCGTTAAGGTAATCGTGAGCCATCCGGACCGGTGTCGGATCGATGCTCGCGAATATTTCCTCGAGTTCGGACGGATCGGGCGGTTCTATTGCGGGCATTTGGTTCCTTTCCTGGTCGCGATGCACTCAATTGGCGCAATTCGATGCGGACGCGATTCCCTTCACCCGATTATAGATGAGAGCAGCGCCACCCACTATCAACAGTATCGCGATCAATGCGTCGAAGCGATGAAAATACGGCGCGAGATCCTTCCAGTGCTGCCCGAGTTTCATCCCGACGTAGGCCAGCGCGAGACACCATATGTATGACCCGAGCAGCGTGTAGATGGTGAACGGGACGAGTTTCATCCGCGACACTCCCGCGGGAAATGCGATAAAGGTGCGCACTACCGGCAGCATGCGGCTCCAGAAGACGGTGTGCGAACCCCATCGCGCGAAAAAGCGGTCGGCGGTTTCGAGTTCGTGCCGATCGATGAGCACGTAACGGCCGTAGCGCTCGATGAAACGGCGGCCGCCCCAGGAGCCGACGAAATACGCGACGTACGAGCCGAGCAGGCATCCGACCGCGCCTGCTATCGCGACCATATTCAGACCGAAGCGGCCGGTGGCGATCAGGTAGCCCGAGAACGGCATGATGATTTCGGAGGGCAGTGGGATGCACGCGCTTTCGATCGCCATCATCAGGACAACCCCGCCGTAGCCGAGCGCAGAAATCGTCGCGATGATGAAGGCGGAGAGCCCGGAAATTATTTTATCGAGCATTTTTCCCATGCGCTCTTATCGCGAAAGCGCAAGCGCACACAGTGGCATGGCGCGGCGGTGGTTGCGAGACGACGGGCAGCTCAAAAGGGCATGCGGCGGCCTTGGAGAACTAATGCTGCGCACTTGTATATATCTATATTTCTTATGTATATATTTGTATATCTTAAACGGAATATAACGAACCAGAACGCCCCAAACCAGTCGAGGTAACACCAATGGCAAATAACACGTTGACAATTACCGACAATCGGACCGGCAAGAAATACGAGATACCGATCGAAGAGGGCGAAGTGATTCGCGCGATGGATTTGCGTCAAATCAAGACCGGCGGCGACGACTTCGGCCTGATGACCTACGATCCGTCGTTCGGCAACACCGCCTCCTGCCGCAGCCGCGTCACGTTCATCGATGGCGACAAGGGGATACTGCGCTATCGCGGATATCCGATCGAAGAACTCGCCGAGAAAAGCAACTACCTCGAGACCGCGTACCTGATCGTCAAGGGTGAGCTGCCGGACCAGGCGCACTACGAGCGCTGGAAGCACAACATCACGATTCACACGATGGTGCACGAGAATATCAAGAAGTTTGTGGAGGGCTTCCGCTACGACGCGCATCCGATGGGGATGTTGCTCAGTACCGTCGGCGCGCTCTCGACCTTTTATCCCGACGCCAGCGATATTCATGACCTCGAATCGCGCCGGCTGCAGACCCGCCGCATCATCGGCAAAATCCCGACCCTGGCGGCGTTCGCGTATCGGCATACCAAGGGACTTCCTTACGTCTATCCCGACAACGACCTCAGCTACACCGGCAATCTGCTTTCGATGCTGTTCAAAATGACCGAGCTCACATACAAGCCCAACCCGGTGCTCGAGCGCGCGCTCGACGTGCTCTTCATCCTGCACGCGGATCACGAGCAGAACTGCTCCACCAATGCGATGCGCGCGGTGGGAAGCTCGCAGCCCGATCCGTACGCGTGCGCGTCGGCTGCTATCGCAGCGCTTTACGGCCCCCTGCATGGCGGCGCGAACGAAGCTGCTATCCGGATGCTTATGGAAATCGGTTCGGTGTCGGCCATCCCAGCCTTGATCAAGGAGGTCAAAGAGGGCAAGCGCCGGCTGATGGGCTTTGGCCATCGAGTGTACAAAAACTACGATCCGCGCGCGAAAATCCTCAAGCATTTTGCGGCGCAGGTGTTCGAGGTGACCGGCCGCAATCCGCTGATCGATATTGCGGTAGAGCTGGAACGAATCGCGCTCCAGGACGACTATTTCATCTCGCACAAGTTGTATCCCAACGTCGATTTCTATTCGGGGATAATTTATCAGGCGATGGGCTTCCCGATGACGATGTTCCCGGTGTTGTTCGCGATCCCGCGCATGTCCGGATGGATGGCGCAATGGGCCGAGATGGTGCGCGATACCGAACAGAAGATCGCGCGGCCGCGCCAGATCTATATCGGCGAAGCGACACGCCACTACGCCCCGATACAGTCGCGGCCCAAGCCGACGGTGCACGAAGATGCGGTTAGCGAGGCAATCTAACCTCAGTCAGATGATTTAAAAAGCGTCGCGCGGCGGTGTTGGCGATTGCCGGATCGATGATTGGCCTTAGTCGTAATTCCCTGCTATGGCTGGTAAAGGCACCCCGATGAAGTTCAGGGGTGCCTGATCCATAAGGATGGCAGTGCTGCGATGGGCAAGAACGGTGGCAAGGCAGCTGACTCCATCTTGACGCTCGAAGAAGCGCTCAGGCAGTTCGCGCGCAAGAGGGGTCAAGCTGGCGTAGAGACAAAGGAACAGACCGCACCGGACACCAACGTCCACTACGCTGCCTCTTCGGCCAAGGTCGAGCGTGAGAGCGATGCGACTGCGGGACGCGGCCTCAAGTCGGCAGACGACGGCGCGAGCGCTTCCGCTCGGCGCAACGCAGCGAACGCGCGGATGTCGGCGGGTGAGGAGATCGTCCCGGTGATCGACGGCATTCCGCATACGCTCGAGCAGCTCGAGCAACTCGAGGCCGCTGAGAAAGCCTTCCAGGAAGATTTTCCCGCGAGTGCGCCAGAGAATGCCGAGGTCGAAGACGGCTCGGAAGTCGGCGAAGCGGGCGGGGTGGCACTCGCGGCCCGCCACTTCCTGATGCGCAAATACGCGTTCACCGCGATGGGCGCCGCCCTGATGGTGTTGGTGGCGTTCCTGATTACGCGCGTGCCAATCGTCAATAACCAACCAGGATTGGTGGCGCAGACCATCGCGACGCCGGCGCTGAAGGCATCCTCGCTGATGCGCGCGGACGACCTGATAACGACTTTCGTCATGATCCCGGGCACCGGCGTCAAACTGGCGTCGGCTGGATCCCGGCTCAAATCCGACGAGCTCGAGGCCCGAATCAAGAACACGCTTAAGTTGCGCGCCTTCCCCGATGTCGGCGTATCCGTGTCGAAGATGGGCGATGCGTACCTGGCGGGCGAAGTTTATAGTCTGGATGAGGCGCGCAAGATCACGCAAATCGTGCACCGCGTGAACGGCGTGAATCGAGTTCATTTTCTGCATCCCGACGTTCGACTTGCGGATGGTCCCGCATACTTCGGCGTGACGACGGCGTGGGCGCCCGAAGTCTGGGGGGCGAAGGTGCAGGCCGTGTTCATCGGGTCGCCGGCGGATAAGGCGGGGATCAAGCCGAACGACGTGATCAGCGAGTTTGACGGAAAAACGATTCCCGACGCGAAAACATTTAACGATCTCCTCGCGCAGTATTCTCCCGGCCGGCGCGTGCAATTCCGCGCATGGCATCACGGCCGGCCCGAGTATTTGGTGGCGCGTCTGGGCGAGGCGACGACGGTGGCGAGCCGGTAATCGAGCGGCTCGTTTATAGCGAGCGATCCAGGGGCGGTTATCGAACCGCCCCTTTTTCTTGGACGTCACGCGCGCGGGGCGAAGCGCGTCCCGTCACCCGGAATCGACGGGCAATCCGCAGGATTTTGACGCGCGGCACTGAGTTCTTCTGCCCGTCTTTCGCTAACAATCACGCAATGTGACGCACCTTCGGCACGATTCTTAACCTCTTAAGGGCGGGATTGGTCAGTATTGACTTCTTCGTAGCACGGTTAGAGGCTGTATTATGGGCTTTTGTGGGGAATCGAGCGATATGGCTCGTTTAAAGGGGAATTGGTAAATCTCCCCGGGGGGGGAGGCTTGGCGTTACGATGGCATCATCGGAAGACATTCTGACCATCGCTGAGTTGTCGGCGCATCTTCGCGTCCATCCGACTACGATTTATCGCTTGCTGCGTGAAGGGCGAATACCGGGCTTCCGGGTCGGCAGTGCGTGGCGATTCAGCCGCGCGGCGATCGAAATATGGGAGCACGGGCAAGCCGATCCAATCGGCGGAGAACCTGCGCCCACGCACAAACCCAAGGGCCGCAAGGCACGAAAGTAGCGGCAAACTATTCTCCGCGCGCCTGCTTTTCTGTCATCCTCAGCGAAGTCGAGTGGTCACGCTCCGCTCGGACTGACAAAAGGAAAAAAGGACGGCGCGACGTGGACTCCAGTGAAAGCGAAAACGCAACCTCGCGGTATCACAAACCTTCACCGGTAGCAGAGTACTTCGGCCGCTTAGCCGCCACTTATGGCGATGGCGAGTACTACGGGAATCGGCGCCGCGCCGTGCTCGAGGCGATTGCTGGGGAAATCGCGGAGGCGCGCGACGTGCTCGATGTCGGATGCGGCAATGGCGCCTATCTCGCGAAGTTTGCGGCGGCGCCCGGAAATCGCCGGGTGACCGGCGCCGACTTGTCGATCGAAATGCTGCTGTCCGCGCGCCGGCGAGTCGGCGTGAAATGCCGGCTGCTTTGCGCGGACGTGTCACGACTGCCGTTCAAGCCCGAGTCATTCGATTTCATATTCGCCAGCCACGTCCTGCAGTTCGTCGCAGATGTCGATCTCGATGGCGTCGTGGCGGAGTTCGCGCGATGCTTGCCGCCCGGCGGGTTGCTGGTGGCAACCGGGCAGCGCGACGAAGGTTTTCGACAGATGCTGAGCGCGATCGTCGGTCCTGACCGATGGCGCGAATATCGCGAGGTGATCTTCCAGCACGCGCCGCGCCGCGACGCCGATGCGGGTCCCGATGATCGCTACCAGCGGGCGTTTGCCAGGTCCGGTCTGCGCGTCGAGGAACGCACGGCGCCGTTTACGATCGAGTGGGTGGATATCGAAGAGTTGATCAGGGTCAGATGGATGCCATTGATACCCGAGGGCGAGCGCGAACAGGCCGCGGCGATGCTGGCGGAAGTCGCGGAAGCCGCCAAGGCCGGCTCGTCGCGCAGCTTGACGCTGCGCGAACCGCTGATCCTTGGCAGGCGCGATGGCTGAGTCCGGCGCCGTTTGACAAGCGCGCGGTCAACCTAATAGCTAACGCACAAAGCAGATGGCGGAGAGTTTCGCGCCGATGCCCACGAAATATACCGACGTAAAAGGATACGCGACCTACTACCACTACAGCGGCGCTACGACGCTGCCCGACGTGGTGCCGGACTTTTCACGCGGCCGCAAAATTTTGTTCGTTCACGGCGCCGGCTCGAACGGCCACACCTGGCATCGCCAGATCGACGCGTTCGGCGTCAAGCACAGTCCGATCGCGCTCGATCTGCCCGGCCATGGACGCTCGGCGGGCGTCGAGGGGCTGCGCACGGTTGGCGACTACGCCGACTTCATCGCGGCTTTTCTCGATGCGCTGAAGATCAAAGCGGCGGTGATACTGGGGCATTCGATGGGCGGCGCGATTGCGATGGATCTGGCACTTCGGCACGCCGCGCGCGTCGAGGCGTTGATCCTCAGTTGCACGGCGCCGAAGTTCAACATCGCGGCCGATCGAATCGAGGCATTGCGGGCAATCACGATGGGCCGGGCGCCACAGGCCTTCAACACTGACGGCTATTCGCCCCGCACGGTGAAGGAAAACTTCGACGTCGTCCGCGAAGGCTGGATGGAACAAATCAAGACCGATCCGCGCGTGCGCTACACCGACATCGTCGCGTGCTCGCAGGTCGATTTGCGCGACGCGATCGGAAAGATCGACAAACCGGCGCTGGTGATTGCCGGCGCCGACGACCAGGGCACCACTCCGGCCGAGGCGGAGTTTATCGCCGGCAAAATTCGCGGCGCGACCTGCAAGATTATCGCGGATGCCGGTCACTATATTCCGCGCGAGCGTCCCGCCGAGTACAACGCCGCGATCGAACAGTTCGTTTTTTCACTGCCGAACTGAAGTAGGAATTCGAGATGAGTTTAACCCGCAAAACCGCAGTGGCCGGCGTGTTCGAGCATCCCACCCGCTTTGCGCCCGACAAAAGTCTGTTTCAGATAATGGCGGAGAGCGTGCGTGGCGCGCTGGACGACGCCGGCTTGACGATCAAGGACGTGAACGGCCTGTGCACGACCGGAATCGGGATGAGCGGAATGGGAATCGTCGGCTTGTGCGATTACCTGAACCTGACGCCGAACTTTGTCGACTCGACTTCGATCGGCGGGTCGTCGTTCGTGGCGCACACCGCGCACGCCGCGGCCGCTATCCACGCCGGGCTGTGCGACGTATGCGTGGTGGTCTATGGCTCGACGGCGGCCTCGTCGCGGTTTGCGATTGGCACGGGCGGAGAACGCGGCGGCGCAGGCGATCCGTGCGACCAGTACGAGATTCCGTTCGGGCCGACTACCGTCGGGGCGTACGCGATGATCGCGCAGCGCCATATGCATGACTACGGGACGACGTCCGAGCAGCTCGCCGAAATAGCGGTCACGACGCGCCTGCATGCGTCCATGAATCCGGCCGCCAAGTACCGCGACCCGATCACGGTGGAAGACGTGCTCGCGTCGCGAATCATCTCGTCGCCGCTGCATCTGCTGGATTGCTGCATCATCAGCGACGGCGGCGGCGCGCTGGTGATCGCGTCGGCAGAGCGCGCGCGCGATTTGAAGAAAAAGCCGGTTTACATTCTTGGCGCGGGCGAGACGGTGCGCCACGCGGCGCGCGGGCAGCGCGATTTTCTGGAAATCGCGGCGGCGCAATCGGGCCGGCTGGCCTTCGAGCGCGCGGGCGTCGCGCACAAGGACATCGACATGGCGATGATCTACGACTCGTTCACGATCACCGTGCTGGCGACGCTGGAGAATCTCGGCTTTTGCAAGCGCGGCGAAGGCGGCGCGTTCGTGTCGGGCGGACGGCTGCGCTTCGACGGCGAATTTCCGATCAACACCGATGGCGGCGGGTTGTCGTCGAATCATCCGGGGATGCGCGGAATCTTTTTGGTGATCGAGGCGGCCAAACAACTGCGCGGCGAATGCGGTCCGCGGCAGGTAAAGGATTGCAAAATCGCACTCGCGCACGGCACCGGCGGCGCGCTCGGCACGCGCCATTCGGGCGCGACGCTTATCCTTGGCAATCAGTAACCTCGGGGACGGACCAGGAATCATGGCGGAACAGACGCAAGCGAAGAAATACTCCAAGCCACTCCCGCATCTCGACGAAGAGAACCGTCCGTGGTGGGAGGCGCTGCAACGGCACGAACTTTACATCCAGAAATGCGGGATGTGCGGCGAGCTGCGCTACTATCCGCGCGCGCTGTGCACGAATTGCATGTCGTCGCAGGTGCAATGGATAAAATGCAGCGGGCGCGGCAAGGTTTATACTTTCACGACGACGTATCAGAACCAGGCCGCCGGGTTTCGCGAGTCGCTCCCATACATCATGGCGTACGTCGAGTTGGAAGAGGGCGTGAAAATGCTCACCAACCTTGTCGACTGCCAGCCGGAACAGGCTAAAATAGGAATGCCCGTCGAGGTCGTATACGAGGACGTCACGCCCGCGGTGACGCTCGCGAAATTTCGCCCGGCGAGGTGAGGGCTCAATCCTGGTGAGTACAATCCTTGATCTCCACTCGCATAGCGAAGCATCGGAAGACAGCCGCGCACCGGTAGAGGCGTACCTCAACTGGATCAAGCTGCGCCAGGCCGAGCGGCCGGTCGATGGAATCGTCCTGACCGAGCATCGCCAGTTCAATCGCGACGCCGACTACCGCCGCCTCGAGGACAAATTCGGAACCTTGGTGTTGCGCGCGTCGGAAGTCGAGACCACCTACGGACACATGCTGGTGTTCGGGGTGAACGATGACATGGTGGCGCGCTTCGATTTTACCGACGTGCGGCTCGACGCGCAGACTTTGATCGATGAAGTGGCGCGGATGGGCGGAATTGTCGTGCCGTGCCATCCCGGCCGCCCCAATATCGGGCTCTACGAGCATTATCAGTCGAGGCCGCCGCTGCAGAACGTAGTCGCGGTCGAAGCGCTCAACGGCGGCTCGCGCAAGGGCGAAGACGAGCGCAGCGCGGAATTGATCGCGAAGCACGGTTTCGCCGCGACCGGCGGTTCCGACAGCCATCTGGTGAGCCTGATCGGACTGTGCGCGACGAAATTCAGCGCGTACATCAAGACGATCGACGACCTGGTGCGGGAATTGAAGACCGGCAACTACGAGCCGGTGGATTTCCGGCCGCGGCGCAAGACCGTGCCGCATGCGGTCGCGATGGAAACCCGGTAACACCGCAACGGCGATAGCGAGAAAACCACGATGGCAGTGAATTACGATCCGGCGCTGATCAACAAGGTCTTCGAAATCACCGAGCCGGTCGAGGTCAAGGCCGAGAAGATAAAACGGTACTGCGCGGCGCTCGGCGAGACCAATCCGATATTTACGGACGAGGAGGCGGCGAAAAAAGGCCCGTATGGAGGAATCGTCGCGCCGCCGTCGTTCGCGGTGACGTTCCGCAACGGGCGGCATTTCTTCGAGAACGTTCCGCGCTTCGGACTGCGCGGCTTCGACGCCGGCAAGGATGTCGAGTTCGTCGCGCCGATCAGGCCGGGCGACCAGATAACGCTCAGCTCGCACGTGAAGGAAATTTACGAGAAAACCGGACGCACGGGCACGATGGTCTTCGTCGTAATCCGCTCGACGCTGAAGAACCAGAACGAACAAGTGCTGGTCCATATCGACCATCGCTTCATGAACCGCCCCTGA
>OBLT010002943.1_pt1 | contig 10454 bp, 10 predicted proteins | sample 1518721 | NCBI WGS metagenome assembly OBLT01 (sample SAMEA3539307, study PRJEB22396) | soil metagenome | biome: tundra; feature: field; material: soil | place: USA | collected 2010-05 | depth 0.15 m | reverse complement strand
GTAAAAACAATCTTCGCGTGCCATTCCTGGGAAAGCTTTTGCAACGGTTCGGTTGCGCGCAGCCCATCAAGAATTGCCGTGCGCAGGGGCGATCCCTTACCCGGCGTCTCAACCGGACTAGCACCCGCCACCGTCGCCACTAACAACACCATCCCGCCAGTCAGCCAGTTACATATTTTCATAGCTCGAAAATATCAGCATCCGTCGGCGTTCGACCAGACCGATCTCCACTTCTTCTTTCCCGCTTTCCGTTGTCCGCTTCCAGCTTTCCCCTTTCACCCTTCTTAATTCCTAATTCTTACTTCTTAATTTCTAATCGCCTCAACTCCTTCTTTCCGTTTTCAGCTCTCAGCTCTCCCCTCAACTTCTTCCATCCACCGCCTGATTAATAGTTGATCTCCCTTTTTCCTTCTGCTACAACTCGCGCATGAAGAAGCTCGCCTTAACCCTCACTACTTTTTTCGTCTGCACGATTCTAGCCCACGCCGGCCCTGAGCAATATTCCGGAAAAGAAATGAAACAAGTTGCTCCGCCGCCTTGTCCGGAATGGTATGCCGACAACGAATGGGACATCGGTATCTGGGGCACCTATATTTTCACGGCCGAAAACTGGGACGCAGATAAATACATCGAAGCCGACCACGCCTGGGGTGGTGGCCTCGATCTGAAATACTTCTTTCACCGCTACTTCGGTATTGGCGTTGAAGGTTGGGTCGCCGACGCGCGCCGGTTCGAGACCGATGTTTCCGGAATTGTTGGCTTGATCGACAATAGCCACAATGAAAACAGGCTGGTGGGTTCGACCCTCGGCACATTCACCTTCCGCTATCCCATTCAATGTTCCCGCTTTGCGCCCTATGTTTGGGGCGGGGCCGGCGCGGTTTTTGGCGGCGGCGAAAGAGACGACGTCGTCGTGACCGGCAATATTCAAGGATTGCCCATCTTCGACACGATTCATCACGACAGCGAGACGAAATTTGCCGGACAGGTTGGGGCCGGCTTCGAAGTCCGGTTCACCCGCCACATTGGCTGGACCAACGATTTCAGCTGGAACTTCATATCGCGCGACAACAGCGACTTCGGAATGGTCCGCAGCGGAATCAATTTCGCGTTCTGATCGCGGACGCTAGAAACTGTATCGACTGACTGCGGTGTAGTGGCGCGTGTCTCATGCGCAATTCTCTAAAACAGAAAAGCCGCCGAGGCATTCGTGCGCCCGGCGGCTTCTCGAAATTAACTTTCTTACTTCTTAAATCTACCTTCTTACTTTCTTATCATCCCATCCCGAGGGAATCGAGCGTCGGCTCGTCGATCACCGCCGTCCCAGTGAGTCCCTGATCGGCCTGGTAGCCGGTGAGCGCCTCCCGGGTCATCGGCCCGAGCAATCCATCCACCTCACCTTTGTAGTAACCCATGTTCTGGAGCACGGCTTGCACGTCCGCAATCACGCGATCCGGCGGCTCAGCACTGTGACCCACATAGATCGGGGCATCGTAGGCATAATACTCGGCCGAGGAATCGTAACCCCACGCCGGGTACCAATAGCCGTTGTTGTTCCAGTAGTAGTAACCGCCACCGATCAGCTCCACGCGGTTGTAATGCGACCGGTACCAGCCCTGATCGTGCCGTTCCGGATGATACGAGCGGTATACTTCGTATTGCGGACCCTGCCACTGATCGCTTCCTTGAATCCGATAGCTCGCGCTGAACGTGACCGTCGGAACCTTGTCCGGCCTCGGCTGCGCTTTGAAACTCTCGTGCTGCACTTTGATCTGCTGCACCTGCTGCGGATCCGGCTTCTTCGCCGCGGCTCCCTTATTAGCCGTCGCGTTTTGCTGGCCGGTTGCCGCAACTGTTGGAGCTGCGCTGGCCGATGCCGCCGGAGTGGCAGTCGTCGTCGCGGTCACCGGAGTAACAGTCTTCTTAGCTCCCCTGGCGGGAGTAGCACTGCCGGCCGCTGTTGCCGGAGTAGCGGATGTCTTCGCGTTTGCGGCAGGCGTATTCATCCCTTTTCTAGCCATGTGCTCCTTCGCGCTAGGCGTCGCACTGGCGGCTGGTTCACCGGACACGTTCGTCTCCGTACCCGTGGTCTTCTCAGATTTCGGCGTCGCCTCAGTCTTCAGCGCCTTAGCTCCGTGCTCCCTCGCGATTGTGGCCTCAGGTTTCGCCGTGTTAGCAGGCTTTACTACGGGCGCGTGCGTTTTCTCCTGCTTCTCTTTTGGTGTCCCCTGTTCTTCTGGCTGTTGCGCCATCGCGGCTCCAGCCAGCGCCAGCGAACAGCCTATCAGTAAGCTCGTAAACTTTTTCATCATATTAATATCCTTAGTCGTTGGACGCGCACGATCTATTCGAGCGCCCCATCAGTACCATCCGCTGCCTGCCCGCCGTGGCGGGTAATCCGTGGTAAAAAATCAGATCCCCTACTCTTAAATCGAGTCCCGGTGTAGCGGCGCGTGTCTCACGCGCAAATATCTGCCGCAAGGCGGATCTTGTTTCTGACCTCGTAGACATCCGTGTCATCCGCACAATCCGTGGTAAAAATCAGAACTTCTTAAATCTTAATTTCCCTTTTAACCTCAATGCGATGTCACCCCCGAACAAGCTCACCACCGACTATCTCGGCCGGCTGATATATGAAATCCGCGGTGAGCGCGTAATGTTGGATTCCGATCTCGCAGCGATCTACGGTGTCTCGACTTCTCGCTTTAACGAGGCAGTGAAACGTAACAAGAATCGGTTCCCGGCGGACTTCATGTTCCAGTTGACCGCTGCCGAGCAGGCTTCTTTAAGATCGCAATTTGCGACCTTAAAAACCGGTCGGGGCCGGCACCGGAAATACCTCCCTTACGCCTTCACCGAGCACGGAGCTCTCCAGGCTGCGAACATCCTCAATAGCCCGCGCGCGGTGCAGATGAGCCTCTTCGTTATCCGCGCCTTTATCAAGATGCGCGAGACGCTGCTGAGCACGCACGAACTGGCGAAGAAACTAGCCGCGCTGGAAAAGCAGCTCACCGGCCGGCTCGACGCGCATGAAGCCGCGATTGTCCGCGTCCTCCAGGATTTAATGCTCATCCTCAACCCGCCGCCTCTGCCGCCTCTGCCGCCCAAGCCTCGCATTGGATTCAAGCCTTCCTAATTTCTTCGCTCTTTCCCATTTCCGCTTTCAGTGTTTCCGCTTCCAGCTTTTCCCTCGATCCCCTCAACCCCTCAACCCCGCCACTCCTCAACTTCTCCTTTCCGCCTTTTGCCTGTGCTGATAAGATAAGACTCGATGAAGCAGTTTACGCTTGAGTACTGGACTGATGACGGCTGGTTCGTTGGACGGCTGAAAGAGATGCCCGCCGTGATGAGCCAAGGCGCAACGCTGGATGAACTTCAAGGAATGATTCGCGACGCCTACCGTTTGATGGTTGAAGACGCTGCCGACAGCGCATTTGTCCCAAGTGAGAAACAGGAAATTGCCATCTCGCTGTGAAACGGCGGGAGCTCCTGCGAATTCTCACTGAGCGTGGTTGTTATCTGAAGCGGCACGGCGCCAACCACGATCTCTACACGAACCCGACAAACGGGCGGACCGTGCCGGTACCGCGACACACGGAGATCAAAGACACGCTTGCCAGAGCCATCCGCAAACAGCTTGGCCTTGAGTAAATTTCGCTTCCGTTGTCAGCTCTCCGCTTTCAGCTTTTCAGTTTCTCCTCTCAACCTCAACCCCTCAACCCCTCAACTTCGGTACCCTCCTGTCCCCCTTTCCGCTTTCCGTTGTCCGCGTTTCAGCTTTCTTAAAGCTTCTTTGGCCTTCTTAATTCATAATTCCTAATTTACCCTGCCTCGACTAACTTCTCCGTGCCCGTGACCACGCTGGCCGCGCTCGGAACGGAGATACAAGATTATCAAACGGCGCTGGCTTTGCCCCCGGGCGCACCGCGCGACGCCCAAGTAAAAGAGGCGCGGGCTGATTTAAGTGCGTCGCTCGACAAATTGGCGCGGACCCTCGAGCTAACCGCCGGCGTGACCGATGCGATGTTGGCGACGAGCGGCTTCGAACTGCGCAAGCAGCCGGCCTTCTTGGGTGGGACCGTGGCGGCACCGGGCAATGTCAGGATCAAACAAACGGGCGTGAGCGGTGTGGTACAGGTGTTGTGCGAGGCAGTCGATCGCGCCCAGGCTTACGAACTCCAATACACGCTCGATCCAAACGCTGGTCCATGGCTCGACGGCGGCACATTCGTCAGTACGCGCGGAATTGGCATAACCGGCCTCACCCGCAGCAAAGATTATTGGGCGCGTCTCCGCGCGGTCGGAACCAGTGGCCCCGGCGCGTGGAGCGATCCGGCCACCGTTCTGGTTACATAATAATCTCCTGGGTCAGGAGAGAACATGGCGGGCGAGACTCGGCAACGGGTCTCGCCTGTTTTTCTTGCACTGCCTTCTTAAAAGATTCCCGTCACGGCGATGAATTCCGGCAAGCGCACACTTCCGTTTGAGATTCGAGTCTTGCACGTGACATCCAAATCGCGAGGGTGTGCGGTGAAGAAATCGACCAAAGGGCGCCGGGATTCTGTTTCTCCTTTTCGGGACAAGCTTTGGACCTTGTTCCAGGAATTAGCCAAGGGAATGGACGGCGCGGATGTCGTTATCGCACTCAAGCAAGCGGGCGAAGAAATCTGGGCGGTGGGCATCGACGACACCTACAGCCGCATGAGCCATCAGGATGACGAGCCTCTGGGCAATGCTTTCGACATCACCTGGCTCACCGTCGTCTGCATTAAGCTCAAAGAGATGAAGCAGGGAAAGAAGCCGAAGATTCGCATCCACACTTGATTGAGCGGTTGAGGGCTAAAGCGGAAAACGGACCGGAAAAGTTGGTCACTCGAATCTCCCCGATCCTCGTGCCAGCTACCCGTAGCTGCGTTACCGCCTACCCGAAACCTACCTTTGGTTTCGTGTTGAGGCGCTGATCTCGGCTACATGTGGTGGTGCGGCATTTTCTTCGCGCCCGGTTTGTCGTCCGGCGCGTTCGGATAAGCCCCATGCTGATGCGGCGGCTTAACCGTTGTGCCTTGGATATTATCGAACGGAACCGTGTCGGCGAACGTCGGCAGGTTGTGCGCACGGACTTGCGTCGCCGCCTCGAAACCGGAGGCGAGTTTGATCAAGGTCGGCTCGCTGAACGCGGACCCGAAAAAACTGATGCCAAGCGGCGCGCCGAACACCATGCCGGCAGGCACCTGCACGATTGGGTAACCCTCGGCCGCGGCCAGCCCGGACGTACCGTAGATGAAGTGGTCGCCGTAAATCAGATCGGTGGACCACGCCGGGTTATCGGTTGCTGTCACCACGGCGTCGAGGTGGAACTGGCTAATGGCCGCATCGATGCCGTTCACACCCACGTTGTGATCGATGGTGAGTGCCTGGTTATAAGAGAGGCCGAAGTTGGGATCGACGAAGTTGGGGTCGGAGTTGATGGTCTGCGCGAGATCGAAGATGTCCTGGTTGAAGAACGGCATCTCGACGTCCGCATGAGCATTGTTGAAGTCGATCGCCGTTTGAAGCGTCCCGCCCGCCACCGGGACACCGACCCGGGTGGCAAAGTATTTCGCTACATCGATCTTGAAATCATAAAGCAGCACGAAGAATTCGCCGTCAGGGGACGGAAAGGTGAAGCCCGCGGCATCGAGATCGATCACGTTGGCGCCGGCCGCGGTGAGCGCAGTCACCGCTGCCTCGAAGGCGTCGAGCACCGGTTGCGGCGTGGACACATTGGTGAAGCCGGTTAACCCGGCACGAGTCAGACCGAGTCTCGCACCCTGGAGGCCATGCGCATTTACGAATTGAGTGTAGTCGGTGGGAATGTTCGCGGGACGAGTCTTGCCTGTTCCCTGCCAGCCGAGCGGCACGCCGCCCGTCGCGGGATCGCGTCCGTCGAAGGTGCGGCTTTGGATGACACCTAACGCGGTTGCGGCATCGGCCACCGTTCGCCCGTGAGGACCAATTGTATCCTGCGTGTGCGAGATGGGCACGACTCCGGCGCGGCTGGTGAGGCCCACCGTCGGTTTGATGGCGACGACGCCGTTGGCGTTGCCGGGGCAAACGATGCTGCCATCGGTCTCACTGCCGAAGGAGACCGCGGCAAAATTCGCGGAGGCGGCCGCGGCGGAGCCGGCGCTCGAGCCGCAAGGGTTGCGATCGAGGCCGTACGGATTGTTGGTTTGCCCGCCACGTCCGGACCAGCCGCTGATCGATTCAAAGGAGCGAAAGTTCGCCCACTCCGAAAGATTGGTTTTGCCGAGGATGACCGCACCGCCGGCGCGCAAATTGGCGGCGACGGTAGAATCCTGCTTCGCGGATTTGCCGACAAGCGCGAACGAACCGGCGCTCGTCTGCATTTTGTCGCCGGTGTCGATGTTATCCTTGAGCAGCACCGGGATGCCATGCAGAGGGCCGAGCACATGACCTTGCTTGCGCAGCTTGTCCGCGTTTCTAGCCATGTCCAGCGCGTCGGGGTTTAACTCGATGATCGAGTTGACCCCTTCACCGTTCTGGTCCAGCGCAATGATGCGGGCAATGTATTCCTTGGTCAGGTCTTCTGAGCTGAGCTTGCCCGACGCCATCTCCGCCTGGAGCTGGGCGATCGTCGCTTCGTTATGCCGCGTCGGGATATTATTATCGCCGTCGTGCTCCGCTCGCGCGGTCAGCGCAAATGCAGTGCTCGTTAAAATAAGAAGAATTTTTTTCATGGTTGCGTCTCTTGGTTAGTGCTCTGGCGAAAACGCCGTTTACCAAATTAGCTCAGCAGAGACAAGCCAAAGATTCTGCGGGCTGAATCGAAGGAGACAGTTGAAAGTCAGTCGTTGAGCAGTTGAGGTGGGATTGAAAGCGGATAGCGGAAACGCGGACAGCGGACAGGGGAAGTTGAGGAGTTGAGGGAACTGAAACATTGAGTGGGAAATTTATCTGATCGTATCGGCCGCAGTCCCGTCCTTTACTTGCTGGATGGTATCGCCGACCGCGGCCCGCGGTCATCGGCGCCTTAGCTTTTACGAGTGCGAAAACAATCTCGGCAGGACGGTCGCAATTAAATCGATCGTGAAATGGCCGATCATGTTGGCGACGAGATCGCGGCGCCAGAGATAGACGGCGGTAAAAACCGCGCCGAGGGCCAGAGCCAAAATGACGTTGGCCCAGCCGTTGGTTCCGTGGGCGAAGCCGAAGATCAGCAGCGGGATGACGCCCGCGCAATAGCGGTTTAACCCGAGCTGTTGCAGCCGTTCGATGGCGTAGCCGCGATAGAAAAGTTCTTCGGCTATCCCCGCACGCAGAACAATGAGAATGACCAACCAGAGCGGGAGTTTTGCCAACCCTGCTGCCATCTCGCCGCCCTTAAAATGGGCGAGGATGGCCACCACACTGCCGACAATTCCGCAGAGGACGACGAGAATGCCGCCCCAGAGAATCGATTTTTTCCAGCTCGATGTCCCGAGACCGATCGAGCTGAAGGGCAAACGTTCGCCCCGCCGAATAATGAACAAAAGCGCGATGACGCATAGCCAGATGAGCGATTCTTTCCAAAGCGTGCCGGTGAAACTGAATCCAGGATAGAAAAGCGAGACGGCCCAGCGGACGATCAAGATCCCAAACAGCGCAATGAACAGGCCAACCCAGGTGACGGGAGATGTTTTCGATCCAGTGGCGGAGGAAGGAGTCATATCTCAATGAAAACTGAAACACTGAAAACTGAAAGCGGACAACTGAGAGTTGAGCGGTGGAGGCGCTGAGGGGTTGAGAATCGAACGCTCCGCGGACTGGGGATGCTTCTCTTTGTGAAATACGGAAAGCCTGAGACCGTAAACGAAATGGAGATGACAGTATGAGTAAGAAAATCTTCGGGAAATATCGCGGGACAGTTTTGCAAAACGTCGATCCGATCGCCATCGGTATTGAAATCGGTTGAAAGAAATCCCAGATGAAGAAAACAACATTTCCCTTGTCTCAAGTCTATCGGCTGCTCGAACCAGGACCGGTCGTGATGGTCACGACGGCCCGCCAAGGGCGGGCGAACATCATGCCCATGTCGTGGCATACGATGATGGAGTTCGAGCCGCCGATCGTGGGTTGCGTGATCAGCAACCGGAACTACTCGTTTGAAATCTTGAAGGCGACCAGGGAATGCGTGATCAACATCCCGACGTTGGAACTGGCGGAAAAGGTGGTGGGCTGCGGGAACACTTCGGGACGACGGGTGGACAAGTTCAAGGCCTTTGGTCTCACGCCCGTGGCCGCCGCGTGCGTCAAGGCCCCACTCATCGCCGAGTGCCATGCCAATCTGGAATGCAAGGTCATTGATGGGAAGCTGGTCGCCAAATACAACTTCTTTATCCTTGAGGTCGTCAAAGCGTGGATCGACCCATCGCGGAAACATCCGCGGACGATTCATCACCAAGGGGAAGGTGTGTTCATGGTTGCTGGCCGGACGATCAATTTGCCTTCCAAAATAACTTCCCGCGCCAGGAAATAAATGCTCGCCCGCTGACCGAATAGGCTGATCTCGGCCGGCATCACGCCGGTGTCGGCGTAGCTGATCAAGGGGAAGTTGAGGCGCTGAGTGGTTGAGAACCGAACGCTCCGCGGACTGGGCATGCTTCTCTTTGTGAAATACGGAAAGCCTACGAACGTGAGAACAAAGTGGAGATGACAGTATGAGTAAAAAAATCTTTGGGAAATATCGCGGGACCGTTTTGCACAATGTCGATCCGATCGCCATCGGCCGGCTGCAAGTGAGCGTGCCAGACGTGAGCGGATTGACTCCATCGGAGTGGGCCATGCCCTGCTTTCCTTGCGCCGGTCCGCACATGGGAATCTGGGCGTTGCCATCGATTGGCGCGGGCGTGTGGGTGGAGTTTGAACAAGGTGATCTAACCAAACCGGTGTGGAGCGGTTGCTGGTATGCGCGCTCCGCCGATGTCCCGGCCCAGGCGCACGGAGCCGGTTCGGCGAATTCAACTATCGTTTTGCAAACGACCGGACAGAATTCCATTTCCATCAGCGACGAGCCCGGACCGGCCGGTGGCATCCACCTCAAAACGGCCGCAGGTGCGATGCTGTCGATCAATGACTCCGGCATCAGGATCTCCAATGGGAAAGGCGCCGTCGTCGAGATGAAGGGGCCAGCAGTGACCATCAATCACGGCGCGCTGGCCATCGTTTAGAGAACGATCATGCCAGGATTTCTATTACACGCCGGCGCGACCGTGATTTGTCCTCACGGTGGATCAGCCACACCGATCCAGCCCGATTCGCGGGTCACGGTCGACGGACAACCGATCGCGACGCTGTCTTCAGGTTTTGTGATTGCCGGTTGTAGGCTGAGCGGTAATGCCCGTTGTCAGACGGCGCATTTCGTGACCGCGGCAAATCGCGTCACGGCGAACGGTCAGCCAGTTCTTCTGCGCGACAGTGAGTCGGTCTGTGAGCCAAGCGGAACTCCGCTGGTCATTGTGCAAACTCAAACGCGGGTGAGCGCGGCGTAAGGCAAATGAATGGGCGAAGAAAGAGTTGAGGGGGAACTGAAAACAGACAACTGAAAGCTGACAACTGACCGAAGAGGTTGAGGCGTTGAGAGGTTGAGAGAAAACTGAAACACTGACTGCGGACAGCGGAAACGCTGAAAGCGGACCAAAGAAGTTGAGGTGTGGAGCGGTTGAGACGTTGGGACGGGCAAACTGCAGGGGCAGGCGTCTAAACTCCGAAATTTCCTGCCGGCCAGATTGCAAGCTGGTAACCGGACACTGGCGGCCTCATGATTAAAAGCATGACCCCCCTCATCAACGACGTGCAAGAGAACGTCCGGCGCTTCAATCAAGAGGAAGCGGTCTGGCAGCGCTACGACGAAAAACGGAAGCGGCGAAGGCGGCTTTTTCGCATGCGCTCAAAACTGGGCGAGGAACTTCTAGATCGGCTTGATTGGATGGCGGCAGATCGAGAGATGCACCGTTCGGACTGTGTTGGGAAACAGCTGCCGTGATTTCCGCCAGAGGTCGATCACGGAAGTTGACACTCGTGATACTTTATGGAGTCTTCCGAGAACGGAAGTAGCTCTGCTCCCAGTCATGCCGTTTTCCTTTTCTCACCGTAAAGCCACGCAGGCGTTGAACTTTTTTGCCCGAAAATCAGGTGGCAGCATCAACAAGATGAAGGCACTGAAGCTGGTTTATTTCGCCGATCGTTATCATCTGCGGAAGTACGGGCGGCCAGTTGTGGGCGACGAATATGTGGCTATGAATTACGGGCCCGTCGCCTCCGGCACCAAGGACCTCGCGGAGATGAGCGATTTTCTTGGAGAAGAGGAGGAGCGTTACGCGAAGCGCTTCATTCTTCCCGCGGAATCTGCCATCAGCTACGCGTCAGTTCACGATGTCGATAAGAAGGTCTTGTCTGAGAGCGATCGCGAAGCG
>OBLT010002940.1_pt1 | contig 10456 bp, 9 predicted proteins | sample 1518721 | NCBI WGS metagenome assembly OBLT01 (sample SAMEA3539307, study PRJEB22396) | soil metagenome | biome: tundra; feature: field; material: soil | place: USA | collected 2010-05 | depth 0.15 m | reverse complement strand
GGGTGCGTTGGCTACGGCGGGGGACCGCATGAAAAAAGGGAGACTTGTTTTATGAACATCTATGCAGTCGTAAAGGGCACCGTCAGAATTTAACAGCCTTATACCCTCCCCCTTGCAGGGGGAGGGTTAGGGTGGGGGTAGAATCTAAATATGAGCGCAGTCAAAATTTCTACCCCCATCCCCGTTGCCCCCTCGCTTCGCTCTCCCCCTCTGCAAGGGGGAAGAAGTAACAAACCAGCCGCCTTGGGCGGCTCATTTAATTTTTCTGGGATACATTTGAAATGATAGGTCGTTTAACAGGCATCCTGCTGGAAAAAAATCCGCCGCAGATTTTGCTGGACGTGCAGGGCGTGGCTTACGAACTGGATGTGCCGATGAGCACGTTCTACAACCTGCCCGTGCTGCATGAAAAAGTGGTGCTGCACACGCAACTGATCGTGCGCGAGGATGCGCATCTGCTGTATGGATTTCTGAGCAATGAAGAGCGCGTCGCGTTTCGCCAGTTGCTCAAGATCAGCGGGGTCGGGCCCAAATTGGCATTGTCGGTATTGTCCGGTTTAAGCCTGAATGATCTGGCGGTGGCAGTGGCGAATAGAGAGGCAGGCCGACTCACAAAAATTCCCGGCGTGGGCAAGAAAACCGCCGAGCGGCTGTTGCTGGAATTGCAGGGCAAATTCGTGGTGACTGGCGCGAGTGTTGTTCGAGGCGCGGCTGTCACATCAATAAACAACGACATCGTTAACGCCCTGCTGGCATTGGGCTACAACGACAAGGAAGCAGACTGGGCGGCCAAACAATTACCCAAAGATGCCAGCGTCTCGGATGGTATCCGTCAAGCACTCAAATTGTTGTCCAAGGCTTGAAACAACGCATATAACTTGACGATGGGCAAAGCTATTGTGGGAGCGGATTTACATCCGCGAATGCCGCGGTTAACCCCCGCGCATGAAGGAAACGCCGATTTAGTTAATCCGTTCGGGCTGAGCCTGTCGAAGCCTTTGTTAACCTGTTGATTCACAGAGAGCACATTTCGACAAGCTCAATGCGAACGGATTTAATTGGCGTTTCCTTAAGCATGCTTCAAACGCGAACACGATGTAGAGACGTTTCTTACCGAATCCAACCGCAAGAAGATTATTGCTCACCGCCTGTTGATTGCCACTACAGACCGTATCGGAACCAACGCCAGAAGAGTTTGCGAAGATCATTGTGTCATCCGTATTTTGCGCTCCCGCCTTGAGAATGCCGCTCTGGACTATCCCGCCAACTTCGCCGCACTGCCACAAGCCAAACGCAAACCCCGTCCTGAACCCCGCGAGCATCAGATCGAAGCCAGAAGCGCCGTTGTGCAAGGGCTGCAAACCGCCGAGCGTGGTCAGCTCATTATGGCCTGCGGCACCGGTAAAACTTACGTCACGATGTGGATTAAGGAAGCGCTAAAAGCACAACGCACCCTGGTGCTGGTTCCGTCATTGGGGCTGCTGTCGCAACTGTTGCGCAAATGGACATTCGCAGCTGCCGTGCCGTTTGAATGGTTGTGTGTTTGCTCGGATCAAACCGTCACGAAGGGACACGACGATGCCATCCACAGCGTTGGTGATTTGGATGTTGACGTCACCTCGGATGCCGACGAAGTAAAACGCTTTCTCAGCGGCGCAGGCAACCGCGTGGTGTTCTCCACTTACCAATCATCATCCGTCATCGCAGCAGCTCAAGCCGATGCAAACATCCCCGCGTTCGATCTGGCCGTGGCGGATGAAGCCCATCGCTGTGCGGGCAAGGTCGGCAGCGACTTCACCACCATTCTCGACAACGCGCAGATACGCAGCACCAAACGGCTATTCGCCACCGCCACTCCTCGTACCTATTCCAGCAACGTCAAAAAAGCCGCCGAAGATCGCGGTGTCGAAGTCGTCGGCATGGATGATGCCGAGCAGTTTGGCGAGGTGCTGTATGTCTTGCCGTTCGGCAAAGCAATCGAGCGCAAACTGCTCACCGATTACCGCGTCGTCATCATCGGCGTGGACGACCCCACCATCGCGCAGTGGATCGAAAATCGAAAACTGGTCACCACCGGCACCGGCATTACAGATTACAACGCGCTCGCCGCCCAGATCGGCCTGCTCAAAGCCATCAAAGACTACGACCTCAAGCGCATCATCAGCTTCCACAGTCGCGTCAATGGCGCCAAAGCCTTCACCACCGACATCCAGAACATCATGGAATGGATCAGCGACGAACATCGCCCCAGTGGAACTCTGCGCACCAACTTCATCTCCGGCAACATGAGCGCGAAGGAACGCAAGATCAAGCTTGACCAACTCAAAGCCCTGAACGCAGACGAACGCCGCTTGTTGAGTAATGCGCGCTGTTTGTCGGAAGGAGTGGACGTGCCCTCCCTTGATGGTGTGGCGTTCATTGACCCAAAAAGCAGCCGAGTGGACATCATCCAGGCCGTGGGCCGCGCCATTCGTCGCGATCCAAATGTGAATGAGAAAGTCAGCACCATCGTCCTGCCGGTGTTTATCGAGGCCGGAAAAAATGCCGAAGACACCCTCGAAGACAGCCGCTTCAAACCCATCTGGGATGTGTTGAAAGCGCTCAAAGCGCATGACGATGTGTTGGCAGACGAGCTGGATCAGATCAGAACTGAGCTGGGTAGAAAACCCGGTACAGGTGTCAGTACCGAGGGTCTGCGCAAAATCTTCATCGACCTACCTGCCACAGTAGATGCTGGTTTTGGCAGCGCACTGCGTACCTATCTGGTTGAACAAGTTACGTCGTCTTGGAATTTTTGGTTTGGGTTACTTGAAACGTATGTGGACCGGGTAGGAAACTGCTCCATACCTGCGATGTATAGGACGGAAGATGGATATCGAGTTGGTGGCTGGATAAATCATCAACGAAAAGCAAAAGACAGCATGTTACCGGAGCGCAAAGCACGGCTGGAAGCATTACCCGGTTGGAGTTGGGATGCCTTGTCAGATCAGTGGGAAGAAGGATTTTGCCACCTCAAGGAATATGCAGATCGAAAGGGGAATACCAAGGTACCTGTGCTACACAAAACGGCAGATGGATATCGGCTTGGTGGTTGAGCAACGACCCAGCGAGGGAATAAAGAAAACATCTCGCCAGAGCGTAAAGCACGACTAGAAGCATTGCCCGGTTGGAGTTGGGATCTTTTCTCAGGTCGTTGGGAAGAGAAATTCTGCGAGCTTCTCTCATACAAAGCGGAAAATGGGGACGTAAATGTGCCCAGATATGAATCATCCGGACTAGGCGCGTGGGTATCTAACCAAAGGAATAACAAAAAATCGGGCACCCTTTCTAAAGACCGTATTCGACGGCTTATTGACATTGGTTTTGAATGGGATACGCAAGATGCGCAATGGGAATCTGCTTTTAATAAGCTACGTGAATATAAAGAAAAGCATGGGCATATTAATGTCTCGCAGCGTGATAAGACGGGGATCGGCAGATGGTCGCATGGGCAAAGGCAAAATAGAAATAAAGGAATACTCACGGATGATCAGATTCGTCGTCTTGATGAAATTGGTTTTGAATGGACGCCACGTGATTCGGTTTGGAACGAAGGATTCAAAAAATTATTGGACTATAAAGCAGAGCATGGAAATGTCGATGTTCCGAAGCATCCGAATACAAAGATTGGAACATGGGTGAGCGTACAGAGAAAGGCTAAAAGTAGGGGGGAAATTTCAGAAGAAAGGCTTCAACAGCTTAATGAAATCGGGTTTGTTTGGGATGCTCACGAGTCTCGGTGGGATGAGAGGTTCAGGGAATTATGTGCTTACAAAGATACTCATGGGCATTTGAATATTCCAACTTCATCAACTGGTTTAGGCTCTTGGGTGCATATTCAAAGAAGAGCCAAGAGAAATGGAAAGCTCCCGGCAGAAAAGATCCGACGACTGGATGAAGTCGGTTTTGCTTGGGTCTTTATTGAATCTCAGTAGGATGATAAATACGGTGCCATGAGGGACAGACCACGAATAATTTTCATTGGTTGTGGGCGCGCGCGGGTCTAGATTCGTAGCACGTCACCGCGCGTGGGGATAAGTGCTCAGCGGCTGTATTGCCAAGCACTAGCTTAGTTTCTTGATTATGGATTTTGCAAGGTTATCGTTGATTTCGTTGTGACGAGGAACGGGTTGGGATTGTTTGGTCTGCTGGTTGGTGTACCAGTCATGCCGGCCACCGTGACGGACGAGGATGCATCCCATGTCTTCAAGCGCCTTGACCAAGGCACGCCTCTTCATTTACGCGACCATCAGCTCTTCAACCTTGCGGACGTATGGCACATGCCCAGATTCCAGATCATTCAGCAAGTCCTTCAGATTTTCGGCAAGCTCTTCCTTATGCATCCCCTGGGTTTGGTAGTCGGGATATTCATTCAGGAAGCCGATAAAAAACTCGCCGTCCTGCCAAGATGTAAATTTGACTGTTCGCATAATCAATCTCCTTATGGCGGCAATATTAAGCGCTTTTTCGTTAAAAGCAAGGGCGGGTTGCAATGCAGCCTTGTTGAGCAGGCCGGTATCAACAGGAAGAGATTCGTGGCAGGTGAATAATTTGCCGGGGCGAAGATAAAAACCAAAGGTACCGGAGTCAAATTGTTTTATGCTTCGACATTCTCTGATAGAACAACTAAGTATTGACTAAGCACGATAACCCCGAGCTAAGTCACTACTTAAGCGCGAACGGCCTTAAGGAATTCGACTCTGGTACCTGGTCACCACATTTCAAACGTTGGAGCTATGAACACCGACCCACTCAATTTAGCTAAACATTTTCGCGACATGAGTGACGATGAGCTCTTGTATCGCTGTAGCTCTGGTAGTTTGACCGAGGTTGCACAATCCATCGCCATCGAAGAGCTAACTTCCCGTGGGCTCAAATTGCCCGACCCCATTATCACGGCGAGCGAGACTGCTCGTTACGAGGGCGACTTCGAGACCGTCGCGCGGTTTCTTAACCCTACCGACGCCCACATCACATGTGCCTGTTTAAAGGCTGCTGGCGTCCCGGCCTTTGTTGCTGATGCCAACCTTGTGCAGTTGAACTCTCTTTTGGCTATCGCGCTTGGCGGAGTTCGCGTCCTCGTGCCGACTTCTCGCGTTGCCGAGGCTAAAGATGTCATTCGAGCATTTAACCGCGGCGACTTTGCACTTCCGGATGACTGGGGCTCAGAGCCCCATTGATTTTAACGTGTGACATAAATCGAAACAGTGCTAAAGCATGAGGCTCCTTCCCCATGTGTCGGTCATACACTTGCTGTCAGCAACTTCATAAATCAGGATTGCAGAATTCGGCCGTGATTACCAGGGAATCACCTGGCCGTCATAACCAAAGAATTTCCCGGAGTCGGCCAGGGTGAGTCTGCTGATCACTTGACGTATGCCCGATACGCTTTGCTCTACGGATATCAATGCGCTCGGCCCGCCCATATCAGTCTTGACCCAACCCGGATGGAATACTACCGCAGTGATTCCGATCGGCTTCAGGTCAATTGCAAGACTCTTCACGACCATATTCACCGCCGCTTTGCTGGAGCGGTAAAGGTAACTGCCGCCTCCACCATTGTCCGCAAAGCTGCCCATTTTGCTGGTGATGGTCACGATGGTTTTTTGCTTGCTGCGAGTGACTTGTGTGGCGAATGTCTCGGCCATCTTGAGTGGCGCCATGGTGTTGATGCGGAATGCCTGGATCCATTCCGCATAATCGGTATGGCCAAAACCGCTTTTATCAGAATCAGGATAGATGCCGGCATTGTTGATGAGCAGGTCTATGGATTCATCGGCCAGCACCTGCGCCAGGCGCTCGATCTGGACATGATCGGCGACATCAAGCGCATGCATTTTTATCAATTCAGGATATTGAGCCGCCAGTTTGTTTAGCGTGTCCGACTTTTCGGGATAACGGCTGCAAGCCAGGACACGCCAGCCCTCTGCGGCATATTGCCTGGAAAACTCCAGTCCGATTCCACGGTTGGCACCTGTAATCAATGTGGTTTTCATTGTCGTCCTCTATGGGTGATTCTAAAAATTCGGGATTCGTCCTGATTACCTAAACTTAAATGTTCTTGCCCAGAGAATAAAAATTATTTTTCATGACCAGATTCATACGTTCACCAAATTCCTGGGCAAAGGTGCGCATAGCTTTTGCTGCTTCCACTTCTCCGGTGGCACGTTCAAAAGTATCTGCCATGGATAAAAGATTCTGGTGATAAAACTGTTTCATCTCATCCACCATCATGTCTTTGGTCCATAGATCAATACGCAGCGTGTTTTTTTCCTTGGTGTCCCAAAGAGCGATCATCACCGCTTTGCTGGTGCTTTCCGTTTTGGCGTCGGAAGCGCTCCAGTCGATCTTTTCAGGCATCTTGTTATCGTCAAGTATAACGGTAAATTTGATTTCAGATTTTTTCATTGCAGGATGGCACCTATAAAATCCCGGCTACGGGATGTGTGATTATTCTAAAAATGGCTGATGAGCGGCGAAAAACATGCGAAGGCAGGATTATAGTGAGAACGCATGAAGGGAACTTCTACACTTCACTGGCTGATTTCCTGCATTCCGGGCTGGTATATCTTGACGTTGTTGCGGCCATTTTTCTTGGCATGATACATTGCGATGTCAGCGCTTTTGACCAGCAGTTTCTCGTCGCGGCCGTGTTGCGGATAGACAGCAACGCCTATACTCGAGGAGATTTGCAGGCTGTGTCCCGCCAGATCGAAAGGCTGGTTGAGGGCATGGAGTATTTTCTCCCCGACCTTGCTGGCATCCTGCTTCGTTTCGATGGTCGGTAACAGGATGACGAATTCGTCGCCGCCTATCCGCGCAGCAGTGTCTGACTCACGCAGGCAATCCTGGATGCGCAGCGCGACTTCCTTCAGCAACAGATCGCCCACGCCGTGGCCGTATGTGTCATTGACCGGTTTGAACTTGTCCAGGTCGATGAACATCAGTGCCAAATGCGCTTTATTCCGTTGTGCGGCAGCGATCGCCTGGTGCAGGCGGTCGTTGAATAGCGCGCGGTTGGGCAGGTGAGTTAGCGCATCGTATTGCGCCATGTGTTGCATGTGTTCCTCTATGTCCTTGCGCTCGGTGATGTCGGTAGAGATGCCGCACAAAGCATAGATGCTGCCATCCTCGCGCCGCAGCGGAAGCTTGACCGACAGGAAGACCTCCGTCACCCCTGTAAGGATATTGAGATTGGTCTCTTCGGTTTGGAGCGTTTCCCCATTCTGCAATACACGCAGATCGTCCTTGCGCATATTGGCGGCGGTATCGGCGTCGAAGAACTTGTTGTCGTCGTAACCCGCGATCTCTTCCATCGGCGCATCGAACCGCTCGCGCAACAGGCGGTTGGCGAACAGGTAGTGGCTCTGTGTGTCCTTCGTGTAGATGTAGGCGGTGACGTTTTCCAGAATATCGGAGAGCAGTTTCTCGCTCTCTTTGAGCGCCTGATCGGCACGACTGCGGCCCAGCGCAATCTCGGCCAGGTTGGCGGTTTGCTCGATCAGGCGGATTTCGTCATCCGTCGGCTGGTGCGCTTGATGATGATAGATGGCGAAGGTGCCGAGCACTTTGCCGGAAGCCGAACGGATGGGTTCCGACCAGCACGCGCCCAGCCCCGCCCTACCGGTGAGTTCCTTATAGGGTGCCCAGTAAGGATGGGTCTGGACGTCTGCAACGATGACACGCTGGCCGGTAAAGGCGGCTGTACCGCAAGAGCCGGCACCGATGCCGATTTCGATCCCGTTGATTGCAGCGTTGTAGAAATTGGGCAGGTTTGGTGCGGCGCCGGTCAGGAGATGCTTGCCCTCGTTATCGAGCAGCAGGATGCTGCAAAGCATGGCCGGTTGCTCCTGCTCCACTCCACGCATGATAGCCTCCAGAATGGTTGCGAGCGGCGCGCCATGGGCCAGCAGTTCCAACACATGGTTGCGGGTTTGTTCGCGTTGTTCAGACTGTTTGCGGTCGCTGATGTCGCGAGCAAGCCTGCGCTTGATGCGTATGATGTAGAAGACGAGGATAGTGATGCTGCTGATCAGCAGCAAGGAGAACACTACCACCGCGTTGCCCTCCTGCAGGCTGTTGCTGCGGTGCCGCAATGTGCAACATGCAATGGCACCGATGTCGGGAAGCGCTTGATGAATGGCATAGTGCGGTGAGTGTTCATCGGACGGGGTAGCATGAATTTTTTATGCTATCACAGGTTCACGATTTCAGAAAAAGCTGCGCGAACGTCTGAATGTGAATCGGCAGCGACCTTATTCAAGCTAGCGCAGTGTCAGCAGGTAGATGTTTTCCTGCAAGCGGCTCAAGCCGCGTTGTTGAAAGCGCGGGTTTTTCGCCAGCACGTCCTTTTGCGCCAGCAAGCGCACCTCGGCGTGCTCGCGGTGGAGCGCTTCTACTTCGCCCGAAGAAACCGAAAATGGCGGACCCGGCATTTCAGGCTGGGGATAGTCGACAGTAATAAGCAGGATTTGCGTTGCGGGCGGCAGGATGCCCGCCAAGTGGCGGACATAGCGTTCACGCATTTCCGGCGGCAGCGCAATCAGCGATGCGCGGTCGTACACCGCGCTCACTTTTACCAAGTCATCCTTGCTCAAATCGAAAAAATCGCCGCACAGGATGCGGATGCCATCCGCTTCGAAATGCTCAAATTTTCCGCGGGTGACGTGATGCGGGGTGTAGCCGTTTTCCTTGAAGAACGCTTGCACCGCGATGTTGCTCAGTTCCACACCCATAACCTGATGCCCCTGCTTGCGCAGCCATAGCATGTCGCGGCTTTTGCCACACAGCGGCACGAACACCATGCTGTCGCAGGCAAGATGCAATTCCTGCCAGTATTCACACAAATAAGGATTAATCTCGTTCTGGTGAAAACCGATTTCTTCCCGCTCCCAGCGTTCCAGCCAGAAATCTTTTTTCATATCAATCCTGACCAGAATTATTCAAAAAAAACGGATGAGCCTCATTTAATAGTTGATCAAAGCGGTTACGCCGATAACGCTTCATACGAAGCTGAAGCGAGATCGCCCACGGGCAATCTGCCCACAACGCAACTTCGATTTGCTTAGATGACAACCGTCCCCCGCCGGCTTCTTACCGGCCGGCAACGGCCACTCAATGCGCTATGAAAATGAACCAGATCAGGCCGCTAACAACCAGGGCCACCGCGACGAAAATTATTATCTTTTGCAACACGTCCATATTTTTCTCCTTATCAGCATAATGAGCTTGGCGACAGGAATACGCCGCCATCCAAATTGTCGTATAAATTATCCGCCATCACCATATGTTTTCAGTATGCCACCACGCGCATGTACAAGCTGAGGGAACGCAATAATTGGGAGGTTAAGCTCGGTTTTTTTCATGGCCTGGTTGAACGTTGATGCTGCAGCAAAATGTCATATGACTTTGGCGAGAATGTCTCCTTCGGGTCGTTTTCGTATATTGGTGAATGGCAGGTCTGTGCTGCGGATTCAAGCGGTCGATGCAACACATGCGTTAAATCGTTCTGCCGGTGTTTCGAAATCCAGGGTCTTTCTGGGTCGCTCATTCAGTCTACGAGCCACAGCATTGAGTTTCACTTGCGAGTGTACCGATAAGTCTGTTCCTTTGGGGAAGTACTGCCGCAATAAACCATTGGTGTTCTCATTTGATCCACGTTGCCAGGGATTCTGGGGATCACAGAAATAGACTTTGATGTCGGTTGCCAGCGTGAATCGCTTGTGGTCAGCCAGCTCCTTGCCCCGATCCCAGGTCAGCGATTTATAGAGTTCGTGCGGTAACTTATGAGCATGTTTAATCAGCGCGTTGATGACGGTCTCGGTATCTTTACTGGGAATTTTAACTAGCATCACATAGCGCGTCTGGCGTTCAACGAGGGTCGCAATCTGACTGCTACCACTGCCGCATAACAGATCCCCTTCCCAGTGACCCGGTACCGCGCGGTCTTCAACCGTGGCAGGACGCTCACTGATCGACACGGCGTCGGTGATCCTGCCGTGATCATCTGTCTTCTGAGTGTGATGACGTGAACGACGCATGACTCGTGTACGCCGCAAGTGCTCCAGAAGCTCCTTCTTCAATGCGCCTCGAGCCTGGATATAGAGGCTGCGGTAGATGGTCTCGTGTGACACCTGGTAACTTTCGTCGCTTGGGTAAGTCTGCTTCAGCCATCCGGCAATCTGTTCCGGTGACCACTGCCATTGGAGTTTATCTGCAACGATGTGCGCCAACGTTCGATTCTCAGCTAGTTTACAGGTCTTGGGTCGATGTGCCCGATCCCAAGCCGCCTGGTCAGCTTTACTCGCACGATAGCATTCCTGCCCCCCGTTGCGCTTGATCTCGCGATTGATAGTAGATGGTGCGCGTCCAAGGGACGTTGCAATCGAGCGAGCCGACTGGCCCGCTACCACTGCAC
>OBLT010002939.1_pt1 | contig 10460 bp, 14 predicted proteins | sample 1518721 | NCBI WGS metagenome assembly OBLT01 (sample SAMEA3539307, study PRJEB22396) | soil metagenome | biome: tundra; feature: field; material: soil | place: USA | collected 2010-05 | depth 0.15 m | reverse complement strand
ATTCGTTGCGCTCCTTCATCTCCATGCAGGATTTCGCGGACCGCCTGCAGAGATCCGGCTACGCTTCGGTCAAAGCGCGCGGCTTCATCTTCGGTGGCATCGGGCTGCACTGGGCGGCAAAGAGGGAGAATCCGGAGCGGGTGGCCGCACCTTAGAAGAGGAAACTTTTCCGTCTGAAACTGGAAGAGCAAGTTCCCGAGAGGAGCACCAGAGCTTCAATCGGGAAAGCCCGGAAGTCAGCCCGGGCCTTCCACTCGAAGCAGAAAGGAGGATCAACTATATGATCCTATTGTTAGTTGACCTGCTGCTTTTCGGCAGCGTTACTAGCATACTCCAAATCACCTTCAATTGGAATCCCCATTTGACAGGTTGAAAATCCGCACTGGGCAGTCCAACAGGGAGAACCCGGCGCGGCTCGCCGCGCCTTAGCCGCACGTTAATTAGGGCTCCTATCCAAAAAGTGTAAAAGGCGTTCAGGGGCTTTGAATCCATGGAGTTGCGGCCAGGGCGGGTTCGGCAGGGTCACGGCAGATCTTGGAAACGTCGCGCCTTCACCAAGAATCTTCGGGAAGTTGGCGACGTTCTTTTTCTCAGAAAGGTAGTTCCTGTTTGGTACCCGTCAATCGGGGCGCGAGGCCGGAACACCTTGCTCATCGCCCGGCAAACCGCCCGGAGGCCGGCGGTCTTCGCCATCCCCGGATTGCCACACTTGGCCGTTTTCTCCGTCGGAATAGATGGCTCGGTCATCCACAACTCATTGCTGAAACAGGTAGTTACTGGTCATGGTTCTCTCGGAGACCACGATTCCAGCGTAATTCCTTCCTCCGAAGGTGCCCAGTGGCGTCAGGTCTGGCACCTTCGCCGGCCACCCAGCCATGCCCCGGAAGGATGACGCATCAGCGTGCTCCGCAAAACCCCTCGGACCGGAACCCCTTGTATCGAAAGGCCTTCAACTCCAATTACACTTTTGGGACAGGAACCCTAGAAAGAGAGACCAACAATGCGATTCCTTAGCATCTACAAGACACCGGAGCGAAGCACGCCGCCTTCTCAGGAAGAAATGGATAGGATGGGAAAGCTGGTCGAGGAGGGGATGAAGGCCGGTTACCTTCTCGGGGTGGACGGCGCGCATTTGGCGCGCGCGTTCGTCAATCCGCTGGGAAGATAACGGTCACCGATGGACCCTTCGCCGAAACGAAAGAAGTGGTCGGCGGGATGGCCATTCTGAAGGCGAACTCGAAGGTAGAGGCCATCGAAATTGGTGAAGCAATTCTTGGCGGTGGCAGGCGATGGCGAATGCGAGCTTCGGCAGTTGTACGACGCGCCGCCGAGATAGTGCGCGCATCCGAATGGCTTCCGCGTGCATGCGGCAATCACTGGGGGGAAACTGGGGGTACCCTGGCGTCCAAGGAATAGGAAATTTGGGTAAATATGGGTAATTTTACATTGGCGCGCCGGGCACGGACCCACTCCGGCAACTGGCGCGTTATCTATGGGTTGTATTGGAAATAAAGGACTTAGGATTGGCTCCCCAGATGTGCAGGCATCGAGGCCACTCTCAGGAGACGACAGATGGCACCAGATGGCACCCCCAGAAAACCACAAGAGTCGAGATCTCTAGTCATTCCAAGTAGTTACGATCTGCGCTCGTGCCGAATGCGGTCAACCGCTGTTCCCGGAGGCGAATAAATAGCGAATACATCCGCTTCCAGCCCTTGGAAATGCCTTTGCGACTGCGGCACGGAAACCACGGCATTTGCTAAGCAACTGTGGAATAACCACAAAAAATCATGCGGGTGCCGCAAGAGAATTAAACACCCATCGCCGGGGCTCTCGCCCGTGCCCGCGATCGTGGCCCACTCAGAGCTGGCCCGGCGCCGGGCTTATGCGGAGATAACAGAATTGTCAGATGGTCAGTGGCACCAACCTGTTCGGCTGATTCGAGATGGTGTTTTTTCTCCCGACCTTCAGCTTAAGTCGCTCGTAATCCCCTGGGTCCACGTCGAGAGGCGGGAGGACGGCAAGGTACGGCTGACCATCGATCAGGAGCTCCGGGACATCTGTGATGGACGGGTACCGCGGCCAGCTATGGCCGGCAAGTCGTTGAAGCAGGCCGTGACCGATCTGGCCGGCGAGATCGACAGGCGCAGGACAGCGAACCACGAGAAGCAGAAAACAATACGGTGGCACCCGGAATTGGTGCGCGTTGAGGAGCAACGGCACTTGCTCGAATGGATCGAAACCGAACTGCGACAAGTTCTAAGTAGTTGTTAAATAAGGCTGAATCCAAGACGCTGCAAACGTTGGTGAACAAGCCGAAATCGGCAAAGCCCGCTGAGCGCCACTTCCTGCTCCAACCCCAGCGCGAACTGGTTGACCTGCACGATCTCCGGCTCGACCCTGACGCTCGGCGTGGCCACCGGCCAGGCCTCCCACAAAGTCATCGGGACGTGCGGTTCGGCCACGTCGTTCGCGCCCTGCTCGTTGGTGGCCGGCGATCTCCCGCTTTGTAGAAGAGCGCGTTCTTGCGACTATGGAAACATTTCCATAGTCGCAAGAACTCCCTGTTTTACAAAACCCGGAAAGGCGCCCAGACAGATCTTCGCAACACAGGCGGCGGCTCCAGGCGCGAACTGTGGTGCCGGAGGAGGGGGTCGAACCCTCATACCCAGTGAAGGATGCGGGATTTTGAGTCCCTTAAGTCAGCTCGCATGTGATTGCTGGCGTAGCACTTAGTTTTTGGAATTGTGGAAGTGTGTAAGCGACTGTGTAAATTTGGGCCTTTTTTGAAGTGTCTTCCCACCCCGGCAGTGTAGCAGGAACGCGCGCCATGGAATCGCGGCAGGTGTCAGGCACTAGACCCCTCCCGTTCCTCTTTTGCTGTTTCAATGTGAGTTTCGAGGAACTTATTCGCACTGAGGAAAACGCGGAATCCAGCATCGCGCTTGAACTGGAGATATTCCGCGATTCGTCATCGCCGAGAGGTCAATTTTTCCGGTCCCCTTACATGCAGGACAATCCTCGGTCATCCTGTTTCGCAACAACCACCAGCCAATCGACCTGGAGGCCATTTTAGCCCATGCTGGATTCGATTAACCGGTTGATCTGGAGGGAGTTGGTACATTTCCGGGGTTTGGGCTTACAACCCCTATATGTCGGTGGCGGCGAAAAAGGGTACCAAAATGGCGGCGAGGTGGTCCCCTGCCAAGGGAGCCGTTCGGAGTGAGCCTTTCCCTCTTCTCAGAAGTGTTGTCCGGAACGGCCCGGAGCCGTCAAGGGCGCGCCGTTGTTGGGCGCGGCGAAGCGAACCCTTGACGGCGAGGACCGTTCTGAGATGATCGCTGAAGAGGGAAAGGCGGGGCGAAAGATTGGCGAAAGGTGGTCCGCCATTTTGGTACTTTCGCCCGCCGCCTCTAACACCCCTATATCGGGAGTGATATTGAAATCTCACCATTTCCGCCGCCGGCCGTACGTTCATAACCCACTCCTGGCGGCGGCCGAGCTTGCCATGCAGCCGGCAGATAGCTTAACCTGATGGTTTGCCGAGATTCCGAGAATGGAGCAGGTTCATGCGGTGGCCGATAGAGGGGCACGCCACTAACCGCTGCCGTTGCCCGCGCTCCGCAACCTTAGGGTGGCAATCGACTTTATGACCAACGACACACAGAAGGACTGGGACGCCTCGGCCCCGTTTCACCGGATCAACTCCGTTCCCAGCAAATCCTACTACGATACGAGCATGACAAACCAGCCCGATGGCCAAGGATATTACGCCGGCGGTTGTCGAAACCCGAACGACTTGACCTGGACACTGGCCTTAGGGCTAGCACGCCGAGATCTCGTTCGTCTGCTTCCTAATTGGACCACCGTGCCGAAAACTAACCCGGGTCCTGGAGGACCCGCGCAGACCTGGAGGCCCTATCTCCAGGAGGTGGAAGGCAAGTTGGTCCGTAGTTTTCAAACGTGGACCGACACGCCGATGCGGCAATGGCACAAGTGGTACGACTGGAACTTTCACGTGCAGCCGATGGATGGTTACAAGTACGTGCGGGGCAAGGGGAATGACGCCCCCGCGTCTTCAAGGACCCCCATCGTTCCGGCCGGCGCCATGGAGCTCGAGTGGGACACCGGGGCCTTCGGGCTGGGCGTCGGAGGCCAACGCCCAGGGGCGCTTTGGGGCTCGATGTTCGCCGCGGATTGGGCATGGCCGATGACCGAGCAGCACATTTGGGCAGCCGGGGAATGGATCTATGATTGTGGCCATGCTAACAGCGCGGGTCTGATGCGCACCGAACTGCACCCGGTGCGGGCGGTCGCGACAGCCCGCTGGGAAGCCGCAAAGTTCGATTCCTTTTTAACCAAGGTCCTTTGGCCTCGACCGGGGACCTCCGGCACCGTCTCGTCAACTGACGCGCCTAGGAATCTGCCGTTGCCGTCGAATACTCTCTATCATCCTGCGATCCAGTTTATGTTCTTCGCGAGCAGGTTCGGCGGATATGTCGATTCTGCCGCGCTACCGGATCTGAACCGAGACTATGAGTTCATCGTCGACCTTCCCCCAGTCAAGTCCACGAGCAACCCGGCGCCCATTGGCCCGCAGCACACTTTTCCGCTGAACACGATTGTCGTGAAGAGTCCCAAGCTAGTCTGCTCCTTCGATTTCAGGCCGTTTACAAATATGCAGCGAACGCCGGCAGCAACAACTGGTACTACGCCTATGGCGCTGGCCGGAACTTTCAGCATGATGGAGCCTGAGGTGACTTACGATCCCACCCAGTGGGATCAGGTCAAGGTAAAGATTCCTCTCAGTAAACTGCCCCCTGGCACAGACGCCTACGGCGTGATCATATCGCTGGGATGGCTGGACGATGACAACACTCTGGCCCGCAGTATTCTGCATTGCACAGTAACCATGGGCGATATCACGGTCAAAGATGCCAAGACGGGTTCACTGACTTTCAAGTGGGGAGCGAATGGCCGGTGGAAGTCCCAGGATTGTGACAATGTGAAAACCGGAGATGTGATCAGGCTGAATACCAGCAACAAATCCGTCGATTTCTGGCTCATGAAGGACCTCCCTACCGCCGCTGGAGCTGACATTTTCATCAACACGCATGGGGTGGCGATCGATCGGGTCGGCACGTTCATGGAAAAATCGGAATCGGACCGCACCTTGCACATGAATGCGTTCGACCAGGGTGCGGTTGTGACATGGTTCGACGTCGTCCACGGGAGCGACTCAGTCATCGGGGGAATCGGCGACAGCATCACGACAAAACTCGCGGAGACCGTGGGGATCCAGAACAAGCCACTGGCCATTTTCGATTGGCATTATCATGCCGGGACCGTGCCGTCGGGGGCTACCGGGAAAAACTTGACGATTATACCGCCCTCCATGGTTGAGGATCCGCAACTTGCGGAGCTATTCGAAGGTTCCGGTTCGGATTATTCCACGATTGCTAACATAATAGTCGAGCCACAGCGCGTTCCTTGATGAAAGACCTGCCGGCTTTGCGATTGTGGACTAACAGCCATAAGACTTCTTGAGACTGCTTCGGGTTTTAGAATCGACGGTTCCGTCAGTCACGGGAAGATTATTGTTCTTCTGAAAGAGAGTCACGGCATCGGAAAGGGCCTGACTGCCGCTTGCGCCGGAGCTTACTTCGCCGCTTGAACTCTCCGTCGCGTCCGGATCGAAGAAGCCAAGATTGGTGAGCCTCTGCTCGACGCCGTTTTCAACCTTGACCTTCTCCAGGTCGCCCCCATTGAGCGTGATTTCAATGCCCGAGATCGTCAACGTCATGGTAGCAGGATCGTTTATGACCGGAATGCGTAGCACACCTTTTCCGTCAGTTGTCCCCGTGAATTTCTTGCACGTTCCATCGACACCGGTTACCGAGTAGGGTAAGTTGGCGTAAGCGGCGCGCTGACTGAGGGGTTCGGGCCCATCATAGAGGAGCCGGACGACCCAAAATACTTTGTAGCACGGGGAGCTGTTCAAGAGGCGGTCATAAAAGCGGCAGGCGAAAGTGTCCTGGGTCTTGCTGTACTGGCGGTCCTGGTCGGGCAGCCGGTTGCTGCGCCGGGTCTGGCCGTTGGACCAAAAACGTTTGATGCAGCCCGACTTGTCGCCGTAAGCACTCGGGCAGGGCCATTTGTTTGGATCCACTTTGCTGCCCTTTTTGAAGATCAGCACCATCACGCGGCGGTTGGGAGCATTGGCGAGGTTGCGTGCGTCATAGGCGGTCTGATCCTGATCGTTGGCGCCGGGCTCGAAACTGTCCTCTTCTTCTTGAGAAAAAATGATCAACGGGTTGAAGCTGCTGCATCCCTGGTAATCGCCCTTGCCCTGGGAATCGGCGCCCTGGGCGAGAAAATTGGACGGCCCAATCTGGAGGGCGAGATATTCCGGAGGGACCAGCGCGGCCAGGTACTTCGGGATGAGGGCGCTAATGGAAGTGCCCGCCGGAAGACCGGTGGCCTGCTGCATGATCTGGGCCTGCTTGTCTCCCCAGTGTTCGTTGGGATTGGTCGCGATCCCCTGCCACAGGCTGGCCGCTTTTTGCGGTTGCGTGCCGCTGATTAGTAACGCATAGATGGCTGTCGCCCGACGGCCGCTCAGGGCCTTGTTGAAACCGTCGGGATCGACTGCCGGACCTACCGGGTCGGCATGGCCGAAGACTCCGAGCGGGCATCCTGGATTTTGCTGGAGCTGGCTCGCCAGCACTTTGAGCTCGTCCCGAATGTCGCCGTTCGAGAAGGGAGTGGCGATAGGATCGGAGGTCGGGTCGCTGGGGTTGGTCAAGGGGTCGGTATTATAGGTCACGAAAGAGGAGTCGAAGGCGAAGCGTACATCCTCCACTTTCCAGCAGAGGATGGGAACCGGAGGATCGCGGAGGGTGTTCAGTTCGGTTCCGGTGGCAGGCCCTACCAGAAACTGAAGCTGTTGCGAGTCAGCATGTTGGCCAATGACTCCGCCTTGCGATGCAGAGTGAATTGCGCTTTGGTTGTCGTCGCTCAACGCGCTGTCTCCTTGAGGGGCCTAGCAGCCATGCACTTGTTTGAGGCTGGCCTTCGTATTGGGTCCGCAAATACCGTCCACGGTCAGGCCCTGGTCGCACTGAAATTCTTCCACAGCGGACTCGAAAGTTTTCGGGTCCGGTTGTTTGACATCCGCGGCGGCGTATCCCAGATTGTTCAGCCGCGCCACCTGGCCCGAGACTTGGTCCTCCGGATCCAGGTCTCCAATCTTAATTGCTATTTGAGTATTATTCAACGGCGTCTGCTCATCCTGGATCACCAGGATGGCGTCGTGGACATCGGGCTTGATAACCTGCTCGATTTTCCCATCGCCGTCCGTAGTTACGGTGGTAGAGTTGCTCCCCAGAGTCAGAATACACGAGGCATTGGCAATGGGCTTCTCGTATAGATCCTTCAAGACGAGCCGCAGCTTGAGATCCGCCGTATTCTTTCTAAAGAAGTGGCGCTTGTCGGTGGGGCGGGATTCTACCCGTTCCTGACGGTCGCGTATATAAAGGGAATCCCCGGGGTACAGAACATTGGGGTTCTGCCGTTGCTGCTTCAGAGCGGCGTTATTGGGATCATTCCAGATGGTGTGATAGTCGGAAAACCCGAACGCCTTCGCGATCTTGGAAAGGTGATCTCCCTGTCGCACGATGTAGTTGCCTGCCATGCCTCGAAACGAAGTATACTACAATTCTACAATCAGTTGTCGGTGGCGGCGAAAAAGGGTACCAAAATGGCGGCGAAGTGGTCCCCTGCCAGGGGGGCCGTTCGGAGTGAGCCTTTCCCTCTTCTCAGGAGTGTTGTCCGGAACGGCCCGGAGCCGTCAAGGGCGCGCCGTTGTTGGGCGCGGCGAAGCGAACCCTTGACGGCGAGGACCGTTCTGAGATGATCGCTGAAGAGGGAAAGGCGGGGCGAAAGATCGGCGAAAGGTGGTCCGCCATTTTGGTACCCTCGCCCGCCGCCTCTAACAATCAGTTGGCTGGCGCGTGCATGAACGCACATGAACGCATGAACGTCCAAGAACGGACGAAATACGAACGAGGAGGTGGTCAATGCATTTCATCGAGCAAGTCTTCGGGTTCTCTCCAGACGGGGGTTCCGGCCTCACTGAATTGCTGATCCTTTTGATTCCATTGGCTGGTTTGTTGTTGGCGGCCATCGTGCGGTACAAGGACCCAGCGCGGGACGATAGCTCCACGTCATCGGGCCGAGGCGATCACGTGTAATCCAGCACCGCGCCCGGATGGACGACGCTGTCGTCAAGAAGTTGCTGCGGCGTTTCGTCAGCTTGGAGGCGGTTCAGCAGCCGAAAGTTGCCGCCCGTGATCCGGATGATCGCCGCGACTGTTTCCGAGTCCAACGGCTGCTGGCGAAGATGCACGCCGGGAGGCGTCCAACGCTGGTCCAGTTAGCCACCCGTTCGCGCCCAGGGGCCGCCGTCCGTATGCACGATGCTCCCGGGTGCAATAGACGCCTGGACGAATGACGTCCCCGATCTTGACCTAGGGCAGACGCCAAAATCCTTAGAAACACTGTCTGCGGCGAAGACGAGCCTCTTGTCCAGGCCTTCCTTTCTGCGCTTGCCCACCAGCGTTACGCGGTCACCGAGCTTGATACCTATCGGATTACCCGTCACGGCGTAAGTCAACTTGTCTTTCTCGTCCGTTAAACTTATGCTGCTTGGCCCGGAGGCGATGCACCCCGTAACTGTCTTTTTCTTGTTTTTGTGGTGAATAACTAGAAGCGTCGAGGCTGCGGGCGGCAATTTCAAGGACCGCCTGAATCTGCTCCCGCGTGACATCGTACTGCTCGATGATTTCCTCAATGCTCGAACCCACTTCGAGGTTTTCAAAGACCGTAGCGACCGGCATCCGGGTATCGCGAAACACCCATGCACCACTACGCCGATCCGGTACGCTTTCGACGGCGGGGCATTGTGACCAATCAAGAACAGCCATAGTACGATCCTTCTTCTTTCAGGGTACGCCAGTTTCGACTTCTGGTTTTGAGCTTAACCGGAAAGATCATCGCCCATGGCGAGATTCCGCGCTACGCTTCGGCGCGTCTGCTGGTAGTCTCATAAACTTTCACGACTGGGCCAAAGACGCGCTCGCCCGCCCTACCAGTCCGAGCCTTTTACTTATACTGGGTATGTGCTTGACTCATGTAATCGCCATGGCGGCGGCTTGGTGGGGCGGTCCGCCTGGACCGAGCGGGGACGGCCTCGTCCCGCTCCCGCGGGCGGAAGAAACGCCTCCAGGCGAGCGACGGTGCCCATCACACGAAGCGCCCTCGACTGTTCGGACATGAGTCAAGCACATACCCAGCTTCCTCTTAATGGGAAAGAGGGGTAGAGCAGGCCGCCCCGAAGCAAAGTCAAGGGCGCGGGTTTTGCGCTCGTGAAACCCTTGACTGCGAAGGGCGGTCTGCAAAAGTGGTTCGGGAGGAAAATGGATTTGTAAACGCGTTCTTATCCGAGTTTCAGTCCGCCCTGGCCAGCCGGCCGGGGCGCTTTTTTCATTTCGAGGGAAGGCGTTCCGGTTTCGGTGTCAGAAGGTTGAGCGTCTGTTTCATTGTCGGCGGCTTCCGTGAAGGCGGGAACGGTGGATAAAGTGTATTCCTCGCCGAGGTCGGCCATGGAGCCGTTGCCGACTGGGGCGGTCTGCGCCTTTACCAGCACGGGCAGTCCTAGCAACCGGTCTTCGGTCAGGTTGTCGTCGTCATCTGTGGCCATTCCCCGATTCTGACGGCAAAATCTTAACATTCTGTAAACCTTCGATTGTCTGCCTCAAATTCAGTCGGTGGCGCGTTTTGAGTGGCAGGGGTATCAAGGGAGGGATTAGGCAATTCATCGCGCTAGGCGCTCATCCGTTTAAATCGTGGATGGGTCCGGCGCGGGATCAGGTGACCCGCTGTTTCCAGCCCCGGCAACACGTATTGCCCTCGCGGGATGGTTCCATCCCCTGCGCCGAAGCGGGATCATGGTGACCCGCAGGCTTTTCGGCTTCGAAGCGAGGGCCTTGATGATGATGGTAGCGGGCGAGGGACTTGAACCCCCATGACCTTGCGGTCGGACGATTTTGAGTCCCGTGCGTCTGCCAGTTCCGCCACTCCGGCAAAGATATGACTCCTTTGAGTTTACCCTAAAATTGCTCCAGGCGCACTGTAGTGGTTTCTGTAGTGGTTCTCCGCTTCATTTCTGCTATTTCGCGCGGGTTTGTTAATCCCGTGCGCTTCCCTTCCTGCCAAGGCCTATTTCACCCGCTTTAGCTTTGCCGCCCGTTCCTGCTTGCGCCGCTTGGCGTACTCTTCCAGCCGCTTCCCGGCGTTCTCCAGATCGGCGACATCCACGATGTTGTAGCGGTCGAAAATGGACCGGGTGCGGTGGCCGCTGATCTCCATGGCCACGCGGTCCTGGATGCCGGCGCGCTTCA
>OBLT010002937.1_pt1 | contig 10474 bp, 14 predicted proteins | sample 1518721 | NCBI WGS metagenome assembly OBLT01 (sample SAMEA3539307, study PRJEB22396) | soil metagenome | biome: tundra; feature: field; material: soil | place: USA | collected 2010-05 | depth 0.15 m | reverse complement strand
GTGGCCGCTGAGCAGGCTCATTCCGGCTGGGCTCCGGCCGAGGATTCGGCTGGGCGGTCGGCGGACGGTTCGCTTCCGGCTGCGTGTTCGGTTGCGCGGTCGGCGCACGGGGCGTTTCCGGCTGCTTGTTCGGTTGTGCGGTCGGCGGACGGTTCGCTTCCGGCTGTTTGATCGGCTGCGTGGGGCTAGCGGCGTTGTTCTCTGGATGCGTGGCTGGCGTATTGGCCGCCGGCTGAACGGGGGCATGCTTGGCCGGAGGGTTATAAGGCGCCCCTGCCGCTTTGGCCGGCACGACTGCGCGATCGTTAAATGCTCCAGGCTTCGGAGTAGCAGCGACTGCTGGTTTACCATGATTCGCACTAGCCCGCTGCTCCGGGTTCGTGCGGGCCGCCTGCGCATGTTGAGTCTGAACGGCTACAGCCGGAACATGCTTCTCACGTGCCACAGCCTCATCTTGAGACGTTGGACGCGCGCTGATCCCACCAGTGCCGCCGTTGAAGCTGACCCGGTTCACCGTGGTGCTGTTGATCACCGTGGTGTTGTAAACGTTGTGACTGACGGTGACGCTCACGTTGTTCACCGATTGGTTGTAGAAAAAGTGTCCGTTGTCCCAACGTCCACCTTCATAGCCTTCGCCGAAGTAACCGTAGCCGTAACTAATCCCGCCATAGAAACCGACATGCGAGCCCCAGTAGCCATCGTGGAAGACGTATCCGTTGCCGCCCCAACCCCAATAGGCTGGAGTCCACAGGAAACCGACTTCCGGAGCCATTACCCATGTACCCGGCACCCAGTAATAATCGTCGAAGTCGTCGCCGTAAGCCCAGTACCCAGGCGTCCAGAGATAACCATCGCCAGGACAAAGAGGCTGCTCATAAACGGGCAGTTCCGGTGGGGCGAAGCTGATCGATATGCCGATTTGTGCAAACGATACCGCCGATAAGGACAGCATCACGAGCGCGAACAACAGCGTACGAATGAAACGAATATGCATTGTGTTTCCTCTTGGCCGATGATCCTTCGCTTTCCCGGTCTCGCTCTACGGCTGCGGGTTGCGTGGATGGAAAGGCCGATTCCCGCGACGAAACGTACTAAAGCCTCCGTGTCGCGCGCAAATAGTTCTCGTCGAAACCTTCTCATTTCGGAGATTGTGAAGTCTGTGCAAAAAAGCTCACTTCGAGCCTGCGTCCCATCAACTCCTGGAACCTGGTCGGAATTGGACAGTTCCATCGCGTATGCCTTGCCAAACCCGCGGCGAAAAGGGCGCTTCTTTAGCTTCACTTGCTAATTGAAGAGTGTTGCTCTGCCCACTGTCGGCGCCTTCCCGTGACCTCCCAAGACGCCGCAGATGTGCCGGCGTTTGAGCTCTCTGCGTTTGTTCGCGAAGTTGGATCGGTTTTACATTCAGAATGAAATGGACAGTCGCCCACAGGAAATGAGCCCCGTCGGACTTGGCCACGATTGCGTCTACCGACTTCAAAGCACCGTCAGGCAATTCGAGGTGATCGACCAGCATGACGATGGGAATCGTCGGCCGGACCCGCTTGATCTCAGTCGCGAGGACTGATCCTTCCAACAAATCCAGTTGGTGCTCGAGCACAACTGCATCGACGGGCCGCGACATAAACAACCGCAGACCATCGGGAGCGTTGGTAGCGTTGATTAACTGGTATCCCTTTTCCTCTAGTAATCCCAGTTGGACTGGATCCCGGTGGATGCACAACAATGTGCGGTTGATACCCATGAGGATCAGGTATACAGGCGGCTCACCTGCAAATCTGGTCACAATTGCTCAATCCAGAAGACGGTGGGAAGCGCAGGCGGGTACAATCCGTGCTTCTCACAAGCCAACGGGAGAGCCCTATCTGCATTTCAGGCCGTGAGCCTGGTTTCTTGGGAACCCGGAGGATTTTCACCGCAGATGCTGCTAAGCACCGGCAACAAGCGGCTGGATGCTTCGTTCTTGGAAACGAATGCATCGACCACCTTCAATGCGTGTTCTGCAATTTCTTCGTCGCTAGAAAGCATGATGATTGGAGTATGTGGCCGGAGGCGCTTTATTTCGGTGGCAACCTCATGCCCACTCATCTCGGGCATATGGTAATCGACGATCACCGCGGCCAGCGCGCAAGTTGCCACAATTTGTAAGCCTTGTCGGGCGGAGACGGCAGTGAGCACGGAAAATCCACGTCTCTCAAGCAGCGCCCGTTGGTAGCCCAGTATGCTGTGATCGTCGTCGATGCACAGAATCGTTTTGCGCGCTGGGTAATTGGACATAGGTTGGACTCCCTATATCACAATGATTGGTGATGTGCGCCGAATAAAACTGGTCAAATCTATACACTTCCTCGACTATTGCTATCCAGCTAACCTCCCGGGAGTCGATCCTTTTCACGACCCCTTGCAAATGCCAAGTCGAATGACTCAATGACTTACGGAAACATAAGTGGCGCCCTGCACACATTGGTGGGTGGCACATAACTCAGCCGGCCTCCGCTTGTCCGCGCTCACGCAACCGTTCCGAACAGCCACCCGACACCCGCGGTCAGCGCCATGGCGAGCGCACCCCAGAAGGTGACGCGCATTGCGCCCATCGTAACCCCTGCGCCGCCTGCGCCTGCGGCCAACCCTCCGAGAAGCGCGAGAAATAGCAGTGAAGTGCCAGCGACCAGAAGGATCAAACCCGCCGCCGGGGCCAGGGCGGCGACCAGGAGAGGCATGGCTGCTCCAACCGCGAAGCTGCCGGCCGACGCCAAGGCAGCCTGAATCGGACGCGCACGGAGAGTTTCGGAGATGCCGAGTTCGTCGCGGGCATGTGCGCCCAGCGCATCATGATCCATCAGTTGCTCAGCGACCTGTTTCGCAAGCGCAGGTTTGAGCCCGCGAGCGACGTAGATGGCCATCAGTTCCTTGTGTTCGCCCTTGTCGTCTGCTTTGAGTTCCGCGCGCTCCAGCGCGAGGTCGGCCTGTTCGGTGTCGGCCTGGGAGTAGACAGACACGTACTCCCCGGCCGCCATCGACATAGAACCAGCCACCAGGCCGGCGACCCCCGCAACCAATACGTTGCTGTGAGTTGCATGCGCAGCCGCGACACCAAGCACCAGACTCGCGGTTGAGAGGAGGCCGTCGTTCGCGCCCAACACCGACGCGCGTAGCCAGCCGGTGCGTCCTGCGCGATGTCGTTCCCTGTGGCGTACAACCATTCCCGAGGACCCTCTTGATCTGGAAACCGCCAGAGCCGGGAGGACAAACCGGCGCGGCGTTTGGAAGATTGATCTGGTTGACGCCAGCTACAATCCTTGGCTGCACGAGTAAGTTAATGGTTTCGAAGCTAAGTCTTGACCATGCCGAATGAATGCCTGGCTGCCCGGAGGTGTCAACTCGTACACTTGCCGGGTTGTTTTTTCAGTATGCTATCGCGTAACAGGCACGCGACGTGCTCCTTAATATGTTGTGGCAGGCGCCGATACGCCTCCCGCAACTCCTCCAGAAGTTTCCCAGCGGACTGAATGTCGTTCATGGCAACCTCCACCTGTTCCAGACCGGCTTAAACTCGCGGTCCGTTTTCAATATGTTCCGTAGCGTGCCCCCAAGTTCCGGGGCGAGTTGCACGCGCCCGTTACTGGACGAATGTACAGCCGGAGCTTCCGCCTATTATCCAAGTGCGGGATGGCAAAAACTGGTCAAAAGCGAACAGTGAGGGTTCGATCGTCTTGAGTCGGGAGTAGGACCGCACCGAAAGGGCTTTCCGAGTTCTGGCTAACCTGAGAGCAGAGTGCCGCGCTCCCTTTCCTTATCTCACGATCGACCCACATCGAGATGGACAGCGCAGCCAGGCGATCAATATTGCACAGTAATTTGAAGACAGAGGCTTGATACTCGCGGTGGATTACCCTCTCCACGGTTGAGAAGCCACCGGATTATCCGGCGGTAGAACTCTTGTGACCCGATACCCAAGAGTTCCCAAAACCCCACCCACCGCCGTGCGAGCGACTCGGAGAAACTCTCAGGAGAAGACTATGAAACTGTTTAAGACTCTAGCAACCGTACTCTGCCTCGTCGCCCTCTGTTTGCTCGTCGCGCCGAAAGCAATGGCTGACGAAGCGAATAGAGAGACGGTCATCACCTTCAGCGGCCCCGTCGAAGTTCCGGGCGTGGGTGCTCAAACCTTGCCTGCCGGTACCTATGTCTTTAAGATCTTCGATTCACAATCCGACCGCCACATCGTTCAGATCTTCAACCAGGACAAAACCCAGGTGTTGACCACCATCCTCGCAATCCCGAACTACCGCTTGAAAGCGACTGACAAAACGGTAATAACGTTTCGCGAACGTCCGGCCGGACAGCCGGAAGCTCTGAGGGCATGGTTTTACCCCGGGCGCGAATGGGGCGATGAATTTGTATATACCAAATCAAGGGCCCTGGAATTGGCGAAAGAGACGAATGAGCCCGTTCTGGAAACCTCGATCGAACTAGCATCGGCTCCCATCGAGGCTCTGAAAACCGCACCGGTGGAAGCCATTGACCCTAAGGGAGAACCGATTGAGCTAGCCCAGGTCGTTGGACCGCCCCCGGCGCCCGCGGCTGAGGCAGTCGTTGCGGCTACCCCTGCACCAGTTGCTGTGGCTGCAACTGAGCCCCTGCCAGAGACGGCCAGCCCGCTGCCACTGATTGGATTGCTGGGATTGCTGTCGCTGGGCACAGGCTTTGCTCTTTCGACTTTTTCCAAGCGGGCCCTTTGAGAACGAATGGATGAATCTGCGACTAAGACCTATCCATGTGAGTTGACCGGATACCGGACGGCAAGACATGCCGTCCGGTTCCTTCGGGCAAGAATCAGATTGCATGACATGAAAGGACTAACGGGTGACAGAGCTTCGCTCATCCGCGCCGCGACGGCAAAGCAAGTTGATGCCGCAAGCCCGGGCCAAAGAACTTCTGGGCACGGGAGTAGGCAACTGGGAGGAATTCGCCTCCGCGCTCCGATGCTCAATTGCTTTTCTTTTTCTGATCGCGCTGCCGGGTTTTGTACGAGCTCAAACATCATCTCTGCCGCAGAGCCCGCAAGACGAATACACCATTCACGTAGATGTGAACATAGTTGTGTTGCGCGCAACCGCGCAGGACCGCACAGGTGTTCTCGTCTCCGGACTCAACCAGGACAATTTTCAGATCTACGAGGACGGAGTTTTGCAGGAGATCAAGTTCTTAAGCCGAGAGGATATTCCGGTGACGGTCGGCCTGGTCGTCGACAATAGTGGAAGCATGATGCCAAAGCGCGACGATGTTATTGCCGCGGCGCTGGCCTTTGCGCGCTCCAGCAACCCTAAGGACCAGATGTTTGTGGTCAAGTTCAACGAAAAAGTTTCGTTTGGTCTTCCGGACAACCTACCGTTCACCGACCAGGTGGCTCAGTTGCAGGTTGCCCTGTCCAGAAGCGCGCCCAGTGGTGAGACGGCGCTGTACGATGCGGTTGTTGCCGCTATGGAGCATCTGAAGAAGGGCGTCAGGGACAAGAAGGTGCTGATCGTAATTAGCGATGGAGGCGACAACGCCAGCAAACATAAGTTGACCGAAATCACGGCACTCGCAGGACAGCCTGACGCAATTATCTATACCATCGGTATCTTCGATGAGCTAGATGGCGATCGAAACCCCGGCGTGCTCAAGCGGCTTGCCAAGGACACGGGCGGCGAGACCTTCTTGCCGCAATCATTGAAAGAGATTGTCCCGATCTGCGAACAGATCGCTCACGATATCCGTAATCAGTACACGCTTGCCTACGTCCCCACGAACAGAAAGCGTGACGGAGCCTATCGGGTCATACAAGTGAAAGCCAGCGCACCGGGCCGGGGACGTTTGTCAGTACGCACTCGTACCGGTTACTTCGCACCCGTAGGACCTCAACCATTACCGGCAGCGAAAGCAACTGACGATGAAGCTCACAATTAAACGGAGGATATTTCCAACGCGAACCCAATCTTTACTTCGTGGGAGCCGGTATCTCTTCTTCATCATCGGCATCCTGGCGCTGGCCTACTGCGGCTATGTGCTGCTTGACGCTAAGCTCTATCAGGCGTATCAGGCTCGGCGATTTCAAGAAGAGCTGGAAGACACGCAGTCGAACGCCAACCGTGAACCTGCCGGTACTTTGCCTCTTCCTCCGTTCGAGGACGCAAAGCCTGCAACAGCTGAGAGCCTTGATCCAACTGACAACAGCCGCTCCCTGCTGGGCCGAATCGAGATAAGCACGATCGGCCTTTCAGCGATGGTCCTGGAAGGCGTTGATCGACGGACGTTGCGCCGCGCCGTCGGGCATATTCCAGGCACACCACTACCAGGTCAACCCGGGAACGTCGCCCTCGCCGGGCATCGAGATACGTTCTTCAGAGCGCTGCGAAATATCCACGAAGGAGATGAGATCACGCTGCAAACGGTAAGCGGACTCTATCGCTATCGCGTGGACTTCACCAAGGTGGTTGATCCTGGTGAGACGCGAGTGCTCGAGAATTCCGATGACGCAATTCTGACCCTGGTTACCTGTTACCCGTTTTCATATTTAGGTCCCGCGCCAAAGAGATTTATCGTTCGCGCGCACAAACTGGCGGCAACAGCAACTGGGCCTGCCAGCCCCGACATCATGGCGCGAGGAACGCGATGAGCAGCTCTTCACATGTACTGCAATCCATGCCGGCACCAGTGGAGCGCCCGGCACAGATATCCGATCCGATCGAAGCCTTACGATCTGAGTAAGAGAGTGATCACTCTTGCTCAGACGACCGGAACAGCCTCTGCTAAGTTCGAACTCCCAGTAATAAGGATTAAGACCACTATGCTTGCGAGAAATAATCGCGGTCAGGATGGAACTGGACCCAATTCAGCCGTTCAGTCTGGCGATCTTCAGGGAATATCGGATGTAGCCGATGCCGATTCGGAGAGCGTGAAGGAATTAGCAGAACAGGGAAACGCCTTCGAAGCCGAGGCCGTAGAGGGTGTGGAGAACGCCAAGGATCCTGACGTGTCTGAGGTAACTACGCGCCAGGTTCCGGAGGACGACGTCCCTGAAGAGTATCGGAACGCAAGCTAGGCACATTGCGTAAGACCGAATCTTGGCTGAGAGCAGAGCGATCTAACCGGTTAGGAGTACATCATGCCACAGAGCCCGCACAATCGAGTTGTAGAGTTCCACAACCTTGCGGCCCACGCCCACGACGCAGCCGCCGTCGCTCACGGCAGAGGAGATCACCTAAGTGCTCACGAACTCAGCAAACAGGCTCTCGAGCACTCCAGGAACGCCCACAAGCTCTCCGAAGAGCTCGCCACGAAGGCCGCAAAGCCCAGCAAAGCCTGACGGGGGCGCCCCCGGTCACGCATCGCGCGAGTGCAGGTTTGAGCACGCGAGCGATGGCTCTGGCCACCATCAGCAATGGTTGTGTGCCTGGGTTCGATAGCAGTGGTGCGGTTTGAATTATGCAGAGTTTGCGCTCTTGCCTCTTGGATGATCGGCGCAAACGTGCAATGCAAACTCTTTGTCGCGTTGCAACTCGAAGTTGTGCATCATTTCATCGAAAGATGGGCCGATGGGCGCTCCAGTGGGGACGAAACGCCAGTTACATCCCGAGCAACCAAAACCCCGAAACCGCTTTTGCTCAATCCAGACCAGCTTCCGGCTCATGGCCTCCTATTTCGTTGCGCCCCAGCGTTGTCGGCACAAAACCGTCACCCGGTCTGGGCGTGGCGGACAATGCGTAAGGGGACAGGCGAAGTTTAAATGCGACAATTTTGGATGGTCTGTAGGGCGTCCTACATATATGAAGGATTTTTGTTGTGCGCACACCGATTTTCGGAGCTGCGGTGAGTAGCGGAATCGGTCTAGGTATCGGTCAGGTTTCGTGGGTCTTGAAGCGGTCAGTATTGCTCAGTAGCGGGGTTCGTATCCACGGTAGGGTTGATAGGTCCCCTAGCGGGGTTCATCATGCCCTCCGAAAATCCTATCCCGTTTCGCACGGCATGGCGGGCAATTTCATCCCCGCATCGGCGAGGGTTTTCGATCCTGATTCCAGTCTGGTTAGGATGGTTGTGGAAAACAAAGGTCTCCAAGTCGTGCAGTCTGGCGAGCGAACGAATGCTGAAGGGAAACCCGTCAGCAACCTGATTCTCCTATCGATCTCCGGTAGCGACTACACCTCTCTTCGTCCTCATCTCGAATACGTCAGCTTGCCAAACCATTTAGTCCTTCACGAGGGGGGTGGAAAACTGGAATTTGCGTATTTCCCGAATCGAGGTTTGATTTCTCTTGTCGTCGTAATGAAGGATGGAAAAACCGCCGAAGCCGGCATCGTAGGCAATGAGGGCTTTACAGGAACACCGGCATCGGTTGGCCTGAGCAGGAGCCCGCTTCAAGCGGTGGTTCAAATCACGGGGGATGGATTTAGGGTGGAGGTCGCAGCCTTGCAAAACATTTTGGAATCCGCTCCATACCTGCAGTTGATGTTGAGCCGCTATGCCGTAGTTCAGGGAATGCAGGTTGCACAAACGGCGGCGTGTAATCGACTGCACGATATTAAGCAGCGCCTCGCACGGTGGTTGCTAATGACTCAGGACAGAGTGGATTCGGAGTCGCTACCCATCACCCATGATTTTCTCGCAACGATGTTAGGAACCGATAGACCTAGCGTGAGCTTGGCGGCGGGTTTCTTGCAGAAGAAGAAGCTTATCGAGTACGCCCGTGGCGCAGTGAAGATCGTGAACCGCAAGAAACTTGAAGACTCCGCCTGTGAGTGCTACGGGATCACCCAACAGTACAATGGCGAACTGGGCTTGAAATAAGCCCGCCCCCGCTCTGTTTTTTGTTGCCGACCGATCACGGATTGGAACCCGGATCGGGCGCTCCGTGCGAATTGTTCAGGTGCATGCGGGAACGCCATGAGTGTGGCCCGCTATAGAGGAATTCCAAAGCGATGTTTCCACCCACGTACCCCAGCACGCTGTAGTTGCCCATTCGGAAACCATCCTTGTAATCGTAGAGGCCGGGATACCAGCCATAGACGGCCGTCATGGTGCCGGCATACGGAGCAACCAGATCGGGAAAAGAAAAGACGCGATGGCCATCGTCGCCGCGGCGTGCTGTAAAGGTCGAAATCACGGCATGGCCCAGCCGCCGAAACACGCCTTTACACTCACAGCGGTAATACAGTGTGTCTTCGTGGAAGGCTTCCGAGAGCGCATAGCGCGTCGTCGTAGTCACCGCCGCGATGCCGAGGTCGGAACCGAATCGCTTGCTATAACCCTTTGCGCCCTGACCCCATTCCGGAGGTGTCCTGTCCGCCTGGTTAATGCCCGCAGCAAGTCCGGCGCCGACGATGGGATACGGCCCGAACGCATCAAAGAGGTAGTTACGGAGCTTCGTTGCCTGCGGCGGACGCATGTAAGTCAGATCCGGTTGCGGGCTCGCCGTACTTATTGACAAGTCAACAGTGCCGCTGGAGGACTCTCCCGAATCGACCAGTGACTGCGCCTTCGCCAGCACGGGTACGGCCGCGAGGGCCGCGATTACCAACAGCAAGAGCACAATTCGGCGCATTTTCATGAGAGCCTCCCTGGTCAATCTAAGACCAGCCTATACAGCACAGCGTTACTTCATGCGGTAAGCGGACAAGTTCCATGGTCGCACTGGCACGCAATCTCGACCTCTTTGGATCCCGCTTCCTTACAGGCTTGACTGCAGTATTTGTCGCCAGACGGCACCACGCACCGGCATGGCAGGTGGGCACACTTGTTCTGCTCGATTGTCGTCATCATTTATGTTCTCCTTGATCTACTTTCGTTTCATCATCCAGCCGATCAATGTTCCTGCGGTGACGCCGACCGCAAATGACGTCGCCACGGTCAGCACTGGGTGTCGCTGGATACGCTGAGTTGTGTCATTTAAAAACTCTTCGGCAGCATCGCCGCCCTGCTTCGCGGCCCGCCTCACTACTCCCACTCCATCGTCGATCGCATCGGCAATCACACTGGTTGCACGAGAAGCCTGGCGAACTGACTCACCAATGTGTTCAGCCGTTCTTTCCGCTACGGTTTGTGACATGGACCCCTCCGCTATTATGTTTTGCGAGCAAATAGTGATACGTCTTTATTCTCCGACAGCCTTTTCAGCACGGCCGATCCAGTGTCTCCACTCCCTTCCCAGAGCGTAGTTGTAGCGCGGCCTGTCGAAAGATTGTTCGTCTTTACAGTTTCAGCAACCTGTCAAAAAAGGAACGGTAGCGCTGCAGGGCAACCCGCAGGTCCTCAGTGGACACGTTGTCGCCGCGGTCCCACTGTTTTTCCAAGCCTGATCGCTCGTTGGCGAAACCTTCCGCGAGTTTCTGCATCACCGTTGCTACCAGCTTGTCTGCGTCTTCCACCGTCCGGCGTGGCTCGTCCACGAAACCAGTCTGTACCTTGCTCCACTGCGATCGGAAATCTCCCATCT
>OBLT010002935.1_pt1 | contig 10480 bp, 6 predicted proteins | sample 1518721 | NCBI WGS metagenome assembly OBLT01 (sample SAMEA3539307, study PRJEB22396) | soil metagenome | biome: tundra; feature: field; material: soil | place: USA | collected 2010-05 | depth 0.15 m | reverse complement strand
ATGAGCTCTGCCGGCATCGAGTGGGCGGCGGCACATTCGTGGGAGCGCAGTACCAACGAGCTTCGGATGGTCCTGGCTGGCGAGATCGAAGCCCATCGTCGGGGTGTGGCCATCGTCGCCACTCCGAATTCGAGCCCCGCGGCCGACCCCGAACCCGTGGAGGATGTCCAGATCTCCAATGTCGGTTGACCGACAGGAGACCGTCTCGGTCATCGTGACCACGCGGAACTCGGGGCAGACGCTGGAAGCCTGCCTGGGCAGCGTCCGGGGCCAGACGCACGCCGCCACCGAGCTGGTCGTCGTCGACAACCACTCGAGCGATCGCACCATTGAGATCGCCACCCGCTACGCGGACAAGGTGGCGACGATCGGCCCGGAGCGCAGCACCCAGCGAAACCACGGGGCGTCGCTCGCCTCGGGTGCTCTCCTCCTCTTTATCGATGCCGACATGGTCCTCGACGCCGAGGTCGTCGCCGAGGGGGTGCACATCCTCGAGCCCGGAGCGGCTCCGGCTCTGGTCATCCCCGAGGAGACGGTCGGAGATGGATTCTGGACGGCGTGCCGCGCCCTGGAGCGCGGGTGCTACAACGGGGACGACACCATCGAAGCTGCTCGCTTCTACACCCGGGCTGCATTCATCGAGGCCGGTGGGTTCGACACCGGGTTGACTGGTGGTGAAGACTGGGACCTGTCACGAAGAGTTGCACGCGGCCGCCGGCTCCCCCGAACCCGCGCGATCATTCATCATGATGAGGGTCGTACCAGCCTCCGGACCGTCTACAAGAAGCGGCGGTACTACGCACCGGGCTACCTCGCGTTCGTCCGGAAGCACGGGCGTGGTGCAATCGCACAAGGAAATCCGATTTTTCGTGCGGCGTATGTCCGCAACTGGCGGATACTGGGTCGTCATCCCCTGCTCACGGCGGGCATGTTCACGCTCAAGGCGGTCGAGCTCGCCGCGGTCCTCGACGTCGCCATCGACACGAGACTTCGCGGCCGCGTCCGCGATCGCAGTACAGAGGTTTACGCAGTAGCCGATGATAGAAAACCAACCCGCCCCGAAGCGGCAACCGGCGACGCGAGTCGCGGAAGATGATCGTGCAGGGGTTGGGTTCCGGCCACTGCTGGTAACCTTCGGCTCCGTCTTGGAGCCTGACGGCGGGCTGCAGGTTCGATCGCGGATCCTGGCTGAAAGTCTCGCAAGCCTGGGTTCGCCGCCGACCATCCTGAGTACGCGCGAGACGCAGCCTCTGAATCCTCCGCCATCGTGGGCTCGCGCCATCCACGTTCCGAGCCGGAGGCCGTGGCGAGGTTTCTCCATGGAGTGGGCGCGCTTGATCCGGTACCACGCGCGCGATGCCGATGCGGTCATCGTGGCCAACGCGATGTTCATGCCGGCGCTCGAGGTGTCCGGCACACGTGTGCCGATGATCTGGGATACGAATGAGTGTCAGACCCTCCATTACGAGAGGCTCGATCGCACCGCCTCAAACCGCACCAAACAGTTGATCTGGTGGGGGCTGGAACGCTGGGCCGCCAAGCGCTGCCGCGTGGCGGTGGCAATCGGCCAGGCTGAGGCCTCCGAGTGGCGACGCATCCATACGCCACTCCGCGGCAAATTGATGACCGTCGACCACGCCGCATTCGTGCCGGACCGACCGATCGAAGCCGGCGACGCGGACCTGGCGGAGCAGGTGGGCGGGTTACTCCATCGCCCGATCCTCCTGTTCGTCGGAACAATCGCCGCCAAGCACAACGCGGTTGCGGCCCGCTGGCTCATCGACGTCCTCGCCCCGTCGCTGCCGGACACGGCGACGATCGTCATCTGCGGCCCCGGAAGCGATCAGCTCGTCGGGGGTGGCAGGGCCGGCGCCCGGGTGGTGCTGCTCGGCGCCGTTGACGACGTCGATTCGATCATCGCCACGGCCGACCTGTGCCTCGCCCCGTTGGCCACCGGCGCCGGGGTGAAGACCAAGGTGCTCCACTACCTTGCCCACGGCAAGCGGATCGCCGGGACTCCGATCGCATTCGAGGGGCTGAGCGGAGCACCGGGGTTGCTCGAGGCACCGCTCAGCGGCCTGCCAGACCTCGTCACCCGTATCATTGCCGCGCCGGAGAGTGCTGAAGCAACGCGGTCACGCGTGGCTGCCCAGCATGCTTGGCTGGCCGAGCATCACGGGCGGCCGCTGATCGTCGACCAGTGGAGGAGCGTCCTGGCGTGCGTGAACGGGAACTGACAGATTCGGCCGGCGCCTCGAGGTCCGACCGGCTCGTCCTGGTCGGCGCGGCGCGCTCGGGAACCTCGTGGCTCGGCCACGCACTCGGCAGAGCGCGAGGAGTGCGCTTCTATTACGAGCCCGACAACGTGGATGCCGACCCCTCGAAGGACACGGCGGCCGGGCGGCGCGGCTTCGGACCGTACCCCGTCATCGACAGCGACCGGGCTGCGGGGCAGTTCGCACCACTCTGGGATCTGGTGTTCTCCGGGCGGCTGCCCTTCGCGCTCCGCGAGCGTCGCCGGCTGCGGCCGGCGGCACAGGTCGCTTTGCGATTGCCTCGATCGTTGCGCGATCCACTGGTGCGCGCGGCCGCGTCGCTCTCGGCTCGCAGACCGGGACGAGCCCAGAGCGTCGTCGTTAAGACCATCTACGCCACGTTCAGCCTGGAATGGCTGGTCGCGCGCTACCGGCCACAGGTCATCGCGATGCAGCGAAACCCGCTCAACGTGGTGTCGAGCTGGCGTGAGCTGCATATCCCACTGTTCGATCTCGCCACGCGCCCGATCCTCAGGGCTCGGTACATCGAGCCGCTCGGCATCGAACCGCCAGGCGGCAGCGCGCCGGAGGTCGCCCGGATTGCGTGGCATGTCGGTCTCCTCACCCACGTGATCTCCGAGGCGCTCGACCGCCATCCCGAGTGGATCTTTGTGACCCACGAGGACCTCTGCGCGGACCCGGCAACCACGATACGAGGCGTCGCCGAGCAGGTGGGGCTGGCATGGTCCGACGACATCGATCGGTTCCTCAATAACAACAACCGTCATGGCGAGGGTCTGGCTCCGGTGCGGATCGCCGCCGAGGAGCCGACCAAGTGGCGTCAGCGCCTCACCGACGTCGAGGTCGCGCAGATCGAGGCAGTCCTCGAGAAGTTCCCCACACGAGGCTGGGTTCGCCCTCCTGTCACTGCGTCGTGACAACCGGTCCACAGTGGCACGGGGATTTTGATTGGGACGTCTGACGACTTTCTAGTAGACTTGGAGAGGGAAGAGGGCGAATGCCGAAAGAGTCTTGGCAGGATTGGAGGTCGCGTGTCGGTCAGCAGTTCCGAGACGTCTGCGCATGTTGTGGACGAGGATGGTGGAGTGAGTGGGTCTGCGGGTGGCGCTGACGATCATGTGATGAGAAGCGCCGGCGCAAAACGCGAGCGTCGCCAGTTCATCACGCACAATGCCGTCGCTGCTGCGGGGACGTGGCTTGCGGGCATCCTGGGTCTGCTACTGCAGGCGTTGGTCAGTCACCACTTCAGTCCTCGCCTGTACGGCGAGGTGTTCGCCGTCTTCAGCTTCTTCACCGTGCTCACGCAGCCGGCCGCGGGCTTCAGCCGCATGGTCGCGTGGACGACCAGCCGCGAGCTCGCCACGAAGCACGGCACCGATGTCGAGAGCAGCGCACTGCTCCGCATGACGATACGTCGCCTGACGTTGATCGGCACCGCACTCGGGCTCGTCTTCGTCGTCGGAGGTGGGCTGCTTGCGAACTACCTCGACGTCCCACTGTCCTACGTCATTGTGGGTGCCGTCGGGGTGCCCTTCATGTTCGCCACCTCACCGATGCTCGCGTCACTCCAGGGCGAGCAGCGCTGGATACCGTGGAGCGCACTGAGCATCGGGATCGCGTTGAGCCGCGTGGTCTTCGTCATCATCTTCGCGTGGTGGCTCGGCCCGCAGGGTGTGATGCTGGGCATCAGCGTCGCAGCGGCGGTACTCTATTTCATTGCCCTTGCGATGGTCTGGTCCCGGATGCGTCGCGGGCATGGACCCACAGGCTGGAGACCGCTGTGGCGTTTCCTGCTGGTGTCGGTCACCTCCACGATTACCGTATCGGTGCTGCTGGGAAGCGACGTCGTCCTCGTGCAGCACTACTTCCCGGGAAAACTGGCGGGCCAGTTCAGCGCCGTCACGGTCACGGCACGCGCACTGTTCTTTGCAATGGGGAGCGTGACCAGCGTGCTCTTCCCGAAGGTCGCCGCGCGTCACGCCCGTCAGCGCGGGACGAGGTCTGTGGTGTTCACGTCGGTGGGTATCGCGCTGATCGGAGGGTTGCTCGGACTGCTCGTGTTCTCACTGCTCAGCAAAAGCATCCTCCATGACTTCTCGGGGAAGTCGTACGAGGGAGGAGCCGGCTACATCGGATGGTACGCGCTGGGGATGCCCTTGCTGGCCGCGGTTGTCATGCTCAGCAATACGCAACAGTCACTTGCCGATCTCAAGCTTCTCTGGGTGCTGATCCCCGGAGCGCTGATCAAGCCGTTGCTCATCTACATGTTCCACGGGTCGTTGTTCGTGGTGTCGCTGATGAGCGATCTCTCGATCGCCGCGGTCCTCGTCGCACTCGCCGTGCAGTATCTGATGACGGAGCGACGACAGCGGTTGCTCAGCGCGACCTCTGACGGCACTCCCGACGACGACCCCGGCGGCGGTCAGGCGTTGATAGCGAATGCGCCGGCTTAGACGATGACGATGAGCCAATCCCTGATGGACCGAGGTGAGCGCGCGTTCGCGTGGCTGACCGAGAAGGGCCGTTGGATCTACAACCGCCCGTGGGCGATGGTGGTGGTGCTCGCGCTCTTCGGTCTCGGCATCAGACACGCGTGGCTCTCGCCACAACCCCTCTCCGCCGGGGACTGGCACTGGCCCGACAATCCGGTGCTCGCCAACTACAGCCCGTGGCCGTCCGTCTGGGACAGCTCTCTCGGGCTCGGAGGGGAGAACAGGTTCTCCGCGGTGTTCCGCTTCCCGATATATGCCATCACGGGGCTGTTCGCCGTGCTGGGCGCCGGCTGGACGGTCACGGAAAAGGTGTTCTACTTCGTCCCGTTCGCAGTGTTGCTGCCCGTTGGGGGCTGGTTGCTCGCGCGCGAGATCATGGGCCGGACGAAGTGGGCGCTGCTGACGCCAGTCATCCTCGTGGGTGCGACGTACTTCATGCTCGAGTCGAACGGCGAGGTCCCGCTGGCGCTCGCAGAGGTCATCTCCTTCTTCGTGCTCATCGCGTTTCTCAAGACGGTGCGCCAGCTCTCGTTTCGCTGGGCATTGATCACGGGCCTGCTGCTCGCCATCGTGGCTCTCTACGACGTGCGTCCCGCGTATCTGTGCGTCCTGCTCATGCTGATGTACTTCGTCATCATCTCGGTCGCCGAGCGGGACCTCGGGGTCTTCCTGCGCCGCACCGCGCTCGGCGCGGTCGCCGGGGTCGCGTTCGTCGGACTCCAGGCATTCTGGCTGGTGCCGTTGTTGACCTATCACGGGGGCGTCGGACTACCGATTCCGCAGGCGCCGAACTTCAACGTGCTCACGCTCGGCCACGGTCTCTCGGGCGTGGACGCGTTCTGGACGGGCGGCACGCCCGCGCAGCTTGTCCAGGCGCCGCTCAATCCCGCCTACATGATCCTGCCGCTGCTCGCGCTGACGCCGCTGCTTGCGCGACGGATGCGACCCGAGGTGCTCTGGCTGACCCTCGCCGCGCTGCTCTTCGCGTTCTTCGCCAAGACTGACAACGCCCCACTCGGCGGCGTGTACGACTGGATGTACATCCACATCCCAGGGTGGAAGCTCTTCCGTGAGGGCTCGAAGTTCCTCTATATCATCACGCTGGCCTACGCGATCCTGATACCGATGGCTCTGGCCACAGTGTTCCAGTGGTGTGCCGCGCATCTGACGGAGTTGCGAGCGCGCATGCTCCGTGCCGGCGCGGCGGTCGCTCTCGTGGGTGTGGTCGCGCTGAGTGCGTGGTCGGTGGTGATACTCCAGACCGGCACCCTCGGATCGACGACACAGTCGACGCCGGAACCCGCCGCGTTCACGGCGTTCTCGAGGATTCTCGCCAATGACCCGCGCCCCGGACCGGTGCTCTGGTTCGGTCAGCCGCTGGTCGGCAACAACATCCACAACCATCACTTTCTGATCGCATCACCAACGCATCCGGCGGTGAATCTCACCGGGAAGTTCGGGGGAAGCCGAACCAACCAGCGAGATCCGTTCCAGCTCTACTGCCCTGACAATGTCATCGCGTACTGCTACGTCGACTCGCCGCTCTTCCCGTACCTGGTGCAGATGGCGGGGGCGGGCTACATCGTCGTTCCTGGCGGCCAGGGTGAAGGCTCGCTCCCGGCCGGGATCACACGCGGCTGGCTGCAGCAACAGGTATCGTCGATGTTCGGCCCGCCGATGGTGTTGGGCAGCGGCTCGACATCGATCTGGGTGTGGCGGATGAGCTCGCCGAAGCCGGTTGTCACCACCGCGCCGGCGATCGCGGTCGTCGACTCGGGAACGTGGGCCACGACCGAGTCCCTCCCCGCGCTCCAGGCGTTGGACATTCCCGCGGCATATCTCGAGAGCTTCGACAACAACCAGTACCCGGTCGCCCCGCGCAACCTTCCCGACGCCGTCGCGATCATGCCCAACGTCAATAACGCGTGCCTGGCCAGTGCGGCCGGCTCAGCAGCCGTCATGGCCCAGAGCGCGGCTCCCTCGATACCGCTCAGCGTCAGGGGCAGCCCGGTCACGCTGCCACTGCTGACGCCTGAGGGGCTCCCGCGAGCTGCCGGGTGGAACGTGTATGGTCCCTTCACGGTCGCCGCCGGCGCCAATACGATCAACAGCACTGCGGGGACGGCGGCAACGGGAAGTGGCGTGACACTCGGACCGTGCCTCAGCTGGTCATCGTTGACGGTCACCGCGCTCGGTGTCCACACCAACTCCGTCAGTGTGATCACGCTGACGTCGTCGGACGAGCAGATCACGGCGTCGACCGACTCCGTCAACGGGACGTGGGTGGAGTTGCGTCGCTACTACGACCCGGGATGGCGGCTTGACACGCACAAGCCAGTGAGTCTCGGCGATGGGTTGTTCAACGTCTACCACCTCGATAGCGCACAGAGCTCTGCCACCACGCTCTCGTTCTCGTACTCGACGCTCCCCTACGAGCGCATCGGTGAGGGCATCGCGTTGATCGTGCTCGTCGCGACGGTCTGGCTGGCGATTCGGGTGCCTCGCCGTCTCGGCTTCGCTGCGTCAGCGACGCCGGTACGGGTCAAGCCCGCAACATTCCCGCCGTCGCCGCTGGCCCGATGGATCGCGGGCGTCGGCATGGCGATGCTGGTGGTCACCGCGGTGGCGATGACGCTCGAGTGGTTCGGGGTCCCCTCGGCCATCCCGGAGGTGGCGGTGGCGCCCGATCCGTACTCGGTCGATATCGGTTACGGCGGCGTGGCGATCGCCCTCTTGCTCCTCTCCGTGGCTGTGCGCATCATTGCTGGAATATTCGGCGGCAGGAGTGAGCAGCGCGACGAGCCGTCGGCGTCCGCACCCGCACCTTCGGTACCGCCGACCTCTCGACGGACGGCACCAGTCGGCGTCGGCGCCGCAACGCTCGCGATCGCGCTGATCCTGGCTTCATGCGGCCAGTCCGCCGGCGACTTCCAGAATCTGATCTCCGAGGCGCAGCAGGCCGGCTCGGTTGGCCCGAGCATTCTCGGGTCATCGCTGGACGATGCACGGCTGCAACGCGCCGCGCGCCAGCCGGACCTCTGCATTGCCGACTACACCCAGGCCCTCCAGGAGTTCCCACAGTATGAAGCGGCCTATCTGGGCCGAGGTGATTGCTACCTGAACGGCGGGCAGAATGGTGCTGCCGCGGTGCACGACTATTCGGAGGCCATCCAGCTGTCGCCGTTGCAGGCCGACCCGTATCTCCGACGGGCGGTCGCGTATCGCGTCATCGGCAACCTCGCTGCCGCCACAGCCGACTACACGCGCGCGGCGCTCATTCCTTCAGCGACCGCGGGTCAGCAGCTCAGCGCCATCGACGGGCTCGTCGCAATCTCGGATTACGCCGACGCGCAGCGCGTCTACGCTAACGCGCTCAAACTGGATCCCGGGACGTCGCTGCTCTACGTTGCGGGTGGGGACCTTGCCATTGCCGTCGGCAACCAGTCGCTCGCGGATCAGGATTTTGCAATGGCGACGGCCCTTGCCGGCAGCAAGGCGCAGCAGACTCAGGTGCTGTCCCACGAATGCCATGCTGAAGTCCTCCGCCATGAATACACCCAGGCACTCCTCGATTGCGCGAATGCCGCGCGCAACTCCGCCTCAGGGTCGGGAGCCTACGATGACCTTGCTGAGGCCAACCTCGCGTTGGGCAGGCTGCCGGACGCACTCACCGGTATCAACCAAGCGATCAGCAACTTCATCGGCAGTGCGAATGCGCTCACCCAGACGCAAGGTGTTGACGGCTTCGGGTTGTCAAACCTGCTCGCCGCGAAGGGGTGGATCCAGATCCAGATCGGTCAGACTACGAGTGCAGTCGGCACGTTCAATGCCGCGTTGAATGCACTGCCGGGCCCGGCGCCTGACACTCGTGCACGCATCAAGGCGTACATCGAGACGGCCAAAAAGGATGAAGGATAAATGACCTCTCACCAGGAGACCCCGTGACCATGCGCGACCCCGCTTCGACACCGATTGTTCCCGGACGCCCGGATCGCGTCCTGCTCCTCGGCGTTGCCCGCTCGGGGACCCGCTGGCTGGCCACCGCGCTCGGCCACGCCGAGGCCACCCGTGTCGTCAAGGAGCCTGACAATGTGGACGCCGACCCAACCGGGAGCGGGGTGAGCCGGTTTGGCTTCGGCCCGTATCCGATGATCGAGCGCGACGAGGAGGCGCCGCAGTTTCGCGCTCTCTGGGATCTCTCGTTCAGCGATCGCGTGCCCAACAAGCCCGGCCTCCGGCGTAGCGCCGCGCGTGCCGCACTCCGGCTTCCTCGAGGCATACGCGACCCACTGTTGCGGCGCACCGCTCAGGCGATGTCAGCGCTTCCCGGTCGGTCGCCGCATGTTCTCGTCAAGTCGATCTACGCGCACTTCTACGTCGAATGGCTGCTGAGCCATTACCAGCCACGCGTGGTCGTGATCCAGCGCAACCCCCTCAACACCATTTCGTCGTGGATCGAGCTGGGCGTCCACGGGTTCGACCTGTTCGACCGACCGGCCATCCGCGAGCGCTATCTCGAGCCACTGGGCATCAGCGCACCGGATGCGACCGCCAGCGTGACCCAGCGGACCGCCGCCTGGGTTGGCCTGCTCACAACGGTGCTTGGCGGGCACGTGGATCGTCATCCCGAGTGGCTCCTGGTCACGCACGAGGAACTGTGCGTTGACCCACTTGTCCGCATTCGCGAGGTGTGCGACCAGGTCGGTCTGACGTGGAGCGAGGGGATCGAGCGGTTTCTGACTGAATCGAATCGGCCCGGTGAGGGATTCAGCCACATCCGGGTTACCCGCGAGCAGCCGAACCGGTGGCGGAAGCGGCTCAGCGATCAGCAGCTTGACGAGATCGAAGGGGTGCTCGCCCAGTACCCATCGCGAGGATGGATCCGTGCGCCCGAGCGCCAACCGGAGATGGCCGGCGATGCGCACTGACCGTCAGTAGGCGTCCGGTCCCCAGTCGCCGAGCGGGAACGCCGACAGCACCGCGCGCGCCTCGGCAACCTGCGCCGGCGTCAGCCGTCGCGCGAACTGCGTGGTCGCCTCGCTCCTCCGGCTGCTGCCGGTGGTCGAGGTCGCCGCGTTGGGATGCACTCGCTGGCTGCCGCCGAAGACCGTGAAGTTCGGGTCGTCCGACTTGGTCACGTACTCCTCCATGGCGCTCGTCCAGCCCAGTCCGAGCCGCGTCGTGAGGGCTTCGAACCTCGGCAGCGGGTCGACGCAGAGGTCGTCATGTGATGCGACCACCCATTCCGGATGGCGGTCGGCCGCCTGCTTGAGGCCGGTGGTGAGCAGCCCAACGTTCCAGGCAACACGTGTCACTGCTGAAGCATCCTCGCCGGGCGTGGTCATCCCGAGGGGCGCGACGACCATGCGATGGACGGCCGGGAGATCTCCAATGTTGCGCCTGGTATAGAGCCCGAGCACCGTGCAGCTGGAGACGATATTGAGCGGGTTTCGCCGCATCATGACCATCTTCGGGGCGTAGCGCCGTGCGATCCAATCCAGGGAGAACGTTGAATTCACCGACTTGACGATCACGTTGCGGGGACGCTTGCGGAGGCGGCTCGTCCCCATCGCGAGGGTGGCGACCAGGCTGTCGCGCAGCGCGCGGGGCATCCTCGACACCTGCCGTCCAGCGGCCCGCACGCCCTCGGCGCGTGCCATCGGCCAGCCGCCGACAAACGCGAGATCCCAGAGTTGCCGATACCAGAAGCTG
>OBLT010002933.1_pt1 | contig 10480 bp, 9 predicted proteins | sample 1518721 | NCBI WGS metagenome assembly OBLT01 (sample SAMEA3539307, study PRJEB22396) | soil metagenome | biome: tundra; feature: field; material: soil | place: USA | collected 2010-05 | depth 0.15 m | reverse complement strand
GCGGCAGAGCCTACAAAGCGATCTGGCGGCTTGGCGTGGCCACCGATGTGCTGGTCTGGACCCACTCGGACTTTGAGGAGCGGTTGCAACTGAAAGCGTCTTTGCCGTCAACCATTGCGCGGGAAGGCAAACTGCTATGACGCTCGGCGCAGCCCCCGAAAGCGCACGGAGGCGGCGGTGCGCCGGAAGGATTAGCAGGAAGCGGATGATTCTCACGCTGGATGAGAAGCGTTCGCCGGCTCCCCGAACCCCTTGAGACGGACCGACCCCTCCGGGAACACGGCGCGGATCTCCAGTTCGCCGCCCATGGCTTCGATGAACCGAGCCAAAGTGCTGACATAGAGGTCGGCGCGCCGTTCGATCTTCGAGACGCTGGCCTGTTTGATGCCTAGAGTTTCGGCCAGGCGCTCTTGGGTCAATTCACGGGCGGCGCGTAGTTCATTCAGAGCCATTTCATGTAGGGTGGCCTTGACGCGGGCATCGATGCGCGCGCGGGATTCTGCCGGCAGTTTATTCCGAAGTTCGTTAAACTTTCTTGCTTTTGCCATGGTCGTTGTGTTCCTCAAGTTCGTTAAGGTGCTGCTCGTAGAGGCGGTCCGCTAATGGCACAAAAGTTTCATACCACCGGTCGTTTCCCGTCTTGTCGCCGCCGATCAGCAGCACGGCATTCCGCTGCGGGTCGAAAGCATACAGAACCCGATAGGCCGACCCTGGTGCTGGATGCGCAATTCGCGCATGTGCGGGTAGCGGCTGTTGGAGATGCCGGAAGAATGGGGGAATTTCAGGTCGATGCCAAACCGCGCCAGCAGATCCACGGAATGCGTCACGCTTTCCTGCACTTCAATGCTCAAGCCATTCCACCACTGCTCGAATTCATCGGTGAAGAAGCACCGAACATTCCATATGATGAATATAGACGAAAAGGCATAGTGTAGTCAAGAGCTATTCTCGGCAAACGTCTACAATCGCTTGCTGTGAAAACCTTCGAGCCTGGGAATAAGTTCGGCCGTGGCCGTCCGCGCGGAAGTCGCCACCAAAGGAGGTTGCAGGCGCAACAGAGGGCAAGGCTTTGAGCCGACGCTCACTGGTGACGGTGCCCTCTGACGGCAAGGCCCGTGCCCTCAGGAAGAGCAGCGACCAGAAGATCGATCCACAGGGCGTTTTCCGCACGGCGACACCGGCCAGCACTACAGTCGGAACATGTCGGACGAACTGAACGGCAACACGAATCGATCACGCTGCGAACGGACTGGTAATTCGAACGCCGACGAGATCCGGATTACCTGGCCTGGATCCAGACGCTTCCATGCATAGTTTGTTCCCGCGTGAGCGGCGGGGCCACCGTTATCGAAGCGGCGCACACCAACGCCCTGGGCAGGAGAGGGATGGGGCAGAAGACCACGGACTTCTCGGCGATACCGCTTTGCTCCCGGCATCACAGGACTAATCCAGACTCCTATCGTGTTCTGGGCAAGAACGGGTTTTCGCATGGGATTGACCTGAAAAAGCTCGTGCTTGCATTGAAGAGTCGATTCTGGCAAGTCGTGCCCGCATCCCGCGAACGTCATTCCGACATTGAGAAACCGGACCACGGCCTGGCACGATTTCGCCGCCAATACCTCGGCAAATCCTTCTTTGAGAGCCGCACAAGGTTTTTCGAAAGACCTCCAAATAAACAGTGCGACGTGCGGGGATGTGGCGGCACGCCATTGGCGGGGTTGCAGAAGGTGTTCCAAGGTGTTCAACTGGCGGGCGGGCTTAGCCAAAACACGCACGGGCCCCTTCGGGACGTGCGTCGTCATGGAACTGTTTAACGGTTTTAGACCGCCGCCCCCGCGTCCCGGGCATTTGTCCGGGATGGCGCCGAAGCGTGTACAATGAAAGATCCTTACCAGCGACCTGGAGGACTTGGGGAGTCCGGCAAACGATCAAAAGGCCGCACCCCTCAAAATCTTTGGGCCCCTCATTAGCCGTCGAGTGGTCAACTGGGCTAGCGTGTTCTTCGCGTTGGTAATATTTGTATTCGCTTTGGTTTTTTCCAAAGTGCACCGCCAAACAGGGAGCCGCTTATGCTTCCGAAACACTACATTTTCAATCACATTCCGAAGACGGGCGGAAACTCTCTCCTGGCAGTATGCCGCGATAATCTGGAGCCCGCGGAGATTAGCCCCCACTTGACTGACCACGAAATACGGCTCATGCCCGCGGCACGATTCGAGCACTACAAGCTCATCGCCGGCCACTTCAGCGTTCTCACTCAGGCAGGATTTTGCCGCAGCCGGTATAGCATGACGTTGCTACGGGATCCCATCAAAAGAATCTTTTCGGCCTACACCTTCTGGCGGACCGCGCCAGAGTACAACCCTGTAACATCCAACGCAAAGGAGTCGTCGTTTACGGATTTTGTGCGCTACTTCGCCGACAGTCCCGCAATCATTCACAATCCCTACACGCATCACCTGGCTGCCATTGGAAGAGACTGCCCCGGCTACTCCGCCGACGCAGCCGCCCTTCTGGCCACCGCCAAGCACAATCTAGCGGCTTTCGATTTCGTCGGCATCTGCGAGGAGTTGGGGCTGTCCCTCCGGCTACTTTGTCACGAACTTGGCTGGCAATCTCCGGCCAATATCCCGCATGAAAACCGGACTTCGTCGGAGGTGTATTTTGAGAAAATTGAACCGCAAGCGTTGGAAATTCTGCGTGACCGCAATCAACTCGATATGGAACTGTACAACGATGCAGTCGAGTACCTCCAGACACGCGAGGATTCGGCAGCGAAATCCAATACGGCGTTCCCGCCCCCTGTAGAACCGAACCGATTCGTGCCATTCCCAACGCCCTGCAAAATGTGCCGTCGGGCCATTGTGCAGTCCGTATCTGCAACGTGGCTTCCAGACGAGTCCGTGCCAATACTGGAGATCACTGTCAATTTCAGGACGCTGGCGCCGCTTCCGGAACTCAGCTTGGGCATACAGGTCAACGATGCGGCCGGCAATATCGTGTGGGGAACGAGCACGTCGCGTGAGAGCCTGGATCTCGAGTACGAAATGGGGCACGATTGCCGCGCGGCCCTCCTCGTGGAGTGCGAATTGCCTCAGGACACGTATTATGTGACGGTGGCGCTTTCCGAACCGCGCAGGCTCGGATTTCACGAACACTGGATCGACCATGCGACGCTTTTCACGGTCGCGCCACCGCGGGTTGCCCGATCGCGGTATGTGCGGGGCATGCGCTCGCAAGAGTTTCGGTCCACGGTAGTCAGGAACGTCCCCGGCCAGTGACGGTTAACCGCAATTGTCCGATTTGCGGAGGCGCTTGCGCTCCCGCTACGATTCGCGGTTTGCTCCAATGCGGCGGCTGCGGTTTTGTGACCGCGGATGTTTCCCTGGGGCGCGAAGAGCTGGAGCGGCTGTACAGCGCCGCCTATTTCCAAGGCGAGGAGTACCGCGATTACGTTGCCGAACGCGCGCTCTTTACCAAGCAATTCCAACTTCGGCTCAAGACGCTGCTGCGTTATGTGCCGGTGGCGCGCCGTACATACTTGTTCGAAATAGGCGCGGCATACGGCTTCTTTCTGGATCTCGCGCGCCCGCACTTCGATCGGATTAGCGGTATCGACCTGTCGCGCGAGGCGGCGGCTTATGCACGCGATATAGTTGGTGTCCCCGTGGCCGCTGGGGATTTCCTCGAATACCCCATAGAGGGCCCGGTCGATGCCGTATGTATGTGGGACACCATAGAACATCTGGCGCAGCCAGCGTTATACATCGAAAAAGCTGCCGCGCACTTGCGCGCAGGGGGCGTGCTAGCGATTACGACGGGTGATATCGGCAGCCCGCTAGCTCGCTGGCGCAAGGACAAATGGAGACAGATCCATCCTCCGAGCCATCTGCATTACTTCTCGAAGAACACCTTGCGACTCTTGCTTGCAAAGTATGGTTTCGACGTTTGCTACGCGGGCTACGCCGGCTGTTATCGCAGTGTCGACACTATTGTGTACATTTTGCTTTCGCTCAAACGCGGAATGCCAGGGCAATATCGGAAGCTGAAGGCGACCGGACTGCTAAATTGGAGTTTCTATTCGAACTTTTACGACATTCTATACGTGATCGCGAGAAAGCGTTAACAGTTTTCCGTGACCGACGTTCAGCGAGGTCCCCCAATGCGCCAGGTATCCGGCCCGCTCAAAACCGAAGCACCCATGACGGCCGTGCCCTGCGGACCGTTCAGTTCAGAAACCAGACTTGACTATTGTCCGATACCGGATCTTGCCAGACCACATCCGGGTGACCGTCCAGGTTGAAGTCGGCTACGGATACAACCTGCCATGAGTTGGCGCCCACCCCGCAACTGCCCGGTACCTGAAGCAGTGGTACCGAGTTCTGTTCTGCCGGCTGTGGCGGCCAGTTGTCGCATGTCATCGCCGCCGGGTTGCCTGCGCCCAGCGCGTGCCGAGCGTACCTCCGGACATCCTTGTATGGCATGACGGAAGTGGGCGCACGGTTCGCATTAGAATGAAACCATGGATTGGCAAGCGGAAGATGCCGACGGGCGGTTGGTGAGCATCGTGATTCCCGCCTATAACGAGGGACAAAACGTGCTCCCAATGTATGAGGCAGTCCAGTCCGCGCTCCGCGGGCAAGAGGCGATCGAAGTGATCTTCATCGACGATGGCTCGACGGATGGCACAGCGGAATGCATCCGAAGCCTGCGCGCGCGGCACGCCGGGGTTCGATTGATTCGCTTCGGCCGCAATTTCGGCCAGCAACCGGCGCTACTGGCGGGCATTGAGGCGGCGCGCGGAGCCGCGGTAATTACGCTCGATTGCGACCGGCAGCATCCGCCCGAACTGCTTCCGCGCATGCTGGAGGCCTGGCGCGGCGGCGCCAAAGTGGTGCAGATGGTCCGCACCCACACCGCCGGCGCTGGTGTCGCGAAGCAGCTCACTTCGCGCCTCTTCTACCGTTTCCTGAATCTGCTCAGCGAAATCCCCGTACAGGATGGCGCCGCCGATTACCAACTTCTCGACCGCGTCGTCGTGGAAGCGGTGCTGCAGTTCCGGGACCGCAACCCGTTCCTGCGCGGATTGGTTGCCTGGTTGGGCTTTCCGGTGATCCGCATAGAATACGCCGCGCCCGAGCGAATGGGTGGCAAGAGCGGCTACACCATGCGCAAAATGCTGCGGCTTTCAGTCCAGGCGGTGACCGGCCTCTCCTCGAAGCCTTTGCGGTTTTCGTTCTACTTCGGACTGCTGACGGTCGTGCTGTGCGCGATTTACGCGGCCTTCGCGGTCATTGCATTGATCGCCGGCCGGACCGTGCAAGGCTGGACGTCGGTGATCGTATTGGTCGCCTTCATCGGCGCCGTACAACTGGTGTCCATCGGCATCGCGGGCGAATATATCGCCCGCATCTACGAGCAGACCCGCGGCGTGCCGCGCTATGTGATCGTGGAGGGCGATGTGGAGACCGGCCAGACGGTGGAAGCCTGGCAGTCTAACCGGGCGCGGTCTTGATTGCACGAGCGCCAAGTTCCGGATCGGAACGATACTGGTATGTTAGTCGTCAGCGTGGTCCCACGATCCGCCAGGGATTTGGGCCGCTCAGGCTGGCGGTCCCGAACTGAGTAGTGCCTTGCGCCCCTCCCAGGAGCCATATCAGACTTGTCCCGGACACTGGGTCTTGCCAGACCACGTCAGGGTGCCCGTCCTGATTGAAGTCGGCTACGGCCACAACATCCGAGGTGCTGGCGGTGAGGTGGGCCGCGGAAAGCAACTCGTTGCCGAGCGCGCCGGTCAAATACCAGATCTGCACCGTGCCGCCCACCGGGTCCTGCCATAGCAGGTCGGGTTGGCCATCACCGTTAAAGTCGCCTGAGCCGACAATGTGCCAGGGGTTGTAGAGGGTCAGATTAGCTGCGTTAAGTAGCGTGATTCCCTGCGTTCCGCCGAGGTACCATATCTGGACCCAGCCAGACACTGGATCCTGCCAAACCAAGTCCGGATGGCCATCCTGGTTGAAATCCGCGGCGGCTACGATACGCCATGGATTGGGACCGCTAAAGGTGGAAGCCTGCAGCAACGTCGTGCCTTGCGGTCCGGTCATGAACCAGATCTGGCTAGCCCCGGAAACAGGATCCTGCCAAACGATATCCGGGTATCCATCGCCGTTGAAGTCGGCTATGGCGGCGATTCGCCAGGTATTCTGCGTCGTGATGGTAGCCGCTCCCATAAGACTTGTGCCTTGCGCGCCGCCCAGGAACCATAACTGGCTACACCCCGATACGGGATCCTGCCAAACTACCTCGGTTTGCCCGGGCAAGACACTCGTGCTGGCCGTGAAATTGGCGGTCTGGTTGGAACTCAGGCTGCTGAACGCCTGGTTGAATGGGTTGAAAACGTAGCCCTTCAGGCTGGGCGTCACGGTGTAGGCGCCCGTGGCTAGGCCGTTGAACGAGTAATTCCCGTTTACATCGGTTGCGGCCGAGCTGTTTACCGTTCCGCTGAGCATAACAATCACTCCGCTCAGCGGCCCCGCTCCGGTCAGGGCGATATTGCCGAAAATGGAATAAACGACTATGGCGGTGAGCTTGGCGGTTTGATTCGCATTGAGATTGCTGAGTGTCTGGCTGGACGGACTAAAGGCATAGCTATTCAGAGTGGGCGTGACCGTATATGTATTGCCTTCCGGTAGGTTATTAAAGAAAAAGTTCCCATTTGAATCGGTCGAGGTTGAACCGGCTCCCGCTCCGCTCAGAGTGACCTCGACTCCGCTTAACGGCGCCCCAGCCTGTGTAGTCACTTGTCCGGAGATAGAATAAGCGGGCAGGTTGATGTTGGCCAAGAAGGCGTTCATCCCGGCCGGAGCGGCCCCCTGCATGGCACCGGGCGTGACTGGGAAATTTATGGAGAGCGTGGAGCCGGTCGCCAATACGAGCCCAGCAGGATCCAAGGCAATCCCCAAAACCCGATCGTCTCCGGATCCCCCCAGGTAGCTGGAGGTAAGCAGGACCGCGGCGTTCGGGCTCAGATGGGAAATGAATCCGTCAAAGCTGCCGCCAGCCACGGACTGCCAGGCGCCGGACAACGGGAAGTTTGTGGAGGTGGTGTACCCTCCGATCCAGACGTCGCCCGTGCTGCCCACCGCTACCGTAGTGGCCGCATCGGAACCGTTTCCACCGATGTAGGTGGCATAAACTAACATGCCGCCAGGGTTCAGCTTGGCGATGAAAGCGTCGTAGCTGCCAGCGTTGGCAGGCTGAAAGACGCCGGAAGTGATGGGGAAGTCCGGGGAATAGGTGGTGCCCGCCACGTAAAGGTTGCCACTCGCATCGATTGCCACAGCATAAGCCTGATCCAAATTGCTGCCACCAAAATAGGAAACCATGGTCCACGCGGTTCCATCCGCGCTGAGACAGGCTATCAAGGCGTCGCCTTCGCCACCCGGAGACGGCTGCAACGCGGCATGCACCACCAGGTCGGTTGAATTCGTAAACCCCGCGATGCAGGCATGCCCCGCGGCATCCACCACAATGGCTTCCGCCTCGTCGGTCCCCGTCCCACCGAGCAGTGTCGCATAGACGGCGGCGCTGCCGGTCGGGTTCAACTTGACCACAAACGCATCGGCGGAGCCCCCCCCGTACAACGTCTGGGCTGCGCCTTTAGTGGTTGGAAATAATGATGAGGTATAGCCGCTAACGTACGCATTGCCGGATGGGTCGATGGCAATTCCCGTTCCGGCTTCTTGGCCCGTGCCGCCGATGTACGTTGCGTATACCAGATTCCCCGAGGAATTGAATTTGGCGGCGAAGGCGTCCGCCACGCCTCCAAACACGGTTTGCCAGGCCCCGCTGGTCACCGGAAAGTTGCTGGCCTCGGTGGTGCCGGCAATGTAGACGTTGCCGGATGAATCCGCCGCTATCGCCTGCCCCGAGGTGTTGCCATTACCTGCCAGGATCGTGGTGTAGAGCAGGACTCCACTCTCGTTGAATTTCGTCACAAAGGCATCGTTGTTGCTATAGATGTTCGATCCCTGCGTGGGAAATCCGATGGATGCGGTGGTACCTGTCATATAGACGCCGCCGGAGCCGTCTGTGGCAATGGCATAGCCGGCATCGTAGCCCGCGCCGCCCACATAGGACGAGTAAGACAAGACCGGATCGATCCAAAGCGGCCGCTGGTGGTCGTAAGGCCCCAGCCGAAAGCCGGCCGTCACACCGGACAGGCGAAGTTCGATCTGCACATTCCGGCGCGTGCCGGCAATCTCCTGCCAAGCCACGGGCCGCCGGTGCTGGATTCTGCCGGCCGGCGTCTCCAGTACCAAATTCCCCCGCGCGTCAATTGAAACGCGGCTTGCGCCGCTGAATCGCACCCGGATTTGCCCGGGATCTGCTCCGGCGGCAGCCAGAAACTCGTATTCGAGGTCCGCTCCCCTGGAGCGCCACATCAGGTCGATGCCCGGATAGACGCCATCGAAGCGTACGCGCCCGTAATGGGGGATTCCGGAATGCCAATCGGCGGGAAGGTTGCCGCGATAGTAGTTTGTGACAGAGACCATAGGCTGCTCGCCCTCAACATCGGCAGGTGCGCGCTGGCCCAAAAGCTCGATCCTGAGCGGCGGCTGCGCTTCACCCTCTACACCGGCCGGAAAACCATAACCAGCGCTGCCGTTCCGCTGTAACAGAACGGCATATCCCGGGCCCCTGGCGACAAAGGCGACGGAGGGATCCGCCTGGCCCCGATTCGCCTCAAAATAAGCGTCGGGTGCCACACTGTGCGGAGAAATCAAGGCTGTGGCCAACGCCGCTTTAGCGCCGATCAGTGGAAGCAGGGTGTAGAGTAAACGCACACCCCTTCATCGGCGTTTTTTGAGGAAAACTTAAGGTCTATGCCCGATTCACCAATCAGGACCCCGGGGGAGGCCCTCGCACATCGTGAAGATCTCTTGGCTGGCGCGCTCCAATAAGTACGCGCTCGCGGCCGGGTGCAACCACTGCGTCAGATCGTTGCCGATTCTTCCGGCAAGCTCCAGAGCGGGTATGCGAGGCGAGAGGGCAAGCGCCGAGGATGCGAACTGGGCCATAGCATCCACATATTTCCCCGGGTCGTGATTCTTCAACGCTTGCCTGCCGCGTTCCCCCATGGCACGAAAGGCGCCGGGATCGGCAAGAAAGGCGTGCAGATGGGCCTGAATGTCCTCGACTTCGCGTTCTGGCCGGACAAATGCAGTGGTGCCCTCCGGCAGTGATGCATACCAGCCTGTGCGGGTGACCAGCGTGGGCAAGCCATAGTCCCAGAACTGCATCTGGCTGAGCGAGGCCTCTCCCATGGAGGGGTACCTGAGGTTAATCGCCAGATGCGCGGTGCTTAACTGCTGCTCCACCTGGACGTCCGGGAGAAAACCGTATAGATTGACGAGAGAACTCAACCCTAACCTTTCAATCTCCATGCGGATGTGGGTCTCGTCCCAGAGTTGCCCGCATATATCCAAGCGGAACCGATCGCGCTCCGCAAGGCCGGCCAGCGCCTCTAGCACAGCTCCCAGGCGCCGGTTCCGGCTCAGGTAGCCGAACACTACCATGCGGTATGGCGGACCGGACGCGGCGCTTCGTGAAGCCATCCAACCCCCAAAGCGAAACTCTTCGGTGGCCGCATACGGGAAGTCGAGGGCGCCCACAGGGCAGGGGGGCTCCTCGTGCAGATCTTCGAGTGCGCGGTTCGAATGCGTGATAACCCCAAGCGCGCCCCGGACGGCATGGCGCGTGAGCGGGAACCGTCGCGCCATTGCTTCGGCGCCTAGGCCCCCGGTGCGGAACGCTTCCCCAGCGCGACGGCCCTCCTCGCCGTACCATCGCTCCAGTGCGGCGAGGTAAGCATCCGGCTTCTCCAAAGTGCGCAGAAAAACCATGGCAAAGAAGTCATGCAGACAGAGATCGTGCAGGACCACTATCCCTGCATGCCGCTGGCTCACCTGCCAGATGCCGCCGTGCATACCGCCGTGATTACCCAGATGGTAAATGGAGACGTCCGCATCGTTGAGCGCGCGCCAAGGCGGGTTGGCCGGCCGATAACGGGAAACCGGAACAATCTGGCACAGTTCCGGCGCGACCTGGTCCTGATCCGTCCACGCGACCACCTCGTGGCGGCCGGCCAGCAAAGGCAAAATCTGGGCCGCGTAATAGGCGATCCCGCTATGGGCGGGCGGAAGAGGCGAGAACCAGTTGATTTTCAACACAAGAGCTTCTCCACCACATCCTCCCAACTGATCTTCAGGCCCCGATAGCGTTCCCGTCCGGCCTCGCCCATGATCGCCGCGCGGTGCCGGTCCACCCACAAGGCGTCCATCGCGTCGGCGAGCGACTGCGGGGTTGCGCCGGCGACCAGACCGGTCTGGTTATGCACCACGAACTCCAGGGGACCACCTGAATCCACACATGAGATCGGAAGAGCACACGTCTGAACTCCAGTCACCTTGTAATCTCG